>Ga0115566_10001005_pt1 | contig 24357 bp, 17 predicted proteins | sample COGITO_mtgs_1204_3_FD_87173 | JGI IMG/M metagenome (GOLD analysis project Ga0115566, IMG submission 87173) | Pelagic marine microbial communities from North Sea - COGITO_mtgs_120405 | ecosystem: Environmental > Aquatic > Marine > Epipelagic | place: Germany:Helgoland, sampling site Kabeltonne...
CGCTGAAGAGGCGCCGGCGAGCGGCGCGGAAGAAGCAGACTTCGTCACCATTGTCGTTGCCCCCGCGGGGGCAGGTGCCAGCCTCGCTGCAAACGGCGGCCCAAGCAGCACGGTTGGGGACAAAGGGCAGGTCAGTCTTGGCCCCAATGGTGGAGGAGCGCGCCCACTCGGCGATGCGCGCAGCCTCGGGCGTAAGGTCGGCAGAGGGAAGGTATTGGTCGTCGAAGCTGATGGCGTTATTGAGCCGGTGCAGACAGACGTAGTTGGCGCGGCCCATGGCGACTGCGGCACGAATGGGGCGATCGAGAATTTTCTCCAGTAGGGGAATATCCCGCTGAATGAGCTGCTCTTGCAGGGCAATGGTGTGGGTAGCGATGATGAAGGGGCGACGCAGTTTCTGCGCAGCAAGCACGGCCGGAATGAGGTAGGCAAAGCTCTTGCCGACGCCGGTCGGGGCCTCGATAAAGGCATGGTGCTTTTCTTCGAACGCCTCCGCAACTGCCACGGCCATCTGACGCTGCTGAGGACGCTCTTCGTACTCGCGGCCCCCGAGCTCACCGGCTTTTCGTAAGGGAGAGTTGGCCCCGAAGATGTTATCAACAGACTCTTGAAGCTGATAGAGCGGGCCGTATGCCTGCTCGTCCTCGCTGGATTCTTCCAGGAACTCGTTGAGTGTTTCCCCCCAACGGTCGGCTGGCATGATCATCGGGGCATCAGATCAAGAGCAGTCGCAGGAAAAGCAGCTTTTGACGCGCTGGATGAGGAAGTCACGGTTTAGCGCGGCAATGTTGGTCATCTTGATCTGCTTGGGGCAGGCTGCTTCGCATTCGCCTTCGTTGGTGCAGTTTCCGAAGCCTGCAGCGTCGTGGGCTTGGACCATGTTGTAGGCTCGCTCAAGGCGCTCTGGCTTGCCCTGCGGCAGGGTGTTCAGGTGAACCACCTTGGCGGAGACAAAGAGCATGGCAGACGCGTTCTTGCAGGCAGCGACACAGGCACCGCAGCCAATGCAGGCGGCGGCATCCATGGCTGCCTCGGCCTGAGGCAGGGGGATAGGCGTGGAGTTTGCGTCAACCTTGACGCCGGTGCGAACGCTGACATAGCCGCCAGCTTGAATGATGTCATCGAAGCCAGAGCGATCGACCATGAGGTCTTTGATAATTGGGAAGCCGGTGGCGCGCCATGGCTCAATGGTAATGGTGTCTCCGTCATTGAAGGAGCGCATGTGCAACTGACAGGTGGTCATTCCGTCGCCGGGGCCGTGAGGCTTGCCGTTGATGAAGAGGTTACAGGAACCGCAGATTCCTTCTCGACAATCGGACTCGAAGGTCACGGGCTCTTTGCCTTCGCCTTCGAGCTTGTTGTTGAGCACGTCGAGCATCTCGAGGAAGGACATGTGGGGGCTGATGTCCGAGACCTGGTGGGTTTCGAACGAGCCGGCAATGTTGACTGAGGGTTGGCGCCAGATGCGCAGAGTCAGGGAATAAGCTTCGGCACTCATTTGTAGCTCCTTGTGGAAGGCTTGACCACTTCGTACTCGAGGATCTCTTTGTGCAGGGTCTGCGGGGTATCCGGGCCATTGTAGTCCCAGGCCGCGACGTACATGTAGTCGTCGTCATCGCGCTTGGCAGCGCCTTCTTCGGTCTGGTGCTCGGTGCGGAAATGACCGCCGCAAGATTCTTCGCGGTTGAGGGCATCGCGGCACATTAGCTCGCCAAGCTCGAAGAAGTCGGCGACGCGGCCCGCACGTTCGAGGGTCTGGTTTACGTCTTTTCCAGAACCGGGGATGTTGACAGTGGCATGAAATTCCTCGCGGAGGGCGGGGATTTCCTTGATGGCCTGTTCGAGGCCTGCTTTGTCGCGGGTCATGCCGCAGCGATCCCACATGATCTTGCCGAGGGAACGATGCAGGTCATCGACGGTGCGCTTGCCTTTGCAATCGAGCATCTTCTGGGTCTTTTCCTTGGCGTCATTGACTGCGTCGGAGAAGGCCGCATGTGAGTGATCAACGGTGGTGTTGAGGAAACCAGCGAGGTAATCACAGACGGTGTTCGGGATGACGAAATAGCCGTCTGCCAGCCCTTGCATGAGGGCGCTCGCTCCGAGGCGGTTCGCACCATGATCGGAGAAGTTTGCTTCGCCGAGGACGAAAAGCCCGGGGACGGTGCTCATGAGGTTGTAGTCCACCCAGAGCCCGCCCATGGTGTAATGGGGTGCCGGATAGATTTTCATGGGGGTCTGGTAGGGATCATCACCGCTGATGCGCCCGTACATTTCGAAGAGGTTTCCGTAGCGTGTTTCTACGGCATCGCGACCAAGGCGACTGATGGCTTCGGCAAAGTCGAGATAGACGGCGTTTCCGGTCTGGCCAAGGCCGTAGCCCTCGTCACAGACGGCCTTGGCGGCCCGGCTGGCGATATCGCGTGGTACGAGATTGCCGAAGGCTGGATAAATGCGCTCTAGGTAGTAGTCGCGATCGCTCTCGGGAATGTCCTTGGGGGCGCGCGTCTCGTCCTTCTTTTTGGGGACCCAAACCCGACCATCGTTGCGCAGGGACTCGCTCATGAGGGTGAGCTTACTCTGGTGGTCGCCTGCTTGCGGAATGCAGGTGGGATGGATCTGTGTGTAGCAGGGATTTGCGAACATCGCACCCTTGCGGTGACAACGCCAGCCCGCGGTGACGTTACAGCCACGGCCATTGGTTGAGAGGAAGTAGACGTTGGAATAGCCGCCGGTGCAGAGCAAAACGGTGTGCGCTGAATGGGAGCTAATCTCGCCCGTCAGCAAGTTTCTGGTGACAATACCGCGCGCATGGCCGTCGACGACGACGAGTTCGAGCATCTCGTGACGATTGTACATGGTGACGGTGCCCGCTTTGATCTGACGCGAGAGGGCGCTGTAGGCACCGAGCAAGAGCTGCTGGCCGGTTTGGCCGCGAGCGTAGAATGTGCGAGAGACCTGGGCGCCGCCAAAGGAGCGGTTGGCCAACAGTCCGCCATATTCGCGGGCAAAGGGGACACCTTGGGCTACGCATTGATCAATGATGTTTACGCTGACTTCGGCGAGCCGGTGGACGTTTGCCTCGCGGGAACGGAAGTCACCGCCCTTTACGGTGTCGTAGAACAGCCGATGCACGCTGTCGCCGTCATTCTGGTAGTTCTTGGCAGCGTTGATTCCGCCCTGGGCAGCGATGCTGTGCGCGCGCCGCGGGCTGTCGTGAATGGTAAAGGCCTTGACGTTGTAGCCAAGTTCACCAAGTGAGGCAGCTGCTGCTGCACCGGCGAGGCCGGTGCCCACGACGATTACGTCGAATTTTCGCTTGTTGGCTGGGTTGACGAGCTGGTTCTTGAACTTGGCGCTCTCCCACTTTTTATCGAGCGGGCCATCAGGAATGCGGGGGTCGAGAGTCATGGTATCACCTCCGTGGCGGGGACTTCGCAGGTGGGCGCGCTCGAACTCGAACACTTGCAAAAGCCAAAAGTAACGGGGAAACTGCAGAAACCAATGGTGAAGAAGATCGCCAGGGCCCAAGAGGCTTTTACGGCAAGCTGAGTATAGCGCTCATGACTGAGGCCGAGGGTGCGCAGGGCGCTCTGGCCGGCATGGGCAATGTGCAAGCCCATGCAGCACATCGCGATGATGTAGAACAGCGAGTAAAGCGGGTTGCTGAAGGCCAGCAGCACAGTGCCATACAGATCGCGTACTTCGCCGCCACCGTTGGCTAGGGTGTGGGTTCCGGATGCCCCGTACTTGAAGGTCACGAGATGCAGGATCAGAAACACGAGAATAACGGTGCCACTTACAGCCATGGTCTTGGACATCAAGGTGCCCTTGCCGAGGCGCTTTTTCTGATCGTAGCCCTGGCGGCGAGCCGCTCGGTTCTCCAACGTTACTCTGACTCCCATCACGATGTGCGCGAGGAAAATACAGACCAGGATGAGTTCAGCCGGGTAGAGGAGGATCCGGTTTTCGGTCAACTTGTGGGCATAGAGATTGAAGGCATCAGCGCCGACATAGAGGAGTAGATTACCGGTAAGATGAGCGAGAAGAAAGCCAATGATGAGAACGCCCGAGATGGCCATCACCACTTTTTTGGCGATGGAGGCATGTGGCACAAGACCTGCCATGATGAAAAGCTCCGCAGTTATGTGTAATTTGCTCGTCTGTATTAGCCGACAAGAGATCAGCCAAGGCAAAACCGTAGGAGCCCGCGCGAACACTACTAATCGCGCCGGCATGATTGCGACACTACTCGCGGGAAGTGTGCGAAGGTCAGGGGCAGACGATTTTAATGTCTTTCAAGTGGCCGCGGCTATCCGAGACTTGGCTGAGATTTGGCAACGGCTTCAGCACGCAAGGATCTAGGTGCACGGGAACCTTGGCCTTCACCAGCGTCTTGCAGGAAAGGAGCGACGTGAGGGCCGTGATGCGCTTACACCGAATAAGGCTGATCTCTGCCAACGGCAAGGTGCCCAGAATGGCGATGTCTGCTACAGCTGTATTTTCAATGCTGAGCGTTTGGATGGGGAGGCCCGTGAGCGCTGCCAAGTCTGAAATGCGGGTATTGTCTGCGGATAGACGAAGCAGGGGTGCCCCTAGAAGTGGTGCCAGGCTGGTGATCTTGGTGTCATCGACATAGAGTGTGGAAAGCTTGGAGCCTTGTAGGCCGTTCAGTGATCTGACGTGGGTGAGGTCTGCGTACAGCTGTGTAAGCGGGACTCCCACCAGAGCCTTGAGGCTGCTGACGCTGTTCTGGCCGACATTGAGGTACTCTAAGGTGGTATTTCCGGCCAGAGGGGCGAGATCGGTCACCCGCGTTTTGCGGACATTCAGGTGCGTGAGAGGGGTTCCGCGCAACGGGCTCAGATCGCGAACTTGGGAGCGATTGATGCGCAGATCTCTAAGGGGAACACCTCTGAGTGGGCCGATGTCCGCAAGTAACGTGTATTCCGCGTTTAAGACGGTGAGGGTGGTGTTTCCTGCCAGAGCGGCGAGGTCCCTTACCTTTGTCTTTTTGAGTTGGAGCTCCTGAATGGGGGCGTCTTTAAGTGCGGATATGTCAGCAAGTGCGGAGTCTTCAGCGAACAGCGTTTTGAGCTGGCTGACGTCAATTCCGTTCAACGAGCTCAGGGGTGTCTCTTCCAGGTGAAGTTCGATGAGCTGGGCATTCTTGAGTGGCGAAAGATCCGTCACCTCAGTCTTGTTGAGGTTGAGCCAACTTAATTTCATCTTGGCAAGCGGAGAAAGGTCACTGACGCTGGTCCCCTCCAGCGAGAGGTCGTTGATCGGGACATTCTCCAACGCACTGATATCCACAATGCGCCCTTGATTGCGGAATAGCTCGAGCGTGACGCGGCCCGTTGATCCTTGGACAGGGTAGAGGGCCTTGAGCTCGCCCGCCCCTATCCCGTTATCAGCTTCAAGTCGCGTAATAGCTACCTTGAGATCGCGCTCAATGACGCGGACCACTTCCGGCTCCAGGTACTCACCCACGCTGAAGGATTGGGAAGAGGAATGGTCAATGTGTTCCAGAAACTGATCGGCCAACCGTTGGTCCAAAGCACGAATTTTGTTGGCGATGCTGTGCAGTTGTCGGCCATCCAGAGTGCGTTTGTTGCTAATCCAGACGGGGAGAAATTCGTCAACGATAGCGCGATACTGCGCGACATCAGCAAGTAAGGCGCTGTCATCTTTGGCCAAGGCTTCGGCTATTTTGAAATTCGACTGCGCTTGATCAAGCTGGAGAAAGGCCATCTGACAGCGCGCTTTGACAAAGCTGCCGCGTGGATTGTCTGGCCGGAGCTCGAGTGAGGAGGTAACGTTTCGCAGCGCTGTATCCCACTTTCCTTCTTGGATTGCCTCTTCGGCTTCCTCGACCATCCTAGGGGCAATGGCTCTGATCAGCTTCTCTCTCTCTACCTCACTTTTTTCAATCTCTTCTAAGGCCCCTATGAGGCTCGCATTCTTGCCATTGAGATTGATGATGAAGAAAGCAGTCATGAGGATCGCGATGATGAGGGCGATGCAGATGAAAATGGATTCGCGCTTGTGACGCTTCAAGGTGAGCGTGAGCAACCGCAAGGGTGAGGCCGATTCGGCACTGGTAGCAAAGCCAGTTTGATACTTGAAGATGTCCTCTTGCAGTTCCTTGACGGTCTGGTAGCGATCATTGGGGTCGAAGGACATGGCTTTCATCGCTACAGCCGCGGTCGCCTCCGGGACTCGGTTCTCCGGGCAATGGTGAAGAATTATTCCGTCGGGGTACACAATCTCACCTTTGCTATCCCGACGCGGGTTGTAGATATTTGGATTAGGTATGTAACCTTTATTAATTTTTTCTACCATTTCTTTGAGATTTGCGCCTTCGATCGGAGCGCGCAGGCAGAGCAAATCGTAGAGCACGCCACCGAGCGAATAGATGTCGGTCCGCTTGTCCAATTCACTTATTTTTCCGGCGGCCTGCTCTGGGGGCATGTAGTTCGGCGTGCCCAGAATCTGGCCTTCGAGGGTCCGCTGGTTGGCCATAGATTGGCGAGCTGGTATCCTGTTCACGGCCTCTTCGAGAGACACACCGTCTTCCTCAATCATGCCGCTGAGCATAGCCTTATCACCGACGACTTTGGCCAGCCCCCAGTCCATGAGCAGCACTTCACCGAAGTCACCGATCATCACATTGTCAGGCTTCAGATCCCGATGAATCACACCACGGGAGTGGGCAAAGGCGACGGCGTCGCAGACTTTCGCAAAGACGGTAAGCAGACGACTGATGGGATATTTGTCGATGATCTCGTGCCGATGCTCGCGAACCCCCTTAATAACGTCGAGAAGGGTGACACCTTCGACCATTTTCATGGTGTAGTAGATTCGGCCGCTGTCACTCACGCCGAGTTCATGCACCGGAACGATGTTTGGATGCTCGAGCTGCCCGGTGATCTGGGCTTCCTCGATAAAGCGGAGGAGCTGCTTATCGGTCGGGTTCTCGGCGGTGAGCACTTTCATTGCTGTGACGCGGCGAATATTGACGTCGCGGGCTGCTAGAATCATGCCCATGCCACCGCGAGCCAGTGCTTCTTCCACCACAAAGCGATCTGCGGCAGAAAGGTCGGCAGGGTCTGGGCCACCATGGTCGATCTGAACGCCGCCCCGGAGCCCCTGCATTTCCATGTAGGTGTTGACGTTTATGTCCCCGGCTCGGAACACGGCGTCAATATCAAACGTGTCTTGCCGGTTCGGGCTCAAGTCAATTTCTTCCAGTCTACGTCATTCCACGCCAGAGTAACCGGCGCACTCAGTAATTGGATGCGGGGGTGGGCACAAGCCGCCTCCCGATCCGACTGCCTATTGTAACCCCAATCGACCAAATACAAGTCCAGGCTCTCGAGCCTGGAATCAGCGACTACCTCGCGCAAAGTATCAAGGCGGTCTTCGACGAAGGCAAGGTTTTTGCAAGTCGTTGCCAGTTGAGCCAAGACTTCCGGCTTCGGGCCAGCTTCGAGTCCAAAAACTGCTTCGGACGGCACGGAAAGGTCCATGGTTTCAAGCAGCGCCAGCGCAAACCGGCGCTCTTTCGTGGTAATGACGGCAATGGCTCCACCGGCAGCAATCCAGCCGCGCACGGCGTCTACCATGTGAGGATAAAAGCGATGAATTGCGAGCCAGCCGCTGAAATCGTGTTTCAGCCATTTATCGCGGACTTTGCCGAATCTATGCTTGAGTTGGGCTCGCCAAACTTCTGGCGCAAGGTCACGAACGGCGGCCTGATCGCGGATAGCGCTGGCGATCCATTGAGATTGAGCTAGAATCTCGTTCGGAGTTACACCGTGATCAAGCGCAGCAATCAGGAGAATTGATTCATATCCGGTCATCAGAGCAGGTCGGACTTGGGTAAAAGCAGCAAGCAGCGCGGCACTGGGAGCTGGGCTTTCGGGGTGCAAATAACGCCAAGCGCTGTGAGCGAGCTCACTGGCACTGTCGCAGAGCACCCCGTCGAAGTCCAGCGCCAAGATCGCGTGGTGCGGCAATTCGATCTTTCTCACTGATTTCAAGGGGTGCATAACCATACAAACAATCTGTTGATAAGCTGTTGGCTACGCATAGGGTAACGTTACTAACATTTTAGGGCACCGGTTAGCCACGGACTTATCGGCAGGCTTTGGCCACCATAATTGATTGAATACCAAGCACTTCCGAATTTACTAACATAATCCACAGGTATAATACTAATTTTAGATTTACATGACTTTAACATCCTATATAGTTCCTTCGCGCCTTTGCCAGCCACATCCGCAATGAAGTTATACTTTCCATGAAGCTCACGGTTCCCGTACAAGATCTCCTCGACGGCCTTCGCAAGGTTCTGAGTGTCGTCAGCAGTCGCTCCACGATTCCCATCCTCAGCAACGTTCTACTTACCGCTGACGAGGGGAGCCTTAGTCTGACCACCACAGACCTTGAAGTCAGCATCCGAACCAACATGACCGCAATGGTGGAAGAGCAGGGGGAGACAACTCTTCCGGCGAAAACACTTGGCCAGATTGTTTCGTCCCTGCCCAACGGTGACGTTCTGTTGCAAACCGATGAGAATAGGACGACCACGATCGATTGCAATCGAGCCCACTTCAGCATTATGGGAATGAACCCCAGTGAGTTTCCGCGTGATGGCGACTTCCAAGAAGATCTCCAGCTGACCTTGTCACGGACGTATCTTGGCAAGACTTTGCGCAAAATCTCGTATGCCACCAGCTCAGATCAGACCCGCTACATTCTGAACGGAATCCTGCTCAGCGTGAAGGAAGGAAGCTTTACCTGCGTGGCCACGGACGGACGTCGCTTGGCGATGGTCGAGAAGTCAATGGCTGGCGCAGAACCAAGTATGGACGGAGACGCAGTCCTTCCAGCAAAGGCAGTGACTGAACTGCAGAAGCTGCTGGATGGCGAGGGTGATGTGACGGTTCGAATCTCCGATTCACGTGCGGCTTTCGAAATGGCCGAAACGTCGGTCACGACTAAGTTGGTTGAGGGTAACTACCCGAACTACCGGCAGGTGATTCCTGGTTCGTTCGAACGTTCCGTGAGTATCCCACGCGAGTCGTTCTCGGAAGTGCTAAATCGTGTATCGGTCGTGCTTGCAGACAGCGGTGCATCGGTAAAGTTTGAGCTGGAATCTGGGCTACTCGAACTCAGCGCCAGCTCGAGCGAGATTGGTGAAGCCAAAGAGCCGGTTGATGTCTCCTACGAAGGCGAGCCCTTGAAGATCTCCTTCAACCCCGGCTTTTTAGGGGCACCATTGCGGTTTCTTGACTGTGACGAAATGCTGCTTCGCTTTAATGACCAGTATAAGCCTGTGGTGCTATTGGGCGACGAGGGCTTTCTTTACGTCATAATGCCGATGCGCAACTAGTGGTTGGTATTCATCCATAGGTTCCGTCGGGCCTTTCGAGTTCCGGCTTGCCCAACTCTGAGCGAGTGATCGCAGGTAATGGCCAATCTGGCGCGTCTACGTCTCGGAGATTTCAGGGTCTATGAGTCCTTGCGGCTCGATCTGGCCCCAGGTATCAACTTGCTGGTCGGTGACAATGGTGCTGGCAAAACTACGATCCTTGAGGCAATTCACTTTCTCTGTTTGCTTCGTTCCTTTCGGACTCGCCAAACCCAGCAGCTGAAACGATGGGAGCAGTCGGAGTTTGTGGTTTCCGGCCAGTTAGCAGGCCAGAAGGAAACTAAAATGGGAGTGCGGCTGGCAGAGCGCCGTGAGTTGCGCTTGAATGGGGAAGCTGTCTCCCGAGCCAGCGAGTTTATCTGCCAGTACCATTGCGTTCCGTTTTTGCCCTCGGATCAAGAGCTGATCCGCGGGCCAGGGAGTGTGCGCCGGCGATTTCTTGACGTGCAACTCTGCCAGCTACGACCAAGCTATCTCCAAGCGCTGTCGATCTATGGCCAAGCTATGAAGCAGCGAAACGTGCTGTTGCGGAGTTCGCAGCCAGACGTCCGGTTGTTCGCTGCCTACGAAAAGCAGATGGCGCGTGAGGCGGCCGAGATTCTGGCGGCACGGCGGGCGTACGTGGCGGAGCTTCAGGGGTATCTTTCAGCGCGGGCTGAGCAGATCTTGGGGAATGAAGCCACCCGGGCTGTCTATCGCGGTTGCAAGGCGGATAGCGAAGATGCACTTCGGAGAGCACTGGCAGACGGTCGCTCCCGTGACATGGTACGAGGGTTTACCCAGACTGGTCCGCATCGTGATGATATCATCATGACGCGCGGTGGGCGTTCGCTTGCCAATTTTGGATCAGAGGGACAGTGTCGCGGTACGGCCGTGGCCCTACGCATGGCAGCCACCGACTGTTTACTGGCCCAAAGACAGGAGCAAATACCCGTAGTGTTGTTGATAGACGACGTAACCGGCGATCTGGACGGGACGCGTAAGGCGCTCTTTCTAGACTTGCTCTCGGAGGTAGACCAGGCAGTGGTAGCCGCTACCGACTGTGCGCTTGTAGAGCAGCTGAGACCACGCGTTGTGATGCGTGTTTCTAATGGTACGGTCTCCACCATCGATGGATGAAGAAGCAAATATCTTCCTTTATCTGGCGGCTGTCAAAAAGCTGTGGGAGACTGATCCGGCGCAAGCTCACAGCCTTGAGGTTTTCCTCACCTGGGAGCAGGAGTATAACCACTCTCCCTTCTTGATCCCGTCCGACAGCACCACGATTTTACAGGGGCAATGCTCCTTGATCGGGGATAAACACCGGATCGCCTGCTGTGTCTGGGACTTTACCGAAGAGGCCCCGGTCCTCCGCGTCGAGGGCGATACCTCCATTCAGCGCTTTCGAATCGTTTTTGACGATGGCTATCCAATTTTTGAAGAACTCGACCTGCTCTATGTCACCGAGGATGCGCTCAGTTACGGCGAAAAGCTGGAAGTAATCTACGACGTCGTAAACTATCTGCGACAGCACAGACCGCAGCTGGACGTTCGTAGCCTTTCTCTAGCCGACTACCGTGAAGCTCTGGAAGCCCTTGCTCCGGCCTATGAATCGCGTACCATCTTGATCATGCACCGAGAGACCCGCCCACACGTGCGAGCCTTTGTGCGGACCGCGGTAGAGGATATGGCTGCAGACGAGATCAGTAATCAGCTAATTCTGCCCTTGGACGGAACCTATGCGCTGTCGCGGGACGTCATCAAAGCGCCCCACTCCACCCACAGCGCTTTCGTGCTGCTACAACCGCAGACCGGCTGGCGAGTCTTGCAAGAGCTGGAGTTCCTAGCCGAGGCATTTCGCTACCGAGCAAAGCTACGCGAAGATTTTGTCCTCCAGTTTGACCAAGCGAAAGTGCTGGAGGAGAACGAACGCCGAGGATTGGTTTTAAAGCTCTCTCTGGGCACTGACGCCCCAGTGGGGGGCGGAGACCGCCTGCTGGTCTACAATCGCGGAGAGAGGGCTCCTATAGGCCTTCTGACGCTTGATTTGGATGAAGGGCAGTACATGATCGGGACCTTGAAGTGGAATGACTACAGCGCTCGGGACAGCATTCACGATCCGGAGATCTATGCCAGGCCGCAGCGCGGACCCGAGAGTTTTGCTTCGTCCATGTTTGACGCGTTGGTGGTGAACTTCAAGGACAAGGGAACCTTTGAATCGCCAGCCTTGTGTTCGGCCTTCGGGGTCGAGCGGACTCGCTATACGCACCATGGGCCGCCCGATGTATGTGTGGCAGATCTGGACTCGAGTCAGGCTCAAGCTTGGAAGAATGCAGTAGATGACGAGAACCCACTGGTCGTAATTCAGGGACCGCCCGGCACTGGGAAAACCCATGTTTTAGTCCGAGTAATTCGCGAACTTGTTGCATCTGGACAGCGTATTTTAGTGACAGGACCTTCCAATGTATCTGTCGATAATGTGTGCACAAGAATACTAGACCTTCCGCTTTTGAGAATTGGAAAACAGCGCGATTCTATCAATGAAATTGTGTCCAAAAATAGTTGGATGTATAACATTGAAGCAGTTCGCGAATTCCAGAGAAAAAATAAAGACCAAAAGGCATCAGTTTATGCGGGCACGCACATTGGTATTTTGAAGGAAGAGCTGATCAGTATCGATGCTGAAAAGAATGGAATATTCGATGCGATAATTTTTGATGAAGCCGGGATGGCAAACCTTGGTGAATTTGCACTTTGTGCCAAGCTGGCTCGCCGTGCGATTCTGTTCGGCGATCATCAGCAACTGCCGCCTTTTCCCCTACCTCGAGAAGTGGAGGATCACCTCCGCGGCTTCCGGGTTGCAGATCGTGCTGTGTGGAGTGGGATTCAATTGAGTGCGCTCCAGTGGCTGATTGACCGTCGTGGTCTACCTGTCAACCTGTTGCGGACCTCGTATCGCTGTCAGAACCCACGTTTGATGCGCTTTGCCAGTACGCTCTTCTATAACGCGAGGGTGCGTGCGAGCGCACAGGCAGAGTATTACACTTTACCCTTCGACGAGCGGCTGAAGGTATACCCGCCCAATAGCCTGCGGATCTTCAGCACAAGCCGTTTACCGCTTCCGCTGCGCAAAGAGACACTATTGATTTCAGGCAACCGCCCTGGGCTCGAGAATGCATTGGAGGCGCGCGTGGTGATTGCGCTGTTTTATAGTCTCCTGCGGCGTTACCCGATCGAGGAGATCACTGTGATCACCCCCTATCGACGGCAGGCGCGCCTGATTCGGAAGTCTCTGTCCTTGGCTGCGGCCCGCGGAATCAAGCCCGACCTCACCCTCAAGCCGGACGAATGGGATGGCTTTCTCCGGCGGCATATTGCCACTGTCGACAGCTTTCAGGGCGGCGAGAGTGATGTGGTCATCATTTCTTACGTCCGCAGTAACGACGGAGGCGGAATCGGCTTTGTCGACGACCCACACCGGATCAACGTAGCACATACGCGCTGTCGCCGAGAGCTGATTATCGTCGCAGACATCGACTGCCTCGCCGCTCAGGCACGCAATAACATTCCACGGCGGTTGAGACGCGCAATTCTTCGTGACGGAGAGATCTCTGATGTTCCACCAGGCTTTGCGGAAGAGTAAGAATCCAGGTCCCTTTCAGGTAGCTTTATGAGCGGCTCTATTATTGTGATTGATGTACCAGGTCTTGACCAATCTCACCTAAGCAAAATGCCTAACTTAGCTAGTATGGCAGACAAAGGTAGGCAAGGAGAGGTACGTGTTGAGGCACCAGCCTTGACCCTTCCTGTGCACGCTGCCATGACCTCTGGACTTTCTCTATCCCAGCACGGAATTATTGGTAATGGCTGGTACGAAAGAGATAGAAATGAAGTCTTCTTCTGGCCCCAGAGTGAGAAGCTGCAGCAGGGCGAAAAAATCTGGGATAAAGCGCATCCATATTATCAGGGTAGTAGGAGCTTTAAATGTTTTATGTGGCCCGGAATGGCATCCAGTGCCGACAGCTATATAAATGTGCGTCCAGTCTACTTTGCAGATGGTCGAAAAAAGTCAGGTGTCTACTCGAACTCGCCGGCTGCCTTGGAACGGATCATTAAGTCGTGTGGAGAGTTTCCGCTCCATCGTTTCTGGGGTCCCGGCGTCTCAATCGAATCGACACGCTGGATTGCGCAGGCCTGTGCTTCGGAAATTCGCGAGAGAAAGCCGCGCCTAAGTTTTGTCTATCTCCCACATCTGGACTACCATGCGCAGACTTTAGGGCCAGGGCATCAGCAGATTGGCAACGAGGCGTCGGCTCTTGATGCGGTGTTAGCGGAGTTTTTTGCGGCAACGGCCAGTGAGCAGCCAACTTTCGTCGTAATGAGCGGTTACCAGATGAACGCGGTGTCGGGACCAATCTGGTTGAACCGAATTCTGCGAAAGAGCGGGCACCTGGAGGTTGTAGAAAATGAAGCTGGAGAGCTGATTGATTTTGCGCGTTCGTCTGCCTTCGCGATAGCGGATCACCAAGTCGCCCATGTCTACGTAAATCGCAATAAGTGCGATGAAGTAAAGCAATGTCTTTTGGCAGCCGATGTGGGGGAAGTACTGGGACGCGTGGAGCAGGAGTCGCGCAAGTTGTGGCATCCGCGTTCTGGAGAGTTTTTGGTGCTGGCCAAGCCTGACCGTTGGTTTGCATATCCGTATTGGCTGGACGAGAGCAAGGCCCCTGATTTTGCCCAGACGGTGGCAATTCATGCCAAACCAGGTTACGACCCGTGCGAGATGTTGTTTGATGAACGGCTGCGGTTTCCGAAGTTGAGCGTGGCTAAGAGACTACTGTTGAAGCGGTGTGGATTTCGGAGCCTGATGGACGTGGTGAGTCTGGATGCCACGCGGATTCGGGGATCTCACGGAGTAGCGCCTGCCGCAGGAGCCCCTCGGGCTACGTGGATTTGCTCGTCGGCTACAGGCGGGTTTGGAGATGTGTGGCGTGTTGCTGATCTCCCCGGAGTGATAGCTACACTTTCTGGCAGTTGATTCTGAATCGCAGTCCAGTATCGTACGCGCTTTCTTATCTGAGATCGAGGTGAATCATGTCCGTACACAGAAGTTTGAAAAGCAACGGCCAAATAGCGGCCAAGCGCAATGTATTGAAGCGTTTTGAGCGTATCGACCAGCTTCAGGAAGAAGGTCGTTGGAAGCCCGGCGTCAAGGTGCTCGGTCTGCCCAAGACTAAGGTGCAAGACTGAACTAGTCGTACGGGCCTACTTGCATGTCAAAGTCCTCGGAGGACGTTACAGGCGGTGGCCCGGTTACGGTGAACGAGCTCGTCCGCAAGCGTGGCGGACAGCTTGTTACCACCGATTGCGCTGGAACTCTTAAGATTCCAGACGAAGTCGTGCTCACGCACGGCGTTTTGCCTGGCAGGTGTTTCGAGGCGGACGACTGGCAGGCGGTCCTAGCTGCTGTAGATCGGCAACTTTGCCGCGAGTGCGTACTTCGTATCCTGCACCGCCGGGCCCATTCCCAAATCGAGTTGAGCAGAAAGCTGTACCAACGCCGCTACGGGCGGAAGCTGGTGGCCGAAACCCTTGATTGGGCTACCGAACAGGGGTTGCTGAATGATCGCCTATTCTGCGAGCTTTTCCTTGACGAAAAGCGCCAGAACGGAGAGTGGGGCCCCTACCGCATTCGCCAAGAACTGCTGCGCCGTGGCATAGACCGCGAGTTGATCGACGCAGCCGTGGATGCTAGCCCGGACTACGACGAAACCGAGCAAGTCATGACCTTAGCGCGCAAGAAATGGGCACGACTCACAGGCCGCGAGGAGGCTTCGCCCACGTTAAAACAAAAGCTCTATCGGTACCTTGCAAGCCGCGGATTCAGCTTCAGTTTGATCCAAAAGGCGCTAGAGAGTCTGGAGCAGGAGGACTGAGTCGCTGGCTTTGTCTTGACACAGCCTCGGTATATAGGCAAGTTACGCGTTTGCTAAAATTTTTGCGCACGCTTGACTTGATGATGTGTGCGCGAATCACTCCATCCTTTGGAAATATTTACATGCCTAATTCAAAATCCGCGAAGAAACAGTTGTTGCAGGATGCAGGACGTCGCCAACTGAATCGTCACAAGAAGAGCCGTATTGCTACGCTCGAGAAGAATTACCAGGCGGCACTCGCTGCCGGCGAGCTTGATCAGGCCAGAGCGCTGCTGTCACAGACCCTGAGTTGTTATGACAAGGCAGCCAAGACCAACTTGGTACATGGGAATAAGGTCGATCGCAAGAAGGCGCGGTTAACGCGCGCTCTCAGCGTCGCAGCCCAAGGCTGACGTACCTTGCGGTTTCACGCCGCTGATCTCACGTACTGCATGAACGTCCATCCGGCCGCCTCAATGGTGGACGTGATGGAAAACGTGGTCAAGTACGCCGTTCCGGTCAAAGAACAAGTCTGCCCCGATGCTCCCTTTGGTCTTGGGCTATGGCTGCCCTCCGGTGCAGTCTGCTATTTTGCGGACCACGCGGCTCAGTTCGTAGACCTTCTGTGTGAGCACGACCTCTACGCGTTTACCTTCAACGGCTTCCCGTATGGGATTTTCCATGGCGCTCGCGTAAAAGAGCAGGTGTATCAGCCAGACTGGGGGAAGCGGGCCCGGGTGGACTACACCGAGGCACTTCTAGTTGCACTCAGCTCATTGCTGCCCAAGGGGCGCTGCGGGTCCATTAGCACCGTCCCAGTATGCTATGGAAAGACGCTGCCAGCTGAGGCGATCTACAACCTAAGAGCTGCTGCCGATACGGCCAGACAGATCTCGCGCATTAAGAACAAAAAGATGTTTTTGGCACTTGAACCTGAGCCAGACTGCTATCTTGAGAATACCGACGACGTACTGCGTTTCTTTGAGCTTCTGCGTCGCGAGGAGCCAGGGATTACTGATGTGCTCGGGGTCTGTCTGGACACATGCCACTTTGCCCTGCAGCGCGAGTGCCCACGCGAAGCGTATCGGCGCATTCGCGCGGCGGGTATTCCGATCCCGAAAGTTCAGCTTTCGACTGCGCTGACATACCGGAGTCAGGAAGGGCAGGACGGCAGTGAGACCAGGGCTGCGCTGGCACCGTTCGCCGATGATGTGTACTTGCATCAGACTCGCGTAGTGGGCGACGGCAATGTGCAGCGCTTTAGCGACCTGCCGCAGGCACTGCAAAGCTGCCCAGAAGGGGAGTGGTTGATTCACTTTCACGTGCCGTTGCACTTCAGCGGGAACGGAGCGATCGGAAGTACGCAGGGTGATTTAACCGCTGAATTCCTGAGGGAACTGGCCGACGAGCCAGGTTTGCATCTCGAAATAGAGACCTACACGTTTCTCGTGTTGCCAAATGCGAGTCAGCCAGTCCGGGAGTCGATTGCTGATGAGTATCGGTTCGTCCTGAGCGGCGTTGGCTAGCACACACAGCGATTGCTACAACTGGCTGCCGTGGTAGCTCAGGATAATCCGAAAGCCAATCTCGTCGGACTTGTAGCTGGGGCGGTTCTTGGCGCGGAACTTGGATTCGAGGGCCAGCCGATCGCTACTGCGCCATGATCCCCCTAGGAGCAGGCGACGGTTATGGCGGGACGTGTACCAGTCGTCGACCCACTCGAAAGCGTTGCCACTCATCCCATAGAATCCTTTGAGATTCTGTCCGCTGTCCATCACGGCGCAGGATACGGGAAATCCGTCATCGTAGTCCCCGAGGTTTGATTTTCCCGAGAGCCGTGCCGAAGCATCACCGAAATTACCTTGCGGAGGAGGCCAACCATCGCCCCAAGGGTAAAGCGCTCGATTCTGATCGGGGTCAATGGCGCAGAAACGCCACTGCTTGGCATTTGGTAGCTTGTAGCCCCAACCCCGAGGCAGGCGATCAGCGAGTTCTTCGCGTATATTGAGCCAGGTCAGGAACTCTTCGGCGGCTTCATAGCTGACTTGAACAGCCGGTTGATCAGCGTCCATGAGGCTTTTGCCCTGGAAGCGTCTGACAAAATGGCTGACGCGGAACTCGCGAAATTGGTCGTTGGTTACCTCGGTCTGGGCCACCCAGCACTGCAATTCCTCTATCCAGAGCAGGGTAAGGTTTAGGCCAGCTATCTCATAGCTCTCACCATATCTCGGCCCATCATCAACGCGGTCAAGTGGTGGGAGGTTTTTAGTGCAGCCAAGGCAGAGCACGGCGACGCAGGCTGCAATGAGGGAGGTGCTACACAACACCTTAATACGCGTCATTTTCCGTTTGAATGTAGCTTTGCATATCAACAGAAATGTCACCCTCAAGATACCATCGGGGACCAAGAAACCCTTCCACGCGGCCGTCTTGGTAGGCGATGTTGCCATAGAATGTCTCACTGTTCCGGGTGACGTGGTTTTCAAGGCGGTCACTCATGATCGAGGAATCAGGGAGCACGGCATTTTCCACGAAGATGGGAATAGCATCGACCCAATCGCCGAGATACAAAAAGGAGGGGTCGACGATGTGATCATCTGTATCGAGCCTGGTGTCAAATTGCTTGGTACTTGGGCACTCGAACACTCTACCCGAGGTGAGGTAGCCTTCTTCGATGAGGCGATCGAGGGCAAACTTAGGTTCAGCGGTGGCGTTGGACACAGCCGTGTGTTGGTTCGGGAACCAGCCCGCATGATCAATTCCATAGCTACGGATGCTCAAGCCCAACTGTTTTAGGCTTCCTATGCAGACACCCTGTCGAGCCCTCTCTCTGGCGTGCGAAAGCGAAGGCAAAAGCATGGCAAAAAGCACGCCGATGACCATGACTACGGCCATCAATTCGATAATTGTAAAGGTTTTCGACTTTTGGCTATTGGCGTGGATCACAAATGAAATCTCATCGGGCAAAAATAGAATTCAGCTGTATAAAGTAATTCCCTCAGCCTTGGCTTCAAGCCCAGAAATGCGAACCCTCAACGTGATAGAGATGACTCAGAAACCAACTTTGATAGTTTTAGCAGCCGGAATGGGCTCGCGCTTTGGTGGGCTAAAACAGCTCGCGCCGGTTGGCCCCAACGGGGAGCTGATCATCGACTATACGATTTTTGATGCGGCACGGGCAGGATTTGGGCACGTGGTCTTTGTGATCAGACGGGAGCTTGAGCAGGAATTTCGCGCGGTGATTGGGGCACGTTTCGACGGGCATATCAATGTGGCTTATGCGTTTCAGGATCTATCAGATTTGCCAAGTGGATTCGAGGTCCCAGCTGGCCGTACCAAGCCGTGGGGAACTGGGCATGCGTTGCGCGCCGCTCGGCACAATGTCGACGGACCGTGCTGTGTGGTCAACGCGGATGATTTTTATGGCGCAAGGGCTTATGAGCTGATGGGCAAGCACCTGGCGACGTCGGCCCCTAGCTACGCGCTGGTTGGCTATTCGGTGGGCCATACGCTTTCCGACGCAGGCTCGGTTTCGCGGGGCGTCTGTCGCTGCGAAGATGGCGTTTTGCAGGCCATTGAGGAGGTCCACGGCATTCAGCGCTCGGGAGCGGAGGTTCGTAATGAAGCCGGCGAGTTGCTGGGCGATGCACAGATCGTTTCGATGAACTTCTGGGGTTTCCCGAGCTCGGTGTTTACGGAGCTGGAGGCTGGCTTTATCTCGTTTTTGAACGCCGGCGGCGAGGGAGAGTACTACCTGCCCACGATCGTGGAAAACGGAATGGCCGCTGGTCGGACGGTTCACTTGCTGGGAGTCTGCGATACCTGGACCGGGGTGACCTACGCCTCCGATCAGCCTGCGGTCGCTCGCTTGTTGCTCGACTTGCACGCAAGCGGGGACTATCCCCCATCGCTGCTGCCTGAGTAGGCCCCAAAGACCAGTTCTCCGGCGTCGTTTCGGCCGATGCCGCAGAAATGTGCGCATCCGGCACTTGAGGAGCGCCGAAACGACGGCAACCGGCCCATTTGGGTAGGACTGCTATGAGAGCCCGAATGGGCAGCGCCAGCGGCGGTTCCGGCATCGCCTGAGAGGTCGCCGGGACAATGTGCTTAGGACGTGTAAGAAGTTCCGGAAAAGGTGCGTAGTAGCCAGCTAAAGTATAGCATAGCCTAGAGCCGTTTTTAGCTAGAGCACACTCGCGGGCGTGGTATACTACCGTCTTAATTTACCAGTTTTGTAGGGAAACTATCCGCATGACAGATTGCTTTTCTGATCAGTTTCAGGCAGTAATTGCCGGTTTCCGGCCACGCGTCGAGCGCCATTTAGGCAGCCCGGCGCGTTATTGTTTTAGCGCGTACGTGCGCGGGATGTTTTCGTTTCAGTTTTTGTCTCAAGCACTCCAGGAGTACCAGCGTGCATACGCTACCCCCGCGCCAAGCGCCCAATGCGCCGCCCTCATCGGGCCCAATTTTTCCCACACGAACCACGAGGTCAGTTATGAATAATTTACGTTCCGGGTCATCCCGGCCGACATGGCATCTTGCTATGCTCGGTTTCGCGGTAGCGGTGCTGGCGATGCCAGGCTTGAGTGCTGTGGTCAGTGCCACGTACTTTGATTCCAACAACAACGGCCAGGTTGACACGGTTGACGTTGAGATGGACAATACCGTTGCTGGTAGTTCCTTTGAGGCTTCGGACTGGACCTTCAGCATTACCGATGTTGCGGCAACGGCAGGAGTGGCGCAGACACCGGCCGTAAACGTGTTCCGACTTACGCTGACGGGGATGCCGGCCAATGACACCGCACCTACCCTGACTGTGAGTTACACGAATGGAGGGGGCGGAGCCGACGACCTACAGGTAGGGGGAGGCGCTCACGCCAACTTTACCATTGCCGCGGACGATGGTGCCGAGCCGATCATGGTGAGTGCAACAGCAGTTGACACTGGTCTCTTGACGGATCCGGATTCGATCGAGATTGAGTTCTCCGAAGATGTAACCGTCCCGGCACTTCAATTAGACGCCTATAACGTCGGGGCATCAACGATCACCGGAATTACCCAACTGACTGCGAATACCATCGAAATTCAGCTGGATGCTCAGATCACGGCAAGTGTGAGCACCATCCGCTATGATGCTGCGAATGGTGACTCGTTTGACGGTGTTGGCATCGAGCAACCCGACAACGACGCCGTGACTCTGGTTCTGCCACCTACTGCAAATCGAATTACCACAGCAGACGGAGACAGCAATGGTTTCATTGATCAGATCATCATTGAGTTCAACTCAACTGTTACGGCCGCGAACTTTACAGGTGCCTACTCCGTTGCAGGCTACGTGATCGACAATGGTGCGGTTGAGGATACCAGAGTTCTGTTGAACTTGGAGGAACGTAACATTGTGGATACTTGGGCAACCCCACAGGTAACCTACACGGCTGCAGGTGATACACGACGAGAGGTCGAGGTAGGCGGGGAAACGGTCACGGCTCGGGTTCAACCTTTCTCTGAAACAGCAACCGATGCTGCGCCGCCAGTGCTGATCAATGCTTCAACGCGTGATATAGACTTCAATGGTCACATTGACACCATCCTAGTGCGCTACTCCGAGCTGGTCACGGAAGCTGGCGCGCCCTACACCGTTGCAGGGTATCGAGACCGCGGCCTGGACCTGAACGTGCGCTACATCGAACGCGGTACCGATTCTGTGTATACGGTGGGTGAGGACGATCTCTGGATTGATGTCGATGACTCCAAAACGTACTCTGTAGGAGACGTCACGATCGACGATCTTGGCGCTGTGATTGGTGACGCTGGGACAGAGGCTAATTGGTTCGCGACCATTCAACTTGTGGAAGCACAAAATCCCGACACGGGCGTGACCCCGCAGCTGACTTATGTTCGAGATGATGGTGGTGTTCTGGACGCCGCCGGGAACGAGGTGGTTGATGGGTCCACCGATACTCCGATTGATCGTGCGCAGCCCGTCATGTATGCTTTGGAGACGCGCGACGCTGACGGTAATGGTGCCCTTGACGGCATCTATATTGAGTTTAGTGAAACAGTCGACATTCAAGACACCGGGAATGCCGGTATTTCTGGCATTACGGTTGTGGACCAGATCAATGGGATCACCTACGATCCGACGCCAGCCAACTACGACGGAAATGCTACCTCCATTGTCCTGGCATTAAACGAGGTTTTCAATGCCGATACCAATGTGTACTACGACACAGGCATTGTCCCGACCATTACGTATGACGGCAACGGGAATATCCGAGACGTAACCAACAATGCAGCAACCGGCACAAATATCCTGCGGTCGCAAAACGTTGACGATACCACGATCAATGATGCCGGTCCAGATAACACCTTGGGAACGTCTGACGACACCTTACGGAATGTGACTGGCAATGCTGACCGCTACGATGACCGAGCATTTCCGGTCATCGTCAGTACCTATCATAACCGTACCAACGGTCCGTTTGGTGCCTTGGTCTCAGACGAAGTCATTGGTATGATTGGCGTCGACAATGACGATACGGTCATGATCCAGTTTTCCGAGTCGATGACACACGAACGCGGAGCGCTGACATCCGGGACCATTCAGACTCGATTGCCGTTTGGCGGTCAGTGGCGCGCGCAAACTGCAGCTAATGGGCTTGGTAATCTGGATACGCCATCTGGTATCGAGTGGCAACAGACCTTTAATAACGCAGACGACACAATCATCATTTACCTGACGGGCCCCAGTCCCGGCTTGCCGAACACTACGGCATCTACCTTGAGTGTTGGCAATACGATCAATACGCATACCTCGTTCGAAGACGCAGCTGGGAATGACGTCCCAAGCATCACGGTGATCGGTGACTTCAACCCGGTGTACTGGCCGTCCGGTTCGCTGGCTGGAAACACCGAGCCCTGGATCACGCCGACGATCATTGACGAGCAACACTTCCTGCTGCCGCATTCGGCCGAAACTCGCCTGATCCAGATCGTGATCACCAACAACAGCCGAAACCTGCCGGAGCTGCATCCCAAATTTGATCAGTCTTTCAACTTCAACCAGCTGCATGTCAACTACCCGTTTGATGACCCGCTGACACCACCGGTGGATATTTTTCCAGCTGCTGAGTACATTGCCCCATTGTCCAGCACCCACACCTCCGGTTTTCAGATTGACGTTGAGTTTGCGGCTGGTAATCCCACACTCATGCCATTGGATCTTCAGGGCTTCAACACCTTCAAGTATCATGAGGCAATTCCTCTCTCTACGGTGGATACGTTTTATCATCCTCTGCGGTTCAACGATGCAACCATCGACCCGACTGGTCCTACCCAGACCGGTACGTTCTTCGTAGAGTTACGGACCCATAACACCGTGGTGCATGGGGTAAACTTCAATACCTGGATCCAGGAAGGATCGGTTGGTCTGCGACTGCCAAGCTTCTGTTTTGAGTTTCCCTCTGACGCCAGTCAATCGACGTGGGTACACAATGTCTATCAGCGTGGCGATCACATTCTGGCGGGTGTCGAGCCGGCAGACAGCGAACCGAGCACTCCCACACTTGTCACAGCATTGGGCACAGGGAATCCCTGGACCGACGTGCACGTTCATTCGGCAGGTGGCTTCTGGAATCCGCTGACGGACAGTATCGTTCACGAGACGGACTTCGGCTACGAAGTGCTGGCAGGGACGGATCTCGGATCGCTTGCTGCGATGAATGGTGTCTTGCCCGCTCACGTTGACTTCATTGCCGTTGGCACCGAGTGGGATGCGACCACTGATACGCTGCTGATTGACGATGACATTCCTGGCGCGCGCCAGACCTCTTACCCAGCGTACATTCCCGGGACGGGAGCCGGCTCCAACCTGATCACCGTTGTAAATCAGTTGAGCGATATCAGCACCGGTAGCCTGCTGTTGCCGAACAGCAACAACTTTGGCGTAATCGGCTTGAATGCGGCATCGACGCAGGGCGACACGCTGGAGCGCGTGGTCGTCACCTTTCGTGCGGCTCGGCATGTCTGGCAGGATGACCCGGCTGGTCAAGTGGGTGTATTCGAGCCTGGCATTGATGAGCTGTTCACCGCCACGGGGGTGCAGTTGACCGAAGGTGCCACGCCTGGCACTGGCGTGTTCTTGTGGGCCTCCGAAACCCACCAGCCTGACGAACAGGCAGGGCATTTGGTGGCCGAACCCTATCGGCCTGGGATTGATGAGGCTTGGTATGATAACGACGGCAACGGCCGCTATACACCGGGCTCTGATGCCCTCATTTCGCAAGGCTCAACGCCAGGCATCCAGTGGGCGAGCCGCGCTCCAGAGCCCTTGGGTGGAATCAGCAGCTGGGCCAGCGAAGGTAACATCTCCGTGGAGGCCGACTTTGAAGGGGCCAATGTTCCTGTAACACGTCTTGCCTATATCGACAGCAACGGCAGTGGCAAGTTTGAGGTTGTTGGTGACCATATGTTTGTGGACCAGGGCACCTTGGGAGTATTTGACGCCGCCGACATCCAGACGGCCCATGGAGTTGGTGCAGCACCAGCACTGGGTGACGACTTGACCGTGATCGACTACAGCGTTCGCTATGCGTTCTATGATGAAAACGACAATGGCCTCTATGACGAAGGCATCGATGAGTTGTACTACGACATCAGCGGCTATGGGATCTTCAACCGGCCCAATGGCGCCGATGATGACGGCGATGGCCTGATCGATGAAGCAGACGAGAATGACGTTGTCATTTCCCGTGGTGCCAACCAGACCCTCGATGCCGCTGATGGTGCTGTGGTGACCAACATCTTCTACACCTTGAGCACCTCAGATTTTCGTCCCCTGCAGATTGGCGGGGATGAAGAGTATTTTCGCAGCGGCGTTGCCCTGTTTCGTGATGACGACACCACGATTCTGGACAATTCCGGACTGTTTAACGATCCGGAAGGTGGCGGCGCTGACAATCGCATGACTCTGGGCACGATGGACTGGATCGATGGCTATGCTGCTGATGATGGCATTCTGCGCGTGGA
>Ga0115566_10001007_pt1 | contig 24308 bp, 15 predicted proteins | sample COGITO_mtgs_1204_3_FD_87173 | JGI IMG/M metagenome (GOLD analysis project Ga0115566, IMG submission 87173) | Pelagic marine microbial communities from North Sea - COGITO_mtgs_120405 | ecosystem: Environmental > Aquatic > Marine > Epipelagic | place: Germany:Helgoland, sampling site Kabeltonne...
ATTTCGGCGACTTGGCGATTCCGCCGTGCGCCCCCGGGTGCCTCTTCATCGCCGCCGGTGTCTTGGCGGGACCCCTCACGGGAGTCTTGGCCGCCGTGGGTCTCGGGCGCGTGGGTGCCGGGCCGTTGAGCTTCTCCTCCAGCCTCTTATCAGCCTTTCTATCGGCGCGTTCCACGAATTCCTTCGCCGGAGGGGTGTTGCTCACCTCACCCCACGACATGGGCTCAACCTTCAGCTTTGCGATTTTGGCGCATCGGATCAGGTCGATGTACCTCACGATGGCCTCGCCGCTCGGGTCCATCCACGCCAGTCCCGCGGTGAGCCGCCTCTTCTCCGACTCGGACACGTCGGGCGCGATCTTCTGCACCAGCTGACGCAGCTGCTCAATTTCCAGCGACCCGCACTCCGCCGCGTCGAGGCTCGCGAAGATCCTCTTCGCGGACATCATGTTGTTGAACATGTACGACTTCAGCCTGTCCAGCACAGCGGGCGTGTCCGATAGACCGGGCGCGACGAGCGGGTGCGGCTTCTTCCGCTTTCTGTCCTTGCACTCCTTCATCATCTTGACCAGACCCTCGTACGAAGCACCCGCCGGGCGCACGTCGGTGAGGACAACCTCGAGGTACTTTCGTTGAGCCGCGGATATCGCGCTCGAGCCGGTGAACTCTTCGATGAACCCCCTCAGCTCCTCGTCCGACAGCCTGCCCCGCTTCTGAGTATCGTGCGCGTCCCACACGTCCCTGAGCCGCCTCTTGTGCTTCTTCAGGAACGCATCCATGAGCGCGAAGAGGTCCACCGACGCCACGCCCGGCGCGTCGGCGTCGACGTACGCGCCGTCGCTCGCAACCATCCCGGTCGGCTCGGGCCACCCGTCGATTGACGGCAGGTACGCCACGCCGGTGTCTCGGTCCACCAGGTACACCGCCCACGAGCCGCCGGGTGATCCCACGATCTTCTCCTCGTGAAGCTCCCAATCGTCGCGGAAGTACGACCGCGCGGGGGTCGCGGGTAGGTCCGGCGGCGGCAGCGACGGCACGGACACTCCGATGTCTGAGAGCGGCGATGCGGGCACCGACGGCGAGACCGGCGCGGGGGCTGCGACGGGCGATTGCGGCTCGACGGGTGATATCGGCTTTGGTACCAAGCCCGATATGGGCGGAAGCGGCGCGCCGAGGGGTTTCAGTCCTCCCAGGGGTGCCAGGGGTGCCAGGGAACCCGCGCGTCGGCCGTGGGCCACCGGCGCTGGGACGCTCGGCATCTCCGAGTTCTCCGGCTCGGGGACCCTGGGCGACGCGAACTGGGGCGTCGACTCGCCCGACGCACCCGGTATGTCCAGCATCGGGAGGTCGCTAGGTCTCTGCTGCGGTGATGAGGGATGAACGGCGTCAGGACCATCGTCGCGGGGAAGATGTTCGGGACGAAAGATTTGGCAACGAGTGAAACGGACGCGAGTGGGATCGGGGAGGTCGACGACGCGGGTCGAAGGATGGTTGGGAGCCGCCCGCACCATGCTCATCGCTCTAACCACCGGATTGGCGCTTCGCAGCCTGGGCGCGTGGGGCCCTAGACTGGTCGCACCTCGCTATGCCGGCTCTAGCACCTCCTCCGAGACTCTCGAGATTGTTGACCCGACAAACGGTTATCATATTTGTGCCAAAAAAAGGCGAAAACTAAACGCACTCTCGCGCGCGCCGTCCTTTTGGGTACGACCCACGTGGCTTGACCTCCGCACCCGACAGCCCGCTCGAGCCGTGAGTCTCGTTGTACGCCATGGGAGCACTTTTCTCGAGGGTGAGGCACCCGACCGACATCTGGGACGAACTCGCGAAAACCATCCCGGACATTCGCAAAGTATCCTCGCCGACTGGACCCGATGCGGCAGCCGCGGTGGACGTCACCACGCGCTCGTTCGCCGGAACCGCGACGTCCGCGCCGGAGTATCTGCTGGATTGGGCGCTCGGTGACGAGCTGAAGGAGCAGTGGGACAACCCCGACCGCGTGAAGCACGTAGGTTGGGCCCTGAAGCTCGCCATTCAGTGTGCGCTTCGGCATGGACCGAAAAGGGCGGTGTTCCTGGCGTCGGCGCCGGGGACGGACGCGCCCGGGGCGGCGTGCACTGTCCGTTTCCTGCCCGTTAAACTCTCCGTAGGCGCCGAGGGATGGATGTACATGTGGGAGATGATCAGGCGGTCGGGAATGCCCACGTTCGATACCAAGAACGGTATGGACCGTCGCTTCCAAGCCGCGGAGGATGCCATCAACGCGGCGCATGTTAAGCACGCACCAGGCCCGCACATAAACGTGCATCTCATGGCGGTCGCGCCGGAGCACCAGGGCAAGAAGCTGTGCTCGGTGTTGATGCGCGCGGTGAACAAAGTGGCGGACAAGCACGGGTGGCCGTGTTACCTGGAAACGTCGGGGCTGAGAAACGTGAAGGTTTACCAACGCTTCGGGTACGAGACGGTGGAGCGAGTCACCGTGAGGGACCCGAAAAAGCCGGACGCGCCCACGTACGACGACTTCTACGCCATGATACGATCACCGAGTAAAGTAGCGGGAGCGCCAGAGCTACTGGTTATCTAGCTGGTCATGATAGGGTTGAGTTACCGTCGTTAACTCTATCTTCGAATATATAAAAAACTTTCTTCTACACCTTGTAGCCGGGGAACATGTCGGCGAACCCCGGGGCGTTCATCGATTTCCAACCGTCCGGGTCGATGGGCGGGCTGTCCAGGTTCATGTGCGGCGGGTTGTTAATCTTCTTGCGCAGGCCCGCCACAGCCTCGGGGCTCGTGAATGGGCCGTCCGGGTGCTTTCCGTCTACGTCGGTGAATCCAAACTTGTCGGCGACTTCGCGGGTCTGGATCACCTTGCCCGTGAGCTGGTTCATGTCCTCCTCCGAGGCGTTCATCAGCGCCGCGACGGACCGACCGGCGTAGGAAGGGGTATCGCCTCCGGGGAAGTTGGCGTTCTCGGTGATACCCGCCTGGGGGTAGAGGGTCATCGAGTAGACCCCGTGTTCCCTGAGCTCGCAGGCCATGTCGTGGTGCATCTTATCGAACGCAGCCTTGCCCGCGCAGTAGGCGACGTCGGCGAAGTACACGGCACCCCCCGCGCTGCTGATACCGACGATGAGGCCGGACTTGTTCTTGACCATGACGGGTGCGACGTGGTAGCTCATGACGTACGCGAACCGGGCGAAGTCGTTCACCTGGTCTTCGTACATGGAGAGGGGCTTCTCCCAGAATGTCTTACCGAACTGCGGGGTCATGGCGACGAGGCCCTGGAACGCGGAGTTGACGAGCAGATCGATCTTACCCTCCTTCGCGGCGACATCATCCACGAACGCCTTGACCGCGGCGTCGTCCTTCTGGTCCAGCCGGTACGGGACGATCTTCCCCTCGCTGCCGATTTTGGCGCATTCGATCATCGCTTCGTCCGCCAGAGCCTGGAGCTTGCCCATGTCGCGCGCGGTGGCGTAGACGGTGCACGCGTGCTCCTTCGCGAGGATGAGCGCGATTCCGCGGCCGAAGCCGCGGGAACCGCCCGTGACGATGCAAACCTTTCCCATGTCGTCGAGCGAGGGTCGCTCACGTTGATCTGCCATGGGGGCGAATGAATGATCTCGTTATATCATATTTCCCGAACTTTTCGCGTCCCCCATTTTGGGCCACCTCGACGGTCTGTGACTCAAGAAAAGGCGTTTCAGAGGGGGTGCAGCCTCCAGAAAATCTTCTCGGAACAAAACGCACGGAAAAGCCTGCAGTCCGCCACTTGTTCACGCACCATCGAGAGACATGACCATCGAGAGGTACGGCGGCCCACCGCCGGTGATACACGAAGGTGTGAAGTGCGACGGATGCGGGGAGACCCCTCTAAGGGGCACAAGACGCCGATGCCTCCTCTGCATCGACGCCGACTTTTGCCCGCAGTGCTGCGACCATCATCGCCACGACGCGTTCATCGTTTTGCCAAAGCCCGCCCACGCGGCTTGGTCGGAGACGCTTCAGCTGATGACGTGCTTCGGAGCACTCGCCGGCGCTGACGAGTTTGACGGACGCGATGGCCTCAACGCGCCCCCGCCTCCCGGGCTGAACGACCGGCTCAGAGCGTTCATCAGCCAAGGCGCGCACGCGATCTGCCCGCCGGGACCCGCGCTCTGCCCGATGGTTCACCCCGCGAACCACCTCGAGCGGCTCGCGCGGTCCAGACGTATCGCGCACGTGCGCGAGGATGCCCGTCGGCTGAGGACACGCGACGCGACGGAGGCGACGCAGAACGAGATCCTGAACCCGCGCCTGTTCGACGTGGTGGACGAGCTGCACCCGTGGAACATGCCACGGGACCCAGCCGAGCCCGACAGGTTCGCCTCGGAGGGACTCATCGTCTACCTCCCGCGGCGCTCGGGCGGGAACATGTGCCTCGTGTCGGACGACGGGTTCCCACTCGCGATGGTCCAGGTCTACGCGGTGGATACAGGTGAGGCGACGAAGGTGGAGACGAACGGGGGATTCTTCGGAGACGTAGACGGCGTGGTCTCGGCGCTGACAAAGACGGGTAGGGACGGACGGTTCACCGCGGCGTTCGCCAAGGGCGACGTGGAGGTTCGGGCTGTACTCACGAACGTTTCGAACGTGGGGTCGGTCAGGGTAACCGTTCGGTGTTGCGACGCGCAGGGTGAATGCGTTCAAGACGGTTCAGCAAAGACGGTGTTTGAGAGTGAGCTCGGACCTTTGGAGAGCGTCGAGCACGTCGCGGATGGAGACGAGGGACGCGCTCTGCTTCTCGGTGCGACGGGCACATCCGCGTCGTACCTGAAGTTTACCGTGTCGCCCACCGATAGCTGGATCGCCACGCCGCTGACGAACGCCATGTGGGAGGGTGCGAGGTGGCACGCGCTCGACATGTTCGTGGCCAAGCGACGGGCGCCGGATGCGCCGCGCCGCGGAAACGACTGGCCTTGGTTCGGATCGGGAGGTATTCCCGTCATCACCGACAGAAGACCGTTCTCTATCGGATCTGAGCATCCAGTCTTCGAAGATGAAAGCCGTCACATCAATCACGTCGGAATCATGCCCGAGCACCGCGGCTTGTCACCCGAGGAGCTCCGCCTCGAGGCTCGCGTCGCGCCGGATGAAAATAACCACCGACAAAACGCGGCCGGACCGCCCGAACCAGCCGAACCCGCGCCCTTCGTCGCCGGAATCGAGCCCAAACATCCGACGTCGTCGTTCGAAACCATCGACAAAGATAGCACCGCGGTACCACTCCGGCTCGGTCGCATCGTGGCCGAGCCCTGCGATCCCATGCCGCCCATCCGGCTCCCACCGCCTCGTTGGTCTCCAAACCCCGCGGAGCGATCCGCCGTGTTGCGTCTCTTCGTTCAACCCAACCTAGCCTTACCTCCGACCGAGCCCGAGTGTACCACGAAGCACAACGCCGCCGTGCTGATCGACGCCGCCAGGGATCGAAAGCTGGTGGACGTGTACACGCGAGCCGCGAGGGACGCGCATCGTTCGGACACGTGCGTCGTGTGTTTGGAATCCGAACCGGCGTGTGACTTGATCCTGCTGCCGTGCAAGCACCAGTGCATGCACGCCGGGTGCATGAGCGACATGGTCCGCAGGTGTCCGCTGTGCCGCGTGAAGGTGGACTGGACCATGACGCGCGGCGAGGACGGCAGGTATAGCAGCCGGCAGCACGGTTGGTCGTTCAGAGGTCACGTCGAGCGACAAAGAGTGCGATAGATCAGATATGTTTTAATGCCACGTGTCTTTTTTCCAAAGTGAATAATAACGCTCCATCATCCCGACGCGCGGCACACAACAACAAGCACCTACTCCACGTATCGCGTCCATTCGCGAGACGATGGTGTTCGGAGGAGCACCCACCAACCCATTTGGCGCGACCGCGAACGCCAATCCCTTCGGATCGTTCGGTACCGCCGCCACAGCCCGGCCGTTCGGCGGGGTGCAAGCATCGACGACGACGAGGCTGCCCGGGCAATCCGGCGCGTCACCCGCGTCGCCGTTCGGGGGATTCGGCAGGCCCAACAACCCAACGCAGGGCGTATCGGCCGCCGGGCAGGCTTCGAGTCCATGGAACTCGACGCTAAACGCACAGGCATCGTCGTTCACCACGCGTGACGCGACGCAAACGCCGACCACCGCGGCTCCAATCTCGGGGGTGCAGCGTGTGGAGAACGCGTGCTCGCACTGGAACAACGGTCGGTGTCGCTTCGGCGTACGATGCCGCCAGAGGCACGTGTGCGCTAAATGCGGGTCATCCGCGCACAGATCCGGCCAGTGCATCGCCGGAGCCGCCGCATCTCGCCCCAACGCCGCGCCGGAGTTTCGCCCGTCGAGAGTCACCGAGCGCATCAACAACGGACCCGCCACGCAAGGCACCATCCAACACGTCGAGGCCATGGCCGAGCACCGCGGGTCATCCGCCGAGCAGCTCCGCCTTCGAGCCCAAACAGCCACCACCACCACCAACACCACCACCAACACCAACAACAACAACAACAACAACATGGCCGCGAGACCGACGAGTTGGCCGGGTGTGACCACGACGCCGCTGGTGTCGACGCCCGCTCCGGGACCCAACCCGTTCGCCAGGGCCGCGACGACCACCGCCACGACATGGCCCGCGCCTCAGGCGTCCACGCCTGCGGTGGCATTCACCTTCAACCCCACGCCCGCGCCCGCGTCCACGCCGGCTCCCGCGCCCGCGCCCGCACCCGCTCCCGCCGCCGTGCCGACTCGGAACCCATTCACGTTTCCAGCGGCGGCGACCAACTCGAACCCGTTCAACTTCACGCCGACGACCGCGCCGACGACCACGCCGGTATCGGCATCCGGGGTATCGACGACGACGACAGCGACGACGACAGCGCCCGCCGCATCGCCGTTCAGTACCTTCACTCGTCAGTCCGCTCCGACACAGCCCGCGACGCAGCCAGCGACTAGTCATCCTCCGACTTTCCCGTCGTTCACGTTGACGCCGCCGGCCCAAACCCCGACGCCCACGCCCGCGACGACGCAGAACGCCACGTCCGGAACCCCGCGAGACTTTTCGTTTGTGTGTCACAGACCGCCCAGGGACGGCGATGTCGTCCCCCAGGTTACCACCCAAACGCCCGCGCCGACGCTATTTCCTAATTCGACCAACCCGCCGCCGGACACGCACGCGACCGTTCACACAGCGACTCACGTCGCTTCATCACCACCGAAGGTCAACTCGTCGCCCTACGGCAAACCGCTCGAATCATCGAACATCGTCTCCGCGTCCCGCGAGGTTTTTCCCCGAGTCGCCGAAGCGGCATCCGTCTCTGCAATCGCGTCGAGGGTCGTTCAGAACCACCAGTTGCCCGCGTGGGCGACGCAGCCGCGCCGCGTCTACCTGAGCCGCGCGCCACTCCCGACCCCATCGCGTCTCGCGCTTCGACCGCGCGGGACCCAAGTTCGTCGCGCGGAGTGGATGTTCCAACCGGCGTCAAAGCCGAGGGAACTTTTCATCCGATCCGACGTCTTCGAGTCGCGCCCCGGCGTTACTTTGGCAGTGCCCACCGCGAAACCGGCGCCGCTCTCAATCGCGGTGAAGGATGAGTCTGTCGACCCCTTCATCTTGACGGAGAGTGCAAAGGCTGACGGGTATTCGTGCGAATTCAAGGTGGAGGACAGAAAGTTGAGAGACTTTGGCGTCACCCGCGACGGATTCGGATCCGTCAGATGGCTCCAACCGGTGGACGTGACCCACTTGAACGGCGCCGACATCGCGCGCGTCGTTCGAATCGAGCGAGGCGCCGTGTACGTATACGACGAAGCGTCCGGCGTGTCGGCTCCGAGGTCGGGCGAGGGGCTCAAGACCAGGGCTGAGGTGACGCTTCTCGACGTGCGCTCAAAGAAGGACACGGAGGCTTCGAGGAAGAGATTCGAGGCCAAGGTGGTGCAGCAGACGAGGCGGATGGGAGCCGAGCTGCTGGAGTACAACCTCGACACGGGCACGTGGCGCTTCGTGATCGAGCTGTGATGTAGAGATCGTCGAAACCGACGTGACGTAGAACTAAAAAAAGAATGTTAATGACAAAAGCCAGAGTGCCACTAAGTCTCGTCTTCGAGCTCCGCGGCGGAGATGTATTCCCCGTGTTGCTCGAAGTGCGCCACCAGCCGCTGCATGAAAGCATCCCGCCTACCCACGGTCTCACTGTCGCAAACCAGGCAGCAATGCCGTCTGGCGCGAGTCACCGCCACGTTCATCCGCCTAGCGTCCGATAGGAAACCAACCTCGCCCTGCTCGTTACTTCGCACCGCGCTGATGACGATTGCCTCCTTCTCCCTGCCCTGAAACCCGTCCACGGTGCTGATCTCCAGTTTAGCCAAACTATCGTCCGCGGCGCGTAGGTCACGAAGCACGCCAACCTGCGCGGAGTAAGGTGTGATGACGCCGATATCCTCCGGTTGCGCCGCGCCGGATCTGACAAGCCTTCGAACCAGCGCCATCACCGCGGCGGCCTCGCCCGGGTTATCCTTGCTATCCCCCTCCTCCTCGCAGTGTTCCTCCATGTCGCACCCCGCGGTATCGACCAGCATCAGCACCGGGGTTGTCCCGGCACCTTCCCCGTCCAGCCGGTGCTCGGCGACTGAGTCCGCGGCGACGAGCTTACCTTCGTACAGTTCGTCACTCGCCCACTGCATGATCCGTCTGTTCATTCGGTACTGGGTGGTGAGCATACGCGCGACACCCACGCCGTGCCACTTGGCGTGTACCCTGGCGAACAGCGTCTCCCCAAGGCCCTGCTTCGCAGCCTCGTCGGACATCACCGTGGGCGGAAGTTGCAGGTGATCGCCGGCCAGCACCGCCTTCCGACCCTTCAGTATGGCTCCCCAGCACGCCGCCTCGAGCGCCTGCGCAGCCTCGTCGATGACCACGACGTCGAACGACTGGTCTCTCAACGAGTTGGACAGCGCGCCGGACAACGTGGCGCAGATCACGTTACTCCCGTTGATCACCTCGTCCACAGCTTTGCGTTGCCGTTGCTTCTCTTCCTTTGCGATTCTTCGGAGCTCGCGCCGGGCGTCGTTGCGTTCGGCTCGGTCCTTCCTGTGGTCGAGCTTGAGGAGCTTACGTCGGAGCTCCCTGCACTCCTTCTCGCAGTCCCTGGCCAACGCCGAGTTGTCCGATTTGAGCACCTGCGCCTCGAGGCTGGCGTCCAGCACGGACTCGAGCAGCCTCGCGGGGTGCCCGATTCTCACAATCTTCGCCTGCGCGCCCGACCCCAGTTTACTCATCGCGTCCGATCGCACTCGCATTAACCGCTCCACCAGGTTATCCACCGCGATGTTCGACGCGGAGCAGCACAGTACCCTGGCACCCCGCGCCACCTCCTGCGTCACGTACTCCACCGTCGCGGTCGTCTTACCAGTCCCGGGGGGACCGTGGATGAGAGCCACGTCGGCGGCGGAGAGCGCATGCGCCACCGCGTCTATTTGCGACGCGTCCAGGCCGGGGTTGACGGGCGTGAACGTACCTGCGGCGGTGTGGAACCGCGGCGGAACGTTGCCGAACATGACATCCACGAGCCTGGCGCCCACGCCCACGCTCCCGCCCGGATCCCCGGATGACGACGGCGCGCGTTTCACCCTATCCAGCGCCTGCACCAGCCTCTTGTGCGATGTCTCGTTCGCCAGTCTCTCCACCCGCAGCGTCCCTTCCAGTGACCCGTCGGGTAACTCGTCCACCGCGATCTCCACCTGGGTGTCCCGGACCCGGTACACCACGCCGTCGCACAGTGAATCGCCCGAAGTATCTCCTTTGCCCGGCCGGACGCACACTACGTCGTGCGGTGACAGTTTATGTGGCGGGAGCTGCGGCGCCTCCGTTCCTTTCCTGCTCGCCAGCTCGAGCGTCACCACCGTCTTACCTAAGAGCCCGCCGCGGAGATCTACGCACCGTAAACCCAGCAGCGCCCTGCCCTTGCGCTGCGCCGTCTCCGGCGACATACCCTTCAAGATGGCTTCGCTCTGCTCAACCTCGGCGGCTCGTTCCAGTTCCAGCAGAGCCCTGGTCCTATCGACGAACGCCTCCACGGTGACGTCCGCAGCTTTGACCGTGGGTGCGGTGCCCCGCTTGGGTTCCGTGCTACCTCGCGATGCCTTGGACGCGGGAGGCGGCGCGTCGAACGCGCGTTGAGCGTCGTCGCGCGAGAGCCTCAGGTGCGTCTCGAGCAGCTCGCAGATGGCATCGTCCGTCGTCGTCGATGCGTCATCCGCCTCGACGTCCACGACCTCGGCTCCTCGCCCTAGGGTTATCCGCCTGGCATCGCCGTCGCCCGCGCTGGAGTGCGGGACGCCGTGCCTCTCGGCTACGGCGTGGAGCACCGCACGCTGCCTGCTCGTCAGCGAAGTTGGAAAGCGAACGGAGACCTCGTCAGCGGCGGCCGAGACTGCGGCATCGACCACCACAGCGGCAGGACCGGACGTCGTCGCCTCTCCCGAGTGTCCATCGTCGTCGCATCCAGGCTCTGGCTTCGATGCGGTAGACCCTTTAGCAGCGCGCTTCGCCGCCCTCTCCTCCTTCCTCCTCTTCGCCGCGTCCGAAGGCATCGCGCCCCCGACGCACGCGGTGTGGAGATCTGCAAGGTGCCCATTTCGCTTTTTCGATCGGAGATGGCGAAATGTTGAGCATTACTCAAAACTTGTATTTTCGCATTTCGCATTTTTATGTGACTGGCCTTCGTACGGATTTGTACAGATTTGTACAGTAAAGTGGAATTTTCTACCCCCGTTTTTCCCCCGCCCTCTCGTATGAGCAAACAGAATGAAATCGCCCATTGGCGCGTAGCTCGTGGAAAGTAACCACCGGCGGTTACAAAAACTGCGCCATCGTCGACGTTCGCGTCACTTCAACGCGTGCCTTCCGGCTACATTTTGAAGCCTTTAAGAAGATGTCGTTCGGACTCGATCTTAACCAAGCCATCAAGAACGTGCAGGTCGCCAAGGCCGCGCACAAGAGCTTCAAGGCGGCCGCCAGGGTTGGCGTGTCCGAGGCTGAGGCTGACGCCAACTGCGTCGGTCCCGACTGCGATGGCTACGACGTCCTTCGCAACAAGGTCGACGAGTGCCTCGAGGGTCAGATCGACCTCAAGCAGAGGCTCAACGCCGCCGAGGCTGCCGGTGACCTCGCCGCCACCGCGTCCGTCTCCGAGGAGATGGCCACGCTCAACACCGAGTGCTCCCAGTACTTCGAGCAGGAGGTGCGAACGAAACCAAATTCAAGCCCCGACCGAACGCTCGAGCTACGACCTACGAACGCGCGCTGACCATCGATATTATCCCCATCGTTTCTTCCAGGCTCTCGGCCACGGCCCCGTGCACGTGCCCCGCAACCGCCCCTACCCCGACGAGGAGTCCTTCGGCTTCCAGGAGATCATGGCGCTCATCGTCGCGGCGACCTCCATCCTCTTCATCACCAAGGGCGCCAAGCTCCACAAGTTCCTCATCTGCGCCATCGGTATGACCATCGGTACCTTCGGCGGTCTCTTCCTCACCGAGCAGTTCGGTATCACCGAGTTCAAGCCCAAGTGGGGCGTCTCCCTCGCCCTCGGCCTCGCGCTCTGGATCGCGGTTATGTTCGTCGAGCAGCTCATGTTCAGCGCCGTGGCGATGGGCATCGGCGGCGGCGGCATGATGGTCGTCTATTCCTTCGTCGGCCACTACATCCCCCCCCAGCCCGAGTACTACATGTTCGTCGCCATCGGCGCCGGCTGCGTCGCCGGTTACTTCCTCACCGACATGGTCAAGAAGGCTGCGCTGACTCTCATCTACTCCGTCTTCGGCGGCGTCCTCCTGGGCTCCGCCGTCTCCTTCACCTTCTGGAAGTACCACATGTCCCACGGCGACCTCTGGCTCGAGAACCTCGTCTCCGCCGATGTCACCCTCGACCTCACCATGTGGCCCACCCTCGTGTCCATCGGCACCATGGTGGGCGGCGCCTTCTTCGGCCTCTGGTTCCAGAACAAGGGCGACGCTAAGAAGGAGGAGAAGGAGCCCCTCGTCAAGAAGGGCGAAGACTCCGTCTAAGCGGGACGCGCGTGCGGTGTGAAGATGCGCGATCGTCCGGCAGTGTGGGCGGCGGAGATTGGGCGAGGGGACGAGAGTCCTCCCGCCATCTTGCCGTCGCTCGCGAGTCCGCCGGGCTGTACAAAATAATTATTACCCCTTGAAATGAAGCCTCCTTCAAAAGAAACAGAACCCCCGTTTCACAACATGACGCGCCCGTGGACGTGCATCGCGGTGGGCGCGTATCTGCTCGCCCGCGCGTGCGCGCAGGTCAGCGACGATGTCGTGACCTCCGCCGATTACTACTACGACTACGATTCAGTGGAAGAACCGCCCGAACCCGCGCGGGCACCCGAGGCGTCTCCCGTGGCACCAAGCCCCGAGCCACCGATACCGCCCCCTCCTCCGCCGTCGCCGGTTGTGACACCTCCTCCTCTTCCTCTTCCTCCTCTTCCTCCTCCGGAACCGTCCTCCCCTCCGGAGAGCTCGATCCAGCCATCCAGTCCCCCGCCGCCTCCCGAGAGCCCCGCTCGTCCTCCTCGACCCCCGACGCAGCCCCAGGTTCTGAAGTACCCCCCCGAGAAGCTCGCCTCCGTGGACGACCCTTCGTACCGCCCGGGCGACTGGCTCATCGGACGATCCACCTACTTCGACGCCCCGGCCTCGTGGAAGGCCAAGTTTGCTCCGCACCTGTTCGGGGACCTGCACGGCAACGGGTGCGGCTCGTTCACTAACAAAGGACCAGGCTTGGAGAGCAACGACAACTTCACGTTACCGCTGGACCAAGCCGCGGCGATTGCGGACTTTGACCCGAGGTTTTACGAGGGTGCGTGCGGAACGTGCTTCGAGATTGGGTGCATCACGGGCCCTATTTTAGACGTGGCGACGCCAGAGAACCAGACCAAGCTGCCGCTGGAAGCCGGCGGGTCAACCGATGGACGATCTTTCTACGACGTGGATCAAAACGCGTTGGACTCTTACAACAGGACGGTACCCGGCGAGAACGTTCTGGTGGATCCAGTGAGCGGCGTCGAGTGGGAGTACACGCGGTGCTGGAACGAGTCAAGGACTGTATACGTCACGATCGTGGACGTGTGCCCGTGCCAGTACTCGTGGGGCACGCAGAGCATTTGCTGCGGCCCCGTACCCCACTTCGACCTCTCATACTGGGCGCACGAGCACCTCGCGCACCCGACGCAGGGGAAGATGATGCTCAGGTTCAGGCCCGTCAACTGCGACACGAAACAACCGGTGGACGCGAGAAGGGGTGCGAGTGCACGCATGGGCGTCGCGGACGTCGAGGAGAAAGGGAGGAGGCTGAGCATGCTCAACGGCGGCGGCGACGGTCAGCGCGTTTTTGTCAGCAACGCCTCCTCCGAATTAACTCCCCGAGTTGTCCCCGTTTACCGCGATGCGATCTCCCCTGGTTGGAGCTTCAACGCGTACAAGGACCAGTGGGCGGAGATATCCAAGCTCGGGCACGGCGCGGGAGGCAGCGCCGCGCTGTGCGTGTCGGTCAGTCCGGGAGGGAGGATGGCGCTGCGTTGCACAAACTGCCAGGACACCGTCAAGCCGTTTGCGCGGGTTCACAAGATCGACCTGTGGATACGATCAACGTGTGCCACGGAGCCGCGTTACGAACCACCCGTGTACCTCGGAGTGAGCACGACGAGTGTGTACGATTACGCGCTCGGGTCCACGCCGGCGGAGGCGCCGTGCGGGAACAAGACCAGGGTATGGGACCACGTGACTGGAGAGACCCGGCGGGACAACTGCGGCTGGAGAATTTCCGTACCGATCGCCGCGCTTCGAGGGTGCACCCCGGCCAAGGCGGCGGCGGCGAACTCTCTTTTCCTCGAGCTCGGACGTGGATCGCCGGGTGACGCGAAGGTGTGCATGGACGAAGCGAGCATCGCGACTTGAGACGAGTGAGTGGACGACTTGACGACGTTTATCGAACGTATGTACCTACGATTTTCATTTTAATGTACCCGAGTAATCCCAACTATGAATCCCGATTCGTTCACTGCGCGTTAACATCCTTGAGCGCGCCGAACGTTCGTCGCTCTGCACCCGCGGGAGCGGCGATTTTCGATTTGAACCCCTCCCGCATCGACGCCAGGCTCTTCTTAGCCGGCGCGACAGCGGGCACGACGTTCTCCGCGTCCACCGCGGGCGCCGGGGCGGGCGCGGGAGCGTCCTCGACGGCGGGCGCGTCAACCTCACCAAACACGTCAACCACCTCACCCTCCGCATCCTCAAACGTCTCCTCCTCCTCGTGGACCACCGGCGCGGCCACCGCGCCACCGGAGAGGACCACCTCATCCGCCGGCGTGGCCGAGATCGCCCTCGAGAACGCGGGCGGGGCGACGGGCATCACGGGCTCGACGGGTTCGTGCGCGAGGTCCACATCGGCGACGTGCGACGCCACATCCTTGCCTAAGTCACCCATGGCGGTCGTCGACATCTCGTTATGCTTCGTGGCGGCGGCATCGGCGTCGTCCACCGCGGCCGTGACCTTTCCAGCCGCGGCGTCAACCTCGGCGGCGGCGGACTCAACAGCGGCGGCGGCGGCGTCAGTCGCCTCGCGGAGGGACGCGTTGGCACGTGCGCTCGCCTCCGTCGCTCGCGCCTCCGCGGTATCGATGGCGGATGAATCGGCGGAGTGCGCCACGGAGATGGCCGCTGACACCGCGGCCACCTTCTCGCCGACGGTGGTGGCCGCCGCGGCCGCGGCGCCCTTGGACCCCGCGGCGGCGGAGTCAACGCCCGACATGACGCCGCCCCGCGACGCAACCTGCGCATCGATGGACGCGACGGTCGCATCGAACGCGACGCCCGCCGCGGCGCCCACGCCGTCGGCCGCATTCACGACGGCGACGACGGCGGCGTCAAAGGAGGATTTCGCCTTGGCCACCTCGGAGTCGGCGGCTGTCGCGAATTCGTCGACGGCGGCGACGACGGACGACGCGCCGCCGGCAGCCGCGTGCATGGCACCGGCCGCCTCCCTGAGTACGACGTGGGATCCGTCCATGCGCATAGCCTCGGATTCAACCTTGGCGCGCGTCTCCGCGAGAGCGGCGCCGACTCCGGAACCGAGGCTGCCCTCGAGCGTCGAGAGCAACGCTTTGGTCTGCTCCTCGAGAGTCGCCTGGAGCTGCGCGACGACGCTGGACACGAGCGCGGACTGGCCCGTTCGGTGTTGCATCACAGCCTGCTCCAGCGACGACCTCGCGGCGTCGAGACCCGAACCGACACCCTTCGCGGCGTCCATCGCAGCCGCGCGCTCCGCGTCGACGGCTGCCGCGTGCGCCTCCAGGTTACCCACGTGCGAAGTGAGCGCGGCTGTGAGTTCACACAGCTTGGCCCTCTGCGACGTCAGCGCGGTGGACGCGGCGGACGCGGCGTCGTTCGCGGTGGCGGCGCCCTGCTGCGCGGCGCGCGCGTGAGCGGCGACGAGGTTAGCGACGTTAGCCTTGGCGCCGTCGACGGACGCGCGGGTGGATTGGGCCCATTCGGCGAGAGCCTCGTCGCCAGCCTTGACGGCGTTGACGACCGCGTCGACGCCCGCGGCGACCTCCGCGGAGCTCATGGTCACGGCGTTGGTCGCGGCGGTCGCGGCGAGAGAGACGGCGGCGGCGAGCTTCTGTCGTCGCGCGTGTGCATCCTTCGCGTCCGTCGCCGCCGCCGCGCGGGATTCGGCGGCGAATGCGGCGGCGCCATCCGCAGCCTCCACGAGCCTTCGCGTCGCATCCTCGGCACCAGCCCTGGCCGCCTCCGCCGCGGCGGCACCCGCCTTGGACGCGGCGGCGTGGGCGGTCTTGAGCTGCGCGGCGGCGGCGGCGATTTTGGCGTCGAAGCCGTCGACGGCGGCTTCCGCGGATTTTTCAAAGTCGACGGCCATGGCGCGCTTCTCAGCCTCCTCCACGGCGATTATGGTCAGCTTGGCGTGCATGTCCGCGCTCTGCGCCACGGCGGCGTCGAGGGCGACCAGAAGTGCCTTGGCCTCGGAGGTGAGCTTCCGTTCGGTTTCCTTCCTCGCCGCGAGCAGGGTATCCCTCTTGGCGATTTCTCGTCTGGCGTCGGCCAACTGAGCCTCGAGCTCGAGCCGCTTCGCCTCAGCCTCCGCCGCAGCCTTGGCCGCGGCGATCTTCTCAGCCTCGAGCGCCTTCTCCGCCTCGTCCGCGCGCTTACCCTCGGTGACGATCTTCGCCTCGGCCACCTCCGCCCGCTCGTTCAGGGACTGCACCTCGGAGTGCTTCCTCGCGAGCGCCGCCGCCGCCTCCTCCGCCTGGGCCTCTAGGTACTTCATCTTAATCTCTAGCTCCGCCCAGTCCTGCGCGCACGCGCCGTTGGACCCCGGGTTCGCGGTGGACGGTCGCTGGACCCCGTCCACGTTCACCTTGACCATGGAGTTGGCCTGAACCATGTTCTTGATTCCCACCGCGGCTTGCGCGTACTGAAGCGTGGACAGCGACTCATCCACGGACATGATCGACGGCGACACCGTGGCGATGACGCACGTCTTGCACCTGCCGCCGAGGGACTCCTGTAGAAGCCTGGTGAGCTTGGAATCACGGTATGGGATGCGGTCGCCCTTCGCCTTGCCGCCAGCCTTGAGCAGGGTGATGACTCGTCCGAGCGTGAGGAGCGATTGGTTGATGTTCTTTCTTTCGCGTTCGCGGGCGGGGTCGACGTCGGCTCCCCCCGCGCTCTTCGCGCACTCGCTGCCCGCCAGGTCCACCATGTGTAACTTACCCGCGGTCTCCATCACGTTACCGTCGGATAAGACTTTCTTGCTCTCCACGCGCAGGGTAAACACGCAGTGCGAACGCGACGAGTGTTTGTTCATCTTGGTCTCGCCCACCGCCCTTCGTTCGCTAGCTCGCGCCATGAGCTTCAGGACATCCTCGGGGCACTCCACGGGTGTCTCGGTGAGGTTCATGACGTACATCCCTCGGCCTTTCGTGGACGAAGTGCCCGGGTCCTCTACCAGCCGAAGCTGCTTCTGCTTCTGTTGCAGCGCGGTGAGGTCGTTGAGGTCGACGTCGCAGAGTAAGTCTCCGAGCTCCTCGTTGTAGATCTCGAGGAACGAGGCGGTCACCTTGGACTCGACGTAGCTGTCATCCGCGAGCCTTCGGAAGACGTCGAAGGCGGCTCGGGGGATGACACCACGGTTCTCCGAGGAGTTGATGTCTCCCTCCATGGTGTGTGTCTTGCCCGTGCCCGTCTGTCCGTACGCGAACACGGTTGATTCGTACCCGCCTAGGACGTCGGAGATGACGGGCGCGAGGGTGCTGTCGAAGACCTCCTTCTGCGTGCTGAAGCTGGTGAAGACGTTGTCGAAGCCGTAGGTGTTGCGGAGGGTCCTCGCGCCGGTACCCTTGATCACGGTCACCTCCTTCTTATCGGTGCTCGCGGTGACCACCGGGAGGGTGTTGCCCTTGAGCTCCCTCTGGCTCATGGGCCGGAGCCGTACCACGACCTGGATGCCGGACTGCTCCGCCATGTTTGGCGCTGGACGGGTGTTGGCGAAGATCGACGAAGAGGTGCGTTCGATGAGGACGATACGGTCGACGAAAGGCCGATGCGGTCGTACACGCGGCCTCCTCCTGTGTCTGGTCTGTGCTTGTCGTTGGTGGTACCCCTTTTCTCGGAATGGCCGTTTTCGCGACTTCACGAAAGTTGGGCCTGTTCTAACCTAAACACAGTCATTTTTTAGCATTTCTAACTGGTTTGCATACAAGACCACCTGATGAAGATTTACCGCGAAGCCTTGCGATTGGTTCAAACGGTCTCAAAAAAATCTTTCGATCTTCCTTGCTTTTTCTATCCTCCGATGGTTGAGAAGACGTTCCATCAGAAGCACAGAACGCCCCACCGCGTGATGATGCTCGCGACGCCGCGGATGAGCGTCGCGACGTCCGCGGGACCGTCGTCCGCGCGCGTATCGGGGTCCAATCGCCTCGTGCGTGCGGTCACGACGCGCCGCGCGGCGGTCGTGCGCAGGGTTGCGGCCGACCGAGAAAATGGGAGCTCGGACGCCGTCACATCGGGAGACCGCGTCGACCTCTCCTGCGGCGCCCCGCCGTGCGACGACGCGGTGCACGAGGTCCCGGCGGATACCAGTACACCTATGGAGGCTGAGAAGTCCGGCGATTGCCCCTACACCGCCGCCAAGGATGCGGTGTCGTCCATGCTCTCTCCCGCGATGAGGAACAAGATGCCCGAGGGCGGCCCGGTGATGCTCCCGTCCAACGCCTTCTTCAAGTCCTTGCTCAAGGCTGGGTCTTCCCCCGTGGGCATGCCGGAGGCGATGCTGGAGTGGGTGAACATGACGGGACACGAGACCGTGGGGATCAAGAACGCGGTGGGCCCGATGTGCGTCAGCACCGTGGACCCGGACATTGTCGAGTACGTGTGCCACACAAACGCCAAGAACTACAGGCTGCGCATGCTCCCGGACGCCTTCCGGTACGTCATCAAGAACAAGGGAATCACCGGCAGCGACGGGTCGTACAACCGCGAGCACAGGCTGATGTGCCAGAAGCCGTTCATGAACTCCTTCTCGCTCGAACAGTTCAGCCACAGGGTGGAGGAGAGGGTCGGTCTGCTCTGCGACGCGTGGGCGCGGGCGGCGTCTAACACGGACGAGGGTAACCTCGCCATCGACATCGACGACCACTCCCAGCGTCTGACGCTGGACATCGTCACGTCCTTGGCGTTCAACATGGACTTCAAGCAGGTTGAGGGTATCGACGCGCAGCTCAACGGAGGGGAGGGTGAGGCGCGGAGTCGTGGCGGCGGCGGCGACCTGGACTACGACATCATAGACAAGGTGCTGCACGCGTACAACAACACGAGCGAGATCATGGGCGAGCTGTTCATCACGCCGGTGCCCATCTTGAAGCTCCAGAACCTGTTGGGTATCGGGCGGGTGCGGGAGCTGCGCGAGGGGTACGCGGTGCTCGAGGACGTGGGCATTAACCACATCATCGGGCGGAGGCGTAAGGAGCTGGAGGAGAACAAACAGAGGGGCGATAACGAGGACTACTGCCTCCTCGACGTGTTGCTCAAGGCGACCGACGCGGACGGTAACCCGCTGCCGAAGGAGGACGTTTGGGGCGACGTGAACGACATCATGGCGGCGGGGCACAGGACCACGGCGAGCAACCTGACGGTGAACCTTCACCACCTCGCCCGGCTGCCGGAGGTGCAGCGGAAGGTTGAGGAGGAGGTCGCGGCGCTCGGCGGTCGGGCGCCCACGTTCGCGGACGTGCAGGAGGGACGGTTGCAGTACACCCAGCGGGTGGTGAAGGAGTCGCTGCGCAAGTACGCCCCGATCAACCTGTTCCCACGGGTGGTGGAGGGCGACGACACGCTCCCCACGGGCCACGAGGTCAAGGCGGGCGATTTCATCTTGCTGTCCTCGTGGGCGATGGGCCGGAACCCGCGGGTGTGGGACGAGCCCGACGCGTTCGAACCCGATCGGTTCACCGAGGAGTCCCTGAGGGCCAACTCGGAGAGACTGGCGAAGGAGAGCTGCGGCCCCGACGCGACGGAGGAGGAGCTCCGGCTGCAGATGGAACGAATGAGCCGAAGGATCCTGGCGGGGCGGGACTTCACGTACACGCCGTTCGGCAGCGGGCCGAGGTCCTGCATCGGCGGTACGTTCGCGCTGCTCGCGACCACCGTGGCGCTGGCGACGACGGTGCAGAGGTTCAAATGGAGCACGGTGGCGACCAAGGATCCCGGGTTTGAGATTCCGTTTCTTTACGACACCACCATCACGTTCCCCCAGGGTGTGCACGTGACGGCCACGCCCAGGACGGTGCCGCTGGGTGCGACGCGCGGGTCGGAGAGTCAGGCGGACGTGGGAGAGCAAAGCATGGCTCCCGCGAGGTAAAGCACAGTAAACGCAGATTGTATTCGTATTCCAGTAAAAGAAAAACTGTTGATCATTTGCTAAGCGAAGTCACCACGAAGCTGGCGCTCACCGCGGCCCAGAAGAACGCCACGGGCACGGCGATGAACAGAGCCTCCCCAATCTCGGCACCGACCGACCTCAGCCCAACATCCTCGGGTCTCACCCTCACCGGCGACGAGTGGTAGTCCTCGGAGAACAGCTCGCAGTACACGATCCAATCCCCATCCTCACCAATCGCCTCCTCCTCGTACTCGTACATGAGCTTCGGTGGTGACTCGCCCAACGAGTCCACGTCCACGCGCCTCGTGCCCAGCTCGTCGGTGGTCCGTTGGTAGTACACCCGCGTCAGCTCGTACGCCTGAGCCTCCCACAGCTGCAGGCTGGGCTTATCCAACCCCACCACCACGAGCTCGCCGACTTCAACCTGCCCGAGATCGACGTTGAACACCGAGCCCTTGGAGATGGCGCGAAGAAGGGTCCAGAGCCCCTCGAAGCGCATGCCGACGTCGAGGAAGTCGTCGACCTCCGTCCTGTCGCTGTTCACCCGCCTACCCCCGAAGGATCCTGCTGATCCCGAGGCGCCCTTCTCGGATCTCGCGCGGTCCTCTTCAGATCCCGAGTCTGACGCCTCGTCGGTCGCGGGTGGAGTGTAGTCCGCGAACGGGTCCTCGCGCGCGGACGGCCTGGCGGATGGAGGCAAATCCGACTCGTCCATGGACCCGAGGAGCTTGTCCAGCGCGTCGATGCTGGAAGACACGGAAGTGGTGGCCTCGTCGTTGGAGGAGGAACGAGGACGTGTTTTCCCGCCAGCTTTCCATATTTTCGACGATGGGACCGAGGAGACGGACGAACGCGGACACGTGGTGACACGCGGGGACGTCCGCGGGACTCTTAAGGAAATTCCTGCAGGCGCGGCCGTCGTGAGGATCGACATGTCGAGCGAAGGTTTCGCGCGGCTTCGCAGTGTGTCCTGTGTACGGTTGAAGCCTGGGTTAGAAGATACGGTGCCAGGTCAGATCAGCACTCAAGATCTCAAACTCGTTGCAAATACAAACGTTTCCGTGCCGTTACTCTCGCTCGTCCCTCACTGCTGGTAACCTCTGTACTCCCAGTCGACGTGTTTCGGCGGGGGCGCGAACATGTTGTCGGAGTCGGACGATGTTTCGTCGTACGGGTACTGGAAGCCAAAGTTGCGCTCCACCACCTTCCGCGCTCCACCTTCCGTGCCCAGCGCCCGCTCAACAGCGGTGGGTCGCCTCCTGGTGATGGCGCAGGGCATCCCGGCGCCCTCGTGCTGCGAGGCGGGCGGGACGCCGCAAGCCTCGACACGCAGGTCGTAGAACGCCTTGGCCGCGAGCTGATCCGGCGTGGGTTTCCAGATCCTGTGCATGCGGAACGCGATTGAGCCCTCCTGGGACACCGCCACCTTTACGCAAGCTTTGCTCTTAGACTTGCTCTTGGAGCCCGAAGTCTGGCAGGCGGCGCATCCCGGGTAGGTGCTGACGTGCGCGGCAAAGACCTTGAACGCGGCGGCGGAGAGGTTGCTGCCGTCCAGGACTTTGTAGACGTGATCGGCGTAAAAGTTGACGATCGGGTCGAACCGCTCGGTGTCCTTGGTGTCGTCGGCCTTCATATGAAGGTACAGGAGGTGAGCGCCCTCGGCGGACTCTTCGCCGCAGGCCGCGAGTTCCGCGTCGTAAACAGCCTTGGCTTCGCTGATGAGCATATCGCGGATACCGGGGGCGTCGTTCTCGCCCATGCGCTCCTCGAAGGCTGCGATGTGCGCGCTGAGCGCAGCCTTGGCGCTCGCGCTGAGCTTCTCTTCGTCTCCGGGCGCGCAGGGCTTGAACGGGTAGGGCAGCTTCGAGGGGACCGAGCGCGGGCGGAGCAGCGTCAACTTGTCCTCGGGGGAGAACAGCGCGGTGCGCATCCAGTCGCGCCACTGCGGGTCGTCCGTGGGAGGGTCGTATCGGGGCGGGGGAGGCGTTGGGGGCATGCTCGTGGCTGGAGTTGTGACCGCTTCGCCCTGCGCGACAATAACCGCGATAGAGTTAACGGGGGCGGCGGCGTGGACGTCAAAGTCCTGCACGATGTTGGCCGCTTTAACCTTCAAGGCCTGCTCGGCCTCCGACTTGGTGCGAGCCTTGTCGATCCTCCGCTTCTTGGATTGTACGCGATTCCTCCACTTAGACATGAGCGCGTCGTGCGTGTGGACTTCCCTCTCGTGCGGCGAAGTTGTGGCTTCCTGATTTGAATATTATTTGAGCTACAGGGTTCACAGCAGCCACATCAGGTGCACCAGTATGATGTACAGCAGCAGCCCGAGCCTGAGCAGCGGACGACGCTGGAGGTACACCGACATCTTATCCAGATGCCCCGCCACCGTCTGGAAGTGCTTGTTCTCGCGCGCGGGCGCCCACGACAGCGCCTTGACGCGGCCGAGCAGCGGCCTAAAGTTCTGGTCGCCGCCCGTCATGATGGCGCCCTCTATGTCCATCTCCCCGTCCTCATCCTTCTTCCCGTGGCCGATGGTGAGCGATACCTCACCGGGCGCGGCGGCGGAGGACGACGTGGGCAGGGTGTTCGCCAGCGCGGCGTCCCTCGCCTGCTGAGTCATCACCAGTTCCTCCCGAAGCGCCGCCGCCTCCGCCCTCGCTTCGTCGAGCTCAATCTTCCGCGTCGCGAGTTCGGTATCGCTCCTCGCGGCGGCGTTGGCGGCACCCTGCGACGCCTCCTCCCTGGCCGCGGCGACGGCACCCGCGAGCGTGGCGCACTCCTGCCTCGCCGCGTCGAGCTCGGCGACCACGCGCGTGAGCCGCGCCTGAGCCCCGTCCGCGTCGTCCGCTCTCTTCGCAAACGTCTCGGCGTCGCGCTCCGCCTCCGCGGCTCGAGCCTCCGCGGCGGCCAACGCAGCCTCCGCGCGCTCAGCCCTGGAGGCCGCGTCGGCCGCGGCGTCGTTGGACGCGACGCCCAACGATGCGGCGTTGGCCTCGGCCGCCTGGAGGGCAGCCTCCGTCTCGTGAAGTTTCGCCCCGAGGGATTCGGCGATTTCCTGGAGCCTCGACGATTCGCCCGTGACCCGCTCCGTCTCCATCCTCGCACCCTCGACCAAGTCCACCAATGACTGGATCCGTTTCTCAGCCTCCACGAGCTTCGCCGCGGTCTCGTTCGCTGTCGCGGTGGCCGACTCGAGCTCGGCGGTGCCAGCCTCGGCGGCGGCGGCGCGCTGGTCCGCGGCGTCCAGCGCGGCAGCCGCCTCCTCCGCCATGGACTCCGCCTCCTTCTGCGCCGCCTCAACCTTCTTGAGCTTGGCCATAGCCTTCTTGAGCTTCGCCGAGGCGTCTTCCGAGGATTTTGCCGCGGCGTCCTTCTCGGTGGACGTGGACTGAAGCTCGGCGGTGACGCGCGCGAGGTCCGCGCGGGCGGCTTGGAGCTCCGCCGCCATCGCAGCCGCGTTCTCGTTCATGCCCGACGCCGCCTCCGCCCTGGCTTGCTCCGCGCGGTCAGCCTTGGCGTTAGCCTCCGCGAGGGCAGCCTCCAAAGCGGCGGTCTTCGCGATGGCTTCTTCGAGCGCGGCGGCGGTCTTGGCGACCTCCTCCGCGGTACCCGCGCCGGCCTCGGCCTCAGCCTTGGCCGCCGCCGCCGCGCCCTGGGCCTCCTCCAAAGCCTTCTTGGTCTCCGCCAGCGTAGCCTCGAGCTGTTTCTTGTCAGCCTCGATCCCCTTGCCCTTCTTCACAGCCTTGGCGAGCTTTTCGGACGTCTTCTCATCCTTCGCCTCAGCCTCCTTCGCCTCGGCTCGCGCCTTCTCGAGCTCAGCCTTGGCCTCCTTTGCGTCGGCGCGAGCCGCCTCGAGCTCGGCTTCCAGCTGCGCGTTACCCTCGTTCAACTCGACGGAACGATCCAGCCTCGCGCTCTCAGCCTCCGCCTTCGCAGCCCCCGCGGCGTCAGCCTTGGCGTTTGCCTCGGCGACGGCGAGTTCCAGCGCGGCGATTCGTTCGGTGGACTCGGCCGCCGCCTTCTCCGCCCTGGCCACGTCCGCGGCTAGTTCCTCCGCCATCGACGCCATCTCCTTAGCCTGCGACTCGAGCTTAGCCTGCGACTCCGCGGACGCCTGTTTGGCAGCCTGGAGCTCCGCCTGAGTCTTTTCGAGGTCCGCGGCGAGGGTCTGGGAACCCTCGTTCATGTCCGCGAGCGCAGCCGCCTTGGCCTCCTCGGCGGCGGCGGCTCTCGCGTTCGCGGCTTCGAGCTTAGCCTTGGATTCCTTGAGTTCAGTCTCCGCAGCCTCCTTCTTGGCGGCCGCGTCCTGCAGGAGTGAGTTG
>Ga0115566_10001012_pt1 | contig 24252 bp, 12 predicted proteins | sample COGITO_mtgs_1204_3_FD_87173 | JGI IMG/M metagenome (GOLD analysis project Ga0115566, IMG submission 87173) | Pelagic marine microbial communities from North Sea - COGITO_mtgs_120405 | ecosystem: Environmental > Aquatic > Marine > Epipelagic | place: Germany:Helgoland, sampling site Kabeltonne...
GAGAGTATTACATCCGGTGGATTCGAATTTGATGCAGATGGAAACTACGATAGACTGGGAGAAACAAAACTTCTCAAAGGAACAATTGTAAGATTATTCCGCGTAGAAAAATCATCTCTGGCGCATATATCTCCACGCGATGAAGACGATGAATACATCTATCTTTTCGAATCTCCTCAACCAGTGAACCAGTTCATGATTGGTGAACACCAAGGTATTTCTTGTGGATTAAATGATCCAGAGAACGGAGAAATTCCTGCAAGTCAATGTGGAATCAAATTCCCTGCGAGCGATCAATTACCACCTCTAGATCAGGGTGAAGGAGGGTTCAATGATTGAACCAAATGAACTTTTAGAATTAACGAAAAATCACAAAGAGGTTTGGTACAAGAACGAAATACCAATCACCCAAGAAGAAAAGCGATACTATAAGTGTGCTAATCCCGACGGCCCAGTTGACAACACTCTTTGCCCAGAAAATGATCCTCATTGTAATTGTCCGTGCAAGGAACTTCAGCCACGAGATGCATTCATAATAAGTTCAAATGCATCGGAACAGATTGACTATTGGTCGATTGCAGGGGACGCTATATTTGGATTGCTCAATCCATTCGAAATGATATGGACCACTATAGGAGATGCAGTCGATCAACTCAACGCTTCACCAGAGGATAGCGTATATGTTGTGGTAAATTCTGCATTCGACACTCTGGATGCATTTCTCTCATATGAGGAAGCAAAAGAATATATTGCAGATCTTCCCGTTTCAGAAGAACCGACTGACGATGAATTAGAAGAACTGTTAACTGAATTGAAAGATGGATTCTGTGGTTCAATAGAAAACTCTTTGGGTGAGAGTTGGATGGGTTGTAACTGGGACAATCCTGATCACCCTAGCAGTTGTAACTGTCCGTGTGTGGGGGAAGATTATCCCAAATTCAAAGAATATATGTCAACCTATTCTACCTTCTGGGATACACCAAAGAAGACTCCACTTCTCAGAAATGCTCAAATGACACTGATCAATTCAATGAAAGCACAAATGTCTCTTCCCGGAGATTTTACACTCAAACCAGGCAATTTGGTTCAAATTTCAATGAAAGACATAGATCCTGATAAAAATGAGTTTGATAAATCTGCAAGTGGTAAATGGCTTGTAGAATCAGTATCTCATATTATAGGCACAAATACTCACAATATGCAAGTTTCTCTTACGCGGGATTCCTCTTATATAAGTTTAGAAGATTACGAGAGTCTACCCCAATAGGAACCTATATAAGGCATGAAAACTAAATCAAGATACTCTGATATTGATATAGATTTTGGCAGAAATCAATTTACTGAAGATCTGTCGGTTGCAAGAAATCTTCAAGCAATTCAACAGTCAGTGCTTTCGGTTGTACTGACTAGCCCGGGAGAAAAACCATTTAATCCGGCATTTGGTGTTGGAATTTATAATCTTCTTTTTGAAATCTTAACTGACGCAGATATCGCAATTTTAGGTAGTTCTATTCAAAGACAATTGGAAACATATGAACCTAGAATTACATTTGAAAGTGTCAACATTGATGACAGCGTACCGTTTTTTCTAGAGATTACACTCAATTACATCGTCAACACAATTACAGACGATCCAGTTCCGCAAACACTCAACTTAAAAATAACAAAGGTTAGGTAATGGCAAATCCTGAAATTCAAATCGGAAAATTAGAGTTTGATGATATCAAAGATAGCATCAAACAGTATCTCCAAACCCAAGATGTTTTTTCTGACTATAACTTTGAGGGTTCTGCTGCTTCAACTTTACTTGATATTTTAGCATACAATACTACTTATTATGCATTCTATTCGAATATGATTGCAAATGAAATGTTTTTTGATACTGCTCAAAAACTTTCTAGTTTAATTTCTTTGGCAAAACCTCTAGGATATACAGTACCCGGCGCAAAATCTGCAAAGAGTACAGTATTACTCCGTGCAGGGGGAATCGGAAGTACAATACCTCGATATCAAAGATTTACAGGACGAGATGAATCTGGCGGTTCCTTTACATTCTTCACATTCCAGTCATATTCCAGTGACGAAAATGGAGATGCTTTAATAGAAGTTCATCAAGGAAGTAGACTCTTTGATAAAATTGAAACGATATTAAATCAAGATAGAACAAAAGCCTTTATATCAACCGTAAACATTGATATAAACTCTTTGGTCGTGGAAGTTAAAACACCAGATGATACAAAATTTGTAGAGTGGATTTCATCGGGAAGTATTAATCAGAATGTAGATGAAACATCTAGAGTTTACTTTTTGGAAAGAACAGATGCAGGATTCTTTGTTGTGTTTGGTGGAAATTATGCAACAGATGTTGATCGACAAGCAGGACTTGCTCTCCCAGAAGGTAGTAAGGTACGATTGAGTTATGTGACAAGTTCAGGTGAAATTGGAAATGGTGTAGGTAATTTTAATTCAGATTTTTCATCAACAACATTCAATGATAACACAATCGTAGAAACGAAAAGTTTAAGTGAAGGTGGTGCATCTGATCCAAATATAGAGTCAATTAAATTCTTTGCGCCTAAATTCTTTGCAGCACAAGACAGAGCAGTTACAAAGCAAGATGCACTTGCAATCATAGGAAACAGTCCTGTAGGTGAAGGAGTAGAAAATTCCGACTACAAGTTTACAGTGTGGGGAGGAGAGGAGCAAGATCCTCCTTATTATGGTAGGGTTTTTGTTTCTCTTATTAACAGTGATGAAGGATCAACATCAATCGATCCAGATATAACTGACATACAAACTGCACTTACAAACTTACAAGAACGATTAACAATTTCAATTCTACCAGAATATGTTGGACCAGTATCTTCAATTCTACGATTAGGAATGACAGTTACTTATGATGAGGGTAAAACTAATTTAAACGCAGAGCAATTGAAATCTAATATCACGACATATTTAAATGACACATATGCAACAAGTCAAAGAGCATTTAATAAATCTATAGATCTTGCTGAACTTGTCACTGGAATTTCTTCTGTTGATTCTAGTTTAAATGTAGATCCGTCAGAAATTAGCACAACTTTAGAAATAGCACAAAAAATAAGCAATAACGGAAGACAAGTACTCGCTAAAAATTCAATACTACAATCCAGTTCTGTGTCAGTCTCCTCGACACCGACTGTGGGTAATTTGGGTGATGCCATTACTATAAGAAATTCGGTGAATCCAGCAGATTTTAATAGTGATACTGGATATGGTAAAATAAATGCATACCGAGAAGAAAATAATACTTTAGTTCTGGTTAAAGAAAATGTGGGTAAAGTAAACTACGAGCGAGGAATTGTTATAATAGATCCAGGCGTTTTGACGGGAGAATTTACTTTATCAATAAGACCAAAGAAAATTTCTTTCGTATCGAAGCAAGAATTGTTAAGTAATTTTGAATTCGCAGTTACTGTGAAAAAGGAATCTATTAACTAATGCTTGGACCAAAACCAACTACAGGTGTTCAAAATAAACCGGGATCTGAAGGTGCAGAACTTCTTGCAATTGCAGGATTGATCGATATCACTAAAGATGATGACAATAATACCGGAGTTCCGCCAAGGCCAAATGATCCGCCTGGGCCCTTTAGACCAGACGAAGATCAAGGTGACGAACAAACACTTGAAGATAATACTGTATTTTCGTATGACGACACACAGTGCGTAAATAATTTTGACATAACACATATAATACCAAAATGGATTTTGGAAAGAGATTCTGATCTTCCTTCCAACTTTGTAGATTTAGCAGTTAATTACTATGATTGGTTGTATTGTAAAAATAACGATAAAGGTGCTGGATACTACACAGATCTAGAAGATTTTCAATCTCTTTATGCTCTTGATAATACCGAAATAGAGTTTCTTAAAAAAATTACTTTAGCATATGTTGCAGGTTTTCCTGAAGATAAAATTGAAAACAGAGGAAATCAAAGCGAAGATTCAACTAGATTTAGAAATTTTGTTCGAAATATTAGAACCGAATTTTATCACAGAAAAGGTAATGAGAATTCCTACAGATACTTTTTCAAGACTCTGTACGGAGTAACTGGATTTGGTGCTTCGGGTGAAGACATAGGAATAGACTACCCTAAAAAATATATAATGCGATTGAATGGTGGTAGATTTTCTGGTTTTAGAGCAGCAGAGACTGGATCCACTGGATCCTATGACGAAATATCATCACTGGGTGGATCCTACCTTAACGGTTCGGTTTTAAGAGATGGTTGGTGGTATCAAGATTACTCATACTTACTCAAAGTAGGTAGAGATGATAATGAATACTCTGATGTTCTACTAAACATCCTTCATCCGGCTGGATTAAAACCATTTTTTGAAAAAACTATTAATGATTATGTTCCTGTAGGCGGATCTACTTCTGATTTTGACCCTTATGCAACTCTTCCAGCACTAGAAAACTATTTTGGATATTACATAGGAACTACTGTAGATGTACCGCCTTGCGTTGGGTGTTCTGGGGCATCTTTAACTTTCACTCATTATGGTGTTGGATATACATATAACGCACCTTCACATAAACACCCGGTATGGGCTTTTCAAATCCCAAGCGGAATAACTCCCGAGTTTGGCGATGTTAATATTTGGCAATTCCTAGAATTATCACCTTCATTCTCTGGATTAACAATCAATCCAAATGACGGAATATCCGCATGCGGCGCCGCTGGATTTGTTTGCTTGGGTGTTTAATATATGATATATACGAGGACTAGATTGGAAAATAAATGGTAAGTTATAAAACAGCAAATTCAGTAAGCACTCCGGTGCCGGCAAAAAGTTTGGTTAGTTTTAAGAATAGTAATCTTGAAAGGTTTTATTCTGAGTTTTCTAATCCAGACAAAAAAGACACATATTCTTTCTTTATAGGAGGAACTTCCACTAGCACTGAAGATAATACCATAGCAGGAAAAAGAATTTGGGGTGATGTTTCTTATATAAGAAACATAGGAAGAGATGAAATTCATCCGGTCATTGAAAAAATAAATTACACGACAGGAAAAGTTTATGATCCATTTTTAGCCAGCGGAAATGCAACTGACGATCAATATTATGCACATAATACTCAAAATGGTTTTGTATATCTTTGTATTTCTAGTAATGCAAAAAATAGAAAAGATTTATTTCGTCAATCCAATTCAACAAAGACACCTACTCACACCATAGGATATAAAACTTATGCTGATGGATATACATGGCTTGCACTTTATAAAATAGATGACGCTATTGCAAGATTTACAACAGAATCTTATATGCCAGTACCAAATGCAACTGTAGATTTCCAAGAATTTAGTAATACGGTAGGGTTTGAAAATAGATATGATTCTATCTGTGGATTAACAACAGGTTCTTCTGGTGGAACTGGATCTTGTTGTACATATGCAAAAGAAAAGGAACAAAAGTGGCCAAACAACGGAACATATGCAGTTGGTGACTTTGTTGATTGCATTTCTGATGTATCGAATTGCTTTACTTGTCAAATTTACGGAGAAAGACTTAATAGAGAGGTAGTGTTTATTGAAGGTACAGCGGGATGTTCTGCGTGCGCCAAGTCAATTGCAGTTTTAGATAAAGCAACTAAAATTAAAAATTCGAAACCAAACGAAAACACAAACAACAATTATCAAATTAAAATTAAAGAAGATGGATCAAGAAATAATGGGCAAATTATATCTGCCTTTATAGATTTTAGTGGAATATCCCTCAGCAATCGAGAGGTAAAAGTTCCATCCGCAGAAGTTGTAGTCGGGAGTGAAACTGGATCCAGTGCAAAAATTAATTTAATAACATATATCGGATCAGATAAAAAATATTACGCTGAAGGTATAGAAATTAAAAACCGAGGTAAAAATTACAGCGAAGATTATGTTTTAACTATTCCTGATGCCGCATCTACCGATATACAAAATTTGCTTATAGATGCAATTGATGTAAGTTTAGATGATGTCGAAGATAATGTCGAAGATAACCCAAGAAAATTATTAAATGTATCTAAAATTTTATTCAATATTGCTATAAAAGATTCCGAAATAAGTTCTATAATCGATCAAAAAAGTTTTACTCGATATGGTATAATTAAAAATGTTTTAAATACCGATGAAACAGTTTTTGCAAAAACCAATAATATATCGCAAAAATCTGCAAAATCGAATCTTACTTCTATAATAATAAGAAAGAAAGATAATAGTACAATCACTACTGGTGAATTTATACCAATCGGAAATAATGCATTCAATACATCTTCTGGTGCAGTCAAAGGCACAGTTACTTCATTCGAGAGAGATGCTTCTTTCACGAACAGAGCCACTGTTTCAATTGCAACACCAAATCCATCCTCGTTTGGTGTCGGTGAAAGTTTTAAGGTTACTTCGGTGGGTGGTGGTGATCAAACTTTCCTGATAACAACTTCAACAATTCCAGATATTAAACCAAATAGCGGAAGCCTTCTTTTCAGCAATTCCGCTCAAGTAGATATACCAACAAATGTCAGTTCTAACCGCCCAACTAGAAACTTCAGATTCATGTTTGTATTAGATCAATAGGAGAAATCAATTGTCATTCACGCCATTCGACGAAAATCAAAATTTACCGTTCACTGAGTCTCCGTACTATAGCAGACTTTTTTCTGAATATTTTAGCAGCAATGCTAGCCTTCTTCGCAATTATGTTGGGGTTGCTTTTAAGCCAGGATATGCTCTACAGGCTTCCGAACTTAATGAAATCCAAGAAATGATGTATGTTCATAGTACTTTGACAAATACTATGATTTTTAATTGGATCAATTCAACTACCATGAATCCCGGAGACGGAGTTCAAGTAAATGGACCCGGATGGAATGGAGTGACACCTTTGTCTCCTGATCTTATTCAAAGAAACAATAATCAAATTAGTGTGAATGCTGGTTGGTATTTGGTGCAAGAACCAGAAACCAATTTAAAACATTGGATTTACATACCACTTCTTGCTCCTTTAAATGTTCCAGCAAACTCCACAGGGACTGTTGGATTTGGAATAACTAATTTGAAATTAGGAGTCAATGCAGATCCCAATCTTTACGATAACTCTTCGGGGGATAAAGATTTCAATGCAGAAGGTGCAGATAGATATCTACTTGCAGTAACTGGATGGTCAGCAAATGGTTTTACTGATGGAACGATTAATGGTGGCGTTGCACAGAACTTAGATGAATTTGCTCCGTTATTTACAGTAGATTCTTCAACTACTTATCGATTTATGAATGGATTACTTTTTTGATCTTAATACATAGAACTAGAGGAAACAAACAATGGGCGTAGAAGACAATTTATTTCAAATAAGTTCTTTAGATCAAGGTGATACTTTCTATGATTGGTTTAACAAAACCAATAATGAAATAATTTCTAAATTGAACAACATAAAAGTTTTTGATGGACTGTCAGGTGATGGTATTGATGTTCTTGTCGGCACTACAGCGGCAGGAGAAGGTGCTTCTTCTGGAGACATTTTAGTTTCAATTAGTGATTCTATTACTAAAGGTGTTACATTCCAAGGCGATGTAACAATCAATGGTGCTTTAAACTATACATCTGCTCTTAATCTCCCCACTGGGTTGAGACTATATGCAGGGGATAGCGGTGGAACCGCTGGATTTACTTTCGGAAACGCAGTCAGATCAATTGCATTCGATGGTGGTATTCCGGGCGGAACATACGGAATTGGATTAACGCTTGCAGATTCTTCTAGCGGAACAAACGCAGAAGTTCTTGGTCTAGTTTCAACAGTTGGATCTAATTACATTGATGTTATTATTAATGGAAATTTGACATTAAATGATTGGGGTGGTGCATTAGATACAGGTAATACACTGACGAATTGCGTTTACTTCCTTTCCACGACCAAAGGTAAAATTACAAAAACAGAACCAAATACAGTAGGACTTGTTTCAAAGCCTGTCTTACTTGGATTGTCGGGTGATAGAGGTAATGTTCTTCACTTCAGAGGACAACTTCTAGGAGAAAGTTCTGGAACTTCTGGTGCAAGTGCTGGTGCAATTGCAGTTAATAGTGCAATTATTGACTTGTCATACGGACTTAATGGATTTACTCTAGGTACAACACAGTTAAGAGTGGGATCAGCAATATCAAAAACACAATCAACGGCTATTACTCCAAATCGACCCGATGAAATGGACACAGAATATACAGATCCATCGACTTTTGTTGCAAGTCCTCTAGCGCCGAGTGCTACAGCCGCAGTTCGTGAAATATATGGAGGATATTATTTAACATCTGCAAACGATCCTGACATTCCTCCTATGAGTCCTCCGGACTTTAAGAATGGTGCAAACTCATGGAAACCTTCTATAAATGATTTCGTCGGTTTCATTAAAAGTTTCCCTGGCGGGGAAGATGGTACATTAGTAGAAATACTTTTATCCGGGGCATTTTATCCACAAGATGTTAATATGGCCGGAATTCCAACCGGAGTAAATACTAATCCCGGCAATGGCGCTAACGCCGCCATGTATATCACCCCAACAAATTATTATGTTGCTCCTACCTCAGATCCGTTAGGTCCTGTTGCATATAAAGACAGTGCAGGGCAACTTACAAGATCGCAAACATCATTTCAGGTTGGGATTCCCCTATTAGGTGCGTTCCCCGGAGATCCAGTTTTGCTTTCTACGAATCTATCCCGTGTTGACGGACCCGGAAATGACTCCGGTGATGGCACAGATCCTCGCGGTGAATTTGGCCAAGATGGTCCCTCCTTTAACGAAGCAGAGAATGGAGCGATGAGATTCTGGCAAAGAGGAGTTTTGGATAAAACTGGAAATGCAGGAGATGCTGGGTGGTATTTTGCTGATGCATGGAAAGTAATGAATGGTATTCGACCAACGAATAGTTCTGCAACAGGAACATTCAGAATTCAAAGAAAAGAATTCGATTTGGCACAAACCGAAGTTCTTGGTTCACCCGAGTATTATACTCGATATACATCTACTATAGATGGAGTGACTGGTACAACTGGTGGAGACACAGGAGGTGATACTGGTAATACTGGTCCTAATTCTGATTTCTTGCGATTAGAAAATGTAATACCTGATTCTCAAGTTGCATCGAACACTCCGTATATTTTAAGTTTCTACGCAAAGGCTCAAAACTCATCAACTCCCATCAATATAAATTATAATCAATACTTCCTTGATGGAGCAAGAACAGGGACTGCGTTTAATGAAAAGAAATTGGGAACAATTTCTCTTGGAACTTCCTGGCAAAGATATAAAGTGGCACTTCAGGGTGTTGGACCGGGAAGCACTACAGTTCAAGGTGATCATTATGCATCAGTTGGATTTGATGTGATTGAAGCTTCTGGGTTTGTTGATCTTGCGCAAGTTATACTTGAAAAGGGTAATTATGCGAGTAAACCAACATCAATTGATTATAACACAGAGTTAGATCGACTAAAGAGAAGATATCAAAAATCATACGATGTGGAGGTTGCGCCCCAAACTGCAACAATGACCAATCCTCTTCGATCTGATATTACTCCCGTCGTTTTCCAAAATGATGTAACAAACACTCACTACCAAAAGTTTGATGTTAGCACAAGAAAAGTTCCATCTGTTCAATTCTTCTCTCCTAGTTCTGGAACTCTTGGAGATGCACTAAACTTAAGCGCAACTAATTCATACGAAGCACTTGATCTAAGAAAAACATCTGGTAGTAAAAATGTTAACGGAAATACTAGAACTGCAATTACAGGAAATCCAACTATATCAAGCACTATATCTAAAGATGGATTCGTTTTAGATCTTCTTGGTGGTGTATTAGACGGAGATAAGATTGCAGTTCACTATGTTGCAGACGCAGATATTAACAAGAACTTTAAGAGGACATAAGAATGAGCTGTAGCGCAAGTTCCAATTTACAAGGTAACAATGTTACCCAAAATCCCACAGGAATTCCATCTAGATTATTATTAAATCTAGATGGAACTTCTGAATTTTATGATTTGGATGCAGGAATTACCAATGGAGATGCAATTAGATTTGAACCCACTCCGTTTGGAACTACTGGCACATATCGCAGATCACAGGCAAACAATAACGAAAATTCAGAAGTTGTTGGAGTTGTAGAATCTATAGAATCGGATGGATCTTTAACGGTTGTTCTCCGGGGTACAATGACTCATCCATCAAGTAATTTTGAATATAACGAAGATGTCTTCGGATCAACACTGGGTGCATCTGGAGGAAATGATATATTCTTCCTAAGTGATGGTGTTTCTGGTGGATTCATGAATCTTGCACCAACAGAACCTGGCACAATTGCAAAACCCGTTTTACAGAGAATGACAGATTCTTCGGGATCATATAATTTTCAAGTTCTAAATTATATCGGATATCAAATAGGCGGAGATCTGATTGCAGAAACACAAAGTTCTTTGCCTATTGGATCTTTCGTGAAAGTACCAGAAACTTCATTGACTCCCAATGGATGGTTAGAAACTTCAGCAGATGTATCTAGTCCTTTAAATTTAAATGTAACATTATATCCAGATTACTATGTTTTTGCAGGTAAAACTTACGGATATATTCAGACATTAATATTAAATGGTGTTACAATTTCATCTGCGCTTGTTGGAGCAACTATAACACAGAATTTTGCAAACGGAGTTGTATATACATCAGGATTAATTACATCGGTTAATGCCTCATCGATTACAGTTCAGATGAGTCCAAGTGCAAAGGAATTCACAAACGACACAGATCGACCGATAACAATAACTCTTGCAACCCCTGGTCAGCCAATTACAGGAACAGTAAAATCAGCAGTTATAACATCAGTTATGGTTCCATCTGTTGCAGATAATAGTCCGATTACTTTTAGTGTTTTAAACACCGACATTACTCCTAGATTTAAAACAATAATTAAAGTAAGGGATGTTGTTGGAGTTAGTATTCCGACAAATGTGACGGTCAAAGACATGACAGTTTTATCTGAACTCGTTTTGGGTAATACATATTCTAATGTTTCATCTACATTAGACAACATAATTTCTAGAATAGAAACACTGGAATCGCAAATTAACGGAGCCTCTTAGTGATTTACGGTAGCAGCAGAATATCCATATTAGGTGCTACCGCTGCAACTGGACCTACTGGATCTGTAGGTCCAACAGGGTCTAGTGGGCCCACGGGTGCAGGTGTAAGAGGTAGTACAGGAAATACAGGAATTGGTATTTCCTTTATCGATAATTATCTAAATTCTGGAATCATTGGTACATCTTTTGATGATGGATCTTTTTCATTAAGTTCCTTTGTAGTGAAAGGCCCAACGGGTCCAGCGATAATTGGAATTACCGGGGACAATAAAGGAACCGGAATAACACTCTTAGCATCTGCTGGTGGTTCAAAATATACTGGATTGACTCTTCGCAGTTTTAAAGGTAACACTTATACTAGCGGTGATTTTGTTGATGTAACACAAACTGACACTGAAATTGTGGTGACAATTGATGACTTTGGTCTAATTGAAAACGGTTACTTAAACTTAACCGGAACAACACTTCAAAATTCACTTATTACATTTGCTCCGGGTGACGGAGAACCTATTTCTATAGATAATACAAATTATGATCCAAACACCCAATCTCAATCATTTACAGTCAAAGACTACAGAGAAACTGCAAAAGAAGTAACTTTAAGCGGCGTAACCCTAGAAGGTGCGAATAGCGTAGAAGATCAAGTTGCCTACCAATTTAATTTAAATCCAGAAGAAGCAAAATTATTTAAAATTGATTTAAATTCCAAGGGATGTGATCCAAGTTGTCCTGCTCTGTTTGATATAGCAAACCCAGAAAATCCTCAATACGGAGGGTCATTTACGCTTATAGTAAAGGGTGCAACCGGAACAACTCCCATAACTCAAAGATTTTCTAATAATGTCCTGTTTCCCTTTGGTAAAACTCCATGTTTTAGTGGATCTATTGATATTTTAAACTTTTTCTGGATTCCAAACCAATGGTATGGTAATTTAGTTAAGTGGGGTGATGACAGTGCCGCTGGAAACACTGCTTTCGGTTGTAATGACTTGGAACCATTTTCTTTGGCAACAAATAATCCCTTCAATCCCGGTCAACAGGGTGCAGTCGAAGCAACAGGCGCTTGTTGCGAAGGAAATGGTATATGTTCTGAGTCTTCTATCAGTGGTTGTACTGGATTTTTCCACGGAGTTGGAACTACTTGTGGAAACACAGGAAACACGGGTGGGGGAATATGCAATCAACGAGGTGCTTGCTGTATATACAATGAAATTTATAACACAACACAATGTGAATTATTAACATGCGACGAGTGTTTAAATTTAAACAAACAGAATGGCATTAAAACTACATTTGGCGGAAACGGTAAACTTTGCAACAGCATGTCTTGTGCTTCTGCTGCTGTTGGTATTGGTGCATGTTGCAATGGACTTGGAGTCTGTGAACAAAAAACCAAAGTTGATTGTATAAGAAATGGTGGATTTTTCCGAGGGCTTGGTACTTCTTGTATAGATTACTTCGAAAATAATATTTGCTCTACTGGAACTGGATCTTGCTGTTTAGGTAAAAATTCATGTGTAGATAATGAAAACTATGATGAATGTCTTGATGCTGGCGGACTTTATGCGGGAAGTGGTTCAACCTGCGCAGAGTTGTCTTGTCCAAATGTAAATGATGTTTCGTGCTTCGGAATTGTCGATAATCAATTAATAAAGCCAGGTGATTTGTTTGGCGGAGGACTGGTTGTAGGTATATTTAATCCATACTACTCATATGTTGCCGGTGCAGAAAAACAATTCGTTGGACAAAGCACATCATTCACAAATGAATGTGGAACTACAGCCAGTTATATGTCTATGAGTGAAATTACTGCGGATATTTATAGAACACCATATGATCATCATGGATATGGGTTCGGAACATCTGGAGATCAGTATTTGTCATGTTCAGATATATCCTCCAATAGTGTTCCTGGCGAAAATGAAAGTAAACCAGATTCATACTTAATGATTGTTGCACTTGATCCTATTGCAATCGATGGGGAAAATAAACTCACGACTCCAAGCAGAGGAGTTACTCAAGATTTTGTTTGGTCAAATTACGGATCTTCTTGGGGTCCAACCATAAATCTACAAAATCCAAGAGCGGAAAATTATGGAATTTACGATGAAGAATATCAAGACATCGGAAAATTTTTAGAGGGTTATTGGTCATCATTAGTCGCTAGTGGTTCTGATGCTTGTGTACTGGAACAGGGTTTGGTTTCTTCTTGTACATATGCAAGATCACTGGGAAGTGACTGGAATATGAGAATAGCAACAATACCCCCAAGAAGTCCAAATGGTTTCTGGAGAAGAAACTGGGGACTCTTCAATACAATCCGAATGGTTAATTCAGATAATGCAGAATATATAAACTTCAATTCTAGAGGTAATTTTGAATCTACTATATTCGGTCCAGCGGTTACTGGAGGAAATTATACTTCTGCAAGAGCGGTTAGACTATTACCCGATGGATTGACATCTGAAATTCAAGGAGCAACTGCAAATCCAAAAACACTTTCTCCTTGGTATCTTCCGAGTCATGATGAATTAGGGTTCCTTGCTTCGCATTGTTTGAGAGACGGAAACTCCCCATATAGTTTTGATTTAAATAGTGAATTGCTGATGAACGGAGGAACGCCTTTCCTTGGATGGCATTGGTCTTCTACAGGTTCTTTTAACGGAAATACTGGCGGTGAAGGTAAGAAAGTTGGAAGTGTTGATGGACCTGGCAGTGTAGCGTGGGCATTAAAGTTCCCGGAATCCGGATCGTTGACTGATTTTGTTTCTGGCAGAAAGAATAGAACTGCGAATAAATATAAAGTAAGACCCATCCGATTGGTAAGGTGTGATGGACTTTACGGAACTACTGGACCTTCAGCAGGTCTTCAACTAGACAAATCTTGGCAAATTCCGCCAGTATTGAGAGACATTTAATGCCATTCAAAGGAAGCAGCAGACTTTTACGAGTAATCAAAGGTAGTCAGGGTCCAACTGGACCCACAGGGCCTACTGGACCCACAGGAAATACCGGAGCGACAGGAGCAACGGGATCTACTGGTGCTGCTGGTAATGGAATTTCTGGTGCAGTTTCGTTCGAGAGCGGAGACATCAAAGGTATTACATTTACTCTTGAAGATGGATTAACATTTGAAATAATAGGTTTTACTGGCTCAAATTCTGATGGAATTCTTACTGACGCTAGTTACAACATATCAAACGAAAATCAAGACTTAGTAGATCACGCAAAAGTATTCAAAGGGTTTAAAGAAATTTCAGGGCCTGGTGTTGGTGATGGAAGCGGAACACCTATTCCTAGTATTGCACAGTTTAGAACACTAAATGTTCAGGGTAATAGAGTAAATGTTCGCGGTGATGCGAATGAAATGATAATTCTTGAAGGGATTACATTACCCGGAAAAATGGGAGAAGTAGGAAGACTTCTATATGTAAACGACGGTAACAGCGGATCAGCAGTTACAAGTAACTTAAATACATTTTTAGGAAACACTTTTTCTGCCGTAGTGTCTAGATTAATCGAAAGAGCAATTAATAGTGATTTATATCACATCCCAACCATAGGATGGGACAAATCATATGCAAACAACTGGATTCTCCCAGCCAGTTTAGCAGTGCTTCCCAATGTTTCTACTTTCAACGACTATGCAGGGTTTAACCAAAGTAAAGCGGTAACAGGAGATAATGTAGATGGCTTTGCTTTACCAAAAAATGATTTGTTTGAAGACTCGGCATCATCAGGAAATTCGGAAATTTATAGTAATTTTCAATTAAAACCTTTTATTGACATCGGAACTGGCGGAGATGACACCCCAATAACTTTTGAGTTTGCAAGACATAAACCTCACGGGATTACGATGTCTTCTTTCAATGATACAGTTGGATCATGTTGCTTCTGTTCTTCTCCTGACATTTTAACTGGAAAGTATGGAACACAATGTCTAGATTATGTCACAAAATCATATTGTGATAATCTTCTTGGAACTTTTGGAACTACTGCCTGTGCTGTTCGGGACGAGGGTCCGGAATGCCAAGACACAGTTCCTTGTTGTGTAAACGGAACATGCGTTGATACTAGTTTAGAAAAATGTGACAAGTTCAACGGTCTTGTATTCCCCAATCTTCCCACATGTGCTGCTCTAGGCGAATGTCCAGACATTTGTCCCGGAGAAGAAGGTGCATGTTGTGTTAATGGTGTGTGTTATTCCTTTAACGAAGAAAGTTGTGCATTAGTTGATGGAATTTTTCATGCTGGTAAAAATTGCAGACCTTATGATTTCCAGTTAAATCCAAATGGTTACAATTGTTGTATTGATTCATTCCCCGGTGCTTGTTGTATTAGTTCAGAAGAAGATGGAGTTCCCGGAACTAACTGTTATGATAACTATACCGCTCTTCAATGTTATCAAGCAAATGGACATTATCAAGGTGCAGGAAGTTCTTGTTATAGCAGTGATAGCGATCCTAATGTAAACGATCTAGTTCTTGTTGGATATGATAATAACGGAAATCCAATCTTTAGAAGATGCTGCGAGGATCCCTGTGATCCAGACGATCCCGACTGCATTGATACAGTTAATGAAGCATGTCAAGTCAGTATAAACCCATGTCATTCATATGATCTTGGTGCAGAGATAGATGTAGATGGAAATAAATATGCTGGATATTTCGGTTATCCCGCAAATGAATGCGGCAATGAAGATTATCCATTACCAGCAAGAGGTTTGACAATTAGGGATATGGCTGTTTTTGGTAATACTATTCCTCGGAATTATCAACCTACAGTGGGATATTATGATTCGACTGCTCCATGTGATCACTTACCAGCAATTCATGTCCGATCAGTCGGAAACAATGTTTCCGACACCATCTTAAATTATAAAAAAGGACACCTTTCGGAAATAGGATTGCTGCTCAATAATCCCTTTGACGACAGCACCGAAGAATATGAAGGTGCAGATGGTGCAAAATATAATGAATTTGCAACAGAAATATATGGAGCAGGATATTCAATACACAGAAGATGGGCAATTGTTGTCAAGCCCGAGGATGAGAAACTAGACAACGAGTCTGCTGACTTTGTATGGGGTACTGCAAATAGAATTGGAACATCAATTCGTGAAGCGCCTCTTAAAAATTGGGCAACTTCACCGACAGACGGATATCTTAATTCTCGATTACATGGCAATCCAAATTTAACTCCAAACTCAAACTTATGGTTCTGGGATAATGTGTTTGGATTTGATGATGAAGCATATGATAGATGGATAGATGATTCACGGAATCCTTGGCCAGCAGATGCAACACAAACAGAAATTGAAAATAACGAAAATCAATTTAAGTTAAATTATGAAACTATGTGGGAACAGCAAAATAGTCAATCTGCAATGGGTAAGGTTAGTGGTGAGTGGTATGTCCCGAGTATAACAGAATTAAATCATCTACTATATCTTCAAAATGAAAAGGGAATTGCACTTAATATGGCGGGAACATATTGGTCATCTACATCAGGAAAAATTAGAAATACCGCAAATGGAGCATTTCCTTACGGAAAACCATCCGAATGGTTGGGTGTGCAAACCGAAAATGATTATGATGCATCAGTTTGGATGCAAGATGTAGATCTTGCGTATAAGGCAGCAAGTGGATACTATGCTTTTAGTCAAGAATTTTCCAACTCAGGCACAGTAGGAGAGATATATAGTAAGCACAAGACAAACGAAACGGCAAAGGTGAGACTTATCAAGAGAATACCAATTTATATCGCAAGTCCTCTTTGCTATAACCCACAATCATACCCAACAAATCTAGATTGTAAAAATCAATCTGGTCCATGTTCGTGTGGCGGAGATGTTCTATTATGAGTAGAGGAAGTAGTTCTATAAATGCTATAACAGCAATTGAAGGTACAACTGGATCTATAGGTGCAACTGGACCTATGGGGCCCACAGGAAACAGTGGTCCTACGGGATCAACAGGCGCAACGGGTGCGAGTGGACCTTCTTTATTTTCTAGTAAGTATGGAGATGATGGAAGACTCATATTAGTTCTGAGCGACGGAACCGAAATAACAATAAATGGTTTGACTGGCGATCTTGGTATTTGGTCCGGCGAAGTTACAGGAGAAAATTTAACAACTAGAGGAAGTCAGTTGTTTCTCAGTGGACCTAGTGGAATTACCGAGGGTAATACTTTTGAGTTTGTTTCCATAACCGGAGACGGTATCATCGAAGTTACTGGTGACGGAACTTCTGTTATTATTGGAGCAACCCTTTCTGCTCAAGAAATTGCAATTGGATTTAGCGGAGCAAGCGGAATTGCATATCTTTTTCAGGGAAATGTAGTGCATGGAACTACTGCGGATAATTTATCAATACAAAGTCCTACAGTTTTTAATACCGACAGAAAAAGAAATGCACTTGATTTTATGGGATCCACAAGTGATACCGGATCCGCTTTAAAAATATATGATAAAATTCAAACCGTTGGTCCTTTCTCTGCAACAGATGTCGTGGGTATCACTGGATCAATCGCAATAGGACAAGGTGACGCGGAACCAGGCGAAGGAATTTTACTAGATCTTTCCGCCGGAACAGTAATTAATATTAATGCAAACTGGCCGGGAGTTGGTATCAAAGGATTTACCGGATACCAATTAGATGATGATGTGGAACAGGTGATTAGTTTTACTGCCGTTGTCAACGGAAATTACTTATGGAAATTCCCAGATAATGTATTTTTCGAAGACGAAGAAGATTACTTTAGTTGCGGATCAGATATAGTTAACTTCACAGGAATCAAAGACTTTAGTGTTGGCGGAGATAGTTATAAGTGGTTTGGTACATTCGCAGCGAGAGGGTATGGAGTCACCGGATGCGAAAGTTCTGGATCCTTTGGTTCATGTTGTCTTCAAGCAACTGATACTGGTTATGAATGTATAGACTTTGTTGATGAATTTACCTGCACTCAAGAATTAGGTGGAGCGTATTCTGCTTTTCAGTCATGTGCAAATGGTTGCGGTGAAAGAAAAGGAGTTTGCTGTTCCCAAGGAGAATGCAACGAAGATGTCAGTCCCGAGGAATGTGAATTTTACAACGGAACTTATTGGGTAGGAGTCGCTTGTGGTTTAGAAGATAATCCAGATGAACCCGGTTTCTTTGGAGATCCAGACATCGACAACCCCGGAGAGGGTGGAGAGGATGAAGACACCCCCACATATCCAAATGACGGATCAAACAGAGATAGATTCTGTTACGATCCATGTTTAGCACCCCTGGCTTGCTGTAGAAACGGTGAATGTCTGGGCGAATATTCCCAAATTCAATGCGAAGAAATTTTGGGTGGAATTTCGATCGACGGCACATGCGGATCGGTAAATTGCTGTGAAGTCATTAGGTATGAAGGAGCATGTTGCTTTGGTTTCACTGCTCCAGACGGTGAAAATCAACAAGAGCAATATTGCGAAGATTCAGTTTATGCTTACGAGTGTCGCGCGCGTGGCGGTGTGTTTATGGGTCATGCCACTCAATGCGCAAATATTGATTGCTGCATCGATGGGTTGGAAGATCTTTCTGCATGCTGTTCCTTTGATTCTGGTAGTAATAGTTTCCAATGCACTGATGCAACAAGAGAAGAAGATTGCATAGCAAGTGGCGGCGAGTGGCAAGGATTTAATGATCAAAATGAACGAGTCACATGCGAGGTCAATCCATGCCCTAGTATCGATGATAAGTATGCATGCTGCACTCAATTAGCAGACGGCACTTTTGAATGCACCGAAACTTACGAATTCCAATGCAATGGTATATGGAATGAGGGGGACAAATGTAATAGCGATCCTTGCCCGTCAGATCCCACTGGATCTTGCTGTAAATGGGATTATGAAAATGAACGATATAATTGCATACCCGATCTACCTGAAACCGAGTGTTCTAATACTAGAGATAAATTTAGACCAAATCAAGACTGTACAGTTCAATGTCCTTTGACTGGAGCGTGTTGTCTTACACTAGCGAACGGTCAAATAGTATGCACCGAAACGACATCAGATCTTTGTGCTGAATTTAATGGAACATATCAAGGAGATGATGTTCCATGTAGTCCAGAACTGTGCGGAGCATGTCCTGATGGGACTCAGCCCCCATGCAATGATGATTGCGGCCGACAGGGACAACCGCCATGTCCAGAGGTTACCTGTTGTCAATGCCGATGCACAGAGGGGGGTGAAGGTGATGAAGGTGATGAAGGTGATGGAGAACCGGAATGCGCATTTATCAGCACAACCATTGCAGCAACTAAATGTCCAGACGGCTTTACTGAAGTTGATGAAGAAACAGGATGCAACTGCGAGAGCCTTAACGACCCCAATTGTTGTGCAGAACCCGGCGGCGGTGACGACGACGACGATGACGACAACGGCGGCGGTGGCGGCGGCGGCGGCGGTGTCGGTGGCGGCGGCGGTGGTGGTGGAGGCGATCCGCCCGATTTTAGTTTATGTTGCGGCGAAGAAGGATCTGAACGAGAAGACTGCGGCCCGCTGTTATGTAAATCTGCATGTGTTCGTCAGCAATTGTGCGGTACAGATTTATCAAACATGATTAATAATACTGGTGTCATTTGGAATATGTGCCAAAACTGTAAATCTAGAACTTCTGATTACTGGAAATGCTGGTTAGACGATTATGAGAAAATAATTGCAAAATATATGTGTGAATTAGATTTTGCTGAATGCAAAGACGATTTTGCCGGTGAAGGTGGAAATTGTCCGGGATCAAACACAAAGTTATTCTGTGAAAGTTTTGATGCAGGTTTAGATGATGTTTTTGAAAATATGAGTGAAATTTTACAGGAAAAATACGATAACGCCTCAATAGATAACTGCCCTAAAGCTAACCCAACCCCCGGCTGCTGCCCAGATCGAGATATACAGGCATGGGATTTCTTCCCCGGTAATTTTGGCAAGGTTTCTACTATTGTAAAGAAAGCAATAACACCTGATGCGGCCGCTAAATGTTGTGATGGTACTTTAGATCAATGGTTAGAATCTAACATTAGATCTACATTTTTAGATTTAGAAGTAATTGATATCACTGATTTCGATTGTCCGCAAGAATATATTGAGTTGCGTGAAACTGTCGGTGAAGGTAACGGAGCATGGGAAATATTTAAAGAGAAACTAAAACTTATAATTTGTGCATTCGGAGATCACTGCTCAGGAATTAACGCTCAGACTGATCTTTGTACTGATGGTACACTTCAACAAAATAGTAGTATCACTGAAATGTTTGATGTTCTCGATGAAATGTGTGTGGATCTCAACGACACCACATCAGACTGGAAAGATGGAATTGCAAGTGAAATAGAAACTGCAAAACTCTGTCAATATTGTCAGCATTGTGGATTGGTGAATGAATCAGTATATAACACATTAAAATCAGGTGGTAATGAAAAAGGATTTTGTAATGCAGGATTGGACGGAAAATCTTGGACAACCGATGATGGGAAACAAGTCGGTTCTTTCTCTGATGTGAACATATGCACTTCGTGCAGTGGAATTCCGTGCGCATGTATACAAGACCCCGGTCCCCAATGTGATCTAGCTGGATTTGAAAATGCCTGTCAAACTACCGCTGCGGATTCTTCTGCGGAAGATCTTGTAGAAAATGTTCCAGAAGAATGGCGAGATAACTGGGATGCATTTACCGAATGCAAGAACGAAAATATTTTACACTCTTCAACAGGGACCCTGGATCCGACACCACGGCCGTGGAATAGAAATAAGGGTGGATTTATATGTGCAGATGAGGAATACGGAACAGAGTGCAATGAATCATCTCACATCGAATTGTGCAGACAATTAGTTGGACGCATGAATGCCGAAAGAAATAAACTTGCACTGAAAATCAGAGAAATTTTCTTAGATCTACAGGGATACATTTCAAAGAACAACTGTCGGGGGGGCCCGGCCGATATAGTATGTTGCGACACTGGCGATTTTTGTAAAGGTCAACCACAGCTCTTGGATGTCACAGATTTTCTTAACGAAGCACTTGATTGTAATGAAGTAACCAGAACATCTACTGATTTTCTGAAGAATGCATCCAACAATTGCATATGTCAATTATGCAGTGGAGAAAACTGGCAAGGTGAAGCAAATGATCGACCTAATTTCCAATGTCAAGATTGTATAGATCGATTCCCGCCAAACAGTTTGGAAGAAGAGGAGTTTTTAGAAAAAACTAGTTCACCCAAGAGAATAATTCAAGAACTCAAGCAATGCATACAATGTCCTCTTCTGGGAAATGTAAAAAGAGGATTCTTCGATCCTTCGACTGGGGAATGGAACGAATGCATTAACTCGAATTTGGTTGCCCCATGTCCGTGTGAATACCAAGATAACATTTGTTCAAACGGACCGGCAACACCCGATGGTACAGGACCTGACGCAGACTTTGATTGCCTAGATAACCCAGCATGGGGTAATGATTATGATCCGGGTAACAATAATACATGTCACAGAACATGTAGGTGTAGTTTAGCAAATTGCGAGCAAGATCCGAATATTGCATATTCTAACTGCGATTGTCCTCCCACTGAAGATCCCGGTGGACCTGGTTTATGTGCTAGTGGAATTGGGTGCAGTGAATATAGCAGAAATAAAATTGATGTCGGTGTGGAATTTGATGATATGAAACTTAATGCTAATGGAAATTGCTGGGGAATAGTCTGCCCAGATACACCAACGACGCCTGATGCACAAAGATTCAGGTCAGACACAGAGACATGTAACAGTGCTTGTGATCTAGGCCTCTTAGGTTTATTGGACGGAGATAATTCACCATTCCCACCCTACTTAGTTACTTGCGATTCCAACGAAGACTGTCCAAGAGATAGATATTGTTGCCCAACAGGATTCTGCGGATCGACCGACGAAGAATGTTTCGAAAACATATTCTTAAATAGAAATCATAGAGAAGAATTACCACCCGATATGGATTCAATCTAATGTCAACACAGTTCAGATCCAGAATTAAAACAGTGGCTTTCTATGGAGAAGAAGAATCTTCTCAGGGAGGATGCTGTCTTCCTGATGGAACTAAAATTTCCGCTACCGTATCTGAATGCAACAAACAAGGTGGGTATTTTCAATTAGGGGAATTGGACACGATTCAATGCCCTGATCGGGGATTGACTGGTACATGCTGCGCTTGTTCTTATATAAAAGAACATGATGGAAATTTTGACACATTCCTTGATGCACTTGATTCCGGTGAAGCTGGATATAATACATATTATCTTCAATCTGGACAGGGCATTTTAGATCAAGATTTAAATCCTAAGAGATATGGAATAAAAGAAAACGCATCTCAATGCGAATGCAATCGGTATGGAGGAAATTGGTTTTACGGACCTTTGTCTGAAATTACTCAACTAAAAAACTTATGCAATGATTACGGAACTGATGTTAGAGTTCCCGGATCTTGTTGTCATCGAACTACTAATTCTGACGAGGATCTGTGTGTAAATATATGCACATCATTAGAATGTGGTAATTTAGCAACTCCAGATTATACTCCTCAGTATGGAGGAACAAGAGAGAATGATACACACACCCTGTGCGGAAGGGTGTATAACGGAAATGATCCAGCATCTTGCGAAACTGGTGATGGATCTGATGGTGGTCAACAAGAACAGCAAAGATTACCAAGAGAAGATGTTGTTGGATCTTGCTATGAAATTAGTATAACTAATAATATATTTAAACATACTTGCAGCAGAAAAACAGAATCAGATTGCGACAAAGTAAATGGATTCTGGCCAGACCAAAGTCTTTCCTGCGACGGATCAAACGGTGGATTATACCCCCCAACTAAATCAAGCGGTTCTTTAATTGTTGATCCACCGTCAGTATCTTCGGATACAATTACCACACCCAATATAGGTGAAGAATATCAAGGTGGAATTTATATAGGAACATTCGAACCGGGTCAAAGTCAAATTTCATACAGGAATGAAAGAACCAATTCTTTAACAAGCGATACTGCTAGAGATTATGGTTATGGTCAGCAATCAGGAAAATGGGCTATAATTTTAGATCCAAGATTCTATGGGGATCCGAGTGATGTAACACTATTATCTGAAAGAACTTCATACAGAGCAATGGAACCTTCTGATAAAAAGAAAGCATACCCCACATCTTACTATGATGGATTTTATAACACATACGGAAATAATAAAGATTACCTCGGACCGAGATCACAATTGTACAATGACATACGAAGTCTAACAACCAAAGGTTTCAATGATTGGTATATTCCTAGTATAGATGAACTCTCATTTATTCATAAAAATTTATCCAAGACTGTTTTGTATGATAAAGTTAATGCCACAGAACGAGCATCCAAAATTATTTTACCAGGCTATTTTGGAACTAATATAATGTCGTCTACATTCTATAGTAGTAAAGACAAATCGGATCAAGAATCTAGCATTCTTGGTAGACAAATTATTGGAAATAAATCTTATCTATGGGGTCAAAATTTCGCTTATGATGCTAATATAAATAACTATGGATTAAGATTTTATATTGACAGAACTACACCTCTGTCAGTACCTCTAGTACGAAGAATACTTATAACATAATGGAGATTTCAAATGGGTGATTGTGGTTGCAACAAAAAGGGTGATGATCAGGGAAAATCCCCAGAGGAAGCGAAAAAAGAGTTCAGAAAGCAGGTAGAGCAAAGCCAGCAGTCCAAGGTGTCAATGGTAAAAAGTTTCGCAACCTCGATCGCTTCCCGAGGTCTAACAAACAAAAAGACAACTAAACCCATCAAGCAACTTAGAGTTTTAAGTTGCTTGGGAGATAGCAATGAACTACCTCCATGCGAACACCTCAAGGAAAGCACTGTACAAGCAGGTAAGATGTACTGTGGGGGATGTGGTTGTGGTGACAAGCCAGGAACTTGGCTATTGGGTGACGGGGACGAATACAGCAAATTAGATTATCCTCGTCTCAATTGTCCACTCCAAATGCCTGGATTTACAAACTACGAAGCAAGTGATCCAGACGCAGCAAGTGATCCGGTAACTAGAAGGTATTACATTGA
>Ga0115566_10001014_pt1 | contig 24212 bp, 19 predicted proteins | sample COGITO_mtgs_1204_3_FD_87173 | JGI IMG/M metagenome (GOLD analysis project Ga0115566, IMG submission 87173) | Pelagic marine microbial communities from North Sea - COGITO_mtgs_120405 | ecosystem: Environmental > Aquatic > Marine > Epipelagic | place: Germany:Helgoland, sampling site Kabeltonne...
ATGAATGTGGGTGTCCGCTGCTCCGACAATCTTCACGCCTTCTCGATCTGCGGCCAACAAATACTGTTCAATGTCGCGGCCTGGATCGACGATGATGGCCTCGCCGGTTTTCTGACAACCGACCATGTAAGACGCATGAGCGAGTGCTTGATCGTAAAAGTACTTGAACAACATCTGCTGGTCTCCTGTAAATGCTGCGTCTCATCGACGCAATTGATATTATTATATGGAAATAATTCGATATAAACATGAAAAAAACGCTACCCAAACCGGGACTGGATACACTGCATGATGTCCTGTAGGTGCGTCTCGGCGATTGAGTAGTAGACGGTTCGGCCATCGCGAATATTTTTCAAAAAACCACATCGCTGCATCAAACGTAGGTGATCCGACGTTGTGGGTTGCGTTAATTCGCATGCTTCAGAAATGTCATTAACCGAGTAGTTCGATCCCGTCAAAAGCAGTTGAACAATTTGCAGGCGATGCGGATGGGCCAAAATTCGCAGGCATTCCGCTGCATCAGTTAATGCTTCGATACCGAGTTGGGGAGTTTGTTTAATCATTTTGTTTCCTCGTCTAAATTAATATATCGGAATACCTCGATATGTCAATTAGTTTTTTTATTGTTTTTTGGAAACGAAAATAAAAAGCTCATTTTAATTCGGTCACCGTTTGTCTTACGTGCTATTTCGATGGTGGTTCATGGTTCAGGTGAGCCTCTTCAAATCCTTTTTTAGTAAAAGCGGTAACGACTTTTGCGTGAGATCGAATCAGCTTTACAACGTAAGAGTCGTCGGATGTTTCGGTTACTGCGATACCACTCTTCGTCTTTTTGACGTCCATCTTAATCTTGTCGGCATGTTTAAAGATCTCGCGATACAGTTGGTCCCACATGCGTAAGGGGCGGCCGTCTTCAACCCGCTTGTGCATCGAGGCGACGTGCTCCTGGATTTTGGTGGCAACAGCGGGGTCTGTTGACTCTGTGACCGTTTTTACACCGTTTTCAATCTCGGTAACGCTGCGCGTGATTTTGTCGTGGTTTTGCAGCAAGAAGTGAAAGATATCACGATCTTGGGGCATTGTATTGACGTGGGCGGTGGATTCCCCGGTCTTCCCAGCACTCGATTTTTCGCCTGATGCAGGGTCGCATTCGCAATTTGTTGAATCACCCTTTGCAAATGCGTTACACTCGCCCTGGCAATCCGCGTAGGTTGTTTTGACCGGCAATGCAACCGTCTCGGCTTCGCACTTTCCACAGCAAGCGTTTGCTTTCTCGGATGTGTTTGCCTCGGCGGCACACATGCCGCAGCAACCTTTTTCGGCTGATTGTTCATCCGCAGCTTTCGTCGCAACATTCGTGGTCGAACTCCCGCCACTGTTTGTCTCAACTTGATTGCAGCCCATCGATACGACGGTTCCTGCGGCAAAGAAAAGCATGATTAGTCCGCTCGTTTTTATAGTTTGTGTCATCAAACTTCCTCAGAAAAATGTTCTAAATAGTTAGAGTTTGCCTTGCCGACGGGGCTTTGGTGTTGTTGGGGTTTCAGTTTGGTGATCTTCGGCGTTAACGTTCTCTAATGATTTTTGGGTCGAACTCGACCGACACGCTCCACTCATTCACGTTTCGACCCCGAATCGCGGAAGTATGAACGCTTGCAATAAAATCCAGGCACCAATGGCCCCGAGCATGATTAAGCTTTCGTACATGATTTTTCTTCCTGAACTCGTGTCTTTCACCAGTTTGCCCTCAACAGTCATGTCAAATCGTCTCGTAGAACGACCGGCAAAGAATTAGTGTGCAATCGACGTGCCACATATCGTTAGTTCGATATATTAACATGCTATTAGGCGTTTTTTCTTTTGGAAATGCCATTTGGAGGATCTCTAGTACGGGATACGCGCGAGGCACCGACTGAGGTCCGCGATTCCTACCTGGAAAAAATAAGTGAAACGCAAATGGACAAAAGCGTGCATGAAAGACTTAGTGAGAGCGATTAAGCACACATGAATTTTTTGATGTCCGCGTCTGCTTTGAATGATGCGCGCGTTTCACCAACGATCGCCCCGATTTTGCTAGGCAGGTTTCCGGAGGTGGCAATTTCGTCAGGATTCGATCAACTCCGTTCCTCCTAGCTCAGTAGGAAGCTCCTGAGAACAGCATGTTTTTCGCTTTGGGTGGAAGGAAGAAAGCGGCTCGTTTGCCAACTTCGATCGACCCAAAGTGTTTATCGACGCCAAGAGCCTTTGCGCTGTTAATGGTTCCCATCTTCAAAATGTTATGGGGCGAAATCTCAGGGAACTTGGATGCAATGTGCTGAAGTTCATCCCAAATTGACAGGTCAGGGTTGGACGCCCGCGAATCTGTTCCGATCGCTATCGGGATATCTCGCTTTAAAATTTCCTCTAGCGGATATCGATCATGTTGAAAAAAAGCATGCGTACGTGGACAGAAAACCAAGTGTAAGATGTCTCGGTTTTCCGAAATAAATTGCAGCTCTTTGTTATTCAAATAGTTGCCGTGAACGACGAGGGCTCGACTGGCACAAGAGAGTCGTTGCAGAAAATCGAGCGGTTTTGTCAGATCCGTCAAATTGTTTTTCTCCCAAACGCCAATCTGATTCAGTAAATCAAAGAAAGGCCCGGAATGACTTGCAAGCAGTTCGAGTTCCTCCCGCGTTTCGGCAAGATGCATCGCAAGCGGAATTTTTCGCTTGTGTGAAAGTTGAATCGCCTGATCCAGTATCTTTTTATTGGTCGAATACGGAGCGTGCGGACTCAATGCTGGGCGGTACCAATTTGATTCCGGTTCGCTTAGGTGATCTTCTGCGATTTTCATTTGAGAATCTGCTTGGGCCGCTTGAAATCCAATCAGCTCTCGAAAGACAACGGCCTCTGCCGTTGCAGGCACAATGGAATCGCGATATTCAAACGTTGAGATGTCACCGATTGCAGAAACTCCGTGAGACTCAGATTCTGCAAGCCCCTTCGTGATGCTCGTATGTAAACGTTCCTGGTCGCGACTGGTGCGATACTCCATCACCAGTTTGATCCAATCGGTGAACGGCGTTCCTGGAACACCAAGTGGCTTTTTTAGATCAGAGAATTCCAAATGGGTGTGTGCATTGATTAGCCCTGGGTATAGAACGCCATCGATGCCGACGATTTTTCCGTTGGGTTTATTCTTCGATATGGATTGGATGATTCCGTTTTTGCAACTGACGTAGGCGTCAGTTATTGGTTGGCTGGTTACGGGGACAATCGTGTGGACGTGATAAGAAATCATGAGTTGGGAGTAGTGCTTTGTTTCGAGTTGCCCGATGGTTCAACGGCGCGGAAGTTTTCTTGCCGAAATGGTCAGAGCTTATTTGTCGGACCAAACGCCTAGTTCGTTACCGTTGGGATCAAGGAATTGAAACCGTCGGCCGCCGGGAAATGAAAAGATTTCTTTAATAACGGTGCCACCGCTTGATTTGACCTTTTCCCGAGTCGCCTCGAGGTCGATGGCATAGAACACGATCAGCGCGGCGCCATGTTCTGTTGTTGAGGATAGATTCGATTTGTAGAAGCCACCGTCAATCGAGCCGTCATTGAACGCGATATATTCATCGCCGTAGCTGGTGAACGTCCAATCAAATGCTTTTTCGTAGAACGCTTGGACGACCTTGAGGTCTTTGGCGGGCAATTCAAGATAATCGATTTTTTGATCGGTTTGCATAATGAACTTGGGTTGAGAAAATGAAATTGTATCAAAATCAGCGGTTTGATTTTGGGTAAAGATTCCGCAGAAAACGGCAACATTTGACGACGTAGAATCGACGAATGTTCGGGTCAGGAGAAAAAAGCGAAGGTTGATAGCAGTTTTTGCGTCGCCGATTGGGGCGTCCATTTTTCCGAAACTGTTATTTCCCCGAGTTTTTGCCGGTTTCTGAGGGCTTCGTACCTCGCCGAACCCTTTCTAATTTTTGGGAAAAGCGATAAATTGTTACGTTTGACTTACCCATCGAGTTTCCATGATTGCGGACGCCAATAAAACCGAACTCCCTGATGATCAACGGATCGTTATTACCGGGATAGGTTTGACTGCGCCCAATGGAAATTCGCTTTCCGAGTTTCGAGAGTCTTTGCTCAACGGAAAGAGCGGTGTTCAAGATTACGAAATTCGCTATTTCGGGAAGACCTTTGCTGGAGTTTGTGATTTCGATGAACGAAAGCATCAAACACGAAAAGACCGACGTCGCGGAACTCGTGCCGCGAGCGCCGGAATCTATTGTGCCAACGAAGCCGTGATCGATTCGGGAATCGATTGGGAAAATACGGACAAGAGTCGAGTGGGGATTTACGTTGGTGTAACCGAACACGGAAACGTTGAAACCGAAAATGAAGTCTTCGAAATTAAAGGCTTTGATTACGATACGCAGTATTGGTCGCATCATCACAATCCGCGAACCGTCGCCAACAACCCGGCTGGTGAAGTCGCGTTGAATATGGGAATCATTGGCCCCCACTACACAATCGGAGCCGCTTGTGCTGCCGGGAATGCCGGGATGATCCAGGGCGCCCAGATGTTGCGACTGCATGAATGCGATTTGGCAATTGCCGGTGGTGTTTCTGAGAGCATACACACCTTTGGGATCTTTGCAGGTTTTAACAGTCAGGGCGCGTTGGCCCGCAATGGCGATCCCGAAAAAGCCTCATGCCCGTTTGATGTAAATCGTCAAGGTATCGTCGTTGCCGAAGGGGGTTGCCTGTATACGCTTGAGCGTTTTTCTGACGCGAAGTCGCGGGGGGCAAACATCATTGGCGAGCTTGCCGGCTACGCGATGAACACCGACGCAACCGATTTTGTCTTGCCCAACCCAGACCGGCAGGCTGCCTGTGTCCGGTTGGCCCTCGGCAAAGCTGGCATTAGTGCAGATCAGATCGATATCGTCAGCACTCATGCAACGGGAACCGAAAGTGGTGACATTCAGGAGTGTGCCGGATTACGACAAGTCTTCGGCGACTGTGAATCAACTTACATTAACAACACAAAAAGTTTCATCGGACACAGCATGGGAGCAGCCGGAGCAATTGAGCTGGCTGGTAACCTGTCATCGTTCAAAGATGGTGTGGTCCATGCTACGATCAACGTCGACGAAGTCGACCCACTCTGCCAACTTCCAGGTTTAGTGGTAAACGAACCGCGAGAGGTCGGTAAGGTCGACTACATTTTGAACAATTCGTTCGGAATGCTTGGTATCAATTCCGTAGTCATTATCAAAAAGATTTAAAAGTAGATTCGGTGCTTTTGCATTTCTTCGAGAGCCCGATTTGGAGATATAAAATGAGTCCAGCCGATATTCGCGATGTCATTATCGAGATTCTCGAAGATATTGCTCCTGATGAGGATCTTTCTTCGTTGAAAGACGACGTCTCTTTCCGAGAGCAAATGGAGCTCGACAGCATGGACTTTCTTGACATCGTGATGGAGTTGCGAAAACGACATCGAGTTCAAATTCCCGAGGAAGAATATGGGGAATTGGCGAGCATGGAGAGTACCGTAACGTATTTGACGCCCAAGATGGCCGACATCTAAATTAGTTTGAATGATTCGATTCCACGATTTCGGTGTCTATGGAATTCGAACGCAATGTTTTGCTTCACCTGCGAATCCATTTGTGGATTGACTGTTGGCGGTGAAAACTCTTTACAAAATGCGAATGTTTCTCCAGCGTTAACGAATGTATGACACGATTATTATCGGTGCTGGAATGTCTGGGCTGGCGGCTGGAATACGATTGGCGTATTACGATCAAAAAGTCTGTATTCTTGAACGGCACACTACAATTGGGGGCCTAAATTCTTTTTACCGGATGAATGGTCGCGATTATGACGTTGGCCTGCATGCGGTAACAAACTTTACTCCAAAAGGGGAAAAGAAAGGGCCGCTCGCTCGAATGCTTCGACAACTGCGGTTCAAGTGGGAGGATTTTTCGCTTTCACCGCAAATTGGATCACGAATTGCGTTTCCTGGTTGCTCGCTTGATTTCGACAATGACATTCGTTTGCTGACGGCTGAAATCGCCGATAAGTTTCCGGGGCAGGTCGATAATTTTCAATCGCTATGCGATAAGATTGTCGACTACGATGATCTCGACCAAGCAACGTTTGAAATCTCGACTCGAAACGTGCTGAAAGAAACGATCAGCGATCCGTTACTGATAGAAATGCTCTTATGTCCGCTGATGTGGTACGGGAACGCCCGTGAAGATGACATGGATTGGGGCCAATTCTGCATCATGTTTCGCAGCATCTATCTCGAAGGATTCGCACGACCGTTTAAAGGAGTGCGACTCATACTCAAAAATTTGGTTCGAAAATTTCGTGGCGTCGGCGGAGAATTGAAATTGCGACGCGGCGTAGCGGAAATCAAGGTCGATGGCGACCGCGCTGTCGGTGTGACGCTGGACAATGGGGAGGAAATCGAAGGTAAGCGGATTCTGTCATCCGCTGGCCGACTGGAAACCTTACGATTGTGTGAAGATGTCAGTGAAGTTGATGTCAGGCAAAGCGGCCAACTCACCTTTATCGAAAGCATTTCGATTTTGGACCGAGAGCCAAGTAAGCTGGGCAATGATCGCACCATTGTTTTCTACAACGACAGTGAAAAATTCGATTGGCGTCCGCCCGCCGATGACCTTTGCGACATTCGGACCGGCGTGATTTGTTCACCGAATAATTACGAATACGGACCGGAAGACGGAAAGCTGGATGAAGGCGTCGTTCGAATCACCACCATCGCTGACTTCGATCGATGGAATAATCTTGACGAACAAAAATACAAAATCGAAAAGCTGAATTGGTACGACAAAAGCGTCGAGTCGGCGGTCCGATTTGTGCCTGACTTTCGAGGGCATGTCGTGGATACCGACGTTTTTACACCAACCACGATCCGCCGGTTTACCTGGCATGACAAGGGTGCGGTTTACGGGGCGCCAGACAAGCAATTGGACGGCACGACGCACCTCTCAAATCTTTTTCTCTGCGGAACGGACCAGGGGTTTGTCGGAATTGTCGGTTCTCTAATCAGCGGCATCTCAATGGCAAATCAGCATTGCCTACGTGACTGAAGCCTTTGAGTTCTTTCAGTGTATTCAGCGACATCCAGTTCTGGTCGCGCGCCAATGCCTCTTTCCGTACATGAAAATCTCCGCTTTGATCATTTATTTAATGGCAGACGAGCAGGGTCGTTTTATCAAAAACGTTGCTTGGTTCGTCTTGGGGGGCAGCATTGTGTGCGTCTGCACTCGCAAAGCGGGTGGCACCCGATCGAAGCGATGTCCCCGATTTAAAAAAATTGGGTCTGGGCACGATCGGGTTTTCGCCTAAAACTCACTTCCAATAGGAAGGGTTTGGATTGATAATGCACCGATATCATTCCTTCGAAACCACGATACTTAAATGATACAGCTTGAAAAAATAAATTTCGTTTTACTGTTCATTGCGGTTTCAGTACTCGATCCGGTTGCTGCTAATCGAGCAAACGGCCAAATCGAGGAACCCATTCAGCGTTGGAAAAAAGTTTTTGATTTCAACACCGAAGTCATGCCAGTCTTTACGAAATTCGGTTGCAATTCAGGGGCTTGCCATGGAGCCGCTGTTGGCCGTGGAGGTTTTAAGCTTTCTCTTTACGGTGGTAATCCTACATCCGATTACGAATCGATCGTCAGGCATTCCCGGGGCCGACGAGTCAACTTGGCCAATCCAGAACGTAGTCTGTTACTAAAAAAGTCGACCGAAATGATCGAACATGGTGGCGGAGCGGTTTTAGACCTGGATGGAGAAGCCGCCCAACGACTGACCGCGTGGATCTCACAGGGCGCGATACAGCATCGCAGCGCTACGAATCGACCGACGCTTGTGAAGCTTGACGTGACGCCGCGAAAAAAGGTCTTAGACTCTGCTGGCTCACAAGTTGAACTTTCGGCCATCGCGTTTTTCGCTGATTCATCCGAAAAAGATGTTACGGCTTGGACTGTTTTTACCGCCGAAGATAAGTCCGCCGTTTCAATCGATTCCGAATCGACGTATGCGAAAGTACTTCGCCGCGGCAGGCATGTGGTTGTCGCACGCTTTTTGGATAAAGTCGTTCCGATCGAGCTGATTGTTCCCTTAGCCGATCAGTCGGTTAATTATTCCAATGCACCAACGTCCAATTTTATCGACGAAGAAATCTTCAAGACATTGGAGATGCTTCGCCTGCCTTTATCACCTGAAGTCGATGACGCGACATTCTTGCGCAGAGCGACTCTCGATCTGACGGGGCGTTTGCCGAATGAAAACCGGGTAGCCAAGCTGTTCAATTCGGAATCACTTGAGCGTAGCGCACTAGTCGAAGAGCTTTTGTCGTCCAACGAATTCGTCGACTATTGGACTTACAAGTTGGCCAAACTGTTGCGAATTCATCCGCAGACCGATAACCCAGCCGGCGCGAATTCGTATCACAGATGGATTGCCAAGCAACTTGCTAATCATGTGGGTTACGACAAAATCGCTCAAGAGCTGATTCTAGCAACGGGGGATACGCTAGAGAACGGACCAGCAAATTTTTACGCGACCGTTCGTGGACCGCGTGAGCAAGCTGAATTGGTCAGTGAAGTTTTCATGGGTAGTCGACTGCGATGCGCAAATTGTCACAACCACCCACTCGATCGCTGGACACAAGATGATTATCACGGACTTTCGGCGATCTTTGCGAGGGTCGAGATGGGGCGGTTCATCAAGCCGAAACCAACAGGGGAGGTGATTCACCCTCGAACAACGGTGCCAGCGGCGATGCAAATCCCAGGTGAGACGCCGTTTTCAGTGGAGGTGAAAAACGGACGGGCTCCTTTTGCCGATTGGTTGACCCGTCGCAATAATCCATTTTTTGCTAAGGCGATCGTGAATCGGATTTGGAAAGAAATGATGTCGCGGGGTCTCGTTGAACCCGTTGACGATTTTCGTGATACCAATCCGGCAACTCACCCCGATTTACTGGAGCGACTGGCGGAGGATTTCGTGAATTCTGGATACGATTTGCGACACACGATTCGTTTGATTGCCTCCTCCGCGTCGTACGCAAGATCGTCAAATGCAATCGATGGTAACAAGGACGATGATCGGTTTTATTCGCATGCGATTCGAACGGAATTACAGCCGGAAGTATTGGCTGATGCGATATCTGACGTTCTGGGAGTTTCGGAGAAATTTGGTGAGTTGCCACTTGGCACGCGAGCGATTACCTTAGTCGATCCTAAAGTAAATTCGCGAACGTTGGACGTTTTGGGACGCTGCGGGCGGATGGATTCGTGTGACGATGATAGTAGTCGCGGTGGTGGTTTGACGCAAAAACTTCATTTGTTCAACGGTGCATTGCTCAACGCACGTATCCTCGCAGAAAACAGCCGACTACAAATACTCGCTTCCCATGGAAAATCGATGATGGAAATTGTTCATCAGTTTTACCGGGCAGGTTTCTCACGATTGCCAACCGACAAAGAGCATCGATTTTGGCAATCGAAACTTTCGAACGCTGACAAAAATGAACAGAAAAAAATCCTCGAAGACTTTGTTTGGGGAATGCTGACGTCAGAAGAATTTTCAACGAATCACTAATTGCCTTTGAGAAAGCGAAATGGCTACAGCGAAACGGTGTGACGGAATTTCCAGGCGAGACGCAATCCGTGTCGGCGGTCTGACCGCCCTGGGATTGGGCCTGGGTGATTTCTTTCATTTGAAAAATTCTTTTGCCAATGAACAGCCAGTAAAGTTGTCGGGGGAATCTTCGCGGGCGAAGTCCTGCATTTTGATTTGGCTGGATGGTGGACCGACGCATTTGGAAACCTTTGACCCGAAGCCCAATGCACCGGAAGAAGTCCGCGGCCCGTTTGGCACCATTGCAACGAAGTTGACCGGAGTCAGGATCAACGAATGTTTGCCACTTTCAGCGATGAAGCTCGATCAGTTCTCAATCATTCGATCGATGACATCTCCATTGGGTGAGCACAATTTCGGAACTCATTATTTAATGACCGGTTATAAGCCCACACCAGCGCTTGAGTATCCAACCTTTGGAGCGACGCTTGCTCATCTGCGGTCAAAGGAATCGGCAACAAGCATCCTGCCTCCGCATATCGCAGTCCCCAATTTTGGAGTTGGCGGCAGTAACCTGTCCGGCCATGGTTACTTACCAAGCGCCACCGGACCGTTTTCCGTGGGGGGGAATCCGAGCAAACCCGATTTTAAAGTTCGCGATCTAGATTTTTACAAAGGGCTCGATTTGACGAGACTTGATCGGCGAAAACAATTTTCAAAAGCATTTGATCAATTCAGTCGGGAAAAAGATGCGTCAAATTTTCAGTCCGATCCAAACCTTGAGCGAGCTTACAATTTAATTGCGTCATCCAAAGCGAAAGCAGCTTTTGATCTTTCGAAGGAAACGGCAACGGTCCGAAATCGATATGGAATGGGCGGCGGAGTGAGTATCGGGCAAAGTTGCTTATTGGCGAGACGATTGGTCGAGCGTGGTGTGCCATTCGTGACAGTCAACAACACCGGTTGGGACACACATCAAAATTTGAAGAATCTGAAATCACGATTCACAAATGACCGCAATGCTCCACTTCCTGCATTGGACCGTGCGTTTTCGGCGCTGATTGAAGATTTGTCAGAACGAGGGATGCTCGACGAAACATTGGTGGTCGTAATGGGGGAGTTTGGTCGGACGCCAAAAATCAATTCCACCGGTGGTCGTGACCACTGGCCCAAAGCGTTCAGCGTTGTCGTTGCTGGGGGCGGTATCCGTGGTGGTCAGGTTATCGGAAGTAGTGACGCATTGGGAGAGTTTCCAAAAGATGATCCGGTGACACCACAGGATTTTGCCGCAACCCTTTATACTTTGCTAGGAATTGACCCGAATCACGAAATGCGAACGATTGATGGCCGTCCTGTCCGAGTGGTCATGGACGGAGCGAAAGTGATCAAGGACCTGATTTAATCAGCGGCGTTGCATCCAAGAGGATCGCTATCGAAAACAGCGAGCACGCATAATGCCTCGCCGTTTTTGATTGAACCCCGGAAACAGTTGACGAGCTCCGGTTCTTGCGGGGTAGATTCAAAACGGTTAGCCAGCTGAATGATGCCACAGCGATTTCTGTAAGAGTCTAATTTGGTACGCTTGAAAAAAGCATCTCCACCATCATGCTGCCCCAAACAAGAAGGCAATCCCGTCAACCGTTTTGATGCGAAAAGCAACGTCAAACATTTGCACTTTCTGACGCGCAGATGCTTTTAAAAGTTGGGACAACAATTGAGAAACCACATTCGTACCGGACAAGGAAAGACGTTTCACCAAAAGTTGCATTTGTGATGAGGTTGTTTGAGAAAAGGTGATGTGTTTCATCACTTAATATTCTCTCTTGACGATACTTTGGCTACCAGAAATGTGGTTTCGTCGATTAAAGAACCAGCTCATGCCAAGCAGCCCAGCCACCCCCGCAGCAGCTGTGAAGCTTACTTTTCCAAACGAACCGATACGCGAATCCATTTTGTTTTGACCGGTCACATCAAGCTTGGCGAGGACGTCGGTGTTTCTCAGTTTGCCGCGCATTTTCAAACGATGTATCAGTGAATCCCCATCAATCACACCCTTCGACTTATTAACTTTGCAAAACTCTTTGGCGGCCCACTTGGAACGTACGTATCCGGTCGCGGGGTCGGTGACCAATCGCGCGCGTTGTTTGTACTTGCCACATGCCTCGTCATACGATGAAGTCTGTAAAAAAAGCGTGTGGTCAAAATCCTCACGAGCATGAACCTCGCCGTCATGAATGTGGACTGTGGGAAAAAAAATCGACGCGTCATTTCCGCTTCCAAGTCGCGAATGAAACTTGAATGCCATCGGATGAGGCTTGCCACGCAGATTCTTCAATTGAAAAACAGCGAAACCATAGTCTGAGTAAGTGGGCAGAAGGTCCCACGATTCCTTGGGAATGCGAAATTGCTTGTCTAATCGATTGAAATCAGGAATTCTCGGAACAAACGAGGCGACAAAATCACCAACTTCATGAACTTTCAACGTGGAATTTTTTGCGAAAGAGCCTATGCCGCCGGATCGAGAGAACGGCTTTGAATCCACCTGCTCTAGCGGGAACCCTTTGTTCAGATCGTCGAAGAATCGCTCGTATCCTTTCAGTGAGACAAACTCTAAGGACTTCTCGTCTGTCGCTGGCAATTTAACTGGCAATGGAAGAATAATGGCGTTGCTTTGTTTGGATCGGAACGTCATCTGATAAACCAAATGCTGCCAGCCATCTGATTCCAGCCGAGCAAAAATATTGGTGTCAGTTACGGAAGCGACCGGTTGAGAAAAAATACACATTGAAGGTCCTAAATCGGAATTTAGTTGTTTTTGGAGCAGGTTGCAGCCTGTCAATGACCGCGTCCTTCAATATCAAAACGAAGGATTCGAACTATCGTTTCAAAATAGACGTCGACTTCTCTGTGTTTTTTTACAATGCTTAACCCGCCCCGTTTTTTGCAGAGTCAATTTGTCTTTGCCGGACTCAGATTTTTCCGTCTTACGTAGAGTTGTGTCGAGCACCGCTTCAATTCGTCGTTTCGCTGTTGAGCGAATGTTCGTCGAGCCTGTTCTTTTGAGCGGCGCATTGATGTTCCTCCTGGACGCAGCATACTGACCGTTCAAATACGTATGTCTTTTCAAATAAACCAAACATTACCGATGCGAAGGGTAAAAATTGATTTTTGGATGTTCCAAATTTTTAGAGGACTAGGTCTGCTGCGCGACGTCGGTCAAAACCTGATCAATCAACAAAAATGAACTCGTTCAAGTTGAATAGCACGCGACAAAGGTTTTCAATGCCATGCTGATCCGCATATTCGGATAGCAATTGGATCTCATCGGCGCGAGGTTCACGACCTGTAAGCAGCCGAAAACCCGCAGCGACTTGTGAACCGATGTCAGCGTTACTGCTTTTCAATCGATTCGCAAATTGCTCAGACATCGATACCATAAAACGATTATTCAGCATCCCAAGGGCCTGAAGTGCAGTGAGCGTTTCCGACCGTTTTGGAACCGACGAACTGGGGTCGGCACAATTGAGCGTATCCATAAATGGTTGTGGCTGGCTTCGCACAATAAATCGATAGATCGCGCGGCGATGCGTTGTCGTATCCATCGGGTCGTAAAGGTGATATTCGTAGTGCGGCGAATGTTCCGGGCGTTCTATCACAAAATCTTTGTAGGATGGTCCTCCCATTTTCAAGTTCAGTAACTTTGTCACCGTCAGCACTGAATCATGAATTTGTTCGGCATCCAAACGTCGGCGATTCATCTTCCACAAGAAACGATTGCCTTGGTCAGCTTTAGAAAAATCATCTGACTTCGATGTCTGCTTGTAGGCCCTGCTGTTGAGGATCAAACGATGCAGGGACTTGATCGATTGTTTGTTTAGGTGCTTGCCGCCATCGCGAAATTCAACCGCCAACCAATCAAGCAACTCCGGATGCGTTGGTTTGCTGCCTCCACGTCCAAAATCGTTGGGTGTGTCAACAATCCCAACTCCAAAATGATACTGCCAAACTCGGTTCACGATTGAACGCCATGTTAGAGTATTGTCTTTACGAGTAATCCAATTCGCCAACGCCAAACGTCGGCGTCCGTCACTATCTTGATCGCCAAATTCAAAGGTTGCCGCAGCCGCCGAGATAAATGGAACCGTGCCTGGCGAAACTGTTTTTCCCGGTCGGGTGACTTCGCCTCGGTGAAGGACTCGGATCTCTCGAGGCCCTAGCCCTGCACGGCCAACAAAATTGCCGCTCCCTTTGTGAACGGTTCCGGCATAGACTCGTTGGGGTTGCGGCAGCTTGCTCATTTGAGCTTCGATCGCCGCAATCAAAGCCGAAGTCTGCTTGATTTCGTTTTGTAGTTCTGCTCCAACCGCGGCACCCATCAGCTTCTGCAATTGAGTTCGCTTTTTGGTGATCGCTGCTTGTGCATCGGCAGAGGGTGAATACCGCTGGAAATAATTTGCGATTTTCGTAACAGCAAGACGACTAGTGAATCCGTCAACTAAAAACTTTTCATGCCAACGACCACCATTGATCGAATCCGAACTGCTGACGTTTGCACTTTTGGAAATGATCTTTCCATTGGACGTAACATTCATTTCCCCCAACGCGAACAGGAATTTACTGTCGCCACGATCCCATAGTTTGGTCGCAGTGAATCGAATGAATTGAAATTTCTCTTTGTCGTTTAGGCTGACGGCTAACGGAATTGTTGACGGATTTGCAAAGTCTGATTTCGTTGCATCAAAAACGAAGTCGGATGTTGAAAAGTCCTTGACGTTAGAGGCTTCGATCTTAAATCGAATTGGAAATCCGAACCCAGGAGTGTCTGTAAAATCAGTCGGATAAGCGGGGAGGATTTCGATCTGATCGAATAATTTCGGCTCGCCAAGATCGATCATTACCCACTTTGTGGTGTCTGCATTGTTTGAAAACTGACTGTGAAAACCATTGGTTGGACTTTCCTTGATCCCAAGTTTCGTTTCCAAATCATGGTTGCCAAAAACATGGTCAACCACATTGGCTTTTCCCCAACGTGGCATCGCTTCAATGGAATCAAGCGATGATACGTTTTGGGCTTTGACCAATCGCCCATCCGAAACGATGCTCATTTCGCCCATCGCAAAGATCCAGTCATTCGATTTTGGTTGACCATTCTGACGGCGACTCCAAAGCTTTGTCGCGGTAACGCGAACAAATCGAGCGACCTGGTCGGACTCAAAAATGGATGGCGACGCACCTGGTCGTGGGAAATCACGATCGCGGAAATCCGAAATGATTTGGCTCTGATTGAATTCCGGATCGTCCGAACATTCGATCACGAATTGATGCGGAAACCCAAAATCCTTGAACCCGTATTCGTCCGCGCCCATCAGAATCACTTGATCGATCGAAACCGATCGCCCAAGATCGACTTGGACCCATTTTACGGTTTGTGGTATCGATGCCACGTGACTGTGGTAACCGAACCGACCCGAACGCGGGAGTGACGTTGCGGGGAAAGTCCCACCAGCAACTTTCATGATCAAATCGGAGATGTCCGCTTCTAGCTTTTTGATTCCGTCGGTTTTTTTTGCTTCGAATTCGAGATTCAGTTTCTCCAATTGCTCAGACAAAGATTTGCGTTGATTTAACAGTTCGAACCGTTTGGCTGCGATTTCTGGCGAAGCATCGAAGCTTCGATCCGCTCGGTCAATCGACGCGAATACTGCTTGTAAGCTGTAGTACTCGTCCATCGTAACCGGGTCAAGTTTGTGATCATGGCACCGCGCGCATTGCACGGTTAAGCTGCAAAATGTGTTCATTGTGCTGGTGACCATGTTGTCGCGATCAAGGTTCCTCGCAACCATGCCATCGGTTTTCGATTCGGGAACTTCTGCATGTCCAATAAAATCCCAAGGCCCGGCGGCGATAAAGCCGGTCGCGACAATTCCATCGGTTGAGTTTGGCCATAACACGTCGCCCGCCAATTGTTCGCGGATAAACTTTGAATACAGACGATCTTCGTTGAAGGCTCGGATCACGTAGTCGCGATACGGCCACGCATTGGGACGCAATTTGTCTTTGTCATAGCCGTGTGTCTCGCCGTATTGAACGACGTCCAACCAGTGGCGTGCCCAACGTTCGCCATACTGCGGCAAAGCAAGCAATTGTTCAACCAGTTTTTCATACGCATTCGGATCAGACGAATTGACGAACTCGGTAACTTTTTCTGGCGAAGGCGGAAGACCAATCAGATCGAAATAGAGTCGACGAATCAGAGTCCTGCGATCGGCTTCGACTGCAAACTTCATTTTGTGATCTTTGTGCTTCTTGGCAATGAAGGTATCGATCGGATTCTTCAGGTTTTTGTCGACGTCGACCCTTTTGGCGAGATCAATGACCTGAATGGGGTTCAGGGACCACCAATTCAAGTCCGCGATGCTGGCGTTTTTCAGGACAAGTTGATCCGGCCATTTTGCGCCCGTTTCAACCCACTTTTTCAAAAGGGCAATTTCGACTTTCGACAGCCGATCGGCATCTTTGGGCATTTCCGGTTCGTCACCGATCACGTATTGAATCAAGCTGCTGGAACCCGAATCGTTGCCGTCAATGACTTCACCAGATTCGCCTCCCGCTACAAGACCTGTTTTCGATTGCAATGATAATTCTCCCAAACGATCATTATCGTTGTGACAACTCACGCATTTCGTTTCTAGGATGGGTGCGATCTTGTTTTGGAAGAAATCGCTTTGATCTTGGGCAATTGACAGTGATTCAGAATGCGCCAGAAAGTAAAGCAGAAAAGCAAGCGAGGCGAGTTTGATGGAATTTATCATTGGATGATTCATGAAAACGGGGTCCTCATATTTTAACCTGATTCCGCCCGCAAGCAAAATCTCAACATTTTTTCGTCCAAGGGGTTCAGGTAAGTTCACCTTTCTTACGGCTGTTGGTTTGATCAATCCGCCGACATCAGAGCAAGTCATGATCGCCGGTGATCTGGTCTTGGATGGCTCAGTGGCGAAAACCAACTTCCGAACTTTTCGTCGTAAGCATATCGGTTTTGTTTTCCAAAAATCAAACTTGATTCCTGTTTTACGGCGGTCGAAAACATTATTTTGCTATTGGAACTGGATGGCCAAACACATCGGACAGCAAAAAAAAGAGCCATGGAATTGCTCGTTTACCTGGGTGTCGCTGACCGTGCAGATAATTTCCCCTCGATGCTTTCTGGTGGCCAGCAGCAACGTGTTTCTGTCGCGCGGGCGATTGCTAATCGGCCCAGTGTGATTCTCGCTGATGAACCAACGGCGGCGTTGGATAGTCATCGTGGCCGACAAGTGATGGAGTTATTCGCCCAGGTCGCACACGAGCAAAACGCAGTTGTAATCGTTGTCACTCACGACCAACGTGCTTTGGATGTATTTGACCGTAAGTTTGAAATGGATGACGGACTGCTGTCGGAAAAAGCCGACTAGGAAAGTTCCGTCTAGTGAAGAGCTATTTTGAATTCGAAAAGCTGTTATGCAAAAACGATACAGTGTGGCTCATTGAGAGCGTTGGAAACGTGTGCACCGCATCATTTTATGAACACATCAACTGAGATGTTATTTCCATCGCTGCGGAATTCAATCGCGCCGTTATCGGATGTTTTATAGACTGAGGCATCGAATGCTTCGTAATCATTTATCACCGCATCGCGAACTTTTTCTTTCGCGCAGCTGATTACGACGTGTTCGGGCGAGGACCATTCTGCGACGGAAAAGTGATTGCTCGAAAGCGAGCCATGATGCGGAGCCATGATCACATCGCAGTCGATCGGTGTCAGCCCAAGAAGTTTTTGCTGTCCTTCCAATTCCAAATCGCCGGTTAAAAGAACCCGCGAGCGGCCAAATTCGAGCAGCAAAACAATGCTCTTCGCGTTGTCTGACTCGGAAACGAAATCTGGTGTCGGGTGCAGCACAATGGTAAGGCATTCAGGATCGCATTTCAAAAGTGACTGGGTCGTGATCTCCTGAATGGGAAGGTGGTCTCGTTCACTTAATTTTTGTAGTTGCCGAAGGGGTTCATTTTCTATTTCCTGAAACATGAACGGTGAAACCAGTAGTTGCCGAATATTGAACCGGTGAACCAGTTTTAGCATGCTGTTGTAGTGGTCTAAGTCGGCATGGGACAAGATGACTGCATCCAAATCATGGATTTTTTTCTGCCATAGAACCGCTGAAATTCGATCCGTTGCCATCTTCGATGAATTCAAACTTCCGGCATCGTAGAGTATTGCTCTTCCGTTTGGATATTCAATCAGAACGCTGGTGCCATGGCTGACGTCGATAAACGTGACGACCAGCTCTTTTTGTTTGGTCGCATTTCGGATCTCAGGAATAGAAATAGCCAAGGCAAGACAGAGCATTGCCAGAGTGATCAGCCAACGTGTCGGTAATGGAATCCGCCCGAAAAGTAATACGGAAATAAAAGCAATGTAGAACAGAGACAGCCAAAACGTCCCTAATCCGTAGGACCACCAATGTCCTCCAGGTACCGAATGATATAAATCGACCTGTGATTGGATATTGGTCAACAAGAAATTATTGATTCTTGCAAATGCATCTCCGAGGAACGGAACTTGACCGAAAATCATCAAGGCGAATCCAAATTGCAAGGTCAGCCAAACAGGTATCATCAGTAATAAGTTGGCGATAATCCCAATTGGAGAAACGACATGGAAGTTTTCTACTACCAAAGGTAGCGTCATTAGCCAAATGGAAATGCTCGATATTAAAAACGTTTTGACGGTAAAATAAATCGTGTCCCCAAGGCGTTTCTGAAAACTTCGTTTGCGAAATAAAAAACGTTCGAGCGAGTCTGTTGGTTTCGGTTTTGACAAGAAACGTTCATTTACGAAAATCAGTATGGCAACCGCGAGGAAGCTGAGCTGCGCACCGGTTTGAAAAATTGCCGTCGGATTCATGACCGTCACCACAATGCCAGCCAAAGACAATGAGTTCACGGAAAGAGGTTTTTTGTGGCAAAGTTTTGCTGCACAAAACAATGCAATTAGAATCGTGGCCCGAACCACCGGTGGTCGCATGCCGGTTAGCACGCAATAAAAGATGACGAATCCAATCAGACCGATAAGGATTGGGCGTTCTCCAAAAAGTCCAAATCGAATAAGCAACAGTGGTATCGAACAGAGAATCCCGATGTGCAATCCTGAAATCGCAAGTAGGTGCATGGTCCCAGTGGTGAGAAATCGGTCGATTTGATTGCGAGCAATTAACGTTCTATTGCCCAGCAAAATCGCTGATAACAAACGGGCATTGGGAGTCGTCAATTTGGCCTCAAAGATGCCGTAAAAATATTCTCGGGTTTGATCAAATGAGCGGGTAATCGGGAAGTTTTGATCTTGTGCGGGGAGTCGTTTGATGGCCTTAGGATGGTTGACGAAAACAACAGCGTTAATTCGCTTTGAACGATAGAATTTTCGCAGGTCAAAATCGCCACGGCTTCGAGCGGGCGCCGGAAGTGACAATTGCCCAAAGACCTGAATGGCGTCGCCCGCTCGCAAGTCATCCACGACGCCATTGACTGTTGCGATAATTTTTCCCTTGACCGGGAGTTTGGCACGATCGTTTCTAACAGAAATAATCGCTAACTCGATTCGTGTGCGGTCGCCGGTTTCCAAGCGATCCATGACCTCCAACGGTGGCGCTGGAATCTGTTCTGGCTGCTTTTGTACAATCGCTTGCAGTGAGATGGGAGTTGGCACGTCACTGGCAAGCAAACCAATTTCGCTTTCACCAAAACAGTTCCAGTTAAGATGATGCCACGCGCCGCCGATGGAAACCGTGGCGAGAAGCAGGGGAAATGAGAGCGAGCTTACTGGTATATCACGCCAAAAACGACTTGCTAAACCCCAGAAAACGACGCCGATAACCGCTGCAATACTCCATTCTGGAATTCCGAGCGGCGAATAGAAGTCAATAACTATGCCGACGGAAAATGCCACAAGAAATAGAGCAAGTGGCTTGTTTGCTTGCTTTTTTTGATTCTCTAGAAACGTTGAATCGTTCAAGCGATTTTGCCCCTCAGTCGGCAGCGCGATGACGTTAATGGTAGCAATGTGTTGTAAACATTCGGGTGTCGCGTGTCAATTTTTCCGCCATGAATTCAGCCCAGAGTCTCTCGTGTCTTGTGATGCAAAATCGAAAAAATAAATACTGTTATTACGGCGGATGCAAAACCTGTAAATCAAGTCGTAGGTAGGTCAGGGCGTGGCAGTTTTGCGGATTCAGGTGGCAATAAAAAAACGTTTTGATGGTAGAATGCCACAAATTGGTCTAATTCAAATCGAGCTAAAAAGTGAGCGAAAGAAAACCCACTGACGACCACGCCGAATCTGTATCGCAAATGGGTGTCGGGTCGGCGGATAATGGCTGCAAAAGTAAACCTGCGAATTCTGTTTCGAAACTTGCTCGTTTGGACGATCGAGCTCCAGACCTACCCATCGATCATTCCTCAGTGGATGGTTTCAGCGAAGAGGAGGCCCTAGCGGAAACACCATTGGCGGGCAAAGGATTGGCAGAAGCAGAATCAAGGAGCATGAAAGCGAAAAAACAATGCTGCCTCAATTGCCATGAGGTGCTATTGCCGCGATGCAGATATTGCGGCAATTGCGGACAGAAGGTCACCGATATCCGCGTTACGCTTTGGTTTCTCATCAGCGATTTTTTTGCTCAACAATTTGCAGTGGAAGGAAAGTTGTTTCGAAGCGTATCGACGCTGATGACTCGCCCGGGGAAGTTGACGACGGATTTTTGCAGCGGTCGTCGTGCCCGGTACTTTACACCGATTCAAATCTATTTGCTCAGCGGCGTCATCTTTTTCTTAATGATCGATGTTTTTTCAAGTTTCGACAGTCTCTCACCAATTCAGGTTGACTCGACAGGATTTGTAGAAAAATTTGATTACGAAGGCACTAAGTCAATTAATTTAGGGGTAAGGAATGCTGAATTAACAGCGGAGCAATTTAAGGGATTCGTTGCAGCCACGCCAAAAGAACTTCCCCAGTACTTTGCGGAGAACGACATCAAAATGAATTCCATTGAGATGTTTTTTACGCAAGGTTTTCATCAACTGCTGCAACCGGGTGGGCTCAAAGCATTTGTAATGAATTATATTGGCATCTTTTCGCAATCGATCCTTTTGATGATGCCAGTCTTCGGATTTTTGGTCTACGGATTGTATTGGCGTCAGTCCGAGGGACTTGTTCAAGCTGTGGTTTTCTCAGCCCACATCCATTCGTTCAATTACATCGTTTTGGTTTTCATTTCGATCGTGTCCTTGGCTTTGAATATTGATTGGATGGTGAGATTGCTGCTCATTGCCAACTTCGGCTATCTGATTGTCGCATCGAAAAATGTTTTTGGTGGCGGTTATTTTGCAGCTTTGGCCAAGTCGTCGATCGCATTGTTTGTCTACTTTATTGCCATTACGATTTTCGTAATTTTATTGTTTCCAGTCGTGGTTCTCACGATGTAAATGTGGAACCATTTCGCAATGTCAAATATTCAATTCCAAATGTAAAATGTTCGTGTGCAAATGACACAATCAGAATCAGACACTAACGAAACATTGCGTGAAATGGAACGTTTGCACGAGCGTGAGAAAACGCTCATCGGTTACGACTTGCATGACGGAATCGCGCAATGGGTGATCGGCGCAAAAATGAATTTAGACGCGATGTCTCGGAAGGGGATTTCCGAAAAAGATTGTCAAAAAATTGATGATGCGAGACAGTACTTGTCCGATACGATCGTAGATCTCAGGCGTATGGTGGGTGACCTTCGGGCAAGCTCAATCGATCCAGAGTCGATCGCACTTGAGTTGGAATTCTTGAATGCTCGATACCGCTGTGCAGATCTGGCGATTGATTTTTTCGCGGAAGAAAACCTTGCTGAATTACCGTCGTCGATATGCGGGGCGGTTTACCGGATAACTCAGGAATCCCTAAACAATATAAAAAAACACAGTCAAGCTAACGCAGTGAAAGTCATCTTGAGCCGCTCCGATGTACGGTGGCAATTGTCCGTTTTGGACAACGGCATCGGAATTGAAAATCGGCAATCTGGAGCGAATCCAGATGGTCAAGGTTTCGGTCTACCCGGAATTTGGTTTCGCGCTGCGGCAACCGGTGGAACCGTGAAGCTCTTTTCCAAAGCGATCAGCGAAACAACGGAAGTGATCCGTCCAAATCAAGTCGAAAAGCTTAACAGTATAGAGCAACGTATTTCCGAGCAGCGCAGTTCGGAACGTTTGCCTCGCAAATTGATGAACGAGACAATTATTTATCCTGTGGAGCAATGGTTGAACGAGTCGGAAAATTCGATGCAACAAGAGCAAATAGGTCCGAATTTCGTTTGTGGAACACTGGTCAATGTTGAATGGCCGATTTCGGAATAGACGAGTCATAGGGTGGCAGCCTTTTGCTGGTCCGGTAATGATTCGATCGTGAAATTATGGAACCACTCGACATCGACTAGGAAACCATGGTTTTTCGACTCAAATCAATGCTGGTATCGCGATTGCGCGAATCAGCATCCATGAAAGACGTTTGATTGAGTCGCTGTTTCATTTCTCTTGCTATCTGTGCGATGACACCTTCTCGTTGATTACGATTATTGGAAAGTAACTTTTTCCAATCGTCACCGAGTAACTCGCCCACGACCCGATCCATCCCTTCATCCGATTTCAGGCGTCGTCGTAAAGCACGTCTCACTATTACGGCTAAGTTATTCATTGTTAGATCCTTTTTTAAGGTTTAGAGATAGATTGAGGTTTAGAGATAGACAATGCAAGAATCGATTTTTCCTTGCGCATCCATCGCCTCCACGTGCACCTCGGCGATAAAGGGCGGTACATCAATTTTTATAGAAAAAGTACCGTCAGGATTTACGTAGATCGTGCCGTTTGGTGCGGCTCCAGCAGAAACTGTAACGTCTACAGTACTTAAGTCTTCATCCGTGACAGACCCTGTAATCGTGATCATTGTCCCGTCACTGGACGCGTTAGCCGTTATTTTCGGCGGGTTGTTTGGTGCAGCATAAGCGAGGCAAGGCGATGTAATAGAGAGTAGGCATGCCGCCACAACGGAAACGCAAAATTTCATTTTTCTTCTTTCATCGATCAGTTGGAAAACAAGAAGCCTGAGAATGGCTTCTTCTCTACCATAGTCGAGAAAGTCAATGAAAAACGGCTATCATTTTATGCGAGGACTGTCTCGGCTACTCATCCTCAAAGAATGCGTCGATGGAAAGATTGGATAGTGGATCGACGATTCCGTGCCAGTAAACGTAATCCATGATGGGCTCAAAATCATCCGTCGCGTCGATTATTGTTTGTAATGCTTTTGGTAACGGGAGGGGAAAGAAGTCATAGACCTTGCCACTCAAAACGGTCTTGGGCATTCCAGAGTCTCGAAGCTTTGTTAGCCACTCTGTGACTTTGTCCAATGCTTCGGGAGAAGGTGCGTCCGTGTAGGATCTGATGTAATGCGTGAGCACGAACACCAGGTATTCAGGCAAAGGGCCATTCTCGACAATTGCGATCAACATCGGGTCGACAGGCAGAGTCTCGATGCTGGCCATGTTCTCCCGCCTTCTTCTGAGACGGTAGTAGTTGTAATTTGCTTCAGCGTGCCGTGGTGATGTTTTCAGTATTTTCGCAAATCGATCGATGCAATCGGAAAGTGAGTTTTGCAAATTTCCGGCGCGACGGGCTCGAATGATATGCAGATTATTCTGATTGTTGAGATTAAATCGTTTTAGGTTTCGAAGTGTGGTTTCCGTCACTCCGATGGACCTTGTATCATCGTCCTGTAGCCTTTTTCTGCTCCCGGTTGTGGCCAGTAAAATTTCAGCCACTAATCCGCGTTCTTCTTTGCCGTTGCCCGATTTCAACGCGTTCAGCATTGCAGTTGCTTCTTCATTCATTCCGCTGCGCGCGTACGCCATCGTTAAGAAGCATTCCGCCAAAAACTTGCGTTTTGGATACGATTCAGAGCGTTCGATCGCCTTCTGAAAAATTTTGATCGAAAGAGGGAAGTTTCGGGCTTCCTGTGCCGCTTTTCCGTCGTCAATTAAAGACACAAATTGTTGCTGATTGAGGCGGAGTGAATACTGATAAAGCCACTGACACGCGGGAAAGATTCCGATCAAAACCACCGCCGCGATCAGAGTCTTGATCGGGTGGGTAATCACCCATCGACGCGATCGCTTTAACGTTGTTGCCTCGCCCCGCAGTCGTTTCGCAAGGGACGCGGCTGATGTGGGGCGAAGCTCCGGTTTTAAACTGAGACAGCTTAAAATGAGTTTTTTAAAACTCGAGTTGATTCCTTTTACATGCGATAATCTGACTTTCGTCTTCTGTTGCCGCGCCAGCATGACTTTCGCGGCATCATTTTTTTGTGATTCATCTGGAATGTCACCAAATGGAAGCTTGCCCGTCAACATTTGATATAGCGTCACGCCGAGCGAAAAAATGTCGGCAGAAGGCGTCATCTCAAAATCAAAATCTCCGTCGATAAAGGCCTGCAATTGCTCTGGTGGCATGTATGGAAGTGTTCC
>Ga0115566_10001017_pt1 | contig 24192 bp, 20 predicted proteins | sample COGITO_mtgs_1204_3_FD_87173 | JGI IMG/M metagenome (GOLD analysis project Ga0115566, IMG submission 87173) | Pelagic marine microbial communities from North Sea - COGITO_mtgs_120405 | ecosystem: Environmental > Aquatic > Marine > Epipelagic | place: Germany:Helgoland, sampling site Kabeltonne...
CGTCGCTTTCGAGGCCAAGGCCGACGAACGCGAAACCCGGGGGTTGATTTCGATCGCAACGATGTCTTCGGCATCGTCGGGGCTCACCGCAAACTGCACGTTACAGCCTCCGGCGAAGTTGCCGATGGAGCGCATCATGTGGATGGCCATGTCGCGCATCTTCTGATAGGTCGTGTCACTTAAGGTCATCGCCGGGGCCACCGTGATGGAATCTCCCGTGTGAATGCCCATGGGGTCCATATTCTCGATGGAACAGATGATGATGATGTTGTCGTTTTGGTCGCGCAAGAGCTCCAGCTCAAATTCTTTCCATCCGAGCAAGGCCTTGTCAATCATGACCTCGTGGATGGGGCTGATCTCCAAGCCGCGCTGCAGCGCCTCGTCAAATTCATCCTTATTCCAAACAAACGAAGCCCCACTTCCGCCGAGAGTGAATGAGGCGCGAACACAAAGAGGATATCCAAACTCTTGGGCAATTTCTTTGCCCTTGAGGTAGCTGGTCGCCGTCTTCGCCGGGGCCATGGGAATACCGATTTTGCCCATCAACTCCTTGAACTTCTCGCGGTCTTCCGTAATGTTGATCGCATCGATGTCCACCCCGATGATTTCTACCCCATATTCTTCCCACAAACCCTGATTATCTGCTTCAATACACAAATTCAGAGCCGTTTGCCCCCCCATGGTGGGTAAAACGGCATCGATCTTTCGCTCTTTGAGGATCTTTTCCAAGGATTCCACCTCCAAGGGAAGGAGGTAAATGTGATCGGCCACGACCTCATCGGTCATGATGGTGGCCGGATTGGAATTAATGAGGGAAACTTCGATGCCCTCTTCCCGGAGCGAGCGTGACGCTTGGGATCCAGAGTAGTCAAACTCGCAGGCTTGACCAATGACGATGGGACCGCTACCTATGATGAGAATGGACTGGATATGGGGGTTTTTCGGCATGTTCTATGGTTTGTTCAAAAATGAGGACTAGAGGGCACAAAAAAAAGGTGTTGCCACGGCAACACCTTTTGAATTATTAACAAGAATGACGCATCACCCCTTGTGGTTTCCTTCATCAGAAACCGTCAAGCGCTTGCGGCCGCGACTACGGCGAAGTGCGAGGACGCGACGTCCGTTGGCTGAACTCATGCGCTCACGGAAGCCGTGTTTGTTCTTGCGCTTGCGATTGGAGGGTTGATATGTACGTTTCATGACAGTGCTTATTCGGGCGGCAAATATATCTCAATTTTTGGTATCTCACCAATAGATATCTTTGAAAAATGCATCAGGTGGTTTGGATTACAGGGGCTTCGTCGGGAATTGGCGCTGCCTTGGTCGCGGAATATGCCCGCCAGGGATGGCTCGTCATCGCGACGGCTCGTCGGGAGACTCTCCTAAACCAGGTAGCTCGGTCCTCGGGATTTTCCGAACGCATTTCACTTTTGCCTGCCGATTTGACCGATTTGGAGGCCCTACCCTCCCTCGTGGATCGGGCCTGGTCCATCCATGGGGGCATCGATTGCTGCATTCTCAATGCGGGCATCGGCCAATGGGGTAGTGTAGCGGGCACGACCCTATCGGTCGAACAACGTCTGTTCGCCCTCAACTACTGGTCTCCGATTGCCACCATCAAGGCCCTATTGCCCAAAATGGAGCGCGCCGGCTTCGGCCGCATCGTGGGCATCAGCAGCATCGCGTCGCAATTTGGCCAGCGAAAACTGGCCGCCTACTCCGCGAGCAAGGCGGCACTCCACGTCTACTTCGAATCCCTGCGTGAGGAACTCTACCAAAGTCCTGTGCGCGTGCAGATTATCAGCCCGGGAAGTGCTCGAACCCAGATCATGCAGGCCAGTTTGACCGAAGGGGGCAAACCATTAAATAAATCGGGCAAAGCTCAGGAGCAGGGCATGGACCCTGCCAAATTGGCTCGGGCCATTTGGCGTTTTGCTCAGGGACGGGGATTTCATGCCGTCGTGGCAGGGAAAGACCGTTTGGCCCTTCCTTTGCATCACTTTTTTCCGAAAATCTTCTACCGAATTCTCCGCCGGAATTATGCGCGTAAATAACATTCACCTCGAAAACCTTCCCGCCCTCACAGCACAGTTTGCCGCGGGCGACCCTTGCAAATTTGTAGTCATCGACGACTTTTTGGACGCCGAGGCCGCGGAGCAACTCTACACCCATTTTCCCTCTGTAGATTCATTGAAGGTCAAGCGCAAGAGCCTCAATGAGAACAAAGTGGAGGACTACCACTTTGAGCGCTGGGACCCCATTTTTACGGAGGTTCGGAACACCATTCGCTCGGAGGAATTCAGTCAGTGGATGTCTACGTTGACCGGCATCCCCCACTTGGTGACTCCGGACAACTCTCTGGGATCCGGGCTGCACCAAGGCGGTCAAGGCAGCTATGTCGATGTCCACATCGACGTCAACTACGACCCGGCTTCGGGCTTGTGGCGCCGGATCAATTTGCTGATCTACCTCAACAAGCAGTGGAAAGAGGAATATGGGGGCCACTTGGAAATCTGGGATCCGAAGATGTCCCGCTGTGAGCACAAGATTGCCCCCAACTTCAACCGAGCCGTCATCTTCCTCACCGACGCCAACAGCCCCCACGGCTATTCGGCCATCCAAATTCCCGAAGGGGAAAGCCGCAAGAGCTTTTATGCCTACTACTACACCGAAGTCGGGGAAGGTTTCCGCTACAGCGATTCCAAGTTCGTGTCGCGTCCGGACGACGGTATCATGCGCCGCACAGCCACTGCAACCAAGGAGTGGGTCAAGATTACTGCCAAGCGCGCCTTGAAAGCCCTCGGTCTGAAATCCTTGGACTTCCAAGACAAGAACAAGTACTGAGGTGGCGCGCCGTTCGGGTTCCAAGACCCCCAAGAAGCCCATCACGTGGAAAGCCCTCAAGCGCATCGCACGGATGTACGTCTACATCCGGCCCTTTCAGGGAGAATTCCTGTTAGGTATGCTCTTCCTTTTGCTCTCTTCGGGGAGCAACTTGGCGTTTCCTGCCTTTTTGGGTGACCTGGTAGATGCCGCGCAAAATGATGCCGCGCGCATTAACCCCATTGCCTTGACCCTGGGTGGCCTGCTGTTGGCCCAGGCCGTGTTCAGTTTTGGGCGCATTGTCTTTTTTGAACGCGTCGCCCAACGCGCCTTGGCTGCACTCCGTCAAGCCATGTACGGCCACCTCATCGATTTGCCCCTCCCCTTCTTTCACCAACGACGGGTGGGCGAGCTGACGAGTCGACTGCAATCAGACATCGGTGTGCTCCAAGAGACATTCACAAGCACGCTCGCAGAATTCATCCGCCAGATTGTGGTGATCACCGGAGGAATTGCCTTGTTGACCTACACAAGTTGGAAGCTGACCGCCTTCATGCTGGCCATTCTGCCGATGGTCGTCCTGTTGGCGGTCGTCTTTGGTAGCCGGATTCGCAAATATTCAAAGCAAGTCCAAGATGCCAGTGCCGACAGCAATACCGTCGTAGAGGAAAGCCTTTCGGCCATTGCGACCGTGAAAGCCTACACCAATGAGGACCGCGAGCGTGCGCGCTACAAGGAGTCTACCCTGAACGTCGCCCGCCTGGCTATTACAGGTGGAATCCTTCGAGGTGGCTTTGCGAGTTTCTTGATTTTGGGCTTGTTTGGGGCGCTCGTGGCCGTGGTTTGGAAAGGAACCTCCCTCATCGCTACCGGCGAGTTGGCTGCGGGCCAGCTCTTCAGCTTCGTGATCTACTCGGGATTTATCGGGGGGTCGATTGGTGGCATGGCAGATGTCTATGCCCGGCTCCAGAAAGCCGTTGGAGCGACCGAAGCACTGCTCGACATGTTGGATGAAACGATAGAAGAATCCAGCGAGGCGGTTGCCACCACCCTTCCCGATCCGCTCCCTGGCGCCTCGGCGGTTTCCTTTCAAGGGGTCGACTTTGCCTACCCCTCCCGTTCGGATGTTCCCGTTTTAAAGGGATTTAGCCTAAATATTGAACCGGGCACCCAAGTCGCCTTGGTGGGGCCCAGTGGGGCCGGAAAAACCACGGTCGTGCAACTCTTGCTTCGATTCCATGAAGTCGCAGGAGGTTCCCTTTCGTTTTATGGCCACCCTTCGAATTCGCTGGCCAAAAAAGCGTGGCGTACCCAAACGGCATGGGTACCCCAAGATGTGATTCTATTTGGTCACAGTATCCGTGAGAACATTGCCTACGGTCGACCTGGCGCGAGTGACCAGGACATTCAGCTCGCCGCCCAAGAAGCCAATGCCTGGGAATTCATCGAGCGCTTTCCTGAAGGTTTAGATACCCAAATAGGCGAACGAGGCGTTCAGCTCAGCGGAGGACAGCGCCAACGCATAGCCATTGCCCGCGCCGTCTTGCGCGATCCGCAAATTCTACTCCTCGATGAGGCGACCTCCTCCTTGGATGCCGAGAGTGAAGGCCTCGTACAAGAAGCGCTGCAGCGTTTGATGCAAGGGCGCACGAGCTTAGTCATTGCCCACCGTCTATCCACCGTGCGAACGGCTGACCGCATCGCCTTTCTCGATGGAGGTCAGGTGGTCGAATTCGGAAGCCACACAGAACTGATGGCCCTCAAAGAAGGGAAATACCGTCAATTTGTGGATCAACAGATGCGCTAAACGCCGGGGACTGTCGGCTGCGATGTATTTTTGAGCATGAGCCGCTGGCAAACCCTTCGATCCTCCACATGGTGGAAACGCCTGACGAACAAATACGCTTTGGTCACCCTCTTTTTTGTTGTTTGGATGGCCTTTTTGGATTCTTCCTCCGCCCTCATTCAATGGGAGTTGGACGCGCGTTTGAGAGCTTTAGAAGACGGGATTGAATTTTATCAGCGAGAGCTGGAAGAGACCCAACGTCAACTAGATGAGTTGGCCAGCGACCCGGACAAACTCGAGAAGTTCGCCCGCGAAACCTATTGGATGCACAAGCCCGGCGAACGTGTGGCCCTGGTGGCCCCCGAAAGCGAGACCGATGATTGACAGCATCTCCCTTCCTGACGGCTTTGCCTTGCCTATCACTGGAAAGCCGGCAGACTATCCGGAACTTCCCTGGAACACGGGGCCTCGGCCCTTTGCGCACCGGCATGCACTCGAAGCCATCGATGGTGCGCATCCCGCCCAAGCCAACGCCCGGGCCCTGGAAGCGCTCATGCAGGGGGCGAGTAGCCTCCTGTTTTGGATCCATCGCGCGGAAGACCTGCCCCTTCTCCTCCGAGATGTGCGGCTCGACATTGCCCCGGTCCACCTGGTATTTGGCGGAGCACTTGAGGACTTGGCCGCCCAGATTCACGCGTTGCCTGCGAGTCAGCACCCCGAGAGCCTACAGGGTTCCATCAACCTGGACCCGGCCGAACATATTATTCGCACGGGCACCTTTTGGCGTGGAAGCATGGAGGCCGACCTGGCCCAGGTACAGAAAGCCATGCCTCTCCCCACGGGTTTGCGCGTGCTCTGCGGAAATGGCGCCGCCATGGCGGCACCCGGCCACCCCCAGGCGAGCGTGCACCAATTGGCCTATGGCCTTGGCTCCCTATTCGCCCAATTGGATCATGTCGGGTGGGACCATGCCGACCGGGCATGGCTGAGCCTGGCCGCCTCCGACGATTACCTCCAGACGATTGCGCTGGTTCAAGCGGCCCGCAGCCTATGGGAGACGGCCACCCAAAAGCACCTCCAGCGCTCTGCCCCCTTGTGGATCAGCGGCCGGCCGCATCTCCCCACACCCACCGAGGACGCCTCCGCATTGATTGGAATCGGCATGCAGCAGCAGGCGCTATGGCTGGGTGGCTGCGATGAATTGTGGATCACTCCGCTGAACGATGGCCCACAAGCCATGGACTGGGCCCGCCAACAAGTACTTGTCTTGACCTACGAAAATGGCCTTCAAGGCTTGGATCAGCCCCTGGCCGGATCCTACACCTTGGACGGCTACACCGTTAAGCTCCAGCACGAGGTCGACAAGCTCTGGAAGCACTGGTCGGCCCGCGGGGGATTTTGGGCACAACTCCAATCCCCAACCGGCGCATGAACCGCTTCCCGCATGAACAAGACGCCGCAGGGGTCTCCCCCTACCTGCGGGGACCCTACGGAAGCATGTATACCCAGCGGCCGTGGACGATTCGCCAGTACGCTGGATTTTCCACCGCGGAGGAATCCAACGCCTTTTACCGCGCCAACTTAGCTGCAGGCCAAATGGGCCTCAGCGTGGCCTTTGATCTCGCGACCCACCGCGGCTATGACAGCGACCATCCGCGGGTGGTGGGCGACGTCGGAAAAGCGGGCGTAGCCATCGACAGCGTCGAGGATATGAAGCGCCTCTTTGAGGGCATTCCCTTGGATCGCATGTCCGTTTCTATGACCATGAATGGCGCGGTCATCCCGATTTTGGCCTTTTACATTGTCGCCGCGGAAGAGCAAGGAGTGGCCATGAGCGACCTCAGCGGAACCATCCAGAACGACATCCTGAAGGAGTTCATGGTCCGCAATACCTACATCTATCCACCGGCCCCCAGCATGCGGCTGATTGCCGACATTTTTCGATACACCTCGGAACACATGCCGCGGTTTAATAGTATTTCCATCTCGGGCTACCACATGCAGGAAGCGGGTGCCACGGCGGCCATCGAGCTCGCCTACACCCTGGCGGATGGACTGGAGTATCTGCGAACCGGCGTAGCGAGTGGATTGGATATTGATGATTTTGCACCCCGCTTGAGTTTTTTCTGGGGCATCGGGATGGATTTTCTCACAGAGGTGGCCAAATTGCGGGCCGCCCGGGTCCTTTGGGACCGCATCGTGGGAACTTTCCAGCCGAAAAACCCCAAGAGCCTGCTACTTCGGACTCATTGCCAGACGAGTGGCTGGAGTCTCACCGAACAACAGCCCTACAATAACGTGACCCGCACCGCCGTGGAGGCCATGGCCGCCGTACTCGGCGGCACCCAGTCCTTGCATACGAATGCTCTCGACGAGGCCATCGCCTTGCCTACCGACTATTCGGCACGGATTGCCCGGGAAACCCAGCTCTACTTGCAGCAAAAGAGTGGGGTCACCCATTTTGTCGACCCCTTTGGAGGTAGCAACGAAGTGGAGCGGCGCACCGCCGCCTTGATGGAGGAAGCCTGGGCGCTCATCGAAGAAATCGAGTCTCTAGGTGGCATGGCCAAAGCCATTGAACAAGGACTGCCCAAGCTTCGTATCGAAGAGGCCGCTGCGCAAAAACAGGCGCGTTTGGACCGTGGCAAGGATATTTTAATTGGGGTCAACGCCTTTCTCTCCGACACCGAAACGGAGATGGAAGTCCGAGAAGTAGACAACACGGCTGTCCGCATTTCACAGTTGGAACGGATCACTGAACTCAAAGCCCATCGGTCTGCTGAGGATGTAGACCGGGCCTTGGAGAACCTTTATCGGGCCGCCCAATCCGAGGCCAATATCCTGACGGCCGCCATAGACGCGGCGAAGGCCCGCGCCACCTTGGGTGAAATCAGCGATACCTTAGAGCGTGTATTCGGGCGCTACCATGCCACCACCCAATTAATCTCAGGCGTGTACAAAAAAGAAAACGACACTCATCCCGCCTTTCTAGAGGCGCGCGCTTTAGCGGATGCCTTCGCTGAACGAGAAGGCCGTCGTCCGCGCATTTTGGTCGCAAAAATGGGTCAAGACGGTCATGACCGCGGCGCCAAAGTGGTGGCCAGTAGTTTTGCCGACATGGGATTTGATGTGGATTTAGGGCCCTTATTCCAGACTCCCGAAGAAACGGCTCGACAAGCCATCGAAAACGATGTCCATTGGGTGGGGGTAAGCTCCCTCGCTGCCGGACACACCACACTCATCCCCCAACTCCTGGATGCCCTGCGTTCCCAGGGTCGTCCCGATATTTTTGTCGTTCTGGGAGGAGTCATACCAAAAGGAGACTATGCTCGCTTGTTTGACTTGGGTGTCGCCGGAATTTTCGGTCCAGGCACCCCGATCGCCGAATCGGCAAGCCAACTCCTGAATCAAATGATGCAACATCGCTTTCCCGACCATGGCCATTAACCCTAAATTTCATGCCCCGGAGCGGCAAGCATGGGATGTTCCTGCCTTGGTTCGAGGAGTTCAGGATGGGGATCGAAGTGCTTTGGCGCGAGGGATCACACTGGTTGAAAGCCATCTAGCCGCAGATCAACCCCTTGCGGCGGAGCTTTTGACGGCGCTACAAAAGGCTCCACGGGGTGAAATGAAGACTTTTCGGTTGGGTATCACCGGTAATCCGGGCGCGGGTAAAAGCACCTTAATTGAAGCACTCGGAAAACACTGGACCGAAGCGGGGCATCGGGTGGCCGTTCTGGCTATCGACCCGAGCAGCCAGCAACACCGTGGAAGTATTTTGGGCGATAAAACCCGGATGGAGCTGCTTGGCAAAGAAGCTAGCGCCTTTGTTCGCCCTAGCCCATCGGCAGGGGCTCTCGGGGGAATTCACACCCAAACCGGGGAGGTTATTCAGTTATTCGAGGCCGCAGGGTTTGACCGGATCATCGTAGAAACAGTCGGGGTAGGTCAGAACGAAACGGCCATCCAAGGGGTGGTGGACTTCACCATGTTGGTCGCATTGCCGGGAGCCGGCGACGAAGTCCAAGGACTCAAACGCGGGGTCATGGAAGCGGCTGATCTCATTTGGGTGAATAAAGCAGATGGTGGACAGCGGATGGCGGCAAACCAAGCCGCCAGTCAACTGCGCCAAGCCTTGGGACTCTTCCAGCGCGCAGAGACCCAGCATGTGGATGTTTTAGTAGGCAGCGCATGGGAGCCTTCTTCCTTGAACGAACTGTGGGAAGCGCTGGACCGAGGTATGCGTTGGGGATGGGCCAGTGACCGAACACCGCAACGACGGAGTGAGCAGCGGGGAAAACAAATGACCCGCCGCATTCAAGCCGGCTTATGGGATCATGCTCTCCATCAAGGCGCGGAACGCTTAGCTCACCTAGAAAAACAAGTGATTTCGGGGGACATCTCCCCGGCAGAAGGCGCCTTAGAATTCCTGCGCCATTTCTCTACGAAGAACGGATAAGGCCGTGCGGGTGGGCAGGGTCCCCATGTCCATGGATCGAGTCAAAATGGCCTTGCTCAAGTCTGCCCCGGTAGCATCATCATCGAGGTCCGCCGCCACCGTATTCATCATGGATACCATGGCGCTTTTGGCCGTGACGACCATATCCCAGAGATGTTCCGAAACATACACCTGCTGAGAAAGGTTATGCTCAAATTCGCTTCGAATAGCCTGTTGCAGGAGGATCAAATATTCAGACTTACTGAGTTTTCCGGCCTTTACACGCAGTAACAAGGAGTTCGGGCTGATGCGCTCAAGCAAGAGGGCCAAACGCTCGTAGGCCTGCATTCGGATGGGCAAAGCTTGCTTCTGTGAGGCGGCAAGTCGCTCGCTTCGTCGACGTTTATCCTCATTGTCCAAAAAGCTTGACATCATCAAATACACCACAATCAGGATCAGGATTGAAGGGAAAATGGTGCGAATTGTATCGTAGAAAACATCCATAAGACAAATATCGCGCATTTCCCGGCAATTCATACTTTTGGGGATGCTTTTTCTATCCCAGCGAGTGGAGTCTTTGGCCTTGCCCATGACCATCGAAATGACCAAGAAAAGCCGCGCGTTGCAAGAGGCCGGCCATGACATCATCAGCCTAAGCTTGGGGGAGCCAGACTTCGATACGCCCGATTTTGCAAAAGCCGCTGGAATGGATGGCATTGCCCAGAATTTCTCCCACTACATGCCAGTTCCTGGGTATGTGGATCTTCGCCAAGCAGTTTGTGAGAAGTTTCAACGAGACAACGGTTTGTCCTATCACCCCGACGAAATTATCGTCAGCACGGGAGCGAAGCAATCTATTGCCAATTTAATGATGGCCTTGGTGAATCCCGGCGACGAGGTCATCATCCCGGCGCCCTATTGGGTATCCTATGCGGATCTGGCCGAATTTGTCGGTGGCACGGTGGTCAGCCCGAAAGCAGGTATCCATCAAGACTTCAAACTCACTGCGGCTCAACTCGAGCAATCCATCAGCCCCCGAACCAAGTTGCTCATCTTTTCCAGTCCCAATAACCCCAGTGGTGCGATGTATAGCCGCACGGAGCTCGAGGCCCTGGCGGAAGTGCTTCGCGCCCATCCTCACGTATGGATTATCAGTGACGAGATTTATGAGTACATCCAATACGGCGTCGAGCACGTCAGCATGGCGTCCTTGTCCGGAATGCGAGAGCGCACCGCCACTGTCAATGGTTTGTCCAAAGGTTTCGCGATGACCGGATGGCGTTTGGGCTATATGGGTGCTCCCGTGGAACTCGCCAAAGCCTGCGAGAAAATCCAAAGCCAAATAACCAGCGGCGCATCGAGTATCGCGCAGCGCGCAGCCATAGCCGCCCTCAAATCGGGGCCTGAATCTGTCCAGTATATGGTTGACGCATTCACCTCGCGTCGTCGTCTTTTGGCAGACGCCTTGCGCGGTGCAGAAAAGCTGGTGGTCAAGGCGCCGGAAGGGGCCTTCTACCTCTTTGTCGACGCTTCGGCCTACCTCAGCAAAGCGCATCCCACCGCCTTGGATCTATGTATGCAACTCCTCGATGGAGGGGTGGCTGCGGTCCCGGGCGAGGCCTTTGGTCTAGATGGCTATATTCGTTTTAGTTACGCGGCTTCCGAAGAGGATTTGCGCCGGGCTGCTGAGCGAATTGTCCGTACCTTAAACGGACTGAATTCTGCTTCATGAATCACTCCCGTCGGCAAACGGTCAATCGAATTCGCGAATGGATTAACCTTCGCATTTACGACAGTAAAATCCCAGCGATACGTTTGTTGCGGTATTTGAGTGTTCCACTCTCTATTGCCGCCGTCATATCCTTGTTACTCAGTCATGGATTTGCGTTGGAACCCACCGAAAAGGAATGGGTGGACTATTTGCTCAAAACGACCATTGGCTTCTACATCTTGAAGTATGTGGTCGAATTCTTCTACTCCTTCTCCCCCCTACAGTATCTCAAAGATTCCCGCTGGGAAGGTCTGCTCATGGGCTACATGACGGTCAACATCCTTTCCTTCAACCTCTTTGGGGTCGAAATTCTCTCCACGTTGGGAGGCTACCTCGGCTTAGAACAACTGGACGCCTTCTTTATGGTCTTCGTCCAAGCGTATTTCCTCCTTTTTGTCGCCTTAGAAATAGGCAAAGCCAGCCGTCTCTTGCCCCTGATCAAAGTGAGTCCTCCAGCCTTGTTAGTGAGCAGCTTCATTGTACTCATGATTGTCGGAACAGGACTGCTATGGATGCCCGAAATGACCAAGTCTGGGGAGGGCCTCAGCTTCAAAGAGGCCATTTTCACGTCCGTTTCCGCCGTTTCGGTGACCGGATTGAATATCATCGATATCGCCTCGACGTTGAGCTTTAAAGGGAAGTTTGTTTTGATGATCCTCATTCAATTGGGAGGACTGAATTTCATCGCCTTCGCCTCCATTTTCGCCATGCTTGCCAATCCGGCGTTGGGCACGCGCTACAAGAGCTTGTTGCAAGCCAATTACAGCAGTGATTCCCTCGAGGGTTCGGTCAACCTCATCCGCGAAATCTTCCGATTCAGTTTCTTCTTTGAGCTGGGGGCCGCCGTCTTGCTCTTTTTCTCCTGGGGAGACTTCCCTTTTGCCCACATAGGGGATCGCATCTTCTTTAGTGTCTTTCACGCCATCAGTGCCTTTAACAATGCCGGATTTAGCCTATTGAGCGAGGGCATGACCCACCCAGCCTTGGCACACAATGTGCCTCTGATTCTCATCATCGGAGTGACCATTGTCCTCGGAGGCTTGGGATTCAGCACCATCCATGACTTATTCTCGACCCAAGCCTATGTGGCGCGGCGACGCAATCCATGGATCCATTTGAATGTGAATACCAAAATTGCTTTGTATGCGGCCTTGATCCTCATTCCATTGGGCACTCTCATCTTTGGGGCCTTGGAATGGCATGGAACCCTATTTGGAATGGATCATGGGCATCGCATTTTAACCTCTCTTTTCCAATCTATCACGACGCGAACGGCCGGATTTAACACCGTGGACTTTGGGGCCGTGGCGCTGCCTACGCTGCTCATTTTGATCGTCTTCATGTTTATCGGCGGCTCCTCTGGCTCGACGGCGGGGGGCATCAAAACATCGACGTTTGCCCTCGTTTTTGTCAATGCCCTGGCTACCATCCGCGGTCGGAAGCGAGTCGAACTATTCCATTCCACCATTCCTGTGGAACTTCTCAACCTCGCCATGAGTGCCTTTTTATTTTCGGCGAGCTCCATCCTTCTTGGCATCTTCATGCTAACCATTACCGACGGCCATATTGGTCTGGCACGACTGGCCTTTGAGGAAGTGAGTGCCTTTTGCACGGTGGGACTATCCACGGGCATAACTTCCGAATTGAGCACCTCGGGACAAACTATCTTAATGCTTTCTATGTTAGTAGGGCGTGTAGGGACCATAACTTTGGCCTTCGCACTGACTAGTCGCAAGAAAGAATCCCACGAGTACACCTACCCCAAAGCCAACGTGCAGGTAGGATAAGCCCCCATCCATGAACCCCGTCAAACCCTATAACGCTGAAGGCTCCAAAAAGGAGCAAGTTGCCCATATGTTCAATGCGATTTCGAAGCGCTACGATGTGCTCAATCGCACCTTGTCGCTGGGAATTGACGTTTTGTGGCGTCGCCGTACCGTAGCGGCCGTGCGTAAAATGGGAGCCAAAGACATCCTAGATGTGGCAACGGGGACGGCGGATCTAGCCATTGCCCTCCACCGCGGCATAGCCGGAAGCCGGGTTCAGGGCGTCGACATTTCCGCGGGTATGTTGGACGTGGGACGCGAAAAAATTACCCGGCGCGGCCTCGATCCCCATATCCCCTTGCATTTGGGCGACGGGGAATCCCTGCCCTTTGATGACGCCTCCTTCGACGCCGTGACCGTGGCCTTCGGGGTGCGGAATTTCGAACACCTCGAACAAGGATTGCGGGACATGAAACGGGTGCTTCGCCCCGGCGGCAGCTTGGCGGTATTAGAGTTTTCACAGCCCGAAAGCTTTCCTTTCCGGCCGCTGTATTTCTTCTATTTCAAGCACATCCTTCCCACCATCGGCAAGTGGGTTTCCAAGGATTCCTCGGCCTACACCTACCTGCCTGCGAGCGTGGAGGCCTTCCCATATGGGGATGCCTTTGCCCAAAAGCTCAAAGAGGCGGGATTCACCTATGTCCAGATTCGCCCCCTCACCTTTGGCGTGGCAAGTTTATACGTGGCTCATACGGAGTCTACGACTTAAGCGTTTTAATCCTATGCGTTCGTGGTTCTTTGCCCTGCTTATTATCCTTCCCGGAGCACTCTGGGCCCAAGGGCAGAGCTTGAATTTACCCCGCTACGACCAAAAGCCTATTCATTTCGGCTTTATTCTGGGAACGAGCCAAATGGACTTCACTTACCGTCCGGGCACTACCTGGCCGAGTACCGTGTACGGCGTGGCCACCGGACCACAACTGGGTTACACCGTAGGCATCGTGAGCAACCTTCGCCTGAACGACAACATGGACCTGCGCTTTGTCCCCACCTATTCGGCGGGCGAGCGCAAGCTCTTCTTTGATGCCGTGGATCCCAGCGATGGCATGCGCAAAACGATCGAGCGGCGCATGGAGTCCTCCCTGGTCATCTTCCCCCTGGAATTCAAATGGAAAACCGACCGCATCGACAACCACCGATGGTATGTATTGGGAAGCGTCTACGGACAGCTTGATTTGGCCTCGAAAGCCAAGGTAGCGGACGACCGCATCTTCAAATTACAGGTGGGCGAATTTGGGTATGAAGTGGCGGTAGGCATGGACCTGTACTTTGAGTACTTCAAGCTCTCTCCCCAGTTGCGCGCCACCTTTGGGCAAGGGAATCTTCGCGTGGACGATGGAACCGCCTACGCCCAAGCTTTGCCCGTGGTGCAGACGCGGACGATGGCCTGGATTTTCACTTTCGAATAAAGCGCAGGGCTAGTCCTGGCTCAGACAGGCATAAAGGGCGATGTCGCCCGCCGTTCCCACATTTAAGCTTTCCGTCTTGCTCTGCGGTCCGCGAGGAATGGTGAGGATATGCTGCGCAGCTTCCGTCCATTGGGCCTCAGGGCCCTGTCCTTCATTCCCCAAGACCAAGGCGGCCGGGGCCTTTCGCGGCAGGGCGGTGGGAGCCTCGCCACCCAAATCAGCCACGTAAATACTTCGCCCTTCCGCATGAAAGCGCGCCAACAACTCCTCAGGCGTTCCATACACAAGCGGAACCCGGGAAATGGAGCCCATGGACCCCTGGATGACTTTGGGATTGAATACCTCCGCCGTACCCGGGGGTAGCGCCACGTAATCGACGCCAAACCAATCCGCCAGGCGCAGAAGGGTGCCGACATTTCCAGGGTCTTGCACCCGGTCCAAGACCAAAACCCAGCCCCCTTGCGTCGGCGTGAGGGATTTGTGGCCAAAGATGGCCAAGACGCCCTGGGGACTTTCCTGGGTGGATAATTCAGCTAGCTCGCGGGGGGGAATTTCGACGGCTTTTGGGTGGTCCGACATCGGCCCCTGCGGATTGCGATACAGGGTGATCAGGGGCCAGCCCTCCTCTAGGAATTCGGCGATGGCTTTGGGGGATTCGACGAGAAACTGCTCGGCCGTTTCGCGGCCTTTTTTGCGCCACAGGGCGCGCACCTGGCTGCGTTGATTTTTGGATAAGACCGAAGGGGAGGTTTGCATGGGGCCAAGTTCGGTCAATTGGGCCTAATTTTGGCAAAAATCCCCAGCCATGATTGCTCCCTCCGTCCTCTCCGCCGACTTTGCCAACCTCCAACGCGATGTGGAGATGATCAATGCCAGCGAGGCAGCTTGGTTTCACGTAGACATCATGGATGGCGTTTTTGTACCGAATTTATCCTTCGGCTTGCCGGTGGTGGAGGCCATCCACCGCCATGCGACGAAGCCCTTGGACGTGCACCTCATGATCGTCCAGCCCGAACGCTACATCCAAGAATTCAAGGCCGCCGGTGCCCATGTGCTCACCGTACACATCGAAGCCTCGACCCACCTCCACCGCACCCTCCAAGCCATTCGCGCGGAGGGCATGCTTGCCGGGGTGGCCCTGAACCCCCACACGCCCGTTTCGGCCGTTTCCGAAGTGCTCCACGACGCCGACCTCTTCTGCCTCATGAGTGTGAATCCTGGATTTGGCGGACAGTCCTTCATTCCACAGACTTACGAGAAAGTGCGCCAACTGCGCCGCATGCTCGACGAAGCGGGAAGCGCAGCCAAAATTGAAATCGACGGCGGGGTCAATGCCCAAAATGCCGCTGACCTCAAAGCGGCGGGAGCCGACGTCCTGGTCGCGGGCAATGCCGTTTTCAAGGCCCCGGACCCCATTGGTATGATTGCCCAATTGCATGGCGCGTAATCACCTCCTCTCAGCGATTGGCCTCCTTGCCACCCTAGCGAGCTGCCAACCCCAAAAGCACCTAGATGACCCGTGGATACGGCGAGTTTTGGTCACCCTAGACCAACGCCCGACCGACGATGAAGCTTACACGGAAGTCCTCCAAATTCGGCCCAATACCAACGTATTTGGCACCTTTCCCTATGTCTGGCTCTACCAGCAAGCCCGACCTGGAAATTTCTCTGGCTATGCCAACTGGCTGCGGCGCATTGGGGAGCGACCCGTGTTGTGGGACTCCACCTTAGCGCAAAAAGACCTAGAACAACTCACACTTCGCCTCAAGCAGAAGGGCTATTTCTACCCGGAGGCATCCTATGACCTCCATACCTCCCGGCGCGGGGCGACCCTGACCTACTCCCTTGCTCCGGGCCAAATTACCACGGTTGCTTCTGTGGAGTACTTCAGCATGGGCCCGGGGGTCGAACCCTACCTTGAGGCTCTCCAATCAAGCAGCACCCTGCTTCAGGGCGAGACCCCCTTGCACATGGAGCATCTCGATGCGGAAAGACGACGGGTTTCTAGATTTTTACAAGAAAGGGGATTCTTTACGTTTGGCCCCGAGGCGGTGCATTTTGAGGTGGATACCCTGGGCAAACCTTTCGGGGCCGCGGTGACGGTTCGTTTGGACAACTGGATACGCAGCAGTGAGTATGGTACGGTCGAAGAACCACATCGAATCTGGATTGTCCGAAATGCCATGGGAAGCTGGCCCGCCTCGTTGTCACTCAATCCCACAGGGATAGAACGCCTGCCGTGGATTCCTACGGGATTGCCTTTTCAAGCTTCCAAGGTGCAATCCAGTACATCCCAGCTGCGCCAAATCCCAGCGGTTCAATCCGGGCGTTGGCAATTCGCCATGGTGCAAGACTCCCTGGATGCCACCTTGAGTCTAGTTCCGGCCCCCCGGGTGGGCATCACCTGGAAGGGGGAAAGCACCGCCCTGTCGGGCATCTACGGCGTGCAGTCCAGCTTAGACCTTTTTGACAACAATCCTTGGGGTGGCCTCGAGCATGTGCACTTGACCTTGTCTGGCGGAGTTGGGGCGCAATGGGCAGACAGCTCCGCCTTGTTCAATACCTACTTTTTGGACCTGGAATCTGGCATCCAATGGCCAGGCATTTGGGGTTGGAATGATGCCCCAGTCCAAACCGCCTCTACCCGAGTTAGCCTGTCTTTAGGTCGCCAATACCGGCGGGAATTTGACCGATTGGCCATTCGTGCCGCCATGAATTACCTATGGACGGATCGAGAAGGAGGACAGTGGGAATTGAGCCCTACCGACCTGACCTATATCGACCTGCGCCAAATCGACAGCACCTTTTACCAAGCCCTCTCCATCAAGTCAGGTTTCCAGGACGTCCTGCTCCTCGGACCGCGGCTTCGCATTGTTCGGCCCTCTGTGCAGCGTGGACGGTGGGAGCGCAGGACGGAATGGACCATGGAAACCTCTGGGATATTGACCGACCTCGTGGCCCGAGGACTCCATCCTCAAGGGGCAGAAATTCGGACGGTGGGTCAAGTTCCCTACGCTCACTATCTCCGCGCCAAACTGGATATGCGCTGGCTGTACCGTGGAACCAAACACCGAGATTGGGCCCTGCGCACGGTCGTTGGCGAACTATTTACCCTCCAAAACACCCCCGGTTTGCCCCCCTTTGAGCGCGCCTTTTTTGCGGGTGGAAGTAATGATTTACGGGGATGGATCAATTTTCGATTGGGGCCCGGGGCCTTGCCATTGGCCGTCTTTGATAGTACCGGTTACCTCGGTTCGGGTACCCGAAAACTTTTAGTTCAAAGTGAATACCGCTTTCCCCTGACGGGGAGTCTTTCAGGAGCCCTCTTCAGCGATGCGGGAAATACTTGGTTGACCGCCCGGAATGTCGAGCAATCAGCCAATCCCATGCTGCAGAATCCGAGTATTCAAGAACGGGTGGTCTTTCATCCGGCCCGCATACTCGAACAAAGTGCTTGGGATGCGGGGCTCGGACTGCGCTACGACCTGGACTTTTTTGTGATTCGGGTCGATTGGGGGTTCCAGCTCTACGATCCCCGACGCCTTGGCGACCAACCCTGGTTCCGCATTGGTGATTGGAGCCAGCGGAGCACCTTGAATTTCGGCCTAGGGATGCCTTTTTAACGACCATTTTGAGGCATTTTTTGCACGGTCAAATCAAAGAAAAGGCCTAGGTTTGCAATTCGTATTCTTCTAATTGTTCAGACCTATGGCCTCAGAGCGCGTCATGACCCTCCTCGGCGACCAAGCCGAATACCTCCTCAACCACAAAGCCACTGCGATCCCGAAAGAAAGCCTCCACTTGCCCTCGGGCAATTTTGTCGACGAGCACTTCAAAGACAGTAATCGCTCTATTCCCACATTGCGTTCCCTACAGCAACTCTATGGGAATGGCCGCTTGGCGAACACGGGGTACATGAGCATTTTGCCCATTGACCAAGGCATCGAACACTCGGCGGGCGCGAGCTTTTCGCCCAACCCTTTATATTTCGACCCCGAGAACATTGTGAAGTTGGCCTTGGATGCCGGTTGTAATGCCGTCGCCTCCACCTTTGGCGTGTTGGCCTCAGTGAGCCGCAAATACGCACACAAGATTCCCTTCGTCGTCAAGATTAACCACAACGAATTCTTGTCCTACCCGAACCAATATGACCAAACCATGTACGGATCCGTAGAGGATGCTTGGAACATGGGCGCTGTAGCTGTAGGGGCTACCGTCTATTTTGGCGCTGAAGAGTCGCGCCGTCAGCTGCTGGAGGTATCCGAGGCATTTGAGCGTGCACGCGAACTAGGCATGGCCACCATCTTATGGTGCTACACCCGCAACAATGGATTCAAGCAAGATGGTGTGGACTACCACACCTCCGCTGACTTGACTGGCCAAGCCAACCACTTGGGCGTCACGATCCAAGCCGACATCATCAAGCAGAAATTGCCCACCAATAACGGCGGCTACCTCGCGACCAAGCACGGAAAAACGCATGCCAACGTCTACGAGAAAATGTCCACCGACCACCCCATCGATTTGACTCGCTACCAAGTGGCCAACTGCTACATGGGTAAAATTGGTTTGATCAACTCGGGTGGTGAATCCAAGGGCGCCAGCGATTTGGCCGAGTCTGTGGCTACGGCCGTCATCAACAAGCGCGCCGGTGGCCAAGGCCTCATCCTGGGCCGCAAAGCCTTCCAACGCGACAGGAAAGAAGGGGTAGCCTTGTTGCAAGCTGTTCAAGACATATACCTCGATTCTAGCATCACCATCGCCTAACCCCTCAACGCATGTCCACGGATTGGTTTCACAGACAAGAAGCCGGGATTACCACCCCGACCCACGATAAAAAAGAGACCCCAGATGGCTTGTGGCACGGGTGCCCCAAGTGCAAGGTGATTGTTTCAGCTGAGGACCACGCCCACAATGTTTGGGTCTGCGGCAACTGCGGATTCCACAACGGCATTGACGCACAGGAGTATTTTTCCTTCCTTTTCGACGGAGGCGTATACACCGAACTCGATGCCGGCATGGTTTCTAAGGATCCCTTGAAGTTTGAGGACACGAAAAAATACACGGACCGACTCAAAGCCACCCGCGCCAAAACCGGCTTGGACGATGCCTTGACGTCCGGGACAGGCACCATGAACGGGATTCCCGTGGCGATCGCAGCCATGAACTTCAAGTTTATTGGCGGATCTATGGGTTCCGTGGTGGGGGAAAAAATCGCCCGCACCATTGACTACAGCCTAAAGCACCGGATTCCCTTCATCATGATTTCCAAATCGGGGGGCGCCCGCATGATGGAAGCGGCCTTTTCATTGATGCAAATGGCGAAAACCTCTGCGAAGCTGGCCCTGCTGGATGAAGCAGGTATTCCCTACATCAGCTTACTGACCGACCCCACCACCGGCGGGGTGACGGCTTCCTATGCCATGTTGGGGGATATCAACATTGCGGAACCAGGTGCGCTCATCGGCTTTGCCGGCCCTCGCGTCGTCAAGGAAACGATTGGCAAGGACCTACCAGAAGGCTTCCAGACGAGTGAATTTGTGAAGGAGCATGGCTTCTTGGACTTCATTGTCGAACGGAAGCACCTCAAGGAGCGCATGAGCCAATGGCTGCGTTTTGTGGGGAATCTCCCCGCTCCTGTGAAAGCAGAATAAATTATTTGTACTTTTGCCCTCCCGAAAGTCGGGCATACAGCACAACCATCTAAGTGATCTAGGCATGTATCTAAACACTGAAAAGAAGCGCGAAATTTTTGCGCAACACGGCAAAGGCCCCGAAGATACGGGCACTGCCGAAGGGCAAATCGCCCTCTTCACCTACCGCATCAGCCATTTGACTGAGCACCTCAAGAAGAACCGCAAGGACCACAACACGGAGCGTTCACTCATTCGTTTGGTCGGAAAGCGTCGTAGTCTTCTGAACCACCTTCAAAAAACGGAGATCGCCCGCTACCGTGCGATTATCGAAAAACTAGGACTCCGCAAATAAGCGTGAGTTTCCACTAGCGGAATCATATAGAAAAGGCAATTCTTCCCGGATTGCCTTTTCGCGTTGGAAGAAGCGGCCTGGAGAAATCAACATCGAAAACAAAAAACATGAATGCACCTACCCCCATCACCCAAAGCTTAACGCTGCCTGACGGCCGAGTTATTACCCTCGAAACGGGCCGCATGGCTCGTCAAGCCGACGGCGCAGTCCTCCTCACCTGTGGCGGCACCGCCCTCCTCGCTACCGTTGTAGCGAACAAGGAAGCCCGTCCAGGGATTGACTTCCTCCCATTAAGTGTGGAATACAAAGAAAAATTTGCCGGCGCTGGCCGCGTTCCCGGAGGCTTCTTGAAGCGCGAAGGACGTCCCAGCGACCGTGAAGTCTTGGTTTGCCGCTTGGTCGACCGCGTTTTGCGCCCCTTATTCCCCGAAGATTTCCACGCCGAGATCCAGGTCATCATCACCATGTTGTCCTACGATCCTTCCACGGCTCCCGAGTCTTTGGCGGGCTTTGCGGCCTCTGCGGCCATCGCCATCAGCGACATCCCCTTCAACGGACCGATGTCCGAAGTGAACATTGCCCGTGTGAACGGCGAGTTCATCATCAACCCTTCCTACGCTCAACTTGAGGAGGCCGACATGGAAATCATGGTGGGCGCCACCGCGGACAGCGTGGTGATGGTCGAAGGCGAAATGAAAGAAGTTTCGGAAGCCGAAATGCTTGAGGCGATTGCCATCGGACACGAGGCCATCAAAAAGCAAGTAGACCTTCAATTGGCCCTGGCGGCCATGGTTCCTACCTCGAGCCCGAAGCGTGAGTACTCCCACGAGACGCACGATGAGGAATTGCGCAAGCGCGTAGAGGCAGCAACCTACGAAGGTGCCTACAAAGTCGCCGGCATGGGCTTGACCAACAAAGCGGAGCGCTCTGCGCAGTTCAAGGCGGTCTTCGAAGTATTTGCTGCCACCTTGACTGACGAGGAGAAAGAAACCTCATTGGACTTGGCCAAAGTCTACTACCACGACGTGGAGTACAAGGCCATGCGCAACCAAATTTTGGACCACGGCACCCGCTTGGACGGCCGTAAGACGGACGAAATTCGCCCCATCTGGGTCGAAACCGACATCCTTCCTGGTCCCCACGGTTGTGCCCTCTTCACGCGCGGCGAGACGCAATCGTTCACGACGGTGACCTTGGGTACCGCCTTGGATTCCAACCGCATCGACGCGGCGACCATGACCGGCGACGAGAAATTCTACTTGCACTACAACTTCCCTCCTTTCTCGACTGGTGAAGCCCGCATGATGCGTGGCACGAGCCGCCGGGAGGTAGGCCATGGCAACTTGGCTCAGCGTGCCTTGAAAAACATGGTTCCCGCAGGAAGTGGGTATACTATCCGCATTGTTTCCGACATCCTCGAATCCAATGGTTCGAGCTCTATGGCGACGGTTTGTGCTGGTACGCTTGCTTTGATGGATGCGGGTATCCAAATCGATCGCCCCGTAAGCGGTATCGCTATGGGCTTAATTACGGATGCCGAAACAGGCAAATACGCCGTTTTGAGCGACATCTTGGGCGACGAAGATCACCTCGGTGATATGGACTTCAAGGTGACGGGTACTGAAAAAGGAATCACAGCCTGCCAGATGGACATCAAGATCAAAGGCCTCAGCGTCGAGATCCTGACCAATGCCTTGAACCAAGCGAAAGCCGGACGTGCGCACATCTTAGGCGTCATGACCGCTGCTATGCCTGCTCCACGTGCCGAATTGAAGCCACACGCTCCCCGCATGGTCATCATGGAAGTTCCTAAGAGCTTCATCGGTGGCATCATCGGACCTGGTGGCAAGATTATTCAAGGCATGCAAGCGGAAACAGGCACGACCATCACCATCGAAGAGGTGGGCAACATCGGTCGCGTGGAAATCAGCGGTACCAATGCCGAAGGCATCGCCTTGGCCCAGCAACGTATCAGTGAGATCTGCTTTGTTCCCGTCGTGGATACCATCTATGACGGTGTCGTGAAAGGCGTGCAGACCTTCGGCGTATTCGTCGAAATCGGTCGCGGAACCGAAGGCTTGTTGCACGTTTCAGAAATGGATTGGAAGCGCGTCGAAGACCCCTCTGCCCTCTACAAGGAAGGCGACAAGGTCCAAGTCAAGCTTCTGAGCATTGATGACAAGGGCAAGTTGCGCCTCTCGCGCAAGGTGTTGATCGAAAAGCCCGAGGGCTATGTCGAGCGTGCGCCACGAGAGGATCGTGGACCTCGCCCTGACCGCGGAGACCGTCGTGGTCCCCGTCCAGAGCGTGGAGAGAACCGCGAGCGCGGTCCCCGCAACGAAGAATAATGGCAATCCGTTTTTCTCGTAACTTGTTTGTTTAACCCTCCTACGAAATCATCCGATGCGTCAATTAAAAATTACGAAGCAGGTCACCAACCGTGAGACGGCCTCCTTGGACAAATACCTCCAGGAAATCGGCAAAGTGGAATTGATTACTGCGGAAGAAGAAGTAGAGCTCGCCCAGAAAATCAAGGCCGGTGACCAACGGGCCTTGGAGAAATTGACCAAAGCCAACTTGCGTTTTGTCGTTTCCGTGGCGAAGCAATACCAAAACCAAGGGTTGACGCTGCCTGATTTGATCAACGAGGGCAACTTGGGGTTGATCAAGGCCGCACAACGTTTCGACGAAACGCGCGGTTTTAAGTTCATCTCCTATGCCGTTTGGTGGATTCGTCAGAGCATTCTGCAGGCCTTGGCTGAGCAGTCTCGGATTGTCCGCTTGCCGTTGAATAAAATTGGTTCCATCAATAAAATCAACAAGGCCTACGCCTCGTTGGAGCAGGCGCACGAGCGTCCACCCAGCGCCGAGGAAATTGCCACTAAGTTGGAAATGAGCGAAATGGACGTGAAAGAGTCGATGCGCAACAGCGGTCGCCACGTGTCCATGGATGCTCCTTTGGTGGAAGGGGAAGACAGCAACTTGTACGACGTCTTGAACTCGGACGATTCGCCCAATCCCGACGACGATTTGATGGTGGATTCACTCCGCACGGAAATCGAGCGTTCCTTGGCTACACTGACCCCTCGCGAGGGCGACGTCATCCGCCTCTACTTTGGCCTCAATGGACAGCACCCGCTGACCTTGGAGGAGATCGGGGAGAAGTTTGACCTGACCCGCGAACGCGTCCGCCAAATCAAGGAAAAGGCAATCCGTCGCTTGAAGCACACTTCTCGTAGCAAGATTCTCAAAACCTACTTGGGTTGATGTATTTTTGAGCCTATGGCTCGCAACATTTTCTCCACGTTTTTAGCCACCCTGCTTATTGCAGCGGTGGCTTTTTCTTGCTCCCCCACCAACCAAGCACTCAAGCGCAGTAAAAAGTTGGCGGCGGCAGGGCTCACCTATGAAGCGACGCTCACGTCCCTGGAGGCCCTAGAGAGTAAGCCCGGTAATCAAAAGGCCATGATTCAGGTCAAGACCTACGGCGAAAAGGAGATTAAAACCCAATTGCGCGAGTTTGAGCGACTCGCCGAAGCCGGTGAAACCGTCGGCGCCCTGGACGCTTTTGTCCGCGCTCGCGACTTGGAAGACCGCGCCAATGCTGCGGGGGTCCTACTCTCTGGTACCTCTGCGCACATCTCCGAATACAACGGACTCAAGCGGAACTTTGTCCAAGACTTAGTCCAGCAGGGCCAGCAATCCCTCGATCAGGAAGATTTCACCGGGGCCGAGCGCACGTTTGCCCGCGCCCTGAAGTACAGTCCCGAGGACAACGCCATCCAGGAGCTTTGGCGCAGTGCCGTGGCTGAACCCATGCACCGCGAAGCGCACCGCATGTATGCGAACCAAAAGTATCGCGCGGCCTTCTACACCTGGGCTGACTTGGAACAGGAGATCGGAGAACCCTACAAGAACAGCCGCCAATACCAAGATTCTGCGGTCTTCCACGGGATGGTGACGGTGGGTGTGCGGGATATTTTGGCCCCCACCCGGCAAGAGCTCACCTTGAGCCAGAGCATGCGGGCGGATTTGATCAATAATTTGGTTCGGACCGACGACCCCTTCATCGATTGGATCGACTGGAACGACCAAACCCGCTACCAATCCAACGAGCAGCCCGACTACCTCCTAGAAATGGAAATGACCGA
>Ga0115566_10001023_pt1 | contig 24142 bp, 19 predicted proteins | sample COGITO_mtgs_1204_3_FD_87173 | JGI IMG/M metagenome (GOLD analysis project Ga0115566, IMG submission 87173) | Pelagic marine microbial communities from North Sea - COGITO_mtgs_120405 | ecosystem: Environmental > Aquatic > Marine > Epipelagic | place: Germany:Helgoland, sampling site Kabeltonne...
AGTGTCGTTTGCGTCACACGTATCGCCTGAGGCAGTGTTATAAACAACTAAATCAAATGAACTGCCGCTAGAAAGGTTTGCTGCTGTACTAAATGTATATACGGTTGTTGAACCAGGGGTGAGGGTTCCTGTGTACGTTCCAGTAACTGCTGTTCCACCATTTACAGTATAAGCCAAGGGCAATGACGTAATGTTCGCAGCTCCTTCATTTTTTATGCGGACTGAAACGCTTTCCGAACTACCATAGGAGCAAGCTGCTCCAGGTGCGGTGATTGCTTCCAATGAGGCATCAAAATTAGGCTTGGCTCTTGACCAACCTAATATCATATTGGGTCGATTGGTAGAAGTAGCCGAGTAAGAAGTGCTTGAACAAACCCCACTTGCATCGGCATTTCGCCATAAAACGGAGGTAAACGATGTTGGTGTATAATAAGTGGAAGCGTTACCGTTGCTTAAATAACTCGAATTGTTAAAGCAAACCTCGATTACTAGATTATCACCACCCGAATAAACAAAGGGGGTAGAAAAGGTATGTGTGTTAACACCTGATGATGGGCTGTAGGAAGAAGTCGAATAAACTTGAGTAAGCCCCGTTAGCCATGAAGTCCCCATACTTGAGTTGGTAGTGGTGCCTACTTTAATAGTAAAGCCAACCAACCCCGGACAGTTGTTCGGAGAATAAACATCAAAGCTCAGCGACTTTAACGTATCTGGTGCATTTAAGCATCCACCCGGAGGAAGTTCCGAAGCTTGTATTAAAAACTGATGTCGAGCGCCCCAGTACCAATTCCCATAAGGGGCGGGGTAGGTAGTACCACCGTTATAACTTGTACCCGAACCAAGCGTATCCGAAGCGGGTAAATAAGTTTGAGCGTTTAGATAACTCGTTGATAATAAGAATATACTACACAGCACGATGGCTGCCCTGATAAGCAGGTTTGATTTCATTTGAATAAGATTAGGTTAATAACGTTTAAAAAAAAAGTTACGCAATGTACAATTATTGTTCATTGCGGCCGATGAAATGCAATTATTGATCGATGAAAATCAATCGTAGCTGATGCGCTGATGGTAGATGCTGTGTAGCGCTAGTTTTAGCTCAGCTTTGGCATCACTTATATCTTTCAGGGTAATTTGTGCTTCATCAAATTGTCCGTCTTCACGCTGACTATCCACCAGCCTGTCCACTAATGCGTCCAATGTGGGGTTGTCATATTTCTTTAAACTTCTCGATGCCGCTTCTATAGTATCGGCCATCATTAATATGGCATGTTCCTTTGTTTTTGGCAATGGACCGGGATAGCTAAACTGATTTATATCAACTTTTCTTCCAGCTAATTCGGCTTTCTGTTGTGCCTTCTTGAGGAAAAAACGAACTTGGCTTTTGCCATGATGGGTCTGAATAAACTGTATAATGGCAATGGGGATCCGCTGATTTCTACACATCTCTACCCCTTGATGTACATGATTAACGATAATCATGGCGCTTTCTTCTGGCTCTAAATCGTCATGCGGGTTGTTATTTGGCAGCTGATTTTCGATAAAAAACTTTGGTTCATTCATCTTACCCACATCGTGATACATGGCGGCAGTGCGCAATAACACGGTATTGCCACCAATTTTGTTCGCGATTTTTTCGCAGAGGTTGGCAACTTGTAGGGAGTGTTGGAAAGTGCCTGGCGCTTTTATGGCTAGTTCCTTAAGCAAAGGCTGATTGCTGTCACTCAATTCTAAGAGCGTTGTCTCAGAAATGTACCCGAACATTTTCTCCACTATATATATGAGTGGAAAAACCAAGGTGCAGAGTAGGGCATTTATCGCAAACCATCCAAAAAGGGTCGTGTCTACACCAGTTAGTGTGCCGTCTTGCGCAACAGAAATGCACGTGTAAATGATGGAATATCCGATGAATACTAACAATGCCGTTCCCAACATGCGCGAACGTTTTGTGGAAGCGGCCTGATAAAGCGTAGCAAATGAAATAGCGCTAAGTTGAATAACGATATATTCAAGCGGATTAGAAGTGAAAATGCCGACAATAAGTATGGTTATCACAAAAGTGAAAATGGAAACCCGGAAATCATAAAACATCCTTAAGAGTAGCGGAGTAATGCCGATTGGAATCGCGTAAATGGAAATAGCGCTGCTCGATATAGCTATAAGGGAGATGGCAAACGAAACACTAAGTAATGATAACGTCAGTGTCATGGGACGCGGATCATTATATAGTCGATTTTGATTCATGTAAACGAACAATACTAATAGGCCGAGTAAAATGGAAATGGCGCCTATTTGTCCTATGATAGCCCATTGAAATCCCGTGTCGGAAATCGTTCGTTCTTGATACTGAGCTCTGAGGCTTTCCAGCGTCTTGTAAGCCGCTGATGTAACAATATCTCCTTTATCTATGATGGTAGTTCCTTTACTTACCTTTCCTTCAATCGTGATGATTGATTCCAATTCATGAAAGAGCAATCGTTGAGTAAGGCTATCATCGTATAAAGCGTTTGGTCGGAGATTGGTCAGCATAACCGAGGTAAGTCGCTGGCTACAGACACTGTCTGCCGCCACCATCGAAAGTTGATTCAGACTATCGATGAATTGTTGAATGCTGATGGTTTTTGAATGTTCCAATCGAACCAATTGATTGTTCTTATAAAGCAAGATATCATCGAATGGATCGATCTCTTGAAAAGCTTCACTATTCCGTTCAATCAAGCCTTGATTGAGCAATCGACTGCACAACTCTAGACCAACCAAAAGGAAACTGTCGCAGCCTCCGGCAGTATCAACGGAAGAACCAATATAGGTGCGTTCGATGTCCGATAAGATGTTGTTTGAAATTTCTGAATCCAAGGTGAAAACCAAGGGCTGATTTGATCGAATGGATTCCTTTTCAATGGCTATTTCTTCCGCAGACTTTTGAATACCAAAATCAAATGGCGCTAGAAGTTTTTCGTGTTTCCAAGGCTGATTGACTTGATACTCATATTTGAAAAGCGATTCTTTAGGTAAAAACAGGATGATCACAATCAAAGTCACTGCGAATGCTCCAGCGCGCTGAATTCCAGCAAAATTCCTCAATCGATCTTTCCATGAATAGGTCATCATGGCGAAAGTAATTGACCCTATGAAGAATTTGACTTTTCGTGTATAAATTCTTGAAAGTCCGCCAAAACATACCAAGGGCATCAATCAGGATTGCCCATCAGAATGAATACTTTTGCCGCCCTTAATATAAGAATCAGAAAAATTTTCAATATGAAAGAAGTCGTCATCGTTTCAGCCGTTCGCACGCCAATGGGAAGTTTTATGGGTAGTCTTTCGGCTATTCCTGCCACCACATTAGGTTCCGTAGCGATTAAAGGAGCCGTTGAGCGAGCTGGAATTTCAGCCGATCAAGTACAGGAAGTATTTATGGGTAATGTCTTGCAAGCTGGAAATGGTCAAGCGCCCGCTCGTCAAGCTGCTTTAGGAGCTGGAATGAGCGAAAATGTACCATGTACTACTATTAATAAAGTATGCGCTTCAGGTATGAAGGCCATCATGTTTGGCGCTCAGTCTATCATGACGGGAATGAATGAAATAGTTGTAGCGGGTGGAATGGAAAATATGTCGCTGACACCTCACTATGTTTCCATGCGATCGGGAACAAAATATGGCAATGGTAAGATGATAGATGGTATCATCAACGATGGTTTAATGGACGTTTACAGCAATCAACTCATGGGTGGTTGTGCCGAAGAATGTGCTAAAGAGCACAATTTCAGTCGAGAAGATCAAGACAACTTTGCCATAGAAAGCTATAAGAAATCTGCCAAAGCATGGGAAAACGGTCGGTTCAGCGATGAAATCGTGCCCGTTTCTATTCCACAGCGAAAAGGCGATCCAATTTTATTCAGTGAAGACGAAGAATACAAAAACGTAAAATTCGATAAGATTCCATCGTTACGTCCGGCATTTGATAAAGCTGGAACGATCACCGCAGCGAATGCGTCCACCATGAATGATGGCGCATCTGCATTGGTATTGATGAGTGCAGAAAAAGCCGCTGAATTAGGTTTGAAACCTTTGGCTAAAATCAGATCATTTGCTGATGCAGCTCAAAATTCGGTTTGGTTTACAACAGCTCCATCTAAAGCAATTCCATTGGCGGTTGAGCGTGCCGGATTGAAGATCAGTGATGTTGATTTCTGGGAATTAAACGAGGCGTTTTCAGTGGTAGCCTTAGCCAATACAAAAATCTTGGGATTGGATCCTGCAAAGGTTGATGTCAATGGTGGCGCAGTTGCCCTTGGGCATCCGCTAGGAAGTTCAGGAAGCAGAATTATAGTTACACTCATCAATGTATTGCGTCAAAATGGCGGCAAGATTGGTGGAGCTGGAATCTGCAACGGTGGTGGTGGAGCTAGTTCCATGATCATTGAGGCTATCTAAGTGCGTCAGAAAGAATAACCAAAAAGGGGCGAGTTTCGCCCCTTTTTTTTTGAACAAATGCGTCAACATTTTTGCGTTCAAAAAACTGAAAACTCTTTTAGTCGAACCCGATTGGTGGTCGTAATTTGGCTGCGTAGAAAATCCCTATGGCAGAATACGGCATTAGTACATTGAGCATCATTCCTGGTCGAGCAGAACCGGCAGACTCTGCCGAGCAAGTGACTCAATTGCTGTTTGGTGAATTCTACGAGGTAAAAGAGTCGAGGAAAAAATGGCTTCGAATTGTTACTGCTCATGACGACTATGTGTGCTGGATTGATCGCAAGCAACACACCCTCATTGATGAGAAATTTGTCATTCGATTGGCCAAACAAAAGTTCATTCCCGTTTGCCTCGAAGCAGCCGCCATGGTGCTTAATAACACCACGAACGAAAGCTACCCCATTTTGGCTGGAAGCAGTTTACCCTTTTTCAGTGACGGAAAATTTAAAATTGGCGCCCAGGAATTTGCGTTTGACGGTCAAGTTCAATTAAAGCCCGAACGAAAGAGTGCCGAATCAGTGGTGCAGCACGCTTTTATGTACATGCACACGCCATATCTCTGGGGCGGTCGCCAACCTTTCGGAATCGATTGCTCAGGTTTGGTGCAGGTATGTTATAAAATGATCGGAATGAATATTCCACGAGATGCGCATCAACAAGCCGCTTTGGGTCATTCTTTAAGTTTCATTGAAGAAGCCGAGCCGGGTGATCTAGCTTTTTTCGACAATGCCGAAGGAAAGATCATTCACGTGGGCATCATGCTTGAAAACAACCACATCATTCATGCTTCAGGCAAAGTTCGCATCGATCGCATCGATCATCAAGGTATTTTTAACAACGAATTGAACGACTACAGCCATCGCCTACGCATTATTAAACGCATTGTTGGATAGGCTGACCCTATTATAGAATCACGCAGCTTTCGAGGTTGTCAATGCCCCAGTTTTCTAATTCTTTTTCACTCCACAATCCAGGGAAGAAAATGCGTTTTTGATAACGTGGATGCATGTATTTCTGCCAGTCGCTTCCTCCTGTTGCTTCTGCTTTTTCTTTTCCACTGTTCAGGTATTTTCCTGCGGCATCATAATGCGCCATAACCCAGCGCACGTTCACCGTATGGTCGTAGTGTCGCATGGCATTCTTCAAGGTCACATTCTCCTGATCTTCTAATGGCAAAGACTTGAATTTTGTCCAAAGGTTGAGCGTATTGTAGGTTTCCATAAAGATGATGAACTCATCCATATAGCGCTCTTCGAAAAGTCGCAACAGGGTCGATTTTTTGCCCGTTGCGTGGTCTTTGCCAGCCGCTTGCCAGTAAAGGTGGTCAAAGGCGTTGCTAAAAGGTGTGTCACGATCAATGGTTGATCTGAAACGAATGTCGATCAAGTTTATGAGTTCCGTTGAGGCGAATTCAATCTTGCGATATTGGGCACTTTGAAATCCACTTGCAGGAGTGAGCGTGTTCCTAAACTTCATGTATTGCGCCACTTCCATTCCTTCGCCCATGACGGTGAATGACGAACTCAAAACATCAAAATAGCGACTTATGCGTCCCAAACGCTCAGAGAAAAAAGCTGTTGTTATATCGGCATTGAAGGCAATTTGCTTGACTTCGGATAAAATCATTTTAAACAACAGTTCATTCACCTGATGATACATGATGAAAACAAGCTCATCTGGCTGATTGGTGCGTTGCGTCTGAAGATTGAGCAAAGCATCGGTTTGAATGTAGTCCCAATAAGTAATTGGCGTTGAGTGCAACAGCCCTTCTAAATGTACATTGACGTCTTGACCGATCGCTTCATATTTTGCGCCCAGTTGCTTGATTAACTCATCTGTTTTCGACATTTCCTTAAAATTGATTCGGACAAATGTGGATTTTTGATTCGATAAGGACTTAATGATTTTTATCAGCCGAAGTATAGAGGTCAAGATTAATCGATACAACCCTTAGTTTATTTCAAGCCCCAAATCAATACCTTCCACCCATCGAAACGAACGAACTTTTATCAACGGCCGCGCGCTTTGTGAACAACACAAACGCCCACATTTTTTTGACTGGAAAAGCAGGAACAGGCAAGACCACCTTTCTACGAGATCTGGCGCAAAAAACCCACAAAAAATTTGTCATTGTTGCTCCCACGGGCATTGCTGCTTTGAACGCAAAAGGAGTAACCATACATTCTCAATTCCTATTGCCATTGGGGACTTTTGCCCCCGTTCGCGATCCATCAGGCGAGATTTCCGATTCTTCACAAGTGTTTACCCAAAACACCTTGGTGCGCAAAAATCCATTAAACAAAGCCCGGAAACAGGTATTGCGCGACATCGATCTTTTGATCATCGATGAGGTGAGTATGGTTAGAGCCGATGTGCTGGATGCCATAGATTACCGACTTCGTCAAGTCAAGCGCAATTACAACCAAAGCTTTGGAGGAGTGCAAGTCTTAATGATTGGCGATTTATACCAACTTCCACCCGTGGTTCGCGACAGTGACTGGAATGTGATGCGAAATTATTATCGAAGTGCCTGGTTTTTTGATGCTTTGGCCTTGCAGCAAGATGGTTTTGTGTACATCGAACTCGAGAAGATTTACCGCCAGCAAGATGAAGTTTTCATCAAACTGCTCAACAATTTGCGGAACAACATCGCAACGGATGAAGACATCAAGACCTTAAACGGATTCTATAAAACAGAAGAAGAACGCAAAAAGCTGGGAGAAATCATCACTCTAACCACGCATAACTATCGTGCGGACGAATTGAATAAATCGGCTTTAGCGTCCATCAAGGAAAAAGCTTCGCATTACACAGCAGAATTAATTGGTGAATTTCCCGAATCCATGTATCCCGTTGATGAGGACATTGAGTTAAAAGTGGGTGCTCAGGTCATGTTCATCAAAAATGATTCAAGCGAGGGCGCTTATTTTAATGGAAAACTGGCCACCGTTACCGAACTTGGTCACGACCGTATTGTCGTAAAAATGGCGGGTGAGAAAACCATTTATGCACTAAAAAAGGAAAAATGGGAGAACCGAAAGTACAGCGTTGACGAAACCACTAAGGAGTTGGAGGAAGATATTATCGGTTCGTTTACCCAATATCCCATAAAACTAGCGTGGGCCATCACGGTGCACAAAAGTCAAGGCCTAACCTTCGATAAGGCCATCATTGATGTGGGAAAAGCATTTGCTCCGGGTCAAGTGTATGTGGCTTTGAGTAGACTCCGAACCATTGAAGGCCTGACCTTGGGAACAAAAATCGACCCTCGTGCAATCTCCAGCGATGCGCAAGTAGTCGAGTTTAGTCAACAGAAAGAGGCGCATCAGTCGCCATTAGATGAATTATTGATAGTTGGCCAGCGCCAATATTTAGAACGACTTGTGTTGCAAGTTTTTGATTTTTCAGCTTTGCTTAATCAGGTGTTGAATGTTCAAGTATCCGAGAAATCCGACATGGAATTTGAGGAGGAAAGCATGCGGGCAGTTTTACCAACGTTGCGCGAAAAGATGGAATCGGAAGTGACCAACACCGATAAATTCAAAAGCCAGCTCTTGCGCTTGCTTCGCAATCAAGATCGCCCCACTTTCGAAGATAGATTGGCAAAGGGAAGCAGCTATTACTTGAGCCAATTCAAGGGATTAATGAAGTCTTTATTAACGCATATGGAAGAGGTTCGACAGTTTACGCGGACCAAAACCTACATTAATGCCTTGGATGAAATTGATCAATTGTTGATGAAAAAGCTCAATGATATGGCCACTATCGGGCAAATCGCTGCGCAAGTTTTGGATGGGAAAGAAGTGCAACGTGAAGGAATTCGGTCAAAGCAATTGCAAGAAGAGCGGAAGGCAATGCTTGATGAAATCGATAAATCGATAGCCGCTTCGGGTAAAAGTGTCAAACGCAAATCGGGTAAAAAGCGCAAGACATCGGGCGCTAAGGGTGAGAAGAAACCCAAAGGCGAAACATATCAAACCACACTTTCCATGATTAAGGATGGAAAGACCATTGATGAAATTGCCGAAAAACGAGGTATGGCGACAAGTACTATTGAAAGCCATATTGTGCGGTTGATTAGTCAAGATGAACTTGAAATCAAGAATTTCATTTCAGAAGAAGAAATGGATGAAATCATCCATACCATCAAAAACGATGAGGTGAAAACCACGGCAGATGCCGTTCACGCGCTCAAAGGCCAGTTCACCTTCGCCCAAGTCAGAATGGTGCAGTCGTATCTCAACAAGTAAGCTCAAAACAACTTTTCAAGCCATTATTTCATTCGATTTGAAACTTACAAGTCAAATTGGCTTGCAATTTTGATTTTAGTGGTCAAAAAGTCTTGAAATCAGCCTCTTATCATATTTGGATCGGGTCTTGACTAATCCTCGACCAAACTACTGAGTGTTGCTGACTTGGAAATAGAAACTTCGATTTTCAAGCTGGTCGCAAGCAGCCAAAAACGTAAAAAATGAACCTAAATAAATTTACCATCAAATCGCAGGAGGCCATTCAAGCTGGCCAGCAGTTGGCTATGAGCAAAGGACATCAGTCCATCGAGCCGGCTCACATTCTTAGAGGAATCTTGGAAGTGGATGAAAATGTAACGCCTTACTTACTAAAGAAAATGGCGGTGAATCAGTCCATTGTCACGCAAGCCCTTGATCGTATGATTGATGGCATGCCTAAAGTGGATGGCGGTGGACAGTATCTGAGCCAAAAAGCGAATGCCGTGCTTTCCAAGGCGCAAGACATCATCAAGGATTTTGACGATGAGTTTGTGTCCGTTGAACATTTGTTGATCGCCTTAATCGAGGTGAAAGATCAGACGGGAATAATGCTCAAGGACAGTGGTGTTTCTGCCGCTGAACTTAAAAAAGCCATACTCGAATTGCGAAAAGGTGAAAAGGTGACTTCGCAAAATGCAGAAGAAAATTACAACGCCCTTTCGAAATATGCCATTCACTTAAATGAGCAAGCTCGAAACGGCAATCTAGATCCGGTTATCGGCCGGGATGAAGAAATTAGACGCGTACTTCAAATCTTATCGCGAAGAACAAAAAACAACCCCATCTTAATCGGTGAACCGGGAGTAGGTAAAACAGCTATTGCCGAGGGAATCGCGCATCGAATTGTAAATGGTGATGTACCCGAAAACCTTAAGGACAAGGAGCTGTTCTCCTTGGATATGGGTGCACTGATTGCTGGTGCTAAATACAAAGGTGAGTTTGAAGAGCGATTAAAGGCCGTTGTGAAAGAAGTGACGGGCAGCGATGGAAAAATCGTTTTGTTCATTGACGAGATTCACACTCTTGTTGGTGCGGGAAAAAGCGAAGGCGCCATGGATGCAGCAAATATTTTGAAACCGGCCCTTGCTCGCGGTGAACTGCGCGCTGTTGGTGCAACTACCTTATCCGAATACCAGAAATATTTTGAGAACGACAAAGCTTTGGCGCGAAGGTTTCAAACCGTCATGGTAGATGAGCCAAGTGAGGAAGATGCCATTTCCATTCTTAGGGGATTGAAAGAACGCTACGAAACCCACCATAAGGTGCGGATTAAGGATGAAGCCATCATCAATGCAGTAACGCTGAGCACGAGATACATTACCGATCGTTTTCTTCCAGACAAGGCCATCGACTTAATCGATGAGGCAGCTTCGAAGTTGCGGATGCAAATCAACAGCATGCCGGTTGAGTTGGATGAAGTCACACGGAAATTGCGTCAGTTGGAAATTGAGCGAGAAGCCATCAAGCGCGAGAATGAAACGCAAAAATTGGAAGAATTGCAGCGTCAAATTGCCGATTTGCAAGACAGGCGCGATGGCTTGAAAGCCAAATGGGAAACAGAAAAAGAAGTGGTCGAAGGCATTCAGACCGAAAAGACAAATCTGGAAGCGCTTAAACTTGAAGCCGAACAAGCCGAACGACAAGGCGACCTCGGTCGAGTAGCTGAAATCCGATATGGAAAAGTGGCTGAAACAGAAGCCAAATTGAAAGCCTTGGAAACCAAATGGGCGAGTATGGACAGCGATGGCCGCATGATTAAGGAAGAAGTTGATGCCGAAGATATAGCCGAAGTGGTAGCCAAATGGACGGGTATTCCAGTGAATAAAATGCTCCAAAGCGAGGCACAAAAACTACTTCACCTCGAAAGCGAATTGCACAAACGCGTGGTTAGTCAGAATGAAGCGATCGAAGCGGTGGCAGATGCTGTACGAAGGAGTAGGAGTGGACTGCAAGACATGAACAAACCCATTGGCTCCTTCATTTTTCTGGGAACCACGGGCGTTGGTAAAACGGAATTGGCAAAAGCCTTGGCTGAATACCTTTTCGATAATGAAAACGCTTTGACCCGCATCGACATGAGCGAATATCAAGAGCGCCATGCGGTGAGCCGATTGGTTGGGGCTCCTCCTGGATATGTGGGTTATGACGAAGGCGGTCAGTTGACTGAAGCGGTGCGGAGAAAGCCATATTCTGTGATATTATTGGATGAAATTGAAAAGGCACATCCAGATGTGTTCAACATCCTCTTACAGGTATTGGATGATGGCCGATTGACGGACAATAAAGGTCGAGTGGCTAATTTTAAAAACACCATCATCATCATGACGTCCAACCTTGGTTCGGACATCATAAGTCGAAATTTCGAAAACGCCAAGGAGGCTGAAATGGAAGGTATTCTTCAGCGCACAGAAATGGAAATGCGCGAAATGTTGCGCAGGACTTTAAAGCCTGAATTCCTCAACCGAATTGATGAAACCATTGTGTTCAAACCGTTGAGTAAAAGTGATGTGCGCGAAATCGTTAAGATTCATCTCGGCATCCTTTCGAAGCGATTGGTAACACAGGATATCCGGTTGAAACCAACGGAAGAAGTAATCGATTATTTAGCCGAAGAGGGTTACGATCCACAATTTGGAGCTCGACCGGTGAAGCGCTTGATTCAGAAAAATGTGTTGAACGCGTTGAGCAAGCAATTACTGGCAGGTACGGTGGAGCGTGGAGTCGATTTAATCCTCGACATTTTCGATGGCCAGTTTGTTTTTCGCAAACCGATCAAGGAAGAGGAGCTGATTTAAAAATAGATAGGTAGTAGGTAGGTGGAAAAGGTCTCAGGAAGCAATTTCTGGGGCCTTTTTTTTCGGTACTTGTCATTTAGTCCCTTACCATCCAATATCATAGGGATGCATTTTCGCAGTCGATTTATGCGCGTGGCATCTTGTTTGGCACTGTCAATATATTCCGCGTATTCCTTTTGTTTCCCTGGGGTTAAATGCCCAAAGGCCGCTTTCAATCTTCGGTCTGATTTGAGCATGCTATCCAGTTCTTCTGGAAGTACCAATGCCTTTTTTTCCGGCTTAATCGCTTTGCCCGCTGGCTGGTTTTCAATGGCTTCTAAAATATAGGCATGAATGAGATCAGCATCCATTTCATCCATCGAATTGAAGCGCCATTGTCGCAATCCTCGAGTGACTCCCTCGCTGGCATTAATGAGTTTCTTTTTTTGATCCTTGAGAAAGACACCATTATGAAACCAAAGCCCTACGTAGGCCTTAAATGCGGCTATGGCAACTACATGCTTGCCGTGAAGCGTATAATAAGGAATTCCCCATTTTACCGTTTCTTCCAACTCCGTTCGTTTAAGGATACTTCGCAACAATTCAAGCTCTTTTCGATAACTCTTGTTGTTTTCAAAATACTCCTCAACGGACTTGGCCATTATCATATTCTGGTTGGGTTTTAGAATTCCGAAAGTATAAATATCTGATTACAAATCAATTGATGTGAAAGTATTAGCGCGCTGTATCTGCATTTATTTGTGTTTTTATGCGCAATAGAGCTATTTTGCTCATCTTCACCCCAACAGATAGTTATGGAAAAGGATTACATATTGGGTACGGATCAAGAGGAACTCGATCGACTCGGATTTCAACACCGCGTTTGGTCAGAAGACGCGTTTTCGCTTTGGAAAAAGGGTGGGGTTCGCCAAGGTTTAAAGGTGTTGGACTTGGGATCAGGTCCTGGATTTGCCAGTTTCGATTTGGCCACTATAGTGGGCGCTGAAGGCCATGTTACAGCCGTTGATATATCTCAAAGCTATGTTGACTACGGCAATTTTCAAGCGAAGCAACGTGGCTTAACCAACATAACTTTTGTGCAAGGCAGTGCCCATCATTTGCCGCTTGTAGGTCAACAGTTTGATGTCATCTATTGCCGATGGGTGCTTTCTTGGCTTACAAATGTTTCGGACATCGTTCAGCACATTGCCGCATTGTTAAAGCCTGGAGGAGTGTTTCTAGTGCAAGAATACGTTCAATGGGGAACCTTCCGCATCATTCCTGAACGACCAGCCATTCGAGCCGTGATTGAGGCGTGTCGAGAAAGTTGGCGTATTATGGAAAGTGAAATAGACATTGCGCCACAATTGCCAGAAATGTTTCATAAATCAGGACTGCAAATCGAGCACAAAGCTGTGATTGAAAAAGTGGCCAATCCCAAAGAAATGGTGTGGCAATGGCCTGGTACCTTCTTGCACATCTATTCCAAAAAACTCATTGAAATGGGCTTATTGACCCCCGAAGTACGTCAGGCGTTTATATCAGCTTGGCCAGAAATGGAGGCAAATCCGAGTGCAATGATCATCACTCCGTTGATGATGGAGTTTATCGCCCGAAAGGCTTAATCGTCATGGTCGACTTCGGCCGATGGAAGTGCTTCACCGCGTAGTTCTTGGTGCATAATCTTACCACCGTGTAAAGCCAAAGGAATCATACTTAAAAACGCGAATCCGCAAATGACTAAGGTTGCAATGCGAAACCATTTCAAATTGCGCTGCGCCTTAAAATAAGACGCGATGGTCATAGCGGCCATCAATCCAGTAGCCAACATCAACCAAAGCGTTGTTTCCGCGTGTTCCTCGTGTTCTTCCAACTCGTGTTCGCTCACTCCTGCAAAATGCTCGACCGCATGTTCGGCCTCATCTCCGCTGAAATATGCTGGGAGCGTCAATAAGGTAACCACAACGATGGTCGTCAATGCCGTCATCTCGATGGTTTTGTTTTTCATCAACATACCGATCAGAAGTAGGATAAAGCCAAAAGCCGATCCGAGGATGGGGATGTGGTTGGTCAAGAGGTGAAGGTGCGTTGCATCCATTTGTCTAAAGTTTTGGCAAATGTGGAAATTTACGGGGAAGTGTAACCGATGATCGTCTTTTTCGTCCATTCAAGCGAAACTTAACCGCGCACTCGTCTTTCCTGTCTATACTAGCGTCTTGAAATCAATTGCTGCCTAAGCCTATTAACCCGTTCAAACCATATCTGATCTTTTGTCTGTTCGCTTTCGGGCAACTTAGCGCCTTGGCTCAGTCCATCAGCGGGTTTATCTATGACGAAACGAATGCACCCGTTCCCTTTGCCAATGTTTACATAAAGAACACGCAATCGGGAACAGCAGCTGACGCCCAGGGTAAATATTACCTCCAACTCAACGATCCAGGAGTGATCGACTTGGTCATTACCGCGGTGGGCTATGAGAATCAGGAAGTGAAGGTGAAAGTCGCCCATCGCGAAGATGCCGTTAAAAATGTTTGGCTCTTGCTCGATCATCAGGAATTGGCCGAGGTGAGTGTCAATGCCCGTAAGCGCGATCCGGCTTATGACATCATCGCTAAAGCCATCGATGCAAAACCGAGGTGGAACAATCAACTCCAATCTTCTTCGTGCGATGTGTACATCAAAGCGGCAGAAGTGATCACCGAAAAAGAGAAAAAGAAACGCGAAAAACAGTTGGAACGTCAGGCCAAACGCGAAGAAGACGAAGCTACCGAAGAAGATCCAGACGAGGTGGAAAAGCGCGAAAAACAAGCGGCCATCAATAAAATAGCCAACGGAAGAAACATGGCGGAAGTGCAGATGAAACGCTATTATCAGCAGCCAAAAGACATTAAAGAAATACGGGAAGGGTTTAAAAAATATGGCGACATCACCGCCTTGTTTTATACCAGTACAAACGAAGCCGATTTTAACTTTTACGACAACCTGATGGAAATGGGTAATTTGAATGAATTGCCCGTCATAAGCCCGTTGCACCCGACTTCCATTGTTACTTACAAGTTCAAACTCGAAGAAATCATCACAGGTGGAAATCACCTGGTGTATCGCATCAGTGTGACACCTCGAAAAAAGGGGAACGCCTCGTGGGAAGGCCAAATTTGGGTGGTCAATGACCTCTATTGCATTTCCAAAGTTGATTTGGCCTTGAGCGAAGAAGGCCTGATGATTTACCGCAGTTTCAACATCGAGCAAGATTTTGAAATCCAAGGCGATTCCTTGGTATTGCTCAAACGCCAAGAGTTTGACTATGAAAGCAAAGGCGGATCACGAACCTTTGTCGGCAACACCATAGCGCGCTATGAAAACTACCACCTCAATCCAAGCTTTGATAAGAAATTCTTTAAGAATGAGGTAGCCGTAACGGAACAAGATGCCTACGATAAAGACTCCACATACTGGGGGAAAATTCGTCCCGAACCGTTGACCAAAGAAGAACAGCGCTATCAGCGCATCAAAGACAGCATTTTAACCATAACTACCAGCGAACATTACCTCGATTCGCTCGACAGTGCTTTCAATCGAATCACGGCCCTCGACATCCTTTGGGAAGGGGTGGGTTTTAGCAATCGGGTTAAGAAGCAATACCTGTATTTGCCTTCTGTTCCGGCTTTCATCAATCCCTTCGAAATTGGTGGGCTGCGCCTTGGTCCAACGGGTTATTATTTCAAAAAATGGAAGAATGAAAAATACATCGGTATTGGAGGTCGCCTTGACATGGGCGTCAGAAACAACGATATCAAAGGGAGTTTAAATATTCGCTATCGCTTCGACCCAATGCATCAAGGTTATGTGGGCATTTATGGCGGAAAGATGTTCAATACCATAGTGGATAATGATGCCGTCACTTTTCTTTTTCAGCGATCGAATTGGATAGAAGAATACCGCATTAATCCATATGTAACCCGCGAATTATTTCCAGGATTGATTGGCGCATTTATCGTTGAATATGTCGATCGATTGCCTATCGATCAATACAAATTCGGAGCGCTCACTGAAGATTGGTTTGGCGGCAATGAACCATTAACCTTCAGCCGCTATCAAACTGTCATTGCTACTTTTCAGCTGCAATACACACCTTTTCAGAAATACATGACCGAACCGTATCGCAAGGTGATTTTAGGTAGCAAATGGCCAACGTTTGAAGCCGAATACAAGCGAGGCATTCCAAACTTTCTTGGCAGCGACATCAACTTTGATTATGCCGAAGTGGCCATTCGCCAAAACTTCAAGTTGCGGACCTTTGGCACCACTTCGTACCACGTTAAGTCGGGTAAGTTTTTCAACAAACAAGACCTGCGTTATGTCGATTATAAAATCTTCCCGCGAGGCGATAAATACTTTTTTGCTTCCCTAATGCAGTCCATGCAAATTCAAGACACCACGCTATACGCCAACGATATTTATGTGCAGGCGCATTTGATTCACCATTTCAACGGCTCGTTTATGAACTTGATTCCACTGGTCAATAAACTTGGGATTCACAGTGTTGTGGGCGCCAGTGGATTGTATATCAAAGACAGTGGTTATCTATATGGCGAGTGGTTTGCAGGAGCCGAGCGCTATTTCAAGGCAAGCCGCGCGCGATGGCGATTTGGCGTCTATTTCGTTGATGCCGTTTCCAATTTCGGATCCATTCAGCCGCGCATCAAATTTGCCATCAATCGCTACAGCCTCAGAGATCAAAGTTGGGGGTATTGATGCGATAAACCACTACTGGAATGTCGCGCCATGTGCTGGTTCCGCTGGGTTCCATACCATTGCGAATCGCTACCGCCTGTGATGGTAAATTCTCATGATGGATCAACGAAATGATGCTCCGAGCAAGGCGGTGTTTAAACGCATATTTCCTGAAAAAAACGGCCGCCTCGGTGGCGTATCCTTTACCCCAGTACTTTCTCAACAAGGAATAGCCAATTTCCAATTCGCTTGTTCCATCAATTTCTTGAATGAGCAAACCACAATATCCCACAAATTGACCTGAATTTTTTTCGACCAAAGCGTGCAAGCCATAGAGCCCGATATCGTAACGCTCGAGCTGCCGATCAAGCATGTCCTTGGTGTTTTTGGCCGCTTCGCTTGGCTCATACATTGGGAAGAACTCTGTGGCAATGGGATCGGCCATAAATTCCATAATGGCGAGCGCATCTCCGGCTTGAAGGGGCCGCAAAACCAGCCGTTCGGTCTCAGCGGTAAATGGGTAATCAACCGCTGTTGATGGGGTGATGGTTGGCATAGCCTTGAGTTTTGTATGTGCTAAAATGCGAATTTATCACCAACTAACGCAGCTCAATTGTTATAGGTTTGTCGAAATTTCAAATCATGAAAAGCAAAATATTGGTTGTCGTTGGCGTGTTGATCGTATTGATGGTTTCGGCATATCTATACTTAGACAATCGAAACCGAACGCTAAGCCCTCCCGGTCATGCTGAAGTTACTACGTTTGATAAGCTTACTATCTCAGTAGATTATAGCCGACCATCGGTGCGCAATCGGGTGGTGTTTGGAACCGAGGAGGAAGACGCCTTGCAGCCTTATGGTCATTACTGGCGGTTGGGCGCAAATGAGTCTACCGAAATGACCATCAACCGCGATGTTACCTTCAACGGACAGGACTTGAATGCTGGGACATATAAGTTATATGCCATTCCTGGTAAAGACGAATTTGAAATTGGCGTGAGCACAGAAACCGGAACTTGGGGCTATGCTGAACCCGACTACGACAAGGATGTGCTACGAACCAAAGTTAAGGCTACCGAAGGTGGTCTCACCGAACAGTTTACCATTGGATTTAAGGAAACCGATTTTGGTGCCGTTATGGTTTTCTCCTTCGAGCAGGTGCGGTTTGCGGTTAAAATTGAACCGAGGTTTTAAGCTTATTTCTTAACCGGAGCCTTGAGCTTTTCTATGTGCAATCCCACTTTTCCTGTGGCGAACAGCACCATAGCCATGTCGTTATAGCGCACACGAAATTGATGAAAGTCGATGCTGTCGAGCTCCGTTTCGATGTTGATATTTTTTCCTGATCTACCGCGTTCTACCCCACTGTATATCAGTTGAGGAATGGTGTCGATGTATGCGCCAATCGGAATTTTAAGTTTCGATAAAATCTCGTCTATGATTTCATCGTGGAAGAAGTAGTCGCCAGCGCGCAGCAGCGAAGTGCTCGTATTGGTCACGTTAAAATCAAAGCCTTCTACGCTCAATTCGCGCGTAGATGCAGAGAAATAAGGCCGGCCCAGCACTTCGATTTCCATGTCCACATCACCGCTAATTATGGCCGTTATAAGCAGAAAGCTATCAACGCTGGTCAAGTTGACCGAATCGAGGCTGAGGTCCTGATCTTCCACGGTGAATTGCAGTCCAAAAATGTGTTCTTTCAATTTGGCGTTGACCCGATTGTAGTCGATTACCACAGGCAGATATAATGCCGTCTGTCCTTTGCCTGTTTTGTCAATGACCAAAGGCGGAAAAGGAACGTCAACACGAGCATTTGCCGCAGAATCGAACACGTTGTTTAAGGTGCCAACCACACTCAAATCAATGGCTAAATCGTTGTCGATAAACTCAAAGCCATGCAGCCTCAACTCGCGGGCGTCAATGGTCAAATAAACAGGCTGCACTTGCCGATTGATGCGAATGGGGTTCGATAATTTGCTCCAAGTTTTCTTGAGAATCTTTTGCAAATCGAGGTTAGTCAGTTGTTCATCGATCAGCTGCGTAATCCGACTCGATTCATCCCGGATTAAATCGTCTACAAAAGGCGTAATGTCCAATTCCAACCCAAGCACTTTTACCACTGCTTTGTTCATCCACACCACGTTTTGTAGCGAAGTCGAAGGCTGCATCGAATAATCGTCTTTTAAACTCAATGCCGATACGAATTTTGGCATCAACTTAAATTTGGTCACCGTTCCCATCAAGTTGTGTTTCACCTCGACTGTCAGTGGCACCGACCAGTACAGAGACTGATTTTCGCCAGCCAGTGCCACGCTTCCAGCGCGTTCGATGGTCACTTTTAGGTTGCCTTTTATGGGCTTATCTTGAACAAGTGTGTTTGGGATTTTTTGATTTAAAACGGTTTGTATTTCCGAAAGTGGCAAGCGGATGGGCAAGCTCATTTCCGATTCGGGAATGGCAATTTCACCCCCATCAAAGTCGCTGTGGCGCTGCTTCAGCCATTTGCCGCGTTCACCGCAAGAACTAAGCAGCAGGACGGAAAGGAAAAATAGGATAAACCGCGGTCGTACCATGGAACAAAGATGGCCTAGCTGAAGAGATTTATCGTATAGTCGAAAAGCTTTTTATTACCCGGTTTTCCATGCCCTGGAATCACCGTTTTTACTTTCGGAAACTGAGCTTTCACTTTACCAACTGTGATGGGCCACTCTTCTTGATCGGCATCATAGAGATAACCCTTATCGGCTCCGAGGCATTTGATCATACAGCCGCCAAAAAGAATGCGTTCCGAAGGAATGTAGGTTACAATATTGTCGCGTGTATGGGCTGGTCCAAAGAAATAACTGATGATTTTTTCGCCACCAACAACCAATTCAAGTGTATCCGTGAAATAGCGCTGTGCACAATGATAGCCTTTGATTCCAGCCAGCTTGCAGGTGTTTTTATGGCTGATGGTCTGACATCCCGAACCTACAAAGCTGAGCATGCCACCCATACAGTCTTCGTGAAAGTGGTTGATGACTAAAAAATTGATGTCGGCTCGAAGCACATCGTTCACCCAGTGAATCAAATCGGCTGCGGCTTCGTTGCCTGTGGGTGTATCCATAACAATGGCTTCGCCATTTTTCACGAATAACAATCCGTTGCACGGAATGCTTTTTCCCTTGTTGTCTAGGTAAGAAATGTGTAGGTATGTTGTCTTGCTCAAGGGCACGATTTTCAGCGAATCGCTAACCACGATGGTATCCGATTTAGCCAATAAGGAAGTAGAAAGCGCAAGGAATAAGAGGGCAAAAAGGACGTTTTTCATCATAAGGAGCTGTGGCCAAAGTAGACGCAAGCATACGCGTTTTAGTTGCAAATTGACCTTCTGATCCAAAAAATGACGAAAACGGCCTGGAGGCCAATATCATCAAGCGATAACGATTATCGGACGAAAAATAAGGTGCTTATACAATGAACGTTAGTTGTAATTAAAAACAGCAGTGTTTACAAGCCTTACAGCGTAAAAATGGGCGCCTAAAAAAATGACTAGAACTAGCTATTGCACGACTTTGGCTTTCGTTGGACATTTGTATGGAAGGTCAGGTTATGTAATTGATTATACTCCTTCAACCACTAAAGCCCGTGAGTCCCAAAGCCACGGGCTTTTATTAAACAAGTTCATGGTTTTGATTAGATGTAGTGATTTTCAGTTCTTTCAAAATACCAATCAAGATAATGAGCGCGGCTTTTATGCTGCGTTCGCCATGCCCGGATCCGATGCCCACCGCTTCCAAAATTGCGGTGGGTTTCATCGGTTTATCCGCCAAATAAAATAGATATGCCATTGAATCGACTTAATTACTTGATGACACACGTGCTTTGGATGTTTATGCTTGCCGCAATATGCAGTTGTCAAACATCTCATGCAGATGAAGATATGGAATCCATTTCCGACATGCCCACCTTAAAGGAAAGTGTGCATGCTCTAGAAGCAGAATTCGCGGCCAATGCGGAAGTAATCGAACAGAACAAGGCGTATTTTGATGAATTGGGCGTTCAACTGGAAGCAGAACGAATGAATCTAAAAAGCCTAGAAGCCTTTCAAGTGATGCGATCGCCAAAGGAAAAGGAGCAGCAGATAAAAGATAAAATCAAATGGATACGTTCGCTGGAAGTTAGCCGCGAAAAGGTCATGCGCCTAATTGCAGAAAACGAACACTATAGCAGTATGCTCGAACGCCAGTTGACCGACCTTAGGCTAAAAGTAAATGAGCAAGAAAAAGCCATGATTTCCCACCAATCAAAGTAGCCGGTCAAACCTTACTTAATCGCGAACTTTTCCACATTAGCCTGCCGACTAAAGGCTCCGAACTATATTCGTTTCTCACTTTGGCTTTCGGCCCTATTAAACCCGTTTCATTATGAGTGAAAAGACCCAAATTCATTGCCCAAACTGCGGCACTTCCATCGATGTGCAAGACATTTTAGCCCATCAGCTGGAAGATGAATTGAAAAAGAAATTTCGCGATCAATTGAATTCCGAACGCGAGCGCTATGCTAAGCAGGAAAAGGAGTTGCAGGCAGATCGTGACGCTTTTGAGGAAAAGAAAAAGAAGGAAAACGAAATCTTTCAAGAGCGCTTAGAAGCCAAAATAAAATCTGAAAAACAGGCCATAGAAGAAAGCTTGCGCAAGAAAATCACGGGCGAGCAAAACGAGTTCATTTTAGGCTTGCAAAAAGAGCTGGGCGAAAAGTCGGAGCAGGTGAAAGAACTGAATCGAAACCGAGCTGAAATAGAGCGCCTAAAACGCGAAGCGGGCGAGATGAAGGAAAAGGCCGAGGCCGATGCCCAAAAGAAGCTCAACGAAGTATTAAACAGCGAGAAAGAACGCATCCGAAAGAGCGAAGAAGACAAAAACGAACTGCGCTTTAAGGAATTGCAAAAGCAGCTGGAAGACCAGAAAAAGCTGACCGAAGAAATGAAGCGCAAGCAGGAGCAAGGCTCCATGCAGCTGCAAGGTGAAGTGCAAGAATTGGCCATAGAAGAATGGTTGGCAGCTTCGTTTCCCTTGGACACGATAGACGAAATCAAAAAGGGCGCCCGTGGGGGCGACTGCATCCAAATTGTGAATACGCGGGCCAAACAAAACTGCGGCAGCATTTACTATGAAAGCAAGCGTACCAAAGACTTTCAACCCACATGGATAGAAAAGTTTAAAGCCGACATCCGCGAAAAAGGCTCAAACATCGGAGTGCTCGTTACCGAAGTCATGCCTGCCGACATGGAGCGCATGGGCTTGCGCGAAGGCATTTGGATCTGCTCGTACGAAGAATTTAAGGGCCTTTCGGCTGTGTTGCGCGAGTCCATCATCCAGATCAGCAGCGCGGTGGCTAGCCAAGAGAACCGAGGCGACAAAATGCACATGCTGTACGACTATTTGACCAGCAACACCTTCCGCCTTCAAGTGGAAGCCATTGTAGAAGGCTTTACGCAAATGAAGACGGACTTAGACAGCGAAAAACGCTCGATGCAGCGCATTTGGAAGCAACGCGAAAAGCAGATCGACAAAGTGACGATGAACACCATAGACATGCACGCCTCCATCAAGGGCATTGCCGGCAACGCCATACAAGCCGTTCGACTGCTCGAGCTAGGCGATGGGGGTGAAAACGAAGACGAGGACGACTAAGCCAAAAGCAGCGAAAGCGCAAGCTAAGTTGCACCAGAATTCTACGCATTCAATTTAGAACCGTCTTGCGAAGCCTTCGGCCTAAAATCGGCTTGGCTATCGCATTCTTTAGTATCAAAGTACTAATGTTTTCAGGTTAATCTTTCGTGAAATTTGGTTTAGTCCGTGGGCATTTGACATGCCTATTCCTGTTTAACCAATAACGCTTAGTCTATGGAAGCCAAACAAAATCCGACTCGACAACGCTTAAAAATTGCTGTGAAACTCTGTTTAATCGCCATTGTTGCGTGTTGCCATTCGCATATGCGTGCTCAGTGAGGCATTTCCACTACTTACATAAGATGAGTTATTGAAACAAATTTCTACTACAATGTTGCTCGTTCCATTCCAATCAAAACAGTTGCTGAAAATGTGGGTATTATTGCCAGCAACCGGAGCATAAGCGCTATTTGAATAAACACTCGTCAAACCAGTAACATAAGAACTCAGACTTGTATTTGTAGTATGACCAAGCTTTATTTCGAAGCTTTGAAGTGCCGGACACGAATTCACACTATAAATTGGAAAGGTGATCGAGTTGATTTTGTCAACGATTCCACAATTCCCCGTTAATTCAGACGCTAGAATAAGTATCTGATGACGGGCACCCCAATAATAATTGCCATAAGGTGCAGGATATCCAGTAGCACTATTATAAGTGGTTCCAGTTCCAACGGTTATGGTTTGACTTATAGCTGAAAATGAACCGAAAAAGAGAAAGGACAATACCAAGAAATGGGACAACCGAGTAAATGTTCTCATGGAGGTATAGGTATTAAAATTTCGATCGAAAGTAGATGGTAAAATACTGCCATAAACGACTTGTTTACAATTATTTAGCTTGGATTAAAATCAAATTAAAACCAGATTAAAATGAGATTAAAACGAAATTAAAACCGGATTAAATGGAGGGCATTAGTTGAATCATGTTCCGTTTATTTCCTCACTTTTTTCATTTCGATAGACGCCTGGAAACGGTCTTCGAATTCGTGAAGGAAATCGCCAAAAAAAGTCTTAAAACTTGTTAATAACCTGTTTAAAACATGCTTAAAACATGTTAATAGCACAATAATTTGAATCGAAAATTAAAGAAACTCGAATCGAAAAGTTTGAATCTCAGCTAAACCTAAACGGAGTTGATTAGCGCTTTCGGTTTTCAAACAGCTCAAAGCTTACCGATCGAGTTGAAATATGGTATTTACAGAAGTCTATAATGTATCAATACTGACTGAAATTCAATCTGTACGCTTTCCCGAGAAATGCCACTGTAAATCAGGACGATAGAAATGATATTCCATTATCAAAAGATATGCAGCGATGTGGGTTTTATACCAAAGAAGAAAAACTTGTTTTTGTCGGTCATTACTGGACAGAAGGTGATTTGGATTTGGAAAGCCCGAACGTTTGTTGTGTAGATTACAGCGTTGCAATACCACGTCAACAAAAGCCAAGTCCGGGGTTCGTGGCTTACCGATGGAGTGGAAGTGAGCCGTATTAAGGAACCTAGTTGTTGAAAGTATGCATTAAGCCATTCATTGGCCAAGTATCTATTAACCGACCGAGTAATTCATAATATGATTGATCCCTCATTGGATTTAGTTTTTGGTTATTGGATTAGATAAGTATCGCTCTAAATCCTCTTGCAATGCTGGAAATTGAGGTTCACGCACAAAACAAAACTCCAAGTCTTGCAATGTGTCGTCCACTTCAAAGTCAATCAAATAGTCACGCCCTTGGTATTTCTCCAGTTTGATATAAGATTCACCATTGGTATCTACTCGTTCATCGTTTTCATAGGATTCTACATTGTCCAATGCGCCTTGCTCATTGTTAACGAATTCGTTAATCAGATGATAGGTGTACTCGTTGATTGCCACTTTGTGCGGATATACATCATGTTCTTGCCAAAACGATTGTACTTCCCCAGCGATAAAATCGCTCCATGCTTCTAAGTTGTCTAGTGTTCTCTTTTCTGTGATTTTCATAATGGTGTTTTTAATCATTATGGGGTATGAAAACTATAAAAGGTCGGTCGTCCGGAAAGCATTTTCAGCAGGATTTTGAATGAAGCGTAACTTGAAGTTTGAATAAGTTCAATTTATTGTAAACGAACTTTTTACAATGTGAATCCTCCGGTATTCAAATCAAAAAA
>Ga0115566_10001030_pt1 | contig 24044 bp, 12 predicted proteins | sample COGITO_mtgs_1204_3_FD_87173 | JGI IMG/M metagenome (GOLD analysis project Ga0115566, IMG submission 87173) | Pelagic marine microbial communities from North Sea - COGITO_mtgs_120405 | ecosystem: Environmental > Aquatic > Marine > Epipelagic | place: Germany:Helgoland, sampling site Kabeltonne...
AAGAAATTAGTGAATATGGAGCCCATAACCAACGTGGGTATGTCACCATAGAAGTTCGCACCCGAAAAACTGACTCTGGAGAGTGGGATTTTGTATGGATTGAAGAATTAATCGAAATGGCTGAGCAATCTGCCTCCGCACCCTTATATGCATTGCTAAAACGAGAGGATGAAAAATTTGTCACCGAACAAGCTTACGATAATCCAGTCTTCGTTGAAGACTTAGTTCGCAATGTAGCCCTTCGTTTAAAACAGGATGAACGGATGACTTCCTATCGCGTTAAAACTGTTAACCACGAAAGTATTCACGCTCACAACGCCTTCGCTGTCGTTCAAAGTTCGAACTGGACAAATTTTTAATACAATCGCACAATATAAAACCTCGAAGTCCATCGAGACTCAATAAATGATAAAATCAACTTTTAAATATATACCTACTAATCGGATCTCAGGAAATCCCATTAACCCTCGAAAGCTTTTTGATGCACCTGCAATCGAGGATCTTGCAAAAAGCATAAAAAGCTACGGTGTCCTTCAGCCCATTGTAGTTTATAAACTTGAAAAAAGGTATATGTTAATCTGTGGCGAAAGGAGATTTAGGGCTGCGAGTTTGTCAGGTTTAAAAAAAATGCCGGCAATTGTGCATGATAAGCAACCAGAAAAAGAAGCAGTGCTAGCAATGGCTCTCGTCGAAAACTTGCAAAGAAAAGATGTAGATTTAATAAGTGAGGCATCTGCTATAAAAAACTTAATTGAATTATATAATTGGAATTTCACAAAAGTTGCGAGAGAGCTTGGCACAAACCCATCTTTCGTAAGAAATAGGTTTTTACTAACAAAACACAGGGATGTGTTGGATTCTTTTAATGCAAAGGAAATCTCATATTCAGAAGCAATTCTTGTATCAGAAATTGATGCTCATAAAACTCGGTCTTGGCTTCTTAAGAGAATTTATAATGGAGAGATTAACGGACAAAAAAAACTCAGCGAGACTATTTCTAAAGTCAAGCGGATCATAAAATTCATTAAAAAACCAAGCTTCACTACAAGAAAAATCGGCAGAGAAAGTATATCTTTAGATGTCGAAAATTTACCTTCATGTGGTGCAAGTTGCCCTCACTTTTTGAGGCTATCCTGGATTGAAAAAAAGCACTTTAAAATAGACCTAAAAAATGTTGGTTGGAGTGAGTTTTGTATGCAAGATAAAGGGACTTGTTATAATCTAAAGCAAAAAGCACGGAGTGGAATTTTACAAAAATTTTATAAATTTGAAAAAAAAAGAGAAATCCCCACCATTGAGGGAGAATCTATGATTTGGATGAACTACGAGGGGAAATCATGTCGACAGTGTACTTCTTTATTTCAACCCCAAGACTTTGGATTAAATGCTAGGAATCCCGTTTGTACTGAGAAAAGAATTAAGTGTTTCAATGATCGAAAAAAACAATTAAAGAAAAAGTTATTATTGTCTGAAAAGATAAAGAATGCGAAATTTAATGAGATAGATCAACAGATTCATGAGCAAAATGATGTAACTAAGAAAGTGAAGTCAGATGCACGTTTAACAAAGAATGAAGTATGTTTTATTATCTCTCAAGTTCTTGTTCTGATGGGGGGGGAAAAAAGACTAAATATTTTTCTCAAGTCTCATGAATTTTTCGAAAATGCCCCTTCTGGTTTAAGTGATAAAATTAAGTATTTGCACAATAAGTTGAACGAATCTTGTGCAGAAAATAATTTGCATGAAATTCTTTTGAAGGAAGTTTCCTTGTCCTATAAGTTTGTTCCGAAAAAGATGGCACCCAAATATTTTAATCGAATTACCCAACGAGTGATCAAACTTCAGTAATGAGCAGAGAAATTCAAAGTTCTTTTGAGATTAATCACCAAACTGAGTTAGGAGGACGTACTGGTTATATAAATTTTGGGCCAAATGGAAGAAGTCGGATATCGACCCCTGTGTTCTTCCCCGCAATGTGCGTTATGACAGGACCACCTGGTTACGGTAGGCAAGGTGCAAACTATAAATATATGAAGCGTTGGATGGCTCGGGAATGGAGACACCCACAATATCTTACTGAAGTTCTTCATTTTACCGAATACACGCAGAGCAAAAATACATTAGATTTGTGGTTACAACGTCCAATACAAGAGTGGGCTGATAGGTTGATGATGGGTGGAGAACTTTCAGATAATACTGGAAAAAAGATTTATGAGCAGGGAGAGCCTAAAGAGGGTAAGGAAGGAGATTTTGATTACGAAAACGAGCCTGCACTTCCTTTCTATGATCTTTGTTTTTTTCTAGATTCAGGGGGCTTCAAACTATTAGCAAACAGTGATTTTAATCTAGATAAGTTTGATTTAGAAACAACTCCAGAGACGGTGTTTATGTTACAGAAAAAACTTGGTGGTGACATTATTGCTTCACTCGACCAGCCGATACCTCCTCTTGATTATTCTTCTTCCGCTCTAATTAAAATCCAAGAAACAAGTATTAAAAATGCTTTATGGTTATATCAAAAAATTGCTACTGAAAAAAAAGCGGGATCTTCCTATCAACCACTCGTTTATCTAGCAGTTCATGGTATTGATTACGAGTCTACCTGTAATTATGTAGAAAAATTATTGTCTTCTATTGAGAGTTCAGAGCTAAAATATGAAAATATAGGATTCGCCATCGGTTCTCTTGTTCCCAGAAGAGCAAACAGAGCATTGGTAACAACTATAGTAAAAGCTGCAAAAGATACCTTACGAGATTTTGTTGGCGGAAGATATTATCAATGCCCAGTCCATGCATTTGGGGTAGGGGGGGACTTAGTTCCAATCCTATCGATGCTTGGAGTTGATACATTTGACAACAATACCTATGTTCAAGCGGGTGCAAATTTGAAATTTCAATCGATTTTTAATCACGAAACATTGGGTGCAAATAAACCTGTGGGTATTAGAGACTTAGATCATGATTTGCTCCAAGGTTGTGGCTGTAAAGCATGCAAAAGAACATTAGAGCATAATCTATTGGATATTTACAAAGTCATCGTAGACAAGCAACGAGACAAACGGCATGATTTTAAGGGTATTGATCGTAGGATAATTAAATCTGAGGCTTATACATTTCTAAGTATGCATAATCTCGAGCAAGAATTTCGGTCACTCGAGAGTGTACATAGGTCAATTGAAAAAGGAGTTATTTTAGATTATTGTAAGCAATTTGCTGATAAACGTAATACCAAATCAAATCTTTACAGAGCTTTAGAAGTAGCAACTGGGGAACTTATTGAGGCAAAAGTAGCTTCAAGAAGAGTTGATCTTGGCTTGAGCAGAGACTCTTTTTCTGTACCATCTAGCTTTAAACCCGACACAGAGAAAGAGATCCTTCTATTTTTATCCTGCACAAAAGATAAGCCTTACAAGAAATCCATTTCTAGGAAAACTATTCTTAACGCACTAAATAGGGATCAGCGAATTCATACGGTGACAATTTCAGGGTTTTATGGTCCAGTACCTGAAGAGTTTGAGGAAGAAGATGAAATTTTAGGCTACGATTACGAACTCAAGGAAAGTGCTGTAGACCAATCAGACTATGTATTTCAAAGAATAATCGACTATTTAAATAGATACAGTTGTTCCTACAGAGCAATTTACGCTTATGTTACGACAAAGGCATATAGGAATGTTATCGAGAAAGTTTTTTCTAATTTTGATAAAGGGTTGTTGATTCCTGAAAAGCCCAAAGAAAGAATTGCAAAGGAACTTCTTAAAAAAGAAAATCTTCTTGAACTTCAGATTGAAATGTCCCATGTACTAAAGACCAGTCTAGTATCTTTTCAGTCTGAATTCTTACTTGATGTTTAAACAATTTAATAGAAAATTTAATAATAGAGGCTCTTCGAAGCCCACAATTTTTGTGTGGTATGAAGTTCCCTCTATTGGTCAAAATACAACCTACTGATACGCAAGGTAATGATGCTGTAGAATTTCTTTTGACTCAACTTGAGCCAGGAAAATTTTCTTTCATTACAGTTGGCTTTTCGATGAATGTATCAGAGAGCTGGAATTGTTCAGAGAGAAGTGCCATTAGTTATTTTAAAACTGCTCTTTATGAGTACCTATCAACAATTCAGAGTAATTTTAAAGTCTTAGAAGATTCTCAGAATTTATTACTAAAGCTATCGTATTGCTGCGGTAACGATAGCTGTAGAGCACTTCTCTTTAGAGGATGTAGAACGGTTGTTGGTATCGAAATTCTCTGCAAGAAATGCAAACAAGTGAGTCCACCTTTCAATTTCAAGTAGGTTGAATATAGGACAAAAATTCCAGCTAAAAAAATTGCCCAATTGGGGGCATGGAGAGATTGTGAACTTAAGTAAAGATAAATCTTGCCTTCGTTTCTTTATTTCACCGTCACAAACTCGAGATTTCGAAGTCAGATTTGAGGATTTGACTGATCCTATTATCCCGATGCAGTCTACTTGTTTCTGGTTCGAAGATGAAAACATTACCTGGGGTAGAGTTGACCATTGCACTAACGAAGGGGTATTTCCCAGAAAATATTATGTAAAGCCAGCAAATCGAGTTATTTGCCAGATGGGTGAAGATGAGTTTCACCTGCGTGGGTACTGTGAGAACCCAGATGTATTGCGTTTATTATCTCATCTCGAAACGGAAACCCCCTTCTTTTTTGAGAACCGGTCAGAATTAATTCAAATTTTAGCCGAGCAAAAGCAACTTGCAGGTGGAATGAATGCTTTGGCGGGGTCTAGAATTCTTTTATATAACCATCAACTTAATGTCTGCGAGCAAGTGCTGAAGGATCATAGAGTTCGTTACCTCCTTGCAGATGAGGTTGGTCTTGGTAAGACAATTGAGACAGGAATGATCTTAAATCAACTTCTCGCTGATGATGGTTCATTGTCTGCTACAATATTTGTTTCAGAGACTTTGGTTGAGCAGTGGGAGGATGAAATAAGAAACCGTTTTCATTTATCAGGTAGAAGGGTAAAGATTCTGGATCATTCGTCTTTATCCACATCGTCACGAGTTGATATTGTTGTGATCGATGAGGCACATCGGCTAAGAAAAGAAGATCTTTTTGATGCCGCAAAACGAATATGTTCTAGAGCAACCTCTCTCCTCTTATTGACTGCCACTCCAGTTGTTCGCTCTAGCTCTGATTTATTTTGGCTTTTACATCTTCTTGAGCCAGAAATTTATCCTTCCACAGAAGAAGCAATCTTTATGAATCGTTTCGAGCGGCGACGTGAAATTGGAAAATTCCTACGGAGTCTTCAAGCAGCCAACATATCATTTACGATAAAACGGACACTGGGCAGAGTCACTGAATTGTTGGAGAATGATTCTATTGCCACTAGTTTTACAGAGGGTATTGAGGCTTTATCAGATGATGAGCTAAAAAGCAGACAAGATCAATTGATTCGACATATTTCTGAGACTTACCGCATTCATCGAAGAATGCAAAGAACTCGCAGAAAATGGATCGTCGACGATGTTCCACATGCAATTCGTAGTACTCGCTTAGATCTCATCGAAGATATAGTTATCAATGACCAGGAGAATAATGGATTGTGGGAAGGATTGGATGCTTGGCGTATTGAAATTCAGCGATTAGCTTCTGAACACGAAGATTTAATTGATCTCTATTTTCAACTGGCTTCATCTATTGCTGGAACAAACCTCCAACTGAAAACGGCGTTAACGAAATTAGAAGCACATCCCACCTCTAGGGAAGACTCAATTAAACATGAGGTACAAAAGCTTCGAGGATTAGTTTCGACGAGGAATTATGAACCCATTGAAGAATCAGTAATTGAAATTGTCGAGCAAACCCCTCAAGGCAAAAAGATTGTAGTCTTCTGCTCTGATCAAGATGCTCGTAATGGACTTTCAAAACTCCTTGAAGAAAAAAACATTAATGCCTTTTCTTTAGATCATTGCGATTCCTTCAAAGATGTCATCGATGATTTCAGGGATAGCAATGACTTAGCAGTTCTTTTATGTAATAGTCGTTCGGAGGAAGGGCTCAATCTTCAATTTGCTCATCGTTTCATTCATTTTGATTTACCCATAAATCCTATGCGAATTGAACAACGCATTGGTCGGGTTGACCGCGTAGTCCATTCAGAGAAGTTTTCAACGAGAATTATTCTTTCTTCTGAGGAAGAGGATTTACCAGTCGATTGGGCATGGTTTTGCTTATTGAAGGAAGGTTTTGGAATTTTTCAGGAGTCTGTTTCGGATATTCCTTTCTTGCTAAACGATATTACGCGTGAATTTCGATCCTATGTTTTTGAAAACGGTCCTTACTCGATCGACGACGAATATCTACAAAACATAAAGAAAAGGGTTTCCTCTCGTAGAGAAGATAATGAAGATCAAGATATCATCGATGGATTACGTTCATTAAATGACCAATCTGAAGATTCGATTATTTCATCTTTCCAAAAATTGGAATCAAAGAGCGAAGAGTTTCAAAAGGCTCTTGGTAAGTTTGCTCACAGTCACCTCAAGCTAAGATTCACACCTCAAGATGAACGCCGCGGAGAAGGTGCTTTTGTATTGAAGCGCTCTCATCCAGATGCAGAGCTTCTAATCGATGCTACTCGAACCTCAGATTTACTAGCCCTACTGGCAACTCCTGCTACCACCAATCGAGAGCTTGCATGTGAAAATTTTGAATTGGATTTTTTACGCCCTGGTTCTTCAACAATTGAAAAACTAGAAGAGCTCTTGTCTTGGGACATCAGAGGCAAGGCTTATGCAATGTGGCGGCCCTGCCAAAGATTTTTGGAACCTACACCAGTTTTTCGTCTTTTGCTTAAAGTAAACCCAAGAGATTTATCAAAGGAGATTAATTCATCTAGAATTAATAAGGTGAACCTTGAACGAATGGCAGAAAGTTTTTACCCACCATTTTTTCATGAAATTTTTATCGATTCAGAAGGTAGCGAATTGGATGAAGAACTAATTTATCTATGCAAGTTAAAGTACAAGTCGCCAGGAAGTATTGACATTAATCTTGGTGGGAAAAGGCGAGATTTTCTACTTTCTCATTTTGGGAAGTCAGAATGGATTAAGATTTGCGAATCTGTAGGCGAAAAAGCTATCCGGCTAATAAATAATCATGAGGATTTAAAGGAGGCTGATCTAAGGGCTAAGAAGAAAATAGACAATCATTTTGCCCGAGAAGAAGCCCGAATGAAAATTCAAAGAGAAAGTGATTTTTTCTCTCCTGAGTTAATTGACTTACAAATTTCTGAAATGACTGAAATTAAAAAATTGATTGAGCAGTCTATCATTGATCCGCAAGTCACAATAGAAATAGCAGGTGCATATGTGTTGTCTGAAAAACCTTTTTGGGAGGAAGTGCAAAGGTGAAGCCGACTGAACGCAGGTACTGGCTCGGTAAGCATCTTGAGGATTTTGAGTCAGCATCAAAGGACTGTCCGCCCGAATTTGCGGACACTCCGCATTATCGATTTGCTGTAGCTTTTCGAAAGCATGCGATCAATGAACAAGATCTACAAGTTTTGCTTTGGGCTGCACTTTTTTCAGATCAATCCGATCCAGTTTCACCCATATCTCACCGATGGAAGATATCGCCTTCAATTTTCGAAGGCGTCGAAGGTTTGATTGTAGACTCCGAATTGTTTCTTGTGCTTCCCTCGGGCACAAAAAAAGCCCTCGAACCCATGCCTTGGTCGCCCTCTTGGTTCCCAGAAAGTAAATTTTTAGGAAAATTTATGCATGACTCCCTTGGCTTTACTAGGCGCCGTCCGGAGGAAAAAATTTCCGGTGATCTCGTACTTTCTGTTCTTGGTTATAAATATTACCGTTCTAGGACTCAGAGAGAAGCGATGCGAACCATCTTATGTGCACAGTATGGTACGACTGTCACGGTTAACATGCCAACGGGCGAAGGCAAAAGCGCACTTTTCTTCATTCCTGCTCTATTGAATAACGAAGATGGTGATCTGGGTGTAACCATTATCGTGGTGCCCACTGTGGCTCTTGCGGAAGACCTTGCTAGAAGGTTGGAAGGGCACCTTTCTCACCCTGTTTGCTATTCCGGCGAAAGTGATGATGATACGAAAGATGCCATTTGCGATGCCTGCCGAGCTGGAACTCAGGGAGCATTGATTTGTAACCCTGAAGCTCTTGTTCGGGGACGCTTGTCTGGAGCCGTTCGGGAGGCAGCTGAAAAGGGCTGCCTTAAGTATTTTGTGATCGACGAAGCACATATGGTTGCCAATTGGGGGGACCAATTTAGGCCGGCTTTTCAATCATTGGAAGGATTCAGAAAGAACCTACTCGAATTGTCTCCATCAGATTCCAAATTTATAACTATTCTCACTTCCGCTACCTTGACTGGTTATCATATGGATCTTTTGGAAGAGTCTTTCTCTGAGCCTGACTTATTTCAAATTATTCACGGAGCACGCCTAAGATCCGAGCCCTCTTATTGGCAAATTAATTTGGATGATTCAAATTTCACACTCGACGACATTATTGTCGATTGTGCCTACCATCTTCCTCGTCCTTGGATCTTATATGCAACTAAAGTCGAAACGGTAAATTCGCTTTATAATTTGCTTCACGCGAAGGGATTTGAAAGGGTCGGTAAAATTACGGGTGGATCTTTCACCAGGAGTGCTGAGCAAGATAAATGGAATAGGGACGAGACCGACATTATGGTAGCCACCTCCGCTTTTGGACTGGGGGTAGATAAACCGAATGTACGTGCTGTTGTGCATGCGGAACTGCCGGAGTCCCTGGACCGTTTTTACCAAGATGTTGGCCGAGGTGGTCGAGATGGTAGAACCTGTATTTCATTGCTTTTGTGGAAGAAAAAAGAATGGCAATTTGTACAGAGGATGGGAACTCCTAATCAGATTGGCTTAGAGTTAGGTTATGAAAGGTGGATGAAGTTGTTTAACTCGGCCAATGCCAAAGGCACCGAAGTATCAGTAAAGATTGATACTCCGCGAACGGTTGCGATGAGTGATAGCGACCAGAATCGACGTTGGAACCTTCGCGTACTCAACCTCATGAAAAGATCGGGTTTGCTTACTTTTAACTATATGGAAGATGAGTTGGAACAGCTCGAACGACTCTGGGTGAAACCAAAAGCGGGCCATTCGGAGAAATCGATCTGGGAACAGGCGGTTTCCTCAAAGCGTAATTCGATCAAAGAACATTATCAAAATACCAAGGATTTAATGGGACGTATGCTGAAGACCGAATCTGAGTGTATTTCAGAGATTTTAAAAGAATGTTACGAGATTACCAATCGAGGATTAAGCGTATCCAAGCCTTGCGGGGGATGTCGTCACTGTAGAGAAAATGATCGAGTGCCATTCATCGCTACCCGTGGTACTTTCCCCAAGTTTGTGCCTACAAAGCCTAGTGGTAGAAAATTTATAGATCCTGAGTTTTCCCAGCTTACACATAGCTCCAACCGGTTATTGGTAACTTACGAACAAAGCCCGGATAAAGAAGTCCTTAAAGCCTCTCTAGCCTCGCTTGCTCGTAAAGGTTTTTGCAACTTCATTGGCTTGGGAGAATCTGCGCATCTTTTGCCTTCCTGCGAGGAGTGGTTCGGCTCTTTGATTTTCAGTATGGAAGACTTTCCTTTTCCCAACAGCGTTTTGTCTTCAATGCCATCCTTTTGTTGGGCTGCCTCTAGTCGAGAAGATCTTTTGATAAAATCTTTCGAAGCTCTACAGAACGATCAATTCGAGGCATTCGTCATGTTCTGTCGAAAAGACGCCCTGGTTCCCGATCGTGGGAATCGAAGAATTATCGATTTGGTTAATTGTCGAAAAATATCTTTTGAAAACTATGATTGGAACTGAGCTTAAGTGAAAATTTACCAAAGTAACGCCCCTTTCCCGACACGAGTTGATGCTCTTGTTTCTCTTATTGCTAGTAAAAAAGAGTCTATGTCCTCGAAGGAAATAAAAGAAATATTAAGCCCATCTTTCATGGGAAATGACGATTTGTTCAATGATCTTTTAAATTCCGTTGTTGAATCTGGTATTTTGTTACAAGAGCACGGTTTGGTTTCCCTTGTCGATCAGACGCCGTCAGGCATGAAGATTGATAAGAAGTCCGTCAAAGCCAATTTCCCAATGCTTTTTGCTGATTTTGTATTGCAAGCAAACCTACCCAACGGCGATGAAAACTCTTTTGCCTTACTGGCGGCATGGTTTCTAAAACAGGACCCTCTAACCCTACCACCAAGTAGCAAAAAAGATCGTTTGGTCGCCAAAATGGAGGATGCCGGGTTTGATGTACAAAGTCTTCGACTGAACAATAACGCACAACAGGATAATTTTATTGCTTGGTGTAACTATTTGGGGCTGTGCACCCTTTTACATGAAAGAATGATTCCTGATCCCACTACATTTCTCCGCTGGCACTGGAATGAATTCAAGGATCTGGCGGAAAGTAAGACTCTTGAGATAACAGAATTTTATTCAAAAGTTGGTCAATTGTGTCCCGTTCTGGACAGTGGAGCGGTATGGGAGAAGATCAAAGTTAAGGAACCAGCTTACCCAGAGGGTTATTTTTCAAAGTCTCTTTCCTTAGCAATGATAAGGCTCGAGGCAGAAGGTTGCTTTAAAATAAACTATGAAGCTGAAACTCGCGAGGGTAGGGCTATTAATGTCTACCAAAATAGTGAAACCACAAAATCCGCCACTAAACTTATCAAGGTTGCCTAGCAGATGTCTGATTTTAAGAATATAGTTTGTTGGCAAAAAGACCGTTTGAATGCGGTTTTTCAAACCGCTGCATTAGATGCGGAAGAAGCCGTCTTCAAGTTTACGCACTCGCCCATGTCTTTTGAGCGTCTGGACCCAAATGATCTTGAACTTAGCAACACTCTTGGACAAATAGATGAGGGCGAGGCACTAGGGAGGTATTGGTTAGAAAATAGTGAACATATGTCCTGTGCCGTAATAGGTGATCCGGGAACGGGTAAATCTCACCTAATCAAATGGATTTATCGACGGGTGGAAAGAGAGCTTGGTTCGAATAACCACATTATTCTTGTTCCAAGGGACTCATCGAACCTCAGCAGTATAATAGAGCTGATCATCAAAGACTTTGATGGCCCGAACATCGAACAAATAAGAAGTCAAATACAAGGACAGAATATTACTGTGGAAGCAGCCAAGCGCTTGGTTATGGAGTCTTTGGCTAGGGCAATTGATCCGGAGACTTACGATGGTAATATTTCTTTTTTGGATGATTTAGACGAATACTTGAGGTGCAATTTACCCCGGCTTCTTCGCGATCAGAAGTTTTTGGACAACCTTATGAATCCAGCAATGCCAAATGTCTTGGATAGCCTTGTCAAGCACCTCTTTGGTAAACGTGAGACAGTCCAAGATTTGGAAAACGACTGTAAGTGGAGAGTCAATGATTTGAAGGTGCCTGACAATCTAATCAATCAATACCAGAAATTACAAAAAGATGATGATGGAAATTCGAAGGCTCTTTTTGATATTGTAACCCAAATAGATGATGATGAGGGAGTCAGAGAACAAGCCTTAGGAGTACTTAATAAGTTTTTGAAGGAAGCTCTAGCCTCGACGGTTGGAGTTAGGCAAGGGTCTTTGCTAAAGGCTTTTAATGAGATTCGGAAGTTTTTATGGAAGCAGAGAAAGTCACTTTATCTCTTTGTAGAAGATGTTTCAACGGCTAGGGGATTGGAAGGGGAGCTCTTGGAGATTATAAATGTGAAGAGAACCGAAGAACAAAATACCGACTTAGCACCCATACATTCGGTATTGGGTATAACTCGAGATGATTTTGCAAACCCTAACTTGGTTCCCGCCAACCTTAGGCAACGTTTCTCCTTGATTTTGGATTTTAGCCAGAAGGCATCCCAGATAAGAAGAGGCTTTATGGGAGAATTTGCCTCGAGGTACCTTAATACAGTTCGCTATCCCAAAAAGAAGCTCGAATCTTATGTAAAAGACAGTAGTGAGAGAGAAGCAGAACTCACCAGCTTTTGCGAGAGCTGTCCTCATAAAAAACCCTGCCATGAGGCTTTTGGGGAAGTCAATGGTATAGGATTGTACCCCTTGACAGAGAAGACGATTGAGAGAATCTATTCCTTTCGCGAGGATATAACTAAAGCCTTTAACCCTCGTGTAATGTCCAACTTGGTCTTGAAGCAATTACTGGAGCATGCGGAACCATCGATTCTTGCCGAAGATTATCCGAACCTGGAAATGCTATATGCCAATGAACTTGGTCCAAAGACAGATGCTAGCCGGAAGGTAAGTTTGGATGTAAAGCAGACTTTGATCGCAACTTATGGAGAAACGAATGGCGAAAGAGTAGCAGGTTTAATTGCTCTTTACGGTGAGCCTTCTTTGGGAACTAATAGCCTAAAAGCGGAGCTTTGCGACGCCTTCGGTATCCAAAAACAGGAGGGTGACTATCAACCTCCCCCGGAGCCGCTTACTCGTACTGATACTGATTCTAAGCCCGCACCGCCACCTCCAGGCTCTGGTCCTGATAAATTTAATAAGTGGCACAATGAAGGTGTAGTTGAGCAAAAAAATTTGGGCCCTTGGCGAAAGGCTCTTCTCGACAACCTTAAGGAGAATTTTCGAGGTGACTTCCTGGGTTTGGCAAACTTCTCCAAGAAGCAATTTCTCGTTGCAACGCACATAAAGTTCGAGGGGCAGGCGCAAAAAGTCAAGAATACCGCAGTGGAAATTGGAATAGTCTATAAAACATTAGGCAATGCAATCGGTATGCGTACGCTTTCAGAGGATATTACCGTGCAAACTAATTACCAAGATTTGGCCCATTCCTTGCGTCTCGTGGAGGGGATTGCTGAACAAATCCAAACTCACTACCGCAAAGCCGCCGAATCTGTGGAAGCTAACGAAGCCTTGGAATGTGCCTTTGGCCTCTTACACCTAGCCCACCTTCTTCACATTGGCGATCTTCCCATTAAAAAAGAAGAGCAATATAAGGCTCTGATGAACTTCGAGGCTGAAATGTCCGGAATTGCAAGCGAATTGGAAAGCGCCGCCCTCAAGAAAATAAAGGAATCTCTTTCCACTGAAGTCATCAAAGATTTGAGGACATATGTTATGGATTCTTGCATGGCATTTAAGGGAACCAGTTCGGGCCGGCCCGTACTCGTCGACCCGGATGCCTTTTGGAAGTCCATTAAGAAGTCCGAGCAAAAGGCAAAGCAGATCCTAGACGCAGAAGTAGATTTTTCTGCATGGGCTGATCCCTATTATGACCCGGTCAAGCCTTTGCTTGAGCCCTTACCCGAGAAAGTCAAAACGGCTTTGCAGGCACAGGATTCCAGGCTTAAGTCTTGGCTAAAGAAGGCACGGATTCATTTTGGCGATGAAAATCCAAGCAAACAAAGCCTGAAGCAATTTTCTGATGATTTACTTTATTTAATCCAGAGTGATAAGATTCGTCCCGAAATGCGTGATGAATTTCTTACCAAGGCAAAGGAAGTTCTAGAAGATGGGGAGTTGGATACCCTTTTTGAGGCTGTAAAAAAGGCTCTCGAATATGAGGGTATGGAAAAGCTCGCTTGCATAGGTCGACTTAGGTTCGGATGGATGGATGATTCTCTCGATTTTCTAGATGATGCTAAAAACCTGGTAGACTATGGGGTGCGGATGCTGGAGGAAGGAAATGATGTAGACGATGCAGAGAAGGCAGTAAAAGGTAGGATCGAAAGTTGTCGTGAGAAGTTGCAAGCGATTGAGGAAGGAATCGTCAAATTGAAGAAAGAGCAATGAGTGCCACCATCTTAATAACAAGGCAATTGGCCAAAAAAGTGAAAGATTTAGATGATTCTCGTGAGGGCAGGGAAGAGTTGGATAGATTCATTCACTTTGAAGAGAACTTGGATGGTATTCTAGGAGAACTTTTACGTTTAGCAATGCCTTTGGAAGCACTTGAAGGAAAAATAGAATATCCTTTCGACGAAGTTAAGCGGAAATCAATTCAGAGAAAGACAAAACTTAAGCAAACCAACTTTAACAAAGATCCTGCACAAACAGTAAAGACCCGAATTGACCGAGATGAATTTTACGATTTTTTAAAATCGTCTCGAAGCAAACTCCTCGCGAAGTGGAATGCAAACTTTGAAAGTATTCTTAATTCAGCCAAAGAAAAGATTCAGCATCTTAAAGTCATTCCGCAACCAGGACAGCAAACCAATTTAACAAACCTAGACAGAGAATTTGTTAGACTTCAAAATCTCACGGAAGAACTTCCTTCTAGCATAGATGAGGTTGAAGAAGCGAAAGAGCTGGCAAAAGATATTGGGGTGTTAATTGACAATCTTGTGGAAGGGGGAGAAATTTCTCCAGAGCAAAGAGATCAGTACGAGTTTTTAGAAGAATCAAAAATTGGAATGCCTGGATATTCATTACGCAAGCTTTTGGAAAAGGAGAGCTTACGTGAGTGGCTACTCGATCAGGAGTTCCTGAGCGATTGCCGCATTAAAAAAATGAGATAAGCATGAATAAGAATTGGAAAGCAGTTTTGCATGCGATGTATGAACTTGAGGAGCCCCTGATCAATGCGGGCGACTTTGATTCGATTTGGAATACCCCTGCTAAAATTTCAGAAAAAATACCATATTCTGAAGAACTGGGATTGGATGAATCGGCTGTCCGGGCGGTATTGGATGAGCTTTGGATTGCCCGAAAAATCATGCTTTTCCCAGTCGAGCCGTCCGAGGACTATCAATTGAAAGATGTAGTGCTTGATAAATCCGACGCTTGGGGTGATGGAGAGAACAAGCTCCGGGCGGAACAAAAGGATTGTCGATTTAGCAACGGTGAAACCGTACCCGAGTTCGAACAAGTTGCGGTATATCCGCCTTCGGTTGAGGTCAAGGCAAGGACCAGAACGGCCGAGATCGGGCGTTTGCTCTCCTTCAACTACCAACGTTTCCAGATGCAGCCGTCAACGGGCTTTCTTCGTTACGAAAGAAGGGAGCAGAGGCGACCTTTGCGTGAGGTTCCAATTCCGGAATTTTGTTCTGAATTGGTTCAGGGAGTCAGGGAGGCTGGAAAGCTTTACCTGGAGGAAAGAAACTTTGACTGGAAAATCGATCAGCCGGTCGATGGTGCGACCCTGGCCCAGGCTATTGAAATTGTCCTCACTTCCCTCAATGAATTCCTGGCACCTGGTGGAACCGCCGAATTTTCAGTCTTTCAAGTCGAGGCTACCCTGAACTCGCTGGCAGGATTGTATGCGAAGAATTCATTCGGAAAGCAACAGTCCGCTCAGGTGATTACCGCCGGTACCGGTTCCGGAAAATCCTATGCCTTTCAGATTCCCGCTCTCGTTCACTTGGCCTATTGCAGGCTCAAGGAGATTAAGGGTATTCGCGTTCTTTTCCTATACCCGCGAGTAGCCTTGGCCGGCAACCAATTCAAGGATTTCGACGAACTGGTTGCGAAGATAAACGAAAACCTTCCCGATGGGGTGGATATCCCCCAAAGCGTATTGGATTCGGGTGGTTTGCTGAAGTCATCCATGGGGATTGATCCCGAGGCAGGAGGATCGTCTTTTTCCGCCATCAAAAAAGCGTATTCGGGAGAATTTTCGCTTCTTATCAGCAACATGGACACCCTGTCGTGGAGGTTTGCTCATCCGGAAGCATCTGAGGGACTGACGAAGGATTTGGATCTTATCGTAATCGATGAAATCCACTTGTTCAGAGGCATCTACGGGTCTCACTGTCAGATGGCCCTGAAGCGTCTTCGCTTAATGAAACATGTTTGGCAGAAAAGAAAGGAGAATTCGAATTTGTCCTTCTCCGAAATTTTGAATGGGTTCAAGGATTGGGATGATTCTTCCGGCCAGCCCTTTCTTGTGGGAGCCAGCGCTACCATTGCTCAGCCTAAAAAACACACTGCCACCCTGTTTTCGATCGATCCAAAGCGGGTGATTCATGTGGATGCCAAAGCCTCTGCCGGCTCCGGTTGGGTACACCATTTCTTCCTCAGGCAAAAGGTCAAGACTTCTAACATGAGCGCTTTGATCAACGCCACGGCTTGTCTCGTACACAACCGCAGAAATGGCCTCTTTCGAGAATTCTACGAGCGAACGGACAACGAACCCATCGGTTTAGAGGACTTGCCTGACCCCGTGTCAAGTTTAAGCATAGAGCCTCGCAACCCCAATGAGATTCATAAGACCTTGGGCTTTTCCGATTCCCTGGACAACATAGGCCGATGGGGCGATACCCTAATGGATAATGAGGTAACTAAGGAAGCGGCATTCAAAACTGGCCCATCTGCTCGTCGTCCTCAAGCAGGAAGTGGGTTCCCTTACTTCAACCGATTCTTCGAGCCCTTGTGGTATTTAAGCATTCATCTCCAAGACGTCGGCTCCAGAACCGAGGATGCATGGAGCAAGAAGATGCGTCGTCATTACGGAGGTTTTTGTGCCAAGTGCAAGAAAGGCATAGGTTGTTCTATCAAAAGGAAGCCTGCTTCAATCGACGGTACGAACCTGACCGCCTCTGATCTCGAGAAGATTGATAAGCTATGGTCCACCGATCCAAATGAAAGCTCCTCCTATTTTCGAAAACTTGGTTTTTGTAAAAGCGAGGTTGAAAAAGAAGAAACGGGTAATGAAGAGGGTCGTGTAAAAAAGATTTCTTGGGCGCTATTGTCGATACCAGATGTTTTGAGTTCGGCTGCAGAAAAAGAAGAAATTGAGAACTTAGATCGCTGCCCTTTTTCCAAGGCTGGACTGTGTTGGTATTCCTCGAAAGATCACATCGGCACAAATCGGCCTTCCCCGGCTGAAACCTGAACGGATGGAAAACCCCTGCCCGGCGGGATCTTGGCTATCATCCGGTCAGCGGGGGGCGAGTTGTCCCTTTTACTTCCAGCACCAAATTCAATGCCATCGAATTGAATTCGATGGATGAAGTTTTTCGTACCAACGCCCAAAAGATGTTCAAGTTGGGAGGTAAACCGAGAGATCAGGAGGAGGAATGCACCAGCTTGGTCTTGGGCTCTCCCCGTCTCGAAGTGGGTATCGACTTAAACCAAGTTCAGGATGGCATAACCTTCCGAGCTATGACGGACCCCGCCAGTTTGCAGCAGAAAGTAGGTCGAGTTGGACGAGAAGCGGGGGCTGATAGTTTGGTCCTGCACGTAGTAACTGCAAACATTCGCGACCAGTTCTATTTCCGAAACCCCACCCGGCTTCTCAATCCCGAATACCTGCAAGCCATTCCCCTCCACGCGGAAAACAAAATCATTGCCTGTCACCACTATTTCATGGCGATCGTAGATTTCCTATGCCTGAACGCTGGAAAGGTCGCCAACGAAGGGGATCGGCTTGCCCTTGTCAACGACCACAAGCATAGCCCGCAAAGTTGGGGCAAATGGGAAGAAAAAGTGAAGGGTGCAAACGACTTTCTTTTCGGAGCATCCTCCTCTGGAAACTTGGATAACCTGAAGTCTTTCCTGACGATTCTTGGGGCTCAAGAGGAGGAAGTATGGTCTGGTGAGGATGTGGATGTATTGCCCCCGGAATCTTCTCCGGGAGACGGCCAATTTGGGGCGATTCAGGTGTTTAAGCACGAGTTCGGCTCAAAGTTCTTTCTTACCCCGCTTGATCTACGAGAAGACAGGGATTACACCGTCGCCGAATTTGCCGGAACCAGAGGAGAAATTGCTGTGAATTTTGCCGAGCCTGACCCGTGTCTCACTCGGCATAATCAATTTGTGCTTAAGGAATTGTATGATCCTCCTGGCAAATCGGTCATTTCCAGAAGTAACCTGGCCAATCTCTTGCAAAGGGATCTTTTTGTCCATGGCATACCGAGGAAAGGAATCAAGGGGGATTTCCCATTTGTTTGGGCATCCAGCATGTTCAGCCTCGTGGGCACTCGCTCGGCAGCCATCGTCGAGCTCAAGGAAGGTGCGGATCAATCCCAATGGCACAAACCGCTCTGTTACGAATCCATCTCAATGGTTACCACCCAGTTGCTTCCGGGTACCGTAAATTACAGGTTTGGAGCGAGCCCCAAGAAAGTACCCACTCGAATTGGTGATGATTCCAGTCACCCTCATGGAATCTCTGAAGCCGGAAGCAAGAAGGTATATATAATTTACCTCGATTTGAGCGGGCATCACTTCGAGAAGGCAGGATGCTCGAAGATCGCTGTCGAAGATTCACCCGAAGACGTCAAGCGCGAGCTTTCCGTGGTTGTGCCGGTTGAAATTCCAGTAATTGCAAGTTCTCCGACTCCCAGCGTTTGCCCAGCCTCCAATTTGTTGGATGACGACGAGGAATTGGAAAGGCGGTCCCGTGAATCCTTTCAGCTTCAGACTCCCCCGAAAACCTATGCCTTGCGCTGGCTTAGAGTAGAAAGCGGTGCCAATTCCCTCATCCCCTGCCGATTTGCTTCCTTTGCCACGGAGCATGGTTGCTCGGATCCCGAAGATTATCCCAAACCTCTAGCTCTGGATATATTTAGCGAAATTTCCTTTCACGAGGACTTGCACTTGACTGAGTTTTCCTGGGGCTCTGAGCGTACTTATGCAAGTCGGAGGGTAGATCCGGTTCGATTTGTCTTTCTATCTTCGGAAGGAAACGAGCGTTTAGGGATTGGGCACAATTACAAAGCCCCCGGAGTCGAGTTTAAGCTTGCGTTGAGTGAAGGCTCAAAAATTGAAAACTTTATTGATCAGCTTTTGGCCAATACACAGTCACAGGTTTATCAAAGTCTCTTAATTCAATACCTGCATCATTTTCTTAAATCCGTTCTTAGAGATGAGTCCTTTTTCCTCGTCAATGATTTGGTCAGAATCATCCTATGCAAATTACTCAAAGGCTGGCTTAATCCGGGCGACCAACCTCCGGCAGATTCTCCACTCATTTCCATCGATGAAATAAAAGATTCTTTTGATCCTGATTCACCTAAAAGCTTAATTTCCGACTCAGGAGAGTTCCGTAGAATTTGCTTTCTCCTCGCGGCTATGAGAAGGACTGATGGAGACGAGATTTTTGGTGAAACAGAGCCACACCTTGGGTCCATTGCCTCAAATATTGCTGATTTTAATGAATCTAATTTCAGAAATTGCATAAGAGAAATTTTACTCAATACCTTTGGTCTCGCATTGCGTAAGGCGGGCATGAAGCTAACTGGGGCGGAAGATGAAAACCTCGGATACTTTTATAAAATCAAAGAGGGTTTTGCATCGATTTATCTATTTGATCGAGATGAATATGGCAATGGTACCTGTGATTTAATTCGTGAACAGCTACACATTTCGTTGGCTGAGCGAACTTTAAACGAAAGGCTCCGCTCTATGATGGTAGATATTGATCCGCTGCCGTCCTTTGATTTCGCTGCTTGTTTCGAGGAAGAGTTGAACGAATGCGATAACCACCAAGCTGCAGCTATGGCTTTTCATGGGAATGATTGCAGTTCCCCACCCTTGAGCGAGATTCAACCTTTGTGTAAAGGAGAGAGCAAATCCGCTCAAGGGATCTTTGATTATGTCCGCAGTGAGCTTGGGCTGAATGACTTTTCCTGTTTTACCTTATTTCAAGCATGTCCTGAATATCTTCTTGAGGATTCTGAAAAACGTGCCGGTGGTCCTGGAAAGGGCTTGGTAGGGGAGGGGCAAGCCTACCTCACCTACGAGTCATTTGAGAATTCGATGCGTTTTTGTACATCTGGTTGCATTGCTTGTCTCGACGAACCGGAACACAACCTCAAGGGTGGGATTGAATCCTCGCTCAATGTAAATACTCTGGCGTTGAATGCATTCTACGCTTTCACGCTTCGTGAATTCCAAAGTACAACGGTTGGAAAGTCCCTTTACCCCTCGTGCGAGAACGCAAACGGTTTAGTTGATTGGAAGGATATTGCATCTCTATCTGCTCAAGCCGTTGGGGTTGAGCCTTACAGTGCCGTAAATAATTATTCAATGGATTTAAAGGACTCACAAGGAACTAGCCATCCGGTTGCCGTTACTCCTTCTTGCCGACCACTCTTTTTCCATAGGCGATTACGGCATGATGTTTTTGGTCCCTGTGAATCGATTCCGATGTTTATTGTCAAAATGGGAATCTGAAAATTATGCCTAATGTTTCATGGCTTGAACCCCAAAACTTGGCCGACCTTTTGGCCATGAACCTCTTCGCCGCGAGAAGCGGAATGGACTTGGGAGAAGATAATAAAAAAATCGGAATCCTTTCCCCGTGGTTTCGCGAGTTCGACTTGACCCTCTCACCAACGGGTTGGCACCAGCAGCTCAAAACCGGTGAGTTCGAAAGAAAAGCCACTTTCCAGGATTGCCTTCACACGGCATTGGACGATGGGTGGAAGCTTTCGATTGCCGTTCTTCCCTATGACGATTCAGCCAGCCTTTCCAAGCCAAGAAATAATTACAAAGCCGAAAGGAAAATCCTTCATGGGCTCAGGGAAAAAGGAGCGTCTGTATTCTTGGTGGATAACTTGCATGCCAAGGGCATCATTTCCCCTTTGGCGGTGGTTTCCGGCTCTACGAACTACACCCACGGAGGCATGCATTACCAACTACAGAACTCCATCTATTTTTCTAATTCTAGTTCCGAGTATGCGTCGACCAAGCGTCAGCTGGAGACGCACTTTTGCAACGATCCATTTCTTGGCACTCTCATTCCTTAACTACATGAATACATGTCTCAAAAAGCTTTATTGATAGAGGCTACTAAATATGTCGAGCAGCTTTCTCGTTCAATAGCCGAAAATGCAATGCCTTATTTTGCAGATTCACTGGCTCGCTTAAATGGTGAAAGCTCGAGGATTAATAAATTCCCTAATCATCCAGGTGTCTATGTGATAATGCGCAAGGTTTTACCCAAAGATGGTTACCGGTACAAAGGAATTGAAACGATTGAGAGTCCATTAATTCTTTATGTTGGGAAAACGACTGCCAAGAGATCAATTAAAGCACGCTTGGTGGATCACTTTGGCGGGCTAAAACCTAATTACCAATCATCACAATTTAGAAAGTTCATATATCAAGTGTGTCAGGATGACGAAGCCGTTAAGAATATTGTTTGGTCAGAAAATACGCTCATTGCGACTGTTTCCATAGAAGAACCAGATGAAGTGATCGATTGTGTAGAAAAACTAGCCATGCAAGTCTTTCGACCAAGATTCAATATCAAGGATAGATAGAAATTAATTCTAAAAGTTAATCTTAGCCTTGAATTCTTGGATAAGTTCAATCCAAGAATTTTTGACATCAAGTATATCTTGAATTTTGAGGCTCTCGCCATCTTCATCTACTACCGAATTTCTAAATTCCGTGGAGTGATGCTCGAATATATTGGACCCGGGAATCATATTTGAAAGTTTGAGTAAGTATTCTTTACCCAATTCTCCTTCACATGAGAAGTTTCTGAATTCTCCGTTCCCTCGAAAGTTTCCAAAATTAAAAGGGCGTGAGTCCATTTCTTGAGTTTTCTTATTTAAGAACTCATATGGTTTCGGGGATTTGACGGATATACTTGTAAGCTTGCTTGTGCCAGGTTCGAACTTAATTTTTAGCTTCTTCAAATCTTCGAATAAAGAGCCGACATCGTTTGCTAAGTTTTTATCCTTTTCAGAAAGTGTACTTAATAAGTCTTCGACTTTGGTTTTTCTTCTACCTTTAAGTTTAGGGTTGGTCTCAGGGGTTTGGGATGAAAGGGACATTTTATTCGGTATTTTGATTTCGTAATAATTAATGTACCATTCTGAAATTGCTTTTATTCGAGAGATTGCGATTTCAACACTATCATGTGAAACAGGTTCAGTCCCTCCCTCTTGGTGATGAGAACCATGATTTCCTAAATCTTGAAGAAATGTCATGGAGAAATAAAGATCCATGGGCATCTTTAATGCATCAGCATCAATTTTTCTCTTTATTTCATTAATCTTGTATTCGAGTTGGGGCTTTTTTGCTGCAATCTGAATTTCTTCTCGTTTAATTGTGTCGTTGCATATTGCTTCAAGTGCTTTTCTAACAGCATTTAAGGCGTAGTTATTTTTTCTAATGTTAAGAAGCTCCTTTGCTTCATTAATGTAATTTATGATTTCAGACACACTATATTGCTTAAATCTAGGTGAAGTTTATCTCAATGTTTAAAAACATCTTTAGTTCTTTTGCATTATTTGAAATTAAATCTTTTATCAACTTTCAATGAACTCTTCTTTGAGGTTGCTCGGTAATGGGTCTATCATTTCCCATGTAACATTCATCGGTTCTGCTCCTGTGTGTTCTTTGTATGTAAGTTGGCCAAGATAAACAAAGGGGGCGGCTTTTTTGCCTGCCATCTTGTGCTTTCTAACAAATAGGTGAACATCGCTGTTATCTTTTGCATGATTAATAATTCGTAATCCGGAATTATTTTGTGCAGATGACCGGTTCTGACTTTGCCAGTGAAAGGTTTGTGAATCGATGAAATAGTTGTGGTAGCGGTGTTCTTTCCCGTGGTTTCTTTTGTTTATAGTGACGAGTAAAATTTGTTTGTTTATCGCTTTGGGGCATACATGACCTTGTTCCCAAAGGCCTTTGTTAAATTCTAAACCAAATAATGGGGGGATTTCCTCGCGCATGTAGCGTTGGTGTAAATATAGATCAAAGGGGATATTTCCGCGGGCAGAATTTTGGTTTCCAAGTTTTAGTTCTTTCCCTCTCATAAAAATAATCTGGACGAGATATCTCAGATTTATGGAGGATATTTTTAAATTCAAATTGTCTAATACAATCTTCTCCAGAATGTTTATTTGGAACTTTGACTTTTTGTCCATTGTCAATCTTGAGATAGGCGTGGTCAGTTCGCTCAAGAGTTCCAGCACAATAGTTTTCTAGATACTTTGATATCTCACTGTGCTTTGGAAGTGAGTAGGATAGTAGAGGTAATCCAGTAATTGTTACATTGCTAATCAACCAGTTAGGGCAACTTTCGGGCAGGTGAATCGGGTTTTTGGGATTGAATTTCATCCAAGGCGCTTGGCTTTCATCTGTCATTTGGGGTTTCCATTTCTTACCCATTAAGATTTGTGCTGCGAGTTTTGCCCTTTTGGGAAATGGATCGCCCCGGAAATTCGCATATGCACCAGGTTGCCGATCCATGAAGTCTATTACCCAGTCTTTAACTTCATATAATGGGGCACCTCGTTTTAATGAATTGAAAACAAATCGATTTGCCAGTGATTCCTCTACTACTTCCAATCCAGGCCTGAACACATTGTAAACTTCTTTTAGATAATCATTGTAAAGTTCCCTCTTTAAAATCGATTCTTTGGACAAAGTCCAGGCATCGATGAAAAAGTGATACATTTCATGCTTGTGAATTTTTTTCCACGCAAAATTTCTCGATTCAAATGGATCGTATTTTCCTCCATAACGAACAAAAATTTCTTGCCCGAGTTTTTCTAACGCCCAATCATAAACAAAGATTCCCCATTTCCCGGGGTAGGGTTCTTTTTTTTCGTTATGTATGCTTTTGTAGAAAGCCAGAACTTCAATACCTAATTCTTGAATTTTGATATCAATCAATTCCGAATCTTCGGGATCTAAATCAAAATCATTATCATTATTTTGTCTTTCGTGATCAAGCGGACTTAATTCGGTTAAATTAGTGTAATTACTGTTTGGAATATGATCCTCATATGGATTATCATTTGCCTGCTCTTCATCTTTTTCTTTTCTTTTAGGAGCTTCGTCATCATCCTCAAACCATAATTCTCCAAGTATCGGGTCAGCATATTCTTCAAATGGCATCATGGATATCTAAATTGGGATGAATTTAAAAAAAGTCTAATCTTAAATTGATTTTAAATTAAGGATAAATGACGGCGGTCTATTATACATACCTGTCAACCCCTTCACTTTTTTTAGGCGGAGTCCCATTGTTTAAGGGGTACTTGAAAGTTTTTTAACGAATTACTTGAATTCGAAAAATTGTGTGGTACTTTGTGCGTTCGCTCATTTTGGGCGTGGTGGAATA
>Ga0115566_10001038_pt1 | contig 23983 bp, 4 predicted proteins | sample COGITO_mtgs_1204_3_FD_87173 | JGI IMG/M metagenome (GOLD analysis project Ga0115566, IMG submission 87173) | Pelagic marine microbial communities from North Sea - COGITO_mtgs_120405 | ecosystem: Environmental > Aquatic > Marine > Epipelagic | place: Germany:Helgoland, sampling site Kabeltonne...
AAAGGCTGGCTCTCAACTATTTTGGTGATGATTTGATCGCCAATGGTAATTTTTGTGTTCTCGCTCTCTTTTTTCCATCCCTGACTAACCACATTGAGGACTGAATTGAAGACTTTGAGGGCCTCGTCTCGGCTGAGCTTCGCATTGTTGGTTAACTCGCAAGCACGATAGAATAATTCTCTTGCCATGAGTATTGCAGGAGTTCTCCCCATCATCTCTTCCTCTCCTGCGTTATCAGTTACCTTTGCCTCATCTCCCCCGCCGGAATTCCCTACGTTTATTAAAGAGAGTTTGAAATCACCACTGTCAGAGGTCTCGAAGACTGCGTCCGCGCCTCTTCCCATACAAATTATTCTGTGGTTCTTCGGGTCTTGGACCATCGTGTTATCTACGCTTGGGCTAGAAGATAAAAGGCCTTCCTTAGGAAACGCTTCTATGTCTGTCTTTGGCAGAAAACCAGCCGTTGGCAAGCAGCCGACAACAAGTAGCGCAGACAGCAAACAAAAACTCGTCTTTAAAGCCATTGCCAAATTTTTTTCTGATTTTTGGGTTACCATTTAAGTATTCTTACAGTGATTCAGGATGACGTTTTCAGACTTCTTTGTATCGTAAAGACCTTGTGATCGGCAACAGCGCATCGGGTTTACCATTAATAATTTATGCTAGCAGCACCGACACCCCGCCCGTATCGCCGTCATCTCCTACCCCGCCAGTCGACGCTTCCGCAACTAGTTCGGAACAAAAGGCATCCGATTAGAGCCAAATATTTCCCAGTTACAATGCCCGGGCACACATTAAATTCGGTCTCCAGCCCTCCATAACCCGAACGAAGTAGATTTTGAGCCGTAAAGCCGATATAAACTCTTTCGGAAGCGAGAGAGCCATCGTTTCATTTGGTTTTTTCCCTCTATGAAGCTCTTTTATTTTTTATAACGAAGCTAGCAAATTTAACGAAGTAGCACGCAATTTGGCTTTCCACGGATTTGAATTTCCATCAACGCTCATCAGGTTAGATGAAGTAATACGATGGCGTTCCGCTACCCATCCAACCCGTACTGCCTTCACCTTCTTAGCGGACGGTGAGCGGCCAACGGATAGCTTGACCTACGCTAGATTGGATCAGAGAGCGCGTGCAATCGCCGGTTTTATGGGCCCCAGGACGGTCGGAATGCCTGTGCTCCTGTGCTATCCATCCGGCATAGAGTTTGTAACTGCCTTCATTGCCTGCCTTTACGCCGGCGCCATTCCGGTACCTGCTTATGCGCCGGGAAACACGAGACATGCCTTTCGTATAAGGGCTATCCTGGAAGATAGCGGTGCAGCGCTCGTGTTGGCAGCCGGTTCTCCAGTCGAGCAGATCCGTATATGGTTGCAGGGCGACGGTGGCGCCGCAGGCGTTGAAGTCATCGACACCGACCTTGTCTGTGACGACGCTGCAGCCGAATGGCGTCCGGTTGCGGTCCAGCCGGCCGCCCCAGCATTCTTGCAGTACACATCAGGATCCACCTCCACGCCAAAGGGGGTGATGGTCAGCCACAGTAACCTGTTGCGAAACGGAGATGCAATTCGCGAGAGTATCGCGCTGCATCCGGACAGCTTGACGGTATCATGGCTTCCCATGTTCCATGACATGGGGCTGGTACTGACGCTGGTGGCGCCCCTACTGACCGGAACACCGCTTGTCATGATGTCTCCGGCGGCGTTCGTGCAACGTCCGATTCGATGGCTAAACGCGGTGTCCAGCTATCGTGCGACCCATTCTGCTAGCCCCAATTTTGCTCTTGAACTGGTGGTCGACCGCACGACACCAGCCCAACGCAAGCTTCTGGATCTATCTGGCTGGGAGACCTGCGTCAACGGATCGGAGCCGCTGCACAAGTCCACTCTGGAGCGTTTCAATGATGCCTTCGCGGCAAGCGGATTCTCCCCGGAGGCCCATGTACCCGCATATGGCTTGGCCGAAGCGACCCTGTTCGTCACCTGCAAGCGGTTAGGCGAACCAGTTGCAACTCGCCTAATTCGCGGGGCCGCCCTGCAGAAAAACCATGCAACAAAGGCTGAACCGGAGGAGACCGGGTCTATTGACGTGGTCTGCAGCGGCGGTCAGGTGCTCGACACGGTCGTGGAGATCGTTGACCCGGAAACACGCCTGCGCGTCTCATGCGCTCAAATCGGAGAGATCTGGGTTCGCGGGCCCGGGATAGCAACGGGTTACTGGCAGCGACCAGAAGCGTCCGAACAGACCTTCAAAGCACGCCTTGCAGACAGTGGCGAAGGTCCATTTCTTCGCACCGGTGATCTTGGATTTCTGCACGAAGGTGGCCTTCACGTCACCGGACGCATTAAAGATATGGTCATCTTGCGAGGGCAGAATCACTATCCCAATGACATTGAATTGACGGTAGAGAACTCTCACCCTGCCCTGAAGCGCGGCAATGGCGCGGCCTTCGGAGTGATTGTCGACGGCGAAGAAAAGCTAGTCGTCGTCCAGGAGGTGGATCGGACTTCATTGCGTGGCCTGGATGTGCCCGCAACGCTCGCGACAATCCGTGCATCTGTAGTCGCCGCACACGAGGTCGATGTTCATGATGTAGTTCTGATTGCGCCGCTGGAGGCACCAAAAACCTCAAGTGGAAAAATCCAGCGATCAAGGGCACGGGAACGCTACCTGACCGACGAATTTAAGATGGTCGGCAGCCTGCGCACCAGCTTACCGACGCCCAGACATCCCGAATTTGGTTCAGTCCCTCCAGAGCTGCCGGTCTACAACAAATCTCAAGACGCCATAAAACAATGGCTCGTCGCCCGTATCGCTCGGCTCCTAGGAGTTGCTACAATAGAAATCGACATCAACCGGGCATTCGAGTTTTTTGGCATTGACTCCATCGTCGTAGTACAACTGGCAGATGAATTAACGCAATGGTTGGGGCGACCACTGCCGCCCACTTTGCTGTACAACTTCCCCGACATTGCAAGCTTATCAAGACACCTTGCCGGCGCCAGCCTCGAAAATCAGCAGCCCGCATCTACTGCTGGTGCCCACGAAGCCATTGCCATCGTTGGTGTAGGGCTTAGGTTCCCAGGCGCTGATACCCCACAGGAATACTGGGAACAACTGCTTCGCGGCGCAGACTTGGTCGAGGAAGTACCGACCACCCGGTGGGCCGATGAGTCGGTCTCGATTGGCGACAAGGGAAGTCCTGGACAACTTGCCAGTGCCTCCGCTGGCTTCATTCGGGGTGTTGATGAGTTCGATGCGGAATTTTTTGGCATCTCGCCGCGGGAAGCCGTGGATCTCGATCCCCAACAGCGGGTCCTGCTGGAAGTCGCCTGGACCGCCCTCGAGGATGCAGGCATTGCGCCAAGCAGCCTGGCCGGCACCGATGCCGGCGTATTCCTTGGCATCAGTACGCGCGACTATGCAGAGATCATCTCGGGCGCTGGACCTGGCAGCCTTGGTCCATATTTTGGAACTGGCACCGCCGCAAGCGCAGCGGCGGGGCGCGTCTCTTATTTTCTCGGGCTACAAGGCCCGAGCTTGGTCGTCGACACGGCCTGTTCATCGTCTCTTGTCGCCATTCATCTCGCGTCGCAAAGCTTGCGGAACGGAGAGTGTGAGGTCGCGCTTGCGGGCGGCGTCAATCTATTGCTTTCATCGGCCTTCAGCATCGCACTGTCACAGGCCCGCATGCTGTCACCGGCTGGGCGTTGCAAAACGTTCGACGAATCTGCCGACGGGTACGTGCGTGGTGAAGGCTGCGGCGTGATCGTGCTGAAACGTCTCGGCGACGCTATAGATCAAGGGGATCACATCCATGCTATTCTGCGCGGTACAGCGATTAATCACGACGGACGAAGCAACGGACTAACAGCCCCGAGCGCCTCGGCCCAGGAACGGGTCATACGCTCCGCGTTGCAGGCCGCGTCGGTGTCTCCCCGGGAAGTGGGATACGTCGAGGCGCACGGCACCGGTACGCCGCTCGGAGATCCAATCGAAGTAGAGGCGCTGGCTGCTGTTTTTGGTCCGCACCAAGCGGATCGCGAGCGCGCCGTTCTGGGGTCCGTCAAGACCAATATTGGGCATCTCGAAGCCGCGGCCGGTATCGCAGGTCTGATAAAAGTTGTTCTGGCCCTGAAAAATGGTCAGATCCCAGCGCACCTCCACCTCAACCAGCCCAATCCCGCCATCGACTGGGAGACCATGCCCTTCGTGGTACCCGACACGGCGACCCGCTGGCCTGCCGATCGTGCCCGCCGGTTGGCGGGTGTCAGTTCGTTCGGTTTTGTTGGCACGAACGCGCATGTCGTACTCGAAGCTCCGCCGGACGTACCTGCTGCTACCTCCGATGGCGCTCACCACGGAGGCTCCCACTTGTTGTGCCTTTCGGCGCGCACCGAGGAGGGATTGACCGCCCTGACCGCTGGCTACGCCTCGATGCTGGCAGACCCAGCGGCGCCCAACCTCGGTGAGGTGTGTACCACCGCCGCTGCGGGCCGATCGCACTTCCGCCACAGGGTCGCCCTGATCACGGAATCGGCCGCCGACATGCAGGCAGGGTTGTCATCGACTATCAGCGGCAACGTCAAGTCGCCTTCTGGCTGTTGGATAAGGCGCGGCGAACAGACCGCAGGCCCTTCGACGCGTGTGGGGTTCTTATTCACGGGTCAAGGGTCTCAATATCCGGGAATGGCAAGCGGACTCTACGAGAGCGAACCCACATTCAGGCAGGCCCTTGATCAATGTGCGCAAGTCATGGAACCGCACCTGCCGATATCGCTCTTGTCCGTCCTTCATCCCTCGGATGCGAATGATCTGCGCATCCATCAAACGGAATTCAGCCAGCCGGCGCTGTTTGCTGTTGAGTGGGCGCTGGCGCAAATGTGGATTGCCTGGGGCTTGACCCCTTCAGCACTCATTGGCCACAGTATTGGTGAATATGTTGCGGCCTGCCTGGCCGAGGTATTTACCCTTGAGGAAGCTGCTACCTTGGTGGTCGCGCGCGGACGTGCCATGCAAAGCCTGCCGACGGGTGGCGCCATGGTGGCCGTCGCGGCAACGGAGCCGTTCATATTGGAGGCCATTAGTCGTGGCCACGAGACGGTGGCCATTGCGGCGGTGAATGCTCCATCTCAGTGCGTCATCTCCGGCGAGGCCACTGCCGTCCGAAGCCTGACGGCAGTGCTTGAGGAAAGCGATATCGCTTGCGAGCCATTGACTGTCTCACATGCGTTTCATTCTCCGTTAATGGAGCCGGCGCTCGATGAGATTGATCGGGCCTTAGCAAGCGTGAATTTTCAAACGCCGCGTATACCGATTTTTTCGAACCTATTTGGCCGTGAGGCAGCGGCGGGAGAGATCGACAACGCGGTTTACTGGCGGCGGCAGGTGACAGGCACCGTGCGTTTCGCGGATTGCGTAGCGGCGGCTGGCGAGTGTGGCACCAACACCTTTGTCGAAGTGGGCCCGCAACCGATACTGACGTCTCTGGCACGCCGGACGCTGGAAGCACGTACTGGCATTTTGGCCCCATCTCTGCGCCAGCGATCCGATGATCAGCGCCAGGTTACGGAAGCTCTCGCGACGCTCTACACCGCAGGAGTGGACATCAACTGGAGGGCTGTATGCCAGCATCGAGGACATGCTCGCGCAGCGTTGCCGGGTTATCCCTTTCAACGCCAGCGATTCTGGAACGAAACACACACCGCACCCATTCGCTCCGATCGAGCGGCGCATGCGCAAAAGCTATTCTCTGATGACGATCACCCGCTGCTAGGCCAGCGGGTGCCGCTAGGCGATGTAAAGCAACACACCTGGACTAAGCGCGTCGATATCGAAACGGTGGACTGGCTCATTGACCACCAGATCGATGGCACGGTTGTTTTTCCGGGCATGGGCTTCATCGAGAACGGTCTCGCTGCCGCCAGCGAGGCGCTGGACGAGAAGAGCCTGCAACTCTTCGACATCACCTTCGATCGCCCACTCGTGTTGCACGCTCACGAACACTGGGACCTTCAGGCCCAAGTGACCCGTGAGGGTCGGGGCGCGCGGGTGCATCTTTACAGTCGGGAAGGAGGCTCCGTGGGCGAATGGGCGCACCACTGTTCTATGAACGCCCGCCCCCCTGACACCATAGACCCTGTAATCACCAGCGGGGACCGCGCGAAGGTCATGGCGCGCTGCAGCACAGCGGTATCCGCCGCCGACTTTTATGAACAGTGGGATAGACGTGGCAATCACTGGGGCCCTGGCTTTCAGGGCATCGTGGAACTCCGTACCGCGGCGGGTGAGGCCATCGCCCAATTGCAAGCGCCAACAAATATCGCAGCGCAATGCGCTCTTCATCCCGCTCATCCGGCCATACTCGACGCCTGTGTTCAAACGTTGGCGGCCACCGTGGGCGAAAGCCGAGCCGGCTCCTTCGTCGGCAAGTCAATCGGAAGCATGCGAGTACACTCGCAGCTCGGAGAAAGCCCCCTGTGGAGCCACGCGGTGCTGTCCAGCGCGCTGACCTCCGGGACCCGCACCATTTCCGGAGACGTATTCGTTACGGACCGGGACGAACAGATAGTTATCGAGATGCGCGACGTCCGGTTCGAATTCTTAGACGTCACGAGCCCGGCTGCGCGCATACCAGAACTCTGGACGCATGATACCGAATGGACCAGCGTCGCCGCAGGATCCGACATGGCATTGCCCAGCAGTTGGCTCATAGCTCATTGCGACGAAGACCAGAAAGACGCGGAGCTCGTGCGAGCGGCCCTCGAAACCATCGACAACAGGGCCCGTCTCGTGTCACTAGGCCCAGTCGAGGACAGCATGCACGGCATCGCCGACCGCCTTCATGCTCTGATTCTGGCCGCAAGCAACGTTGTGGAGCGTTCCGCGGATTCACCCGAAAATCTCATGATGCTGACCCGCGACGCCTGGCATCTGCCCGGTGACGCGCCAACGGTATCGCCCTTCGGAGCAGCTGTCTGGGGGCTGGGACGTACACTTGCGGCGGAACATCCCGAACTCGCCTTGACCCTGGTGGATCTTGATCCGGCGCACCGCGAGGCCAATTTCGTCCAACTGGCCGCACATCTTGCCGGCACTGCGGCCGAGAATCAGCTTGCTATACGTGATCAGAACTTACTCGTACCGCGGCTCTCGCGAAAATCTGTTTCCCATGACGACGAGTTTCAGATACGTGCCGATTCAACCTATCTAATAACGGGCGGGTTCGGTGCGCTGGGTTTACGCGTCGCACGTTGGCTGGTCGGGCACGGTTGTCGCCACGTGGCACTGCTGGGTCGAACCGCGCTGCCAGCCCGCGGCGGCTGGCACGAATGGGACCCCGCCTCCGACATGGGTCGGTGCATCGCTGACATTCTCGCCATGGAAGCGCTCGGGGCGCGAGTGCACGCAGTGACACTTGACCTCACTGATACCTTGTCACTGGAATCATGGCTGGCCCAGCACCGCCGAGAGATGCATCCACCCATTCGAGGGGTCATTCACGCGGCTGGACACATCGAGCAATCGCCATCACTCGAGCTGGACCGAGCAACACTGAGGGAACACCTAGCGGCCAAGCTCGGCGGCGCACACACGCTCGACAAACTGTTCGCGGACGATGAGCTTGAGGCTTTTGTGCTCTTTTCTTCTGCCTCGGTCGTGCTTGGATCACCGGGGCTTGCCGCATACGCCGCCGCGAACAGCGGGCTCGATGCGCTGGCAAGTCTGCGCCGCGCACGAGGCGGGGCTGCCCTCAGCGTTCAGTGGGGTGCGTGGTCAGGTGGTGGCATGGCCGACGCTGCCATCGTGGCGGCCGGAAGTGCCCGCGCGGTCGACACAATCGAACCTGACGAGGCCTTGCGTTTGCTCGACACACTCTGGCAAAGCCCCAGCGCGGTAATGGCCGTCCTTCCTATGGACTGGAAATCATGGGAGTCGCGCTACCCATCACTCGCGAAGACCCCGTATCTGTCGCGGCTAATACGACAGGTCGAGACAAAGACGGACGATGCTTCAATCCGCCGTGAACTTGCCGCCAGTCCACCTCAAGACCGCCTTAAAGTGGTCACGCGTTGGCTTGTCAGTCAGGTAGCTCAGGTCCTGCGAGCCGACGAGTCAACCATAGATCCTAATCAGCCCCTTACCGGCCTGGGGCTGGATTCGCTGATGGCACTTGAGATACGGAGCCGCATCCAGGAAGGACTGAGCGTCTCTGTTCCACTGGTAGAAATGGTTCGCGGGGCAACCATCGAGCAGATCGTTAGCTTGATTGAACAACGCTCAGAAGAAGCTCTCGTCACGACCAACGTCGCAAGGGTGCCATCGGAGGAAATCGGCGGACGTCCCTGGCCTCTATCCCATGGCCAGCAAGCGCAGTGGCTGTTGCACTCGTTAAACCCGGGTAGCGCCTCATATCACGTGGCCTTCTCCGCTCGGGTGACTTCCACAGTAAACATTCCTGCCATGCGCCGCGCCTGGCAGGCGCTTCGACACAAACATGTGATGCTGCGCACGCGTTGGACCCGTAACGAGGACGGGTTGGCGCAGCAGGTTAATGACGAGTTCGCGGAGTCCTTCGAAACGGCAAGCGGATATTCGACCCAACTCACCATCGAGTCCGATCTTCTCGCAGCTTACCGTCGGCCGTTCGACCTGGAGCAGGGCGAAGTTGCACGCCTACATCTTTTCACCCGCAACGAAACTGACCACACGCTCTTGCTCGTGGCCCATCACATAGCCTGTGATGGCTGGTCCCTGTGGATTCTTCTGGACGAGCTAAAGAGCATGTACGCATCCGAACATGCCGGGCGCCCTGCACCGCTTGAGGCCCCCGAGCAGTCCTACATAGACTTCGTCAACTGGGAACACTCTTTACTTTCGGGTCCCGAAGGTGACAGGCAGAGGAAATACTGGGGCGAACGTCTCGCTGGCGACTTGTCTGCTGTTGACCTCCCGGTGGACAGGGATCGTCCCACATTACAAACCGGGCGTGGTGCCTCCCACTCGTTTCATCTACCGGCGACGCTTCGAGAGACGTTAATGGGTCTGGCTGTGGCGCAAGACGTCACCGTCGTGACTGTGTTTGCGGCAGCCCTCGCAAGTCTGCTGCACCGCTATTCGGGCCAAAGTGATCTGCTGATAGGGATGCCCGCTACAGGGCGTACCGAGGGCGCGTTCACCGGGGTCGTGGGCCACTTCGTCAATCAAGTGGTCTTGCGCACCGATCTACATGGTGACCCGGGCTTCCTGACCGTACTGGCACGGACCCGTGATGCGGTCTTGGAAGCCATGGACTCGCAGAACCTGCCATTTGTGGACATCGTGAATCACCTTCGACCGGATCGGGCAGCCGGGCTCTCACCTCTCTTTCAAGTTAATTTCGTCTATCAGCGCGCACAGCAGGCTGGCGAACTTCTGGAGCTCATGAGCTCAACCGATCCTGCACTCTCAGTCGACTGGGGAGGACTGCAACTGCGTCCACATACCCTGCGCCAGCAGGAAGGTCAGTTCGACTTAACCGTGGAGGTTATGGACACCGGGACATCCTTGTCAGGCGTCGTGAAATACAACCCGGATATGTTCGACCCCGAGACCATTACCCGATTCGAATCACACTATATGAATCTATTGACATCGGCAGCGCACACACCCGAGCTCACTATCAGCCAACTACAGCTTCTTTCGAGCGACGAGTCGGTTTTGGCCCTGTCGCATTGGAGCGGGGGCAAAGAGGAATGGCCCATCACCGATTGTTTGCACCATGCCTTTGAACGGGTCGCTCACGCCGCGCCGGGTGCCATCGCTCTGCTGCACGACGGCCGGGAACTTACCTACGGCGAATTGAACAGGAAAGCCAATCAGATTGCAGCCCTTCTCGGACGCGAAGGCGTTGGGCGAGAGAGCATCGTTGCCCTCCTATTCGAGCCGGGCATGACTATGGTCTGCGCCATCCTTGGTGTTATGAAAGCCGGAGGCACCTATCTGCCTCTGGACCCAAGCCACCCGGACGAGCGTATCGAATTCATGCTCGATGACTCGGGTGCGAGGATCCTACTAACGCAAGGCGGCCTCGCCGACCGCCTTGCCGATCATGGCCGCCTGACCATGGACCTCGAACGAGAAGCCAGCGCGCTTGAAGCAGAACCAGGTCATGATCTCGACGTGCCCCTGAGCCCCGCTAACAGCGCGTACTGCATCTATACCTCGGGTACCACTGGGCGGCCCAAGGGTGTACTGGTCGAACACCGTCAGGCCGCACGGCTCTTCCAAGCTACCAAGCGTCAATTCAGCTTTACCTCAGACGATGTGTGGACGCTGTTTCATTCTTACGCGTTTGACTTCTCCGTTTGGGAAATCTGGGGTGCTTTGCTTCATGGTGGACAATTGCTAATTGTGCCCCGAAACGTTGCGCGCGACCCGGACATTTTTCATGCTCAGGTGTGCGAGTACGGTGTCACCGTACTCAATCAGACGCCCTCCGCATTCCGCGAATTCCAACTTGCGCACGAACGCTCTCCGGAACGAGACAGCTCGGCTCTGCGCCTGCTCATCTTCGGTGGAGAAGCTTTAGACACCCGCACGTTGCGCGGCTGGAAAAGCGCTGCAAACGGTCTTCCGAGCATCGTGAACATGTACGGTATAACCGAGACGACAGTTCATGTGACCCAAACAATCGTTGATCCTAGCGGGTCGGAGCAACACTGCGATATCGGTGTTCCGCTCTCCGACATGCAGGTCTACTTACTGGATGCGCACATGCAACCCGTACCGGTGGGCATACGCGCCGAGTTGTACGTGGGCGGGGCTGGCGTCGCGCGCGGCTACCTGGGCCAACCCGCCCTGACCGCTGAGCGTTTCGTGCCCCATCCCTTCTCCATTTCCGCCGGCGCGCGGCTTTACCGTACAGGCGATCTCGGGCGGCACCGCTCCGACGGCAGCATCGAATACCTGGGGCGTATCGACCGCCAAGTGAAGATACGCGGCTTCCGTATCGAACGAGGTGAAGTGGAAGCCAGACTACGAGCCATGAACGGCGTCCATGATGCAATTGTCTGCGCACTCAAAGGCGCTGGGGGCGAGGATGCGCTTCACGCTTATGTCACCCTCAGCCCTGGCACCTCGCCCGACACTCTGGAGCTGCGCACGCAACTGCGTGCAGCTCTGCCAGAGCACATGGTTCCCGCTGTCATTCATACGCTGGAAACGTATCCGCTCACCATCAACGGGAAGATCGATGAGGAGGCCCTTGCGCTGCTTGGCACTTCCCCAACCGAGGCAATCGAGGCAGTCGTGCCTGCCCTGTCGTCCAACGATAGTGAGGCCGCAGTGGCTGAGGTCTGGCGAGAAATTTTGGGGGTGGAGAGTATCGGGCGATTCGATAATTTCTTCGATCTGGGGGGCCATTCCCTGCTCGTTCCTCGAGTCCATCGCCTCCTCAAGGATCGTTTTAACAAAGACATTTCCATGGTCGACATGTTCCGTCATACCACCCTGGCGGACCTCGCCACACATCTTCACGGTGAGGAGAAGTCCCGTGACCCGTTAGCGCTGAGCGAGGATCGTGCGAAAATGCGCCAGGTGAGGCGCACGGGCCGAACGCACGGAAAGCTCCCTTCGTGACAACAGGCGCACCTAATTCTGCTGAGGACAAAATTGCTATTGTTGGGATGGCTTGCCAGGCTCCGGGCGCTCCGGATCTGGAAACCTTCTGGCGGAACGTCGTCAATGGCGTCGATTCCATCGAGACGCTGTCTGATGACGAGTTGCGCACTGCCGGCGTTCCGGAATCCTTGGTTAAAGACCCGCAGTACGTGCGTTCAGGTGGTTTCGTCGCCAATGCCGATCGGTTCGATGCCGGTCTGTTTCAGTGCACGCCGCGCGAGGCGGCCATGCTAGACCCACAGCATAGGTTGCTGCTCGAATGCGCATGGCATGCGCTCGAACACGCAGGTCATGGGCATCTGGCCACCTCAACGCGAACGGGGGTCTATGCGGGGGTCGCCAATAGCAATTACTACAGCACGCTGGTGCGCCCATCGCTGGACCCGCAGGATTCATCCGCGGCGTATCAAGCCTTGTTGTCCGGGGAACGCGACTTCGCGACAACCAGGCTGTCTTACTATTTCAACCTGACCGGCCCGAGCCTGGATGTTCAAACCGCCTGTTCTACATCTCTCGTTGCCGTCCACCTTGCTTGCCAGTCCCTCCTGTCCGGCGAATGTGACATAGCTCTGGCTGGTGGGGCAGCGGTGCGTATGCCGCAGCGCATCGGCTATCTCTACGAAGAAGGGATGATCCTCTCCCCGGATGGCCGGTGCCGCCCTTTTGATGCGCGCTCGAACGGAACGACTATCGGGAATGGTGCCGGCCTCGTTGTACTTCGACGGCTCGAGGACGCTCTGACGGACGGCGATACCGTACACGCCGTGATCCTCGGTTCAGCAGTGAACAACGATGGGTCGAGCAAGATCGGATATACGGCTCCAAGCATCGAGGGACAATCTGGCGTGGTGCTCGAAGCGCAACTCGTGGCAGGCGTAACAGCCGAATCGATAGGGTATGTCGAGGCGCATGGCACCGGCACCAGGCTAGGAGACCCGATTGAGGTTACCGCATTGACAGATGCATTCCGCCGTTCGACGACCGCCCGTGGTTTCTGCGCGCTAGGTTCGGTCAAAAGCAACATCGGACACCTCGACATCGCCGCTGGCGTGATAGGCCTTATCAAGGCTGCACTGGTGGTATCTCGCGGCACGATCCCTCCGATGTTACATTTTAGGGATCCCAACCCCGCCCTCTCGCTAGACTCTACGCCATTTTATGTTCCAGGTGTTGCCCGGACGTGGCCCACGCATCCCGTCAGGAGAGCAGGTGTCAGCTCGTTTGGTATCGGTGGCACCAACGCTCATGTCATCCTCGAGGCGCACGAGGACACGCGTCCCCCGGTCAGTCATAAACCTTTCGACGTGCTTGTCGTATCAGCCGCATCAGCGGCGGCCTGCCGTTCCACTGCCCACGCGTTGGCGGCCGGGCTTGAACTGGAGGACGCGCCAGCGTTGCCGAACGTTGCCTATACGCTCGCCGTCGGCCGCCGTTGGCTCGCGTATCGGCAGGCGGTCGCCTGTACCAGTCGCGCTGACGCTATTGAGCAATTGCGGGCGGCGTTCGAACCGGACGTAGCCGTCGATAACCTCGAAGTTGTGTGGGTTTTTCTTGATGATGCCGGCTCATACGCTGGTATGGGGCAGGATCTTGCCAAAGTAGAACCCGCGTATCGCACAGCCCAAACTGACGCATCTCTCGCTTTCTCGGCTTTTCCTCATGCGAGGCCAGAGGACATGGCGCTGTTCACCCTGCAGTATGGATTGACTGCTCTTTGGCGCGAATGGGGCGTGCAGCCCGTTACCATTCTGGGCCTCGGCACAGGTGAATACGCCGCAGGCGTGGCCGCTGGCGTGTTGACGCTTGACGACGCAGTGCGCTTGATCAGCGCCCGCGGCGATGCTGAGCGGTTTCAGGCTGAACTCTCCTGCACCAGACCATCGCAGAGCAAGGTGAACTGGCTATCGGCCCAGAACGGGCAATACACGCAAGGGCTTGCAGCTCGTGGCATCGAAGAGTGGCTGAGCCACCTCGAAGGGCGTTCGCATGCCCGAGTTGCACTTCGTGCACTTCTCGATGGCTCGGCTAAAGCGGTCGTCCAGATCGGTCCCGGAGATGCTATCACCGAATTTTCTCGAGGGTACGCTCCACCCTCAACAGTCATCGTAGGTTCGTGCCCTGGCAAGGCGAAGAATGAAAACTCCAGTATGGCCGATTCGGTCGCTGCGCTCTGGAAGGCCGGCGTTGACATCGATTGGGAAGGCTTCCACCGGCAGCGCGGCGGGCGGCGAGTGCCTTTGCCCCTCTACCCTTTCGACCGGGCCCGGCACTGGTTCGATACACCAACATCAGATACGAGCGCTTCGCCGCGCCCGGTCATCGCACCCGGGGTCAAGATCTACGCCCCCACATGGATGCGGATGCAGGGTCTTCCCAAGGACAATGGAATGAACGGGCAGGATCAGCACTGGTTACTCGTGGGCGACCTCCATGGTCTTGCGTCCAAACTAGACGAAAGACTGCGCCGGAGAGGTTCGTCCGTCGTGAGATCGCGTCTGGATTCAGGGGACCTCGAAGCCGTTCTCTCCATCAATCGTGCACACCGCGTGGTCTATTTAGACGCGAACTACGATGGTATCGTTCGGCTGGGGCAGTTGCTCATATCCACGGGCATCGCTTCGAAGCACACGTCAAGCCTGATCGCCGTGACTGAATCCCTCCACCTGGTCAGCGGTGTCGAGGCAAGCGACCCGAGGCGGTCTCTGGCGTTGGGGCCCCTACTCGTCCTGCCCCAAGAACATCCGGAAATCCACTGCCGTAACATCGACATTGCTGGTAATCGGAGGGAGGACCTCGCCGCTCGTCTCTGCGACGAATGCGTCGTTGACGATGCGCCAGGGATCCTCGCTATCAGAGACACTCACCGCTGGCGCATGAGCGCGGAGCCTGTCGATCCGATACCTTCAGTATCTATCGTTGCGAGCGAAGATGAGGCGCCGGTCTATCTGATTACGGGCGGCATGGGCAAGATCGGTCTTGCGCTAGCCAGGCATCTCCAGAAGACGGAGGGAGCAAAGGTCGCACTCATTGGCCGACAAAGGCTTTCGGCGCTGCTGGACCCAGTGCAAGACGAAGACGAAATGGTAACCTTCGACATCGATGATATTGACATGGAGACGCAGGCCGAAACGAGTTCCGGTCCTCGCGACCTATGCGCTGCTGATACGCTGCTGATAGAGGCCGACGTGAGTGATGAGTATGCACTTCGACGCGCGTTCGCCGCGGCAGAAACAGCGTTCGGGCGCGTCGACGTCATCGTCCATGCCGCGGGCGCTGCGGCCAGAGAAACCTTTACCCCCTTCGAAGACCTATCACCTGCTGTAGCGGCGCGACATTTTTCTCCAAAAGTTAATGCCGTCGACGTGCTGTGCGCTATAGCACGTGAGAAGCCGCTGCGTGCATGTGTGCTCATGTCATCGCTTGCAAGCTGCCTCGGCGGCTTGGGTTTCGCCGCGTATGCAGCCGCGAATGCGTATATGGATGCGGTAGCTCAACGTGAGGACGGGGTTAACGGTGTGCGCTGGGTAAGCATCGGCTGGGACGCCTGGCAACCACCTGATAATGCCTTCCCGAAGGGTCGAAACGGCACTGCGCTCACAGGGGCTATTTCTGAAGACGATGGCGCGGCCGCATTCTCCCGCATACTCGCGTCCAATGCGGGACCCAATGTGCTGGTTTCTGCTACAGAACTTTTGAATCGCTTGAACCAGAGCGCACCGGCGGAGGCGGCATCCCGGCGCGATAAGGTCTCCCGGGTACTGTCTGACCCCGTCCCTCCAAGTGCGGATGAGCTGATCGCTTCAATCTGGTGCGAGCTTCTTGGTTTGGACAAGGTCGATCCCGACGATGACTTCTACGACCTCGGCGGTAATTCGCTGCTCGCCACCCAGGTAGCTGCCAGATTGCGCCGGGCATTCGGAATAGAACTGTCGGTACAGGTCGTGTTCGAGGAAACCACGGTGGAGAGCCTGGCTCGGCGTATAGAGGCGCTCGGTGCGAGCGAATCCGAGCAACCAGGCGAGACGAACTAATGAACACTGAGGACCAATTAGCAAGCGAGCTCATCGAGCGCCTCGCCGGGCTTGGTATCGAGGTGCAGGCGCGAGGTGACCGCTTGCTCTGTCACGGTTCGCGAAAAGTCGTAACACAAGAAATTCAGCGCGAGCTGGCATTGCGAAAACGCGAAATCCTCGCATTTTTGCAGCCCTCGACCGTACCTGCGGTGGATGACCACCCACTGTCATTCGCACAGCAACGGCTATGGTTTCTTGACCAGATGCAACCTGGCAGCGTCAGCTACTCGCTATCTATGGCACAGTATCTTTTCGGCCCCCTGGACACTCAGGCACTCGGCCGCGCCGTCACGGGCCTTGTCCGTCAACATGAGACACTGAGGTGTATTTTCCCAGTGGTCGATGACGCGCCGGTTCAGCGCGTGCTGCCGCCATTTGAAGCTGAAGTTTCCATAGTTGATCTGCGCCATTTACCTTCCGAAACCCGTGACCGAGAGGCACAGCGGCTCGCCCGCGTGGAAACAGAGAAGCCCTTCGATCTGGCAGTGGGCCCTCTCCTTCGGCTCAGTGTCTATCAACTCGATGAGTGGTCCCACATTTTTGTGCTGGTCGTGCACCACATGATTGCGGACGGCTGGTCCGTCGCATTACTCGGCCGTGACCTGTCTGCCTTTTATGCGGCCGAGGTCGAAGCTGCACGCCCCCCCCAAATGGTCGCAACACCTTCAACGCGATATACCGACTACTCAGGCTGGCAGCGAACAGCATTGGAAGGACAAGCTTTTCAGGACGACCTACGCTACTGGACCAAGCACCTAGCCGACGCCCCTCGTATTCTCGCGCTACCTCTGGACCGCCCTCGCCCACCGCTGCCGTCTTACCGCGGTGGGAGAATCGAGTTCCTATTGGATGCTGTCCCAACCGCTGAGCTGCGCAAACTCGCCCGCCATGCGGGCGCCAGTCTGTACATGGTCTTGCTGGCAGTTAGCAGTGTTCTGCTGGCCCGCCAAACCCGCGAGACCTGCGTGACTATCGGCTGTCCCGTGGCGGGGCGTGACCGAGAGGAATGGGCCGAAGTGGTTGGCTGTTTCGTCAATACGTTGGCACTAAAGGTCGACTTGACTGGGGATCCGACCTTTATGGAGTTGCTTCGCCGGGTGCGCGAGACCTCGATTGCAGCATATGAGCATCAAAACACCCCCTTCGAACAGGTGGTCGAGGCCCTTCAGCTGGAACGCGATCTCAGCAGAAACCCGCTTGTGCAGGTCTCTGTTGGCTTGCATAACGCGCCCGGTCAGACACCACTGGCCACGTTCCCATTACCGGGGCTTAAAGCAACTCCAATCGATCTCGGCGCAGGCACCGTTCGTTTCGACCTGGAGCTAGATATTTGGGAAGTGGCAGATGGCCTCCACATCCGTATGCAGTATGCCCTCGATCTCTTTGATGAGCCCACTGCGGCGCGTATAGCTTCGGAGCTCGAGGTGTTGCTGGGCGAGGTCGTTGCGGATGCTGAGAGACCCGTGTCCCGGCTACCTTTAGTGACCCTAGACCAGCGACGTTCATTGCTTGCCGCGTCGAATCCGCAAGCGGTCTTACCCCCGGGCGAGCTGCTGCTTCACGAACTGGTAAAGAACGCGGCGACAAGAGATCCGGACGCCGTTGCCGTCGTGGCTGGCGTAACTAGCTTGCGCTACGGCCAATTGGAGCGATGCGCCGAAGCGCTTGCCGCACGGCTGACCGAGGCGGGCGTTCGGGCGGGCGAGCCCGTCGGCCTTTGTATTGGCCGCGGCCATTCGGTCGTTATCGGTATCCTCGCGATCTTAAAGACAGGGGCAGCCTACGTCCCCCTGGATCCACAGCATCCACCAAGTCGTTTACAGATGGTTCTCGATGACTGCGCAGCCCGAATCGTGGTCATGGAACCGCAGTTCGCGACCCTGTTCTCGACCAGCGTAATTAGCAGTGTGTACATCGACGCGGATGACATGGCGCAGTCGCCGCCTCACCCAGTGCCCGTGCGGCCGAGATACGCCGATGAGAGCACGGCCTACATTATGTACACGTCCGGTTCCACGGGACGCCCGAAGGGGGTAGCTGTTCCACACCGGGCCGTGGCCGGGCTCCTGCATGCTATGCACCAAGTGCTTCCGCTCGGGCCACAAGACGTATTCCTCGCCGTAACTACCTTTGCGTTCGATATTTCTGTGCTGGAGCTCTTACAGCCGCTAATCAATGGCGCACGGCTCGTCATCGCGCAATACGAAGACACGATCGACGCAAGGAGGCTCTCGCAGACCCTGACCGATCGCCAAGTCACCTGCATGCAGGCGACCCCCGCCACCTGGAACATTCTGGTCGAGGACGGTTGGTCAGGCGCGCCACACATGACAGCAATGTGTGGTGGCGAGACGATGCCGGCGCATCTTGCCGTAGCCCTGTCCACTCTTTGCAAACGCGTCTGCAATGTCTACGGTCCGACCGAAGCGACCATTTGGTCTTCGATTGATGAAGTACGCGCCGATGCGCCGGTCACGATCGGATACCCACTAGAAAACAGTGAAATGTATGTGCTTGATAAGCACCTCGAACCATTACCATTGGGCATGGTGGGCGAGATCTGGATCGGTGGCCATAGCCTGTCCCACGGCTATTTCAAACAGCCACTGCTTACAGCAAAAAATTTCGTGCCCGATCCATTCAGCGCGCGCCCCGGCGCCAGGCTCTATCGCACTGGCGATCTGGGGCTCAAACGTGAAGACGGTCGTCTGGAGTGTCTTGGCCGGATTGACATGCAGCTCAAGTTTCGCGGATTTCGCATCGAACCGGGAGATATAGAGGCCGCCATCCTTTCAGATTCACGGGTCAGTCAGGCTGTCGTCAACCTGTTCGAAGAGGAAGCCGGGGAAGAACGCCTGGTGGCACATGTGGTTCCACATAACGGAAAGACACTTCAGGTTCACGACCTACATCTGTACTTGCAGGACCTCTTGCCCGCCTACCTCGTACCATCACAATACGTGATACTGAACAGCCTCCCCACGGGACCCAACGGAAAGATCGACCGGGCTTCGCTTCCGTCGCCCAAAACCGTCAACAAGCCGATGACTTCTAGCCCTGGGCCCAGGACGCAGTTGGAGCACATGCTGGCTGAAATTTGGGCGATGGTTTTGGGCATCGATCAGGTAGGTCTGGATGACAGCTTTTTCGCCCTCGGTGGACACTCTCTTCTGCTCACCCGGGTCCGCGCAGAGATCGCCACACGCCTCGAAAGAGACGTTCCTGTGCTCGACCTGTTCCGTTGGCCAACTTTACGTGCCTTGGCCGCGCACCTTGACGGCACTGCTACAGAGCCCCCTGGATCAGGAAGCGCAGATGTAGTCTCACGCCAACTTGCCGCTCTAGAACGTTTGGCTCAGGCAGGTAAAGAAAGCCAGTTGACCAATGACTGATCGGGCCGTTCCACGCATCGGAGGTATCGCCGTCATCGGCTTTGCTTGCCGTGCTCCTGGAGCGCTTAACGCTGACCAGTTCTGGAGCAATCTTGTGGACGGCGTTGAGTCTATCAATCACTTCACGCCGCAAATCCTGATCGAATCCGGAGTAGATCCCGCACAGATTGCGGACCCCGCCTACGTGCCGGCTAGGGGCGTTCTTAGCGAGGCGGATTGTTTCGACGCGCCGCTGTTCGGTTTTACGCCGCACGAAGCATCGTTGATGGATCCGCAACACCGGATAATGCTTGAGTGTGCGTGGGAAGCCCTAGAGCATGGCGGGTACGGCGCCCCCGGCCGGGGCGCCCGAGTGGCCGTATACGCTGGCGTCGCACTCAATACCTACCTCCTCCGCAACATTTTTGCCCATCAAGGCGTGCTGGCCACGGAGGGTGAGCACCAATTGCTGGTTGCCAGTGACAAGGACTTTGTCGCACCACGCATCTCTCACCAGATGGGCTTCACCGGTCCGAGTATCAGCGTGCAAACAGCTTGTTCGACGTCGCTGGTAGCCGTACACATGGCATGCCATGCCTTGCTCAGCCATCAGTGCGACATGGCGCTCGCCGGGGGTGCGGCCATCACGGTGCCACAGGAGCATGGATACGCCTTTCGAGAAGGCGGCATTCTCTCCGCTGATGGACATTGCCGACCATTTGATGCTCGCGCGGCCGGCACGGTGCCGGGTAATGGCGCTGGCGTCGTGGTGCTCAAGCGGGTCACGGACGCCATCGAAGACGGGGACACAATCCATGCAGTGATCGCGGGCTCTGCAATCAACAACGATGGCGCTAATAAAGTGGGGTTCACAGCGCCGAGCATCAGCGGGCAAACGGCCGTCATCTCTCAAGCGCTTGCCCTGGCGGGCGTGGGAGCGGGTTCCATCGGGTACGTCGAGGCGCACGGCACAGGCACCCCGCTGGGGGACCCGATAGAGGTGGCAGCACTCACAGCTGCATTTCGTCAGACGACCGCAGAACAAGGCAATTGCTGGCTAGGTTCCGTTAAGGGCAACCTTGGCCATCTTGATACAGCAGCCGGTATCATCGGCTTGATCAAGACTGTTATGGCAGTGCACAGCGGAGTGGTTCCCCCCAGCCTGCATTTCGAGCAGGCGAACCCAGCACTTGACCTCGATACCAGCCCTTTCCAGGTGCCAACGACGACCCAACAATGGCGCCTCACAGGGCCGCGCCGGGCCGGAGTGAGTTCCTTCGGCATCGGCGGAACCAATGCTCACGTCATCGTAGAGGAGGCGCCCACCCCCAAAGTGCCGGACGGAGTGGCTCGCAAAGCTCAAATCTTTTGCATTTCAGCGCGCACGTCCGACGCCTTAGACCGGGCCTGCGCTTCACTCGCTCCAGCCGTCGCCGCCAGCAAGGCGCCACTGTCAAACATCGCTTTCACCCTCGCCTCAGGTAGGCGCGCATTCGCGCAGCGACGTGCCTTCGTCGCGAGTAGTGCCATCGAAGCCACCGAACGGTTGAAGCATGCCGGAGCCGCAGTGCCATTCGTAGCCGACCGACCGACGGTGTGGTTGTTCCCCGGCCAAGGCTCGCAGTACCTCGGCATGGGCGAGGCACTTGCACGCCAGGAGCCGGCCTTTGATGCCGCTCTTGCCGATGCGACCGCCGCGCTAGAGCGGGCGGGGGTACCGGACATCCGAGCATGCATCTGGCCCGCGGCGCACGACAATGACGCATACGAGTGCCTCACGCGAACCGCGAACGCCCAAACCGCAATATTCGCCATAGAGTACGCACTCGCGGAGCTTTGGCGCTCGTGGGGAATGGTCCCCGGCGGGGTGCTCGGTCACAGCGTTGGCGAATTTTGCGCTGCAGTTATCGCAGGCGTCATGTCGCTGGAAGATGCGGCCCGGCTTGTGGCTGCACGTGGCCGCATGATGCAAAACATGGCTGCTGGTGTAATGCTTTCGGTCTCCCTCGACGAACGGAGCGCGACTGATTTTCTTCGGCCCGGGATCTGGCTGAGCGCGGTCAATACGCTCGATTCATGCGTACTCGGTGGCGCTCCGCAAGACATTGCTGAACTGGAGAATGAACTCAGCAGGCGTGACGTAGAAACACGTCGCCTTAAGACATCTCACGCGTTTCATACCGGAATGATGGAACCCATGCTTGAGGATTTCCGTGCCGAGGCGGCCAAGGTCCCACTCCATGAGCCCAAGATACCATGGGTTTCGTCCGTGTCCGGCTCCTGGCTTGGTGCTGATGACACGATATCGCCCGACTACTGGGTCCGCCAGATCCGCGAGCCAGTACGTTTTGCAGCGGCGCTAACCAACATTATCGACAATGGCGACCCGGCGGTGCTTGAGGTAGGGCCAGGCATCGCCCTCACTACACTGACCCGCAAGAGTATTGGCTCCGGTAGTGTTGCCGTGAGTTCATGCGGCCAGCCAACTGGAGACGAAGTAGACGCCATAGCAAAGGCGCTTTCGACCGTGTGGGCCGCGGGTGTCGAAGTGGACTGGGCACGCTACTACGCCACTCAAGCTCCGGGCCGGGTACCGCTTCCAGGGTATCAATTCGATCGTCAACGGTACTGGATCGATCCCCCAAGTGGATCATCAGACCGCGAGCCACCAGGCAGCGATTTGGCTGAAGACACCGCTAGCGCGCGCATGTTCGTGCCGGCTTGGGACGTGGCACCAGCCCCAGTGCAGCAAGAAGCTTCCTCGCGCTGGTTGCTCATCCTTGATCAATACGGGATCGGCGATGCATTAGCATTGCTCCTCGGAGCGCTAGGCGTGGAAGTACAGACACTCCCCTGGCTGGATCGGGTCAGGGTCGATGCGCAGACCTATGCAGACATTCTAAGCGAAAGCCGACCCGACCATGTAGTGCACCTTGGCAGCATTACTGCGGGGCGACCGGTGACGCACGAGCAGATGCTGGAGTGCGGCTACGTCGACGTCCTCTCACTGTCCCAGGCGCTCGTAGTGCACGTCGGGGACAACGCAGAGCCGATTAAACTGACGGTCGTAAGTGACAACGTGCACTCCGTAACAGGCCGAGAGGGCGTACGTGCAGAAAAATCACTACTCCTTGGACCCGTCCGAGTTCTACCTCAGGAGCACCCTGAAATAAGCTGCCGGCTAGTGGATGTGGAGATGGACCGACCTAGCGACATACGTGTTCACATGCTGCTTACTGAATGCCTGGCTGACAAGCAGGAGGCGGTGGTCGCCCACCGAGGGCGCCAGCGTTGGACGCAGAGCGTCAAGGCCATTGAGACGCCGCAGTCACCCTTTTCGGGAGTGCGGCCGAGGGGGGTCTACCTGATCACGGGCGGGCTCGGCGCTGTCGGTCTGAGTATCGCGCGCCACCTGCACAAAACCACATCTGCACACCTCGTTTTGACCGGACGACGCCCCCCTCCAGAGCCAGAAGACTGGCCGGCACTCGTCGAGCCGGGGGATGACCTTGCAACCTTCGAGATCGAAGACCTGAACGATACTGATATTTTGGACCTTCCTGAGCATGTGGACCCGCTCGCGATCGCCGCGCTGGACAGCGCAAACCAAGACCCCGAGACACTACCTTTAGCGACGCTGTCTTCTGCAGCAGCCACACTAGACCGATATTGCGTAGCACTCCTGTGCGAGTGTTTAGAGCAAGCCGGAGTGGACATGCAGCCAGGCATTCGGCACACGTTCGCCTCCATCTCGAGCCAAATGGGGATAGTTCACCCATATAGTCGCTTCCTGAAGTTCATAGTTGATTTACTGCGCGACGAGGGCGTGTTCGAAGGGCCCGATGAGGACATCTTGGTTCTCGCAACGACGCGTTATGACGTTTTGGACCTGCACGAACAGGCGGTTGAGGAACATCGCGAGCTTGAGGCTGTATTCAAGTTGCTAAACGCATGCGCTCTTGGATACACCGGGGTACTGAGCGGCTCGGCTTCAGGCATCCAGGTTCTCTATCCCGATGGCGACAGCCGTGGTGTGAAAGCGGCCGTTGCGGCTATGGCGCATCGCACGAGCCACACGGGTCAAGCTGAGCTTCTGGCGCGCTTGCTCAGACGCATGGCCGACTCCCAGGCAAGGCCGCTTCGCATACTCGAGGTTGGCGGTGGCAATCGTTTCCTTACCAGCATCCTTGCGGCGGCGCTTGATGGTACATCCGTCGAATACTGGTTCACTGACATCGGTTCGAGTTTTGTTGGCGCCGCGCGGACTTGGGCCAAGGAGGCCGGTTACGAGCACCTTCACTTCGGTGTCCTGGACGTCTCACGAAATCCGGAAGCCCAGGGATGGGGAGATACTTTTGATGCCGTCGTCGGCATGGACGTGGTGCACGCGACGCAGAACGTCGAGGTCACGCTGCGTCATCTCCACACATTGACCGGCTCCGGCGGCTCCGTGCACCTCATCGAAACGCTACCACCTGCCCGCTGGAACACAATGGTATGGGGCCTAACGAAGCAGTGGTGGCAATACAACGATGATATCAGGACCACTTCGCCGCTCCTTGATGGCTCTCACTGGATTGAAGCCCTGACCAGAGCTGGCTTCCAATCCGCGGACACGTATCAATCCGGAGCCCAAGATGACTGTGTGCTTTTGTTCGGACTTCGTCCTGCATCTACCGCCAAGGACGCGCGTCTGCTTGCGATTCAAGCCGACGTTACCGATCCCCGAGAAATGGCTGCTGTGGTGGCGCGTACGCGCGAACTCTTTGGTGGGATTAATGGCGTCATTCACGCGGCAGGTCTGGAGGCGAGCGGTGCACTCTCTCTGCAGCACGATGGCGCAGCATCGCCAGGACTTGCAGCAAAGGTCACAGGCACCC
>Ga0115566_10001045_pt1 | contig 23912 bp, 14 predicted proteins | sample COGITO_mtgs_1204_3_FD_87173 | JGI IMG/M metagenome (GOLD analysis project Ga0115566, IMG submission 87173) | Pelagic marine microbial communities from North Sea - COGITO_mtgs_120405 | ecosystem: Environmental > Aquatic > Marine > Epipelagic | place: Germany:Helgoland, sampling site Kabeltonne...
CTGCGCATGCGCCAACAAGGACTCACGGGTTGCTTCCAGCACTGCCTCGCGATCATGGGGCTCGGCTCTCGGCGGAAACGGCCACCTCGCGATATTGCGCGCCAACCGGATGCGAGAGCTAAAGACCACATCTGAGTCGTCAGCATCGACGCTGAGCCACGGAGCATTTGCTGCTGCCATTTCGCGAATATCAGTCCGCATCGTCCGGCTCCATCTGCTCTAATTCGTCATGCAAGTGCTGGGCAAGCTCGTATTTCTCGTTGGCCACGGCTTCGTCCAGGCGCTTCTTCATGCTCCGCCGCATGGACTCGCGGGCAACGTTCGCGTGCACTGCGGGGACTGGCTCCGAATCGTTACTGCCGAGCGGTTGTTTTCCGGTGTGCAGGTCGCCACGGTGCAGACCTGCTACCGTATTCATGAGCACGTCTGAAAACACTTCATAGCAGGTGACGCAGCCCAGCCGGCCGGTGGTTTGCACGGCCTTGCTGTCCGAGCCGCAGCGCGCGCAGGTGCGCTCCGGCCAGTCCGGTTCCGGTGTTTCATCCGGTGCCAGCTGTGCGATTCTTGCCAGAAACTCGGCAACGTTTCCCGGCGTCAGGTTGTCGGGCGTGATGCCGATTCGTTGCGCGCAATCTGGGCACAGATTGATCGTCGTTTGCTCGCCTTCCACAACTTCCTGAATATGCACCGTTGCGGGTGCACTGCAGACTTTACAATTCATTGACCTGTCGTCTCGTCCTGAGGGGAATCACAACCGTATAAGTCTAGCAGGCGCGCGTGAGAATGCGCGTCGGCCACCCGCTCCGCAGCACCTTGGCCAAAGCGTGCGAACAGGGCCGGACGCACCACGAAATCCAGCAATGTGCTGGAGATCAGACCGCCAATGATCACGGTCGCCACCGGATACAGAATTTCCTTGCCCGGTTGTCCTGGTGCCAGTGCCAGTGGGATCAGCGCGATCCCGCTCGTCAACGCGGTCATGACCACTGGCACCATCCGCTCCTGGCCCGCACGGGCGATCAAGTCTATGCCAAAGGGCACGCCTTCCTCACGCATCATGTGCAGGTAGTGGTCCAGCAAAAGAATCGCATTTCTGGTGGCAATACCGCCCAGCGAGATCAAACCGACCAGCGTAGCCACCGAAAGCGCCTGATTGCTGGCCATGATATAGGCGACCGCGCCGATGAATGCCATCGGAATCCCAGCTAAAACCTGTAAGCTCAAATTCAGCGAGCCGAAGTGTAGATAGAGGATCAGAACCATCGTTGCGAGGCTGACGATGCTTAGCAGCAAGATGCGCTTGGTGGCCGCTTGTTGGGCCTCGAACTGCCCGCTCAGTTCGATACGATAGCCTTCGAGCTCGGAGATGCTGTCGCGCACGGAGCCTAGTGCCTTTTGTACATCAGCCACCACGTCCCCAAGCGCCCGGCCGGCCACATTGTGCTGGACCACGATCCGCCGTGAAACGTTCTCGCGGTTGATGTTGCTGGGGGTTTTTGTTTCCTCGATCTCCGCCACATCTGCCAGCGGCAGTGCGCGCCCCTCGGGCGTGTGCACCACCAGCTGACGCAATGCCTCAAGGTCGCTGCGATAGCGCGCCGCCAGCCTCACCACGATCGGATAGCTGTACTGGCCGTCGAGCATGCGTGAGACCGCTTCGCCGCCCATTGCCAGCTCAATTGTCTCGGCGATTGCGTCCACCGTCAGCCCATGCCGCGCCAAGAGTTCGCGGTTCGGGCGCACGGAAATGCTCGGCACCAAGACCTGCTGCTCTACGTACAGATCCTCTACGCCTGGGACTGCTCGAATCTCCTGCTCAGCCTGCGCGGCCAACCGGCGCAACTCATCCAGGTCTGGACCGTAGATTTTGACCGCGACCTGCGCCTTGACTCCGCTGAGCATGTGGCTGAGCAAGTGCTGCAGCGGCTGGTCTACCCCGATCGGCACGCCGGGAAATGCCTTTCCCAGCTTGTCTCGAATATCCGCCAGCATCTCTTCACGGGATCGACCGCTGTCGGGAGCGAAGGTGATGATTGTCTCGGTCGCGTTTGCGCCCATTGCATGTTCATCGCCCTGGGCGCGGCCCGTTCGTCGTGCCACCGAGCGCACGCCCTCTACCTCCAGCAAAACCTGCTCCTTGCGCTGGCCGAACGCATCCGACGTCGACAGCCCCGTCTCAGGCGGCAGCATCAGGTTGATCTGCGCGACCCCCTCGTTGAACTCCGGAAGAAATTGGGTACCGCGCATCGCCAGCACGGCAATGCCGATCACCACCAGTCCCGTGAGAGTCGCCAGGACGTGCTGCGAATGGCGAACGCTCAGCCGGATCGTCCGGTCGGCCACGACTCGCAGTCCTCGTACCAATAGCCCGTCTCGGCGTTCCTTTTTCTCGACATAGTTCGGCAGTAAGTAGGCGCACAGTGCTGGCGTGACCGTCAGCGACACTGCCAACGAGGCGACAACACTGGTGATGTACGCAAGGCCGATCGGCGCGAACAACCGGCCTTCCAAGCCGCTCAGAAAGAACAACGGAAGGTAGACCACCACCACCAGCGCGGTACCGACAATGATGGGTTTGCGAACTTCGCAAGACGCGGCCCAGACCACCGAAAGCGGCGGCCGGCGCTTGCCCGCGGCATTCTGTTTCAACCGCCGAAACACATTCTCTACGTCCACAATGGCGTCGTCTACCAGGGCGCCGATGGCCACCGCGAGCCCACCGAGTGTCATGGTGTTGATGCTCAGGCCAAAGGCGGCAAAAATCAGCGCTGTCATCGCCACGGATAGCGGAATCGCGGTGAGCGTGATCAGGGTCGTGCGAAAGTTCAGCAGAAACATAAAGAGCACGATCACGACCATGATTGCGCCATCTCGCGCCGCCTCCATGACGTTGTCGATCGCCCGGTGGATGAAGTCCGCCTGCTGGAAGAGGTCGGGCACCACGGTGATGCCATCCGGGACGCTTACCGCGAAGTCATCCAATACTTCGTGAATCGATTCGCTGAGCGTTACCGTATCATGCCCGGGTTGCTTGTTGATGATGACCACGCAACCAGGCTTGCCATTCACCCCGGCCTGGCCGGTTCGGATAGCTGCCGGTGCGAACGAGACCGTGCCCACATCGCGCACTCTCACCGGGCGCTCCGGATCTGGCTTGACCACTGCATCGGCTAGGTCATCGGCATTGCCGAGAAGTCCGTTTACCGTGACCACTGGCGCGGCTGCGCCGATCTCTAGAAAGCCGCCACCAGCGCTACGATTGCTGGTGCGGATTGCCGTTGCGACGTCCTCGACCGTGACGCCATAGACCCGCATGCGCAATGCGTCCATTTCCACCTGTAGCTGCTGGGGCGCGCCGCCGATCACCAGCACCGTTGCCACGCCCGGGACCGCCATCAGGCGGTAGCGCAGATCATTGTCCACCAGGCTGCGAATCTGCTCCAGCGAGTGTGCGTCCGTCTCGCTGTACAGGCCGATCATCTGTACTTGGCCCATGATCGAACTTACCGGGGCCATCTGCGGCTGAATGCCCTCTGGCAGAAACCCCTGCGCCAGCTGCAACTTTTCTTGCACGATCTGGCGGTTACGGAACACATCCGTGCCCCAGGCAAACTCTGCGGTGACCACTGAGAGGCCGAGGCCGGATTGGGAGCGTACGCGCGTTACGCCGCTGGCGCCGTTCAATGCGCGCTCCAGGGGCAAAGTAACCAGCTGCTCCACATCCTGCGGCACCATCGCGTGTGCTTCGGTCATCACCACGACCGACGGGCGGTTCAGATCCGGCAACACGTCGATCGGCATTTGCGTGGCTTGGTATCCGCCGGTGACCGCCACCACGAGCGCGAGGGCGACGACAAACAGACGATTCTGAATCGAAAACTCGATCAGCTTGTTCATCAGTGATTATGTCCGGCGTGCGGATCTGCTCCGGAGCTGCCAGCGTTCATCGCTAGCTTAAGCGCAAACGCGCCGGCGGTGACGACCTCAGTGCCCGGTCGCAGAGAATCCGCGCTCAGGACCGCTACGGCGTGATTCCGGTGACGAATCGTGACCGGAGTTGCGTGGAAATGGCTGCCGTGCCTGGCATACACCTGTAAGTCCGCGCCGTCGGCGAAGATGCCGCCGACCGGAACCACGTACACATTTTCCCAAACTTCACGTGGGGTCTGGAGCAGATAGCGTTGCCCGGGCCGCAGGTCCCAGCTGCGAAACCTGCGCCCATCCCGCTCTGTGACCTGCAGCTGCTTGTTCTGCACGACAAAGTATGCCACTGGCTGATGCGCCTCATCGACCCTGACTGCCTGCAACACGAGCTTGTCTAGATCCGGTGCCGCGCCATGCACCAACGACTCAGCGGTGGCGGTTTGCGAACCCCGCAACGCCTCGAGGATTGCTGCTGTCTCGCTGCCTGAGGGCTGCGCGACCAAGTGCAACTCCCGCGGATTCACCACGGTCAACAGCGTGTCACCTGCGCTTACGATATCGCCAGGGCGCACCTCGAGTGAGTGTACGTCCCAGTCAGGCGCACCGTGGGGGCTCTGCACGGTCACCGTCTCTTCGAAGGCGCTGCGCAGGTAAAGGTTACGGAGCTGGCCAATGGTTGCCCCGCTCTGCAGCAGTCCCGCAACGCTGGCAAAGTGCTCTCCGACGGCGGGGGTCTCCTTGAGCCAGGCAATCAACTCGGGCGTGGCGAGTTGCTCCACGGCGAGTTCGCCGCAGACCGCGACATGCCATGGCTCGTCGCGCAGCTGCTCCGGCAACGCCGCCAGCAGCGCATCAGCGCTGGCATTCCAGAGCCCGTTGCGCACGAACAGCGCCCGCCAGACCGTAGGGTTCAGCGGGACATCCTCGCCGGCTTCCACGCGCTTCACATCGGCAGCGTCTAGCCCGTGCATGCGGAGTTCGCTGCGCAAGTTCTCGATCGTTTGCAGCACAATGGCATTCTCATAGCGAAGCTTGATCAGGTCCTGGCGTGGAACAAGTGGAAACCCCTCTGCGCCCACCAGTCCGCCGACACGGGTCAGCTCCTGAGTGAGGATTTCCGCGGACTTCAATGCGGTCCGTAACTCGGCCTTGGTCTCGTGGTAATCCTCGGTTTCCGGTGTCACGACTTCTAAGGTGATCTCAAGCCGTGGGCGGGGGAACGGGTCTCGTAGAATGGTGACCAATGCGGAACCTTGGTCGACCAGTTCGCCCAGCTCGGTGGCGACCGTGAGGACGCGTCCACCTACCGGGGCGACGACTCGACGGCTACTCGAGGGCGTCTCGCGAATCTCAGCAGGAACCGGCGTCGCCAGCACAAAGGTGGTCGGTGATAGCTTCTCCGATTGCACGCCGAGGTTGGCCAGCGCCTGTTCTGACAGGTCGTCGTGGCCACCGTCTCCACCGCTTGCTTCGTCATGGCCGTGGCTGTCGTGCGCGCCCGCGCTTGGGCCCTTGTTCAGAGCCATGTGCCAACCAGCACCTACGCCGACCAGCGCCAGTCCGGCCGCGACGAGAAGATAAAGAACGAGACAAGCCAGCTTTTTCATTGCCGACACCTAGATAAAACCATCAAAAAAATCACCATAAAACTGATCCATGCGCATTGAGTCCCTGGAAACACAAGAAACTGAGAAAACGATGGATCTGGATCAGACTCTGAGGACGATTGTCCTAAGTAGCGTGAGGCAATGGGGAGGGGGGCGATGGGGCGGGAGGGCGGCCAGAATTTCGGCCTTCGTGCGCGCCGGGGTGTAGCCGCGTGGGCGAACTTGGACGGCCGGAATCAGCTGTCCCAGCAGTGCGGACTCGACGCGTGCGAGATGTAACGGAGCCGAAATGGTCAGGTCCGTGCAGTCATGGTGGTGCCCGCAGCAGCCGTAGCTGGCATGGTCCTCGGCAGCGAGCATCACATGATCCGTGCCGATGCAAATCTGAAGCTCGCCGGCCACGCCGACAATGCTGCTTAGCAGGAACAACAAGACCACAGAGATAGAGCGAATCTGTACCATAGCGATAACCGTACTCGCTTGCTGGCGTTCGTCCACTAATTTGAGTGGGTAGACAAGGCTCCGAACGTGTGAAATGCGCAGAAGTGATTAAAAGTGATCATCTGGCTTGCGCACAAATGATCATTGGTGCAAGTTAGCTGTATGAATAGATCAGATCGCGAAGATGATATCCTCCAGTTATTGAGTGGCCGCACGAGTGTTGGGATTGCGGAGATCGCAACTCACTTCAGCGTTTCCGAGGCTACGGCTCGGCGTGACGTGCAACAGATGGCGGGCTCCGGTCTTGTGCGCCGCGTGCGCGGCGGAGCGACCTTGCGGGGCATCAGCCGGCTGGAGCCCCTGTTTCGCGATAAAGAGGATCGGGCCGCGCGGGCGAAGCGGGCGATTGCCGCCAGCGCGAGTTCCCTGATAAGGGACGGCAACACCATCTATCTGGACGGTGGCAGCACGGTGCTTTCGCTGGCACCCTTACTCGACACGCGGCGCAACCTGACGATCGTGACCAACTCGGTCATGGCAGCCGTGAAGCTGCTGGATACGCGACATCGTCTGCTGCTCACTGGCGGCGAGTTCCGGTCACTCAGCAGGACGCTGGTCGGACCGCTCACCGAGGCGTTGCTCGAGCAGCTGCAGTTCGACATTGCGTTCATGGGTACCATGGGCTTCTCGGTAGAGCGGGGCATGATGACCACGGATCCGAATGAGGCTTTTACCAAAGCGCAGGCGATGTCACGGGCGGGCACGGTCGCTCTGCTGATGGACAGCTCCAAGTTCAACGCAACCGCACTCGCTCGGACCGGAACGGCCAGCGACATCGATATTTTGATCACCGAAGCCGCGGATGATTCGCTTTGCCAACAACTGGCAGAACATCATGTGCTCGTTCAGATCGCAACTTCTTCAAATAAATCACTGTCACACTAAGGAAGGAATTATGGCCACTCCAGTCGTACTGCCCGTTCAGGGACAATCTGTTGAAACTTGTTTCCTCGTTGCCTGGCTCAAACAGCCAGGTGACACCGTTACGCAAGGCGAGGCCTTGGCCGAGGTAGAAACCGATAAAGCCAGCTTCGAGGTCGAATCACCATGCGATGGGACTCTGCTGGTGCACTTCTTTCCGGTAGAAGCCGATATCCCGGTCCTGACGACTATGGCCGCCGTCGGCGAGCCTGGCGAGGATGCCTCAGGGCTCGCTCCTGACGGCGTTGCGGAGTCCGCAACGCCTGCAGAAGAAGCGCCTGTTGCGGAGTCCGCACCAGCAGCAGTTGAGGCCGCAGCACCTGTGGCAGTGGCTGCTCCGGGCGATGGCCTCTCACGCATTTCGCCACGTGCACGTCAAACTGCAGCGGTGCGCGGCGTGGCCGCTACCGGGCTAGCTGGCAGCGGGCCAGAGGGGCGCATTCTGGAACGTGATGTTCTGGCAGCAGCCGCTTCTGGTACGGTCGCCGCAGCAGCGTCCGGCGGTGACTTGTCACAGGCTGGTAGCGGCATTGGTGGTCGCGTCACGCGTGCGGACCTCGCAGCTTCGGCCGCGGCAGCTCCAGTAGTAGCAACAAGTGCGGTTGTGGCGGAGATCGCAGACGAAGTCGAAGAGATTCCGATCAAGGGCATTCGCAAGCTGATCGGAGAGCGGATGCATGCATCGCTTGCGAACTCCGCACAGCTCACGCTCAGCCGGACGGCACCGGGTGGGCCACTGTTAGCCATGCGCAAGCGCTTCAAGGGCAGCAACGAAGCGCTGGGGCTGAACCGGATCACGGTCAATGACCTGATGCTGTTCGCCACCGCCAAGGCGCTTACAGCCGTGCCGGAGTTGAACGCCACGGTAGGCGACAATAAGATTCGCCGCACCAAGCAGGTTCACCTGGCGTTTGCCGTGGATACGAACCGCGGGCTGATGGTTCCGGTCATTCGGAATGCGGATACACTGAGTCTCGCTCAGCTGTCCGAGCGGGCCAAGACGCTGGCCGTGGGCTGTATTGAAGGCGGAGTTCAGGCTGACGACCTCCAGGGCGGGACCTTTACGGTGTCAAACCTCGGCGGTTTCGGAATCGAGCAGTTTACGCCGGTACTCAACACGCCACAGGTCGGTATTTTGGGCGTGGGCGGGATCAAGCTCGAGCCCGTTCGCCAGGGCGGCGAAGTCGTGTTCGAGGATCGCGTATCCCTGAGCCTGACCATCGACCACATGGTCGTGGACGGCGCTCCGGCAGCACGCTTCCTGGCCACGCTGGCAGATAATCTGGCAGACCTCGACGTCTTGCTGGCGTTATAAAGGAGAGTGAATTATGAGTGACGTATACGATTTAGCAATTCTGGGCGGTGGCCCAGGTGGGTACGTAGCGGCTGAGCGCGCAGGCGCACATGACTTGCGGGCCGCAGTGATCGAGAACGCGAATCTGGGCGGGGTCTGTCTCAATCATGGCTGCATTCCCTCCAAGACGCTGCTCTACTCGTCCAAGATCTTCAAGACCGCCCAGAATGCAGGCGCCTATGGTGTCTCCGTCAGCGGCGACATCAGTTTCGACCTCAGCGTCGCAATGGAGCGGAAGACCTCCGTCATCCAGAAACTACGCGGCGGGATTGGCTATCTGATGAAGTCCAACAAGGTCGATGTACACAAGGGCTGGGGTTGCTTCGCGGGACCCAACAAACTTGCGATCACCGCAGAAGACGGGACCGAGACTCAGATCGAAGCCAAGAATGTGTTGATCTCGACCGGCTCTGCGCCAGTGCGGATCCCGATTCCCGGGTATGATCTGCCACACGTAGTGACGAGTACGGAAATGCTGGAGATCAAGACCTTGCCAAAGGCAGCGGTGATTATGGGCGGTGGCGTGATCGGTATGGAGTTCGCCTGCTTCCTGTCCAACGTCGGCGTGCCGGTCACGGTCGTCGAGATGTTGCCGGAAATTGTCCCGGGCATCGATCCTGAATTGGCTGTTATGCTGCGCAAGGCTCTGCCGCGCGTGACCTACAAGCTGGGCACCAAAGTGACCGAGATCACCGCGGATGTAGTGAAGGTCGAGACAGCCAACGGCGTCGAGGAGATTCCTGCAGATCTGGTCCTGATGTCAGTTGGTCGTCGGCCGAATGTCGAGGGGCTCGGATTCGAGACCATCGGCTTGGATTTCGATCGCTTCGGAATCGCGGTGGATGACCACATGCGCACGAACGTGCCTGGGGTCTACGCGGCGGGTGATGTCACCGGCAAGGCTGCGCTTGCGCACACCGCATCCCGGATGGGCGAAGTCGCCGTGAATCACATCGTCGGGCGTCCAGACGTCATGCGCTACAATGCGATTCCGTGGGTGATTTACACCGATCCCGAGGTCGCTGGTGTTGGCGAGACCGAGGCGTCACTTAAAGCAGAGGGCACGGCATTTGACGTGGCCAGCTTCCCCATGACGGCCAACGGCCGCTTTCTCACCGATAACGAGAATGGCAAGGGCATCTGCAAGGTCCTGGTCGAGAAGGAATCACGCGTGCTGCGCGGGGTGCACCTGTTTGGCTCGCACGCCTCGGAGATGATCTTTGGCATGGCTGCCATGCTCGAGACCGAGCTGCGAGTTCGCGACGTCCGTGACATCGTCTTCCCGCATCCGACCGTTTCCGAAGTGTTCCGGGAAGCACTGTTTCACCTGGCTGAATAGTCTACTTAGAATCAAAATCAAATTCGAATTACTGTAAGGAGGCTCAATCATGCCTAAGGCACAAATCATCAATCCCACGGAAGTCCGCGCCAAAGGAAAACTTGTCATTCCTGCGATTCCGTTGAATACGTATCGTTCCGCTCCGGATAAAGAACTGAAGACCTGGGGCGTGGACAATTTGCGCTACGTGCAGGCTGACATGACCTTGGTCCGCGAGTTCGAGACCATGCTGCATATCTTCAAAACTACCGAGGCATTCCGCGGTGTGAAGTATCAGCATGCGGGGCCGGCTCATCTCTCGATCGGGCAGGAGTCCACTGTGGTGGGCCAAGCCCTGGCATTGAACGTCGAGGACTATGTCTTTGGCTCTCATCGTAGCCATGGCGAGATCCTGGCAAAGTGCATGCGTGCCGTTCGTGAGCTGCCAGCCGTCGAGCTGCAGAAGATCATGGAAGACTACATGGGTGGTAGCATCCTTCGCATCATCGAGCCACATTTCAGCGGCGGCAGCATCGCCGACTTGGCCCAGGCCTTCGTGATCTACGGAACGTTGTCCGAAATCTTCGGCCGGGCGCCTGGCTTCAATAAGGGAATGGGCGGCTCGATGCATGCATTTTTTGCGCCCTTCGGCAGCATGCCGAACAATGCGATCGTCGGTGGCTCTGCGGACATCGCAACTGGCGCAGCATTGTTCAAGCGCGTGAATCGGAAGGGCGGAATCGTCATCGCCAATATCGGTGATGCCTCCAGCGCTTGTGGCCCCACTTGGGAAGCCATTACCTTCTCCGCGATGGATCAGTATCGGAAGCTGTGGGATCCGGAGCTTGGCGGTGCGCCACCGATTCTCTTCAACTTCATCAATAACTTCTACGGAATGGGCGGCCAGCCCGAAGGCGAAACTAGTGGTTTCGGCAAGTTGGCACGCATCGGTGCCGGTGTCAACGAGTTCGCCATGCATGCAGAGCGTGTCGATGGCTCCAACCCGCTGGCCGTGGCCGACGCCACCATGCGCAAGCGCGCAATCCTCGAAGCTGGCAACGGCCCCGTGCTGCTTGACACCATCACCTACCGCATCTCCGGGCACTCCCCGTCTGACGCGTCCGCCTACCGGACCAAAGAAGAGATCGAAATGTGGCAAGAGCAGTGCTGCGTAGCCGCCTACAACGGCTACATGGTCGAGAACGGTCACCTGAGTGAGACCGAGATCGATAGCGGCCGCGAGAAGACGCTAGAACTGCTGGAGAAGGTCGCAGGCCTGGCAACATGCCTCGAAACCTCCCCACGCATCTGCGTGGCTGGCGATGCCATCGGTGACATGATGTTCTCCGATGCCAACGTCGAAGCCATGGCTGAAGGCCCCGGTGACACCCTGCTGACGCTCGAAGAAAATCCGCGTGTCAAGAAGAATGCACGCAAGTCCCGCACTGGCGTGGATGCAGACGGAAAACCACTGCCAAAAGCTCGCTGCATTGCTGTACGTGACGCGCTGTTCGAGGCCATGATTCATCGCTACTACGCCGATCCCACGATGGTCGCCTATGGCGAGGAGAACCGCGATTGGGGTGGTGCCTTTGCCGTGTATAACGGTCTGACCGAAGCTCTCCCGTATCATCGCCTGTTCAACTCCCCAATCTCCGAGGCGGCGATTGTGGGTACTGCAGTTGGCTATGCATTGGCTGGTGGCCGCGTCGTCGCCGAGCTCATGTACTGTGACTTCATGGGCCGGGCTGGTGACGAGATCTTCAACCAAATGGCCAAGTGGCAGTCCATGTCTGCGAACGTCCTGAGCATGCCGCTCGTGCTGCGCGTATCCGTAGGCAGCAAATACGGGGCACAGCATTCCCAAGACTGGAGCAGCATGGTTGCACACATCCCCGGGCTCAAGGTGATGTTCCCAGCGACCGCCTACGACGCCAAGGGCATGCTCAATCTGGCTCTGCGTGGTACCGACCCCGTAGTCTTCTTCGAGAGCCAACGCCTCTACGACATGCCTGAAATGCTCGTTGAAGGCGGCGTCCCAGACGAGTACTACGAAGTGCCTGAAGGCGAGCCAGCCGTTCGTCGCCAGGGCTCGGATCTGACGATCGTAACCATCGGTGCCACCTTGTATCGCGCCCTGGAAGCAGCGGACGAACTGCAAGAGAAGCACGGGATCAGCGCCGAAGTCATCGACGCCCGGTTCATCAATCCGTTGAACTACGACGTCATCGTCGAGTCCGTGAAGAAGACCGGCCGTGTGGTTCTGACCAGTGATGCTTGCGAGCGTGGCTCGTTCCTGCACACCATGGCCAGCAACATCTCACAGCTTGCCTTCGACTACCTCGATGCCCCGGCTGTCGTCATTGGTGCTCGCAACTGGATCACGCCTCCGGCGGAGATCGAGGACGTGTTCTTCCCGCAGTCGGATTGGATTATTGACGCTGTGCATGAGCGCGTTCTACCGTTGCCTGGCCACACGCCGACAACCGTACAGACCACAGGCGACATTCTGCGTCGCAACCGTCTCGGTACCTGAGACAGCGCTACTCAGTCTAACCCCGTTTGCTCCAGGCGCTCAGCGCCTGGAGCAACTTGGGAGTGGCCGACCCTCGGGGCCTGTAGCGGTGACGCCAGTGCCGCAAGCACGTTGAATCTTCTGGTTCGCTGCTTCTGTCGAAGGTTGACCTGCTAGGTCGACTCCGGGAGAGTCACTGTCTGGCCGCAAATCCAATGGACTGACTGTCTCCTTACTCGTTCGAGTTCCGACGGCTTGTTTGGGGAAGTACCCCATCCTTGACCGGTTACTCGCTCGTAGCGAAGGCGTTGTCGACTGTCAGCGTCCCGAGCAATAGGATGGTGCCGGAATCCATGCCGGAGTTATCCGCGTTCTCCAGCGTGGCATTGGTGACAGCGTCGATCGTGATGACAGCGTTGTTGTTGATGCTGGCCAAGTTGTGGGCATCCGTCGGCTCGACGCCGAGATCCCAGTTGCCAATCGTTGTCCAGTTGCCGTCGCCGCCGGTCCAACGAATGTTTTGGGCAGATACGGTCGCCGTTGCGACGCGTAGGGCTAGAAAGAGGGAGAGTAAAAATCGTCTGTTCACAAGCATGACTCCACAAAGATTCATTGTCCCCGCACACGCGTCGGGCATCATAAACGAGAAGCTTTAGTGCGCACGCCAAGACGGTGACCTGAGCCTACTGCAAGGTCTGTCTCGATATGTACGGATATTTCGCTGCGATCCTGCGCGGGGGCAGGGCGAGGCGTCAGCAGGCTGTTGGCCGGTTTGCGAGTTGGCCACACGCGGCTGCGACGTCCTGGCCGAGGGAATAGCGCCGGGTTACCGCGTATCCGCGGTCTCGCAGGACCTGTTGAAAGGTGGCTGTCTGCCCGGCAGTGCTGGGGCTTAGATCGGCCGGACTGGCGTCATCAGGGTTGAACGGAATGAGGTTGATGTGCACCGGTAGGCCGGTGAGGTAGCGGGCTAATTCTTCGGCATCTGCAGGGGAATCATTGACGCCGCCGAACAGGACGTAGCTGATCATCGTCTCGCGGCCGTCGCGGATCTGCACGAGTTGGTCCAGGGCATCACGTATCTGGGCGAGGTTAAAGACATCGTTAATCGGCATCAAGTCCTGCCGCACCGCATCTGTGGTTGCGTTGAGGCTGAGTGCGAGATTGACCAGCGGAAACTCGCGGGCAAATTCGACCAGCTTGTCTGCGAGCCCAAGCGTGGAGACGCAGAGGTGGGACGGAGCAAACTGGAAGCTTTTTCCGGTGGTCAAGTCGGTGATGACGCGTCTGAGGTTCTTGAGGTTTCGTAAGGCTTCGCCCATGCCCATGAAGACGATGTTGCGGATCTGGCGATTCTCAGCGGCAAGGAGGCGCGATGCCTGCCCGACCTGGTCTAAAATTTCGTACCAATGCAAGTTGCGAAAGAATTGGATGGCTCCGGTTGCACAGAATCGGCACTTCTCGGTACACCCGGTCTGGGAGGAGACACAGAGGCTGGTTCGTCCTGAGGCAATCCGCAGAATGACGGTTTCCAGCATGCGCCCATCCAGCGTGCGAAAGAGTAGCTTGGTGGCGCCGTCTACGGCCGAATCCTGCCGCTCGACCAGTTCGAGGTGCGACTCGGTGAAGGCACCGCGCACGGCATCAGCCTGACCGCTCCAGTCGACGTCCTCGAAAGGCACGCCTTCGCGAAACCACTGGCGACGGATTCGCTGCAGGGCAGGGCGACGCAGGCCGCTGGCGGTCAATATCGCTTCGAGGGCCGGAAGATCGTAGATAGAGGGCTTTTGTTCTGCGAGGGCCGGCAATCTACGCTTCATGGCCGAGAACGTGGTAGGTGAGTCATGGGGCTGGCAGAAGGGGCTGGTGTGAGAACTGCGGAAAGCTGGCACAGTGCGTGCGATTTACACACAGTGCGAGTCGCTGAATCAGGCGAGTTCGAATCCGCCAAGGACCATCTTGATGTTGGGCTTCACATAGGCGTTTTGGCTGATGCAACAATCGCCGTTTTCGCCGATAATACTGCCATAATAAGGCTACGGGTAGTCAAATTTTCCCTACGGTGACTTTGCGGCATTCGATTCGCATTTGGCAACAGTCATTTGGGTCAGCTTCCGCGCCATCGCTGCGCACCATTACAGCCAGAGATGGTATTGGCGATCGAGTCCCTCATGGCAATGCCAGGTCCGAAGTTGTGATCCACCGAACAGCCTGTGATTCGGATCGAGTTCGCGCGAGGGAGGAGAATACTGCCGGATCGGTTTCACTCGATGCGAATTGCGGTGACCATGACTGAGGCGGTGCCCAAGAACGCAATATGATTACGCTCCTAATCCGAGATTCGTTCGAAGGCGTCGTCCTTGCCGTTCTTATTCGCGTATCCGCAGACGGAGTCTCCCATGAGCGTGATGTGACTGTGCACTTTAACCGATTGGAGGTAATACACGCCGATCGCAGGAGTCGGGACTGTGGCTTTGCCCTTAGCGAGCGAAGGCGCTATCGGCCAAACAGAGAAGGAGGGAGGGACGAGAACCACTGATTACCACTGATGAACGCTGATTTGTGGCTGTGTAGCGGATCGTCCTTTATCAGCGTTCATCCGTGTCCATCAGTGGTTGGCTTCAGTAGCCTATTACAGGATCTGTCAGTCCGCAGGCCAGCGGGCGCTGACCTGCTGCAGCCAGTGGCGGGCGATCAGTTCGTGGCCCTGTGGCAGCGGGTGGATCCCGTCCCACATCCAGTGCTCGGCCGAGACTTCCTTGGCCGCAGCATCGAAGATGTCCTGGGTCTTGATGTGCACGGCGTCATACTCCTTGGCCAACTTGGCAACCACCGCTCGCAGCGCATCGGTCAACGGCCGGCGTGTCGTATATACCTGCTCTCCCTTCAGGCGACCGGATTGCAGGATAAATGGCTCCATGAGTACCAGTCGCAGCTTCGGGTTGGCCTGACGACTGGCATCGAGAAGCGCCCGATAGTCAGCTTCAAAGGCTTCCGGCGTAACCGCGCGTTCGGGCTTTCGCAAGCCTAATTCGACATCGTTGGTGCCAATGAGGATTGTCAGCACGTCTGGTTTCATGTCGATGGCGTCCTCCTGCCAGCGTTTGCGCAGGTCTGCAACTTTGTTGCCGCTCTTGCCGCGGTTGATAAAATCGAGTTGGTTATCGGCCATTTCCACGCCGAGTCTGGCAGCGATAAGGTAGACATAGCTGTGGCCCAAGTAGTGATTGCGGTCACTGGCACGTTGGAGGCGTTTCATGTCGGTAATCGAGTCGCCCTGGAACAGAATGCGACTGCCCTTCTCGAAAGCAGGCAAGCGGTAGCTGTAGCCACCGAAGCCGGGGGCGCACGTCGGGGACGGCTCAGCCCCAACAGAAACGGCAATCAGGAAGGCCACGACAACCGGTAGCGGGCTGATTACGAATCTCTGCTGGATGATCATGGTCGGTGTTCTCCTGTTTCTATCTTTGGCATGTCGGCATTGGTGTCTTCCCCCAAAACGAGTAAGGAAGCTGAAAGCGCACAACCCAGCAGGTATTTTGAGGTCAGCTTACATCCTCCTGATTCCACAGGGTTCATTCTATCACCTGTAAGGCTCCGGTTTTGAAAAGCGACGCGGGCAGGCCTTCTTTGTTGTACAGGTTGGCGCCCGCCGGGTTGGCTGACCAGGCATACCGAACCTCCGTCGGCTCTGGTATCTCCTTGTGCCAGACGTCGACCGTGTTCTTGTCGGTGATTCTTGCCTCGGCCCATTGCCACTGTCGGTCTGCCCCGCAGATTTGGAAGCGCTTCAGCGGTTCGTCCACCTCTTGGGTCGGCTCCAGCCCGATCTTCTTGCCTGCCATCAGCCCGGATCCGACGTGATCAAACCTGATGACAATCTTGCTACCCTGAACCTGAGCGCTCTTATAAAGCGGCCCGCTGCAGACGATCTCTTTGCCGTACGCTTTCTTGAAGGCCCATACTGCCAGCCGCTTGCCGGCATCCACTTTATTTTTGGGATGAATGTTACGTGCATCGCCGATGTCGTTGAGCACGGCCATACCGGTATTCTCGGTCAGTGCGAGCACCTCCCGCTGTTGGTTTTGGACCGACACCCAGGAATCGCCATCGTTCGGCTCCGTGTTCGGATGGTTCTTATTAGCCAGCTGGCACCAGATAAAGGGCATCTCTTCTTGCCTCCAATGGTTGCGCCAGCCGGCGATCAGCCAAAGCATGCTCTGGCGATACTGTTCAGTGCGATACGCTGTGTTGTTTTCCCCCTGATACCAGACCACGCCTTTCATGGCATACGAGGCCAGTGGATGAATGAACGCATTATAGAGCGCAGCCGGAACCCGGTTGGCATTGAGCGGATCCGCAGGTTTGCGCGGCGCTTTCTTTTTCGCTGCCTTGGCTTCTGCAGCCTGCTGTTTCCATGCGGCCAGCTGTTTTTGATAGGCGGCTTTGTGTTGCTTCATCGCCTCCGGTGCCAGCTTGCCAGTCTCCTGTTCGAAGAAGGCTTTGCCCCCATCGGTTTTCATATATTCGCGCTTCGGAATCCACGGCTCGATATCGGTGCCGCCGCGGTTGGCGTCGATCAGCCCGACGGGCACACCGAGCCCCTTGCGCAGCTCGCGCCCGAAGAAGTAGCCGGTGCCGGAAAAGTCAGCGACCTGCCCCTTCACGGCGCGTGTCCAGCCGGTGTTGGCCCGAATCTCTTCAAGCTCCTTGAGCGGCGAAGCCGAAGTCCCGACCGTAAACTGCCGGAGCAACGAATCATCCGCCGCGGCCACTTCGTTCAGCAGATAGTGATACGCCTCCGCCTCTTCTGGACTACCGGGTTTTGCGACCAGTTTCTTGAGCGTCCAGTCTACATTGGATTGTCCACCCACGAGCCAGACTTCGCCGACGAGGACATTTGAGATGTGAAGAGTGAATACTGAAGATTGAAAATTGGCGGAGATCTTCAGCACTGCCGGTTCGGATGAGGCCGTAAGCGGGTCGAGTTTGATCTGCCACTTGCCACCGGCAGTCGCCTTGGCCTGCTTGGTCTGGCCGGCAAAGCTCACCGTCACGGTCGCACCGGGATCCGCCGTTCCCCAGACCGGTGCCAGCGTCTCCCGCTGCAGCACCATGCCATCCCGGAAAATGCCGGCGACAGCGAGGTCCGCGGCAGCACTGCTGCTGGCCACTGCCAGCAACGCCAGCACGATGATGTGTCGGCAAAGGAGCCGGCGGGCTGAGCAGCATAGGCAGGTCAACCTACTTACCACTCGCCTGACCATTACTGTTCCATACCAGTGGCAAAGATCGTTCTGCTCTCTGCTGGTTCCATGGTCAGCGTCTCGGTCCAGTCGCCGTAGCGGACTTTGCAAGTGTGGTGCCCCAGCGACAGCAGGCTGCAGGAAACCAGGGCGCCGTCTTTCCACTCGATATTGACCTCAAAGCCGCCGCGTGCCCGCAGGCCGGTGACTTTGCCGGCTGGCCACTGCTTGGGCAGGGCGGGCAGCAGGCGAATCACCGGCGGCGCGCCGATGGCCCCGCTCTCAGGCTGGCTTTGCAGCAGCATCTCGATAACCCCGGAGGTCAGGCCAAAGTTGGCCTCAATCTGGAACAGCTTGCGCTTGCCGGGGCGAAACTGGCTCAACATATTGTCGAAGCAGTTATCGGTGAGCATGCGGTGGGCGAAGTCCCAGGATTTCTCGGCATCGGCCATGCGAGCCCAGAGGTTGACACGCCAGGCATTGGACCAGCCGGTGCTCTGTCCGACGCCACGGCGTTCGAGCAGCTTGCGCGCGGCCTCGGCAATCTCCGGCGTGCCGTCTGGTGTGATTTCGTAGTAGGGATAGAGCCCGTACAAGGGCGAGCAGTGCCGATGCGTAGGTTCGCGCTCTTCATAGGGCTTGAGCCACTCCTGCAGGACGCCATCCGGGGCGATCTGATTCGGGGCCAGCCGTGGCCGCTTCTCCAGGAGCTCGCGCTGCAGATCCTCATCCACGCCCAGGATTCTCGCAGCCTGGATGGTGTTGCCAAACAGTTCGCGCAACTGCTGCATATCGATCGTGGGGCCCACACAAATGCCCGAACCCGTGCCGCCGTTCGGGAGGTGAAACCCGTTCTCGGGCGACGCCGACGGGCCCGTCACCAGCCATTTGTTCTCGGGTTCTTCGTAGAGGTTGTAGAGATAGAACTCGACACTTCCCTTCATGACCGGATAGACATCGGCCAGGAACGTCTTATCCAAGGTGAATGCATACTGCTCCCAGAGGTGCTCGCAGAGCCAGGCCGGGCCGCCGATGTCGAGGCCGGCCGGCGCGGTGTAGCCCCAGACGTTGGTCATGCGATGGGCAATCCACCCGGGCGAGTCGTAGTAGGCCTTGGCAGTCTTCGAGCCTGGTTCGACCAGGGAGGCAATGAAGGTATTTAGCGGTTCCTGCATCTCGACCAGATTGCAGGTCAGTGCTGGCCAGTAGTTCATCTGGGTGTTGATGTTGAAGTGATAATCGCCGTTCCACATCGTGTGGACTTCTTCGGCCCAAATGCCCTGCAAGTTCGCTACCAGGCCGCCTGGCCGCGAGGAGCTAATCAACAAATAGCGGCCCATGTTTGCGAACAGCGCAGTCAGCGACGGGTCTGCCGCGCCCTCCCGGTAGGCTGCCAGACGCTGATCGGTCGGTAACCGACTGTTGTCTGTTTCCGGTAGCTGCAGCGTAACGCGGTTGAAAAACTGCGCATGGTCTCTCTTCTGCGCAGTCCGCAACTGGGCGTAGGACTTGGTCTCGGCCTTATCGAGGTCGCTCGTTGTCGCGCCAAGGGGATCGGTCAGCTGGCGTCCGGCGATGCCGCGGTAGTCCGTGGCCGCTGCAAAGAGCAACAGCACCTCGTCTTCGCTGCTGACCACGAGCCTATTGCCGTCGGCCTTTGCTGTGCCACCTACCACACGCAGACGGCCGACGTAGAGCATGCCATCTTGATCGTAGCCATCGTTGAGATGTCCGCTGATCAGCAGCTCGCGGTCATTGACGGCTGTCGTTTCGAAGCGCTCCGGGCGATCCAGCGCCACGCTAAACGCAATCGGCCCGGTCAGGCGTGAGACAAATACCTCATCAGGCGCGGATACAAAGTGCTCGCGGCTGAACGATGTCTCGCCCCGCTTGTAGGTCACCGTTCCCAACCCGGTGCTGAGATCCAGCTCGCGCCGATAGTCCGTGACCGGCTCGGTCGTACCGGAAAAGGTCAGGCGCAGGGTCCCAAGCGTCTGATAGCGCCCGAACGGCGAAATCTTGTTGGCGTATTTTGGCGCTCCCTTGGTCGGGAACGCCTTACGCTTGAGGGCATTCGCCTCGGCAAACTTCTCCTCGGCCAGCAGGCGGCGCATTTCTGGGAGATACTGGTAGCCACCGGGCACATTGTTCTCGCCGCGTGATCCAGACCAGACCGATTCTTCGTTGAGGATAATGCGTTCCTCATCCGGGCTGCCGTAGACCATGGCACCGACCCGTCCGTTGCCAATCACCAGTGACTGATCAAAGCCTTTACCTGGCTGCTTGAACCAGACTGTGGTGGCAGGACTTCCCGTGAACGGCGCGTCTGAGCTCGAGATGGCTGAGGCAGGCATAGTGGCAACCGGAGACTGGCCTGTACTCTTGGCCGGGGCCTGCTGCGCTTTGCTGGCGGCTTCCGTGGCCGTCTTTCCAGCTTTCTTAGTGGCTTCATAGGCCGCTTGCTCTTGCGGTCTCAAGACACCGTCCTTATCGAGGTCCATCCGGTCAAAATGCTCGCTCCACTGAGTTGGGTCGTAGTGCTTTCCTCTGGCCTCGATGTTCTTCTTTTTGTTGGCAAGATACTCTTTTTTGGTGGCGCCATCTGCGGATTTTCCACGTTTCACCGATGCGGCCTGCGCATTCGAGGCTGCTGTGATCCCCTCCCTCTGCAGCAGCGGTAGCAGCGCCTTGGCCCAGGCCGCATAGCCGTCTGGATTCAAATGGAGCCGGTCACGGCTGAAGAGGCTGGTGTTTTGTCGTCCTGTGGTATCCACAAAGGCCTGATTGATGTCGACATGGAACACCTGACGCCCGTCGGCGAGGCGAGGCAGCAAGGCATTCACCGCATTGACCCGGTCATTCTCCGGGCCTGGCTTGCGAGGAAAAAGGGAAAAGACCAGCAGCTTTGCCTCCGGCAAACGCGTGCGCAGCTCTGCCACGACGGCCTCGATACCCGTGAAGATATCGGCGGGGTCATCCGGCGCATATCCCTTCTTACCCTCATGCATATGATTGGTACCGATCATCAGTGTCACGAGCTTGGGCGAGAGCCCATCGACCGCGCCATGCTGCAGGCGCCACAGCACATTCTGAGTCCGATCGCCAGGAAACCCAAGGTTCAGCAGCTTGATGTCCTTGAAGGCATCGGGATGGTGACTCCAAGCATGGGTAATCGAGTCGCCGATCATCACAACGTCGATGTCGCCTGATTTGGCTTCCTCGAGCTTCTCCAGGTGCAACCGTGGCATGAACTTCTTCAGCTTCGACGGCACGGGTATGACGGTTGAGGGCTGCGCCGCGGCCACAGTGTGCAGGCACAGCAGGCCACCAAGTAGAACGACTCCCAGCAAACTACGGTTCTTCATCTCAATCTTTCCACAAATCAGGTTGTTGTTATTTGAACAGCGCGGGCTCCCAGTCGGGAATCCCACGTTCCTTGAGCTGCTTTTCGTAGCGCACGGCCTGCGGGTTCTCGCTGGGATAGGGGTGGTCCTCGTTGACCATCAAGGGCACGGTTTCCTTCCACCATGTGCGATAGGATTTCGTAAGGCGTTCCACGACTTCCGGGTGTTCGGACGCCACGCTGGTCGCTTCGAAGGGATCGCTCTCGATGTCGTAAAGCTCATCGTCGACCAATCGCCATCTTTGAGTTCGCACGGCCCATTGCCGTTTCTTGTCACGGGAGAGGTTTGGGTCTTCGTCCTTCTTCCAACGTCCGACGTGCGTATACAGCTCGCGATCCGCCCAGGCGGCATTCGGGTCCTTCAACAACGGCAGCATCGAGCGTCCATCGAGCGTCTGGATGCCATCCGGGATCTCCGCTCCCGCCAACTCGCAGAATGTCTTGTACAAATCGATGTGTGCGCACAGTGCGTTGACATCCACACCCTCGCCCAGTACGCCCTTCCAGCGCCAGAACGCAGGAACGTGGGTCCCGCCTTCATACGCGGAGCATTTGCCCGACTTGAAGCCCGCCGTGAACATCTTCTGTGGCTTTCCGTTTTTCTTGCCACCCCGCCCCGCTTGGCCATTGTCGGTCATGAAGATTACGAGTGTGTTGTCCCAGGCGTCCCACTCGTCGAGCTTCTGCATCAGCAACCCGAAGTTGTCGTCAATGTTCTCGATCATCCCATAGCGCCCGGCGGTGTTCTGGTCCCAGCCCGCATCGAGCCACCGCTTCGTGTAGGTCTCCGGCGCGATCATTGGGCCGTGAGGGGCGTTCGGCGAGATGTAGGCGAAGAAGGGCTTTCGGGCCTGATGTTGCTTTCTGATCCAGCCCAAGGCGGCCTGGAAGAAAACATCCGTACAGAATCCCTTGGTCTGAACGATCGTGTCATTGTGCAGCAGGACGTTGTCAAAGTACTTTCTAGACCCCCGGTTTGGCGGAAAATCGCCGCAGCTGCCCCTGAACTTCTGGCCAATACCGCCTGCACCATGAATAAGGACCTCGGTGAAGCCGCGATTGTAGGGCTGGTACTCGTCCTCGTCTCCCAAGTGCCATTTGCCGAAGATCCCGGTTTCATAGCCATTCTTCGCCAGCAGTTCAGCGAACGTGGTCGTCGACAACGCCATGCGATCCCGCTCGTGGATCGTATGGGTGACCCCATTGCGAAACTCGTGTCGGCCGCTGAAAAGCGCGGCGCGAGTCGGCGCGCAGGTCGGACTCACATGGTACTCGCGGAACCGCGTTGACAGGTCATGGAACGTGTCCAGATGCGGCGTCTTCAAAATCGGATTGCCCATGCAGGAGAGGTCACCCATCCCCTGGTCGTCGGTCATCACCAGGATAATGTTGGGCCGACTTCCTTCCAGCTGCGGCAGAGGCGTATTGTCCCGGATGAAGCTTGCGCATCGTTTCGGATCATCCAGGGGGAAGTGATGGCCCTTGCAGGAATACTTGCCTTTCTGATTGGGCAGAATGGTGACCGATCCGCCCAAGGCCCGGTATTTTTTCTCCAGGATCAGCGAGTTCTCTTCAGCGGGTACAACCTGATCGACCAGGCTAATCACGTGCATGATGGGGATCCCGGCTTTCGCGAGCGGCTCCAACTTGTTCAACGGAATATCTTTCGAATTCATGGCCTGCTCTTCCGTGAATCCGTATTGCTTTTGAAGGTTGGCCCACTCCTTTGGGGCGCCAATTCCCTTGCCTTTTCCGCCCGGCCAGCTCTTAAAATCCAAGACCGGAGTATCGCCGTAGATGCAGGTGACCTTGTCCGGGTTGCGTGCGGCCCAGCCGTAGGCGTACAGCCCGCCCCGGCTCACCGCCTCGAGCGCCACGGTCTTGCTCAGCCCCGCAGTCTCGGTGACGTAGGTGTAGAACTCGTCCCACAGATCACGGGCCTTTGGACTGCCCAGCATTGCGCCGCAGTTGATATGGGCAATATGGAAGCCCTGCCCAACGAGGATCTTGTCGATTTCATCGTGATACCCGGGGAACTTCGCCCGCCATACCCAAGGCTTGGAGGGCAGCGCCTGTTTCGGTTGCGTGATGAAGCAGCGGCGCCCCTTGAAGCTGAAATCGTAGCGCGTATACCCATGCCACTGCGATTCCGTCCCCTCAGCAACCAGCGGCTGCGCCCCGGCTACGACGCCCCATATGCCTGCGACAACGAGACCCCACATCGCTTTCTGTTTTGCTTTCATCTTTCTCTCTGCTTTCTTTTGTTGTTGTTCGTTTTTGGGACCCGCGACTCTCGACTCGCGGGCTCCGCTGGTCGTGAGCCCAAAAACAGATCACAGTGATCCCAGGAGGTCACCGGTTCGCCTGTTCCGAGCGTCGTCTGCGTGAGCGCGCCCAGCGAATCCGCGCTCACCCATTTTGCATTCTGGCCCTCTATTCCAGATCCCACAGGTTGTCGGCGGTATTGTTGTAGGTGCTTTGGATTTGCAGATACTCGACATGGCCGTCGGCGAAGGTCATCATCGTACCGTACAGAGTTCTGTGGCGGCTGTGAATGAAGCTTCGATTGGGGTCGGCGGTGTAGTAATTCCAGCCCATTACCGCCGCCGCACGATTGCCCTGTGTTGTCCCAACTGACGTGATTCCGGCAAGACACTCTGCGACCATGATGGTCTCAGCGGGATCCGCGGGCGAACCCGCAGTCGCTGATACGCCCACGCCACCTACGCCAACCAAGCCGGCAGTAGTCGTGCTGTTCACTTCTCCACCATTGATCGAGTAACTCATGGTATATCGAGAATTGTAATACCAGTCACGAACGTTATCCAGCTCCCAGAGATCAACCGTCGAGCGTGGGCAATAATAGATCTTTGCGGCGTCTTCTTCATCCTGTATGTAGAGCAATTCGGCGGTGGCTCGGGTCAGATTTCGGCCATCGTAGCCGCCCATCCCCAGGAGGTCGTCCCAAGTCACATTCAGGCCAGGTGACGTCGAGGCATGTTCCGTCCCGGGCGGGAAGAAGCTACTGTTGTCACCGGCGTAGCTTAACGTGGCAAAGCCAATCTGCTTGAGGTTGTTGGTGCATGTGCTCTGCTGGGCCGAAGCCCGGGCGCCCGACAACGC
>Ga0115566_10001052_pt1 | contig 23861 bp, 20 predicted proteins | sample COGITO_mtgs_1204_3_FD_87173 | JGI IMG/M metagenome (GOLD analysis project Ga0115566, IMG submission 87173) | Pelagic marine microbial communities from North Sea - COGITO_mtgs_120405 | ecosystem: Environmental > Aquatic > Marine > Epipelagic | place: Germany:Helgoland, sampling site Kabeltonne...
AATCCGGTGTAACAAGCTGAATACTGCTTTGAGTCACCGCAGAGGTTTGAGCTGCATACTGCAGACGATACTCTGCAGCCAACACAGGCTGGATTCCAAATCCCTTCAAGCGTGCAGCGATGTACGAAGCAGTCCGTGAAAACCCTCTAGTGGCCGACTCTCTTCCTTCAAGATCAGCGCCGTCAAGAAAGGAAACGTGAGCTTGAGCTTGCCGGGTACTCCATGCCTCGGTTGCAGATTCCGAATTGGGAAGCGCGGCAGATCGTAGCGAGTCCCTTGGAACAGGGCCGCTACAGGACGCGAAAAGAAGCGCCCCGCAGATTAATGGGAGGATATGCCGGAAAACAGACATGGCGGGATGAATGTAGCCATTCATCCCGCCATGCGCACGAAGTCTTGCTATATCCGCCACGTAAATGTGGACAGATCTACCGCTTATTTACTTGCGGTCCTTATCTGACTCGAGAGAACCTTTGTGCTTCTCAGCGACGCCCGAGTTGAAACGCTCAAGAGCTCGGCGAACGGCATCCCGCTGAGTCTGAAGAACCTGGTTAGGAAGTTCTTGGGTCATCCGAGTGATTCCTACCCAAGTTGATCTGCATGAGTCAGTTCGTTGACCCTCATCTCTAAATTCCGTAGGATCAGGCTCCCACTATTCAGTCTGATCGTATGCATGCCTCTCTCCTGCTCTTCTTTTCTCTACTGGTCACAATCCCCGCTCTGGCGCAAGCACCGCCTCAGATTGATAACCGGATGTATGTCATCATCGCGAACTCCTCTGCGGAGCGGATTGAATCTGATATTCGGACGCTAGCTGGATTTGGCACTAGAAACACATTTTCAGACACAACTTCGTCTACTCGCGGCATTGGCGCGGCTAGGCGTTGGATAGAATCCGAGTTCAATTCGATTTCGGCGAGTTGTGGTGGCTGCCTCGAGGTCTCAGCCCAACGAAACCTGATAGAAGAAGGCAGCAGCTCACGTGCTGTTCAAGATGTGTCGGTAGTTAATGTGCTTGCGATTCAGCGCGGTACCCGATATCCCGACCGGTACGTGATCATGTCAGGAGATATTGATTCGCGCAATTCCAGTGGATCGGATGGCGAAGGGGACGCACCTGGCGCCAATGATAACGCTTCTGGCATGGCAGGCGTTTTGGAAGCTGCCAGGCTGTTATCGGCCTATGACTTTCCTACCAGTATTATTTATGTCGGCCTCTCGGGCGAAGAACAGGGATTGTGGGGTGGTGCTCACATGGCTTCTGTGGCCGTTGAAGAAGGCTGGGATATTGTAGGAGTTCTCAACAATGACATGATCGGAAATATCGAAGGGGTCGATGGCGTCATCGACAATTCTACCTTCCGTGTCTTCTCTGAACCCACCCCAGTCACGGAAACGGACAGAGAACGGGCATCCCGCCGATTTGCCGGGGGCGAAGTGGATGGCGTATCCAGACAGCTCGCACGTTATGTCGAGCGAATGACGACTATCTATTTCACAAATCTCGATGCGAAAATGATCTATCGACTAGATCGTTTCGGACGGGGTGGACATCATCGCCCATTTAATGACGCCGGATTTCCGGGCATCCGCATCATGGAGACCCACGAAAACTACACGCGACAACACCAGAACATCCGTACTGAAGACGGTATTGTGTATGGCGATGTGATTGAAGGCGTCAATTTTGAGTACGCCTCCCGCCTAACTGCCGTAAATGCTGTGGCTCTAGCGGGCTTGGCCTGGGCGCCCCCCGAGCCCAATCAAGTCAGGATTGGCGGAGCTGTACGACCCTCGACCACCCTTCAGTGGGACGGGGTTGATGACCCCAACCTTACGGGGTATAAAATATGGTGGCGCGATACGACCGCTCCGCAATGGACCCATTCGAGGCTCGTCGGGACGGATGTGACGCAGTACACCCTGGAAGGAATGGTCATTGACAACTATCTCTATGGCGTTTCGGCCGTCGGAAAAGACGGAAATGAGAGTGTAGTCGTCTTCCCTTCCGGAAGCCTTAGTCGGTAGCCTTAATAACTATCATCGTCATATCGTCAGAGAGAACTGCAGCATGGTCTGTAAACTCCATCACGGCCTTGTGAACCCCGTCCAGTATCTCGGTTGCTGACTTGGCCCGCAATTCTATCAGAAGGGGCTCCAGGCGCTCTTCCCCCCACTCCTCTTCGTCCGGACTCATAGCTTCTGTAACTCCGTCGGTAAAGATGGAGAGCACATCGCCTTTGTTTAGCGTTACCGTTCCGCTCTCGTACGGCATACCGGCGATCACGCCAAGAAGTAGCCCACCTTTCTCGAGCAACTCCATGGAGCCATCTGCTCGAACTAGTGTAGCTGGGTTGTGGCCCGCATTCACGTAGTTGAAGCTTCGATCCCGACGATCATAGATCCCGTGGAAATAGGTGATGAACTTATCAAACCCCGTGTTTTCCGTAATGACCCGATTCATGTGAGCAGTTCCCTCTTCTAGCGTCACATCCAGGGGCACCAACACTCGAAGACAGGCCTGGAGGTTGGACATTAGTAGTGACGCTGGGACACCCTTGCCCGTCACGTCAGCGACCGCATAAAGAATCCGGTTTTCATCCAACACGATCGCATCGAAGTAATCCCCCGCAACATGCCGACTCGGCAAGGCAAGACTGGCCGTTTCAAGTCCTTCGAATTTCGGGAGACTACTTGGCTGAAGCCGTTCCTGAATCTCTCGGGCAAGCCGCATTTCTTCTTCCAGGCGTTCTTTTTCGATCTGCTCGTCAACGAAATAGGAATTCTGCAGTGACACAAATGCCAAGTTGCCAAGGGCATAGAGGAATTCAATTTCATCGGGCTGATAGTCCTGACCGGTCATTTTGGGGCCGAGACACAGAATGGCGCCCGTCTCTCCTTTATGCCTGATGGGAAGGATCATCGAAAACCCAGCTTCCTGAAGGGTTGAACATCCTTTGGGAAGATCATCCCCTTCAAGCAGCGTCAGCTCTTTCACGTGGCAGACCGCATCGATCACATCCGGCGTCAACTCGTCTTTTCTAATTCCTTTGTGGGTAACAACGTGAACATCCGCATTTCCTTCGCCCGTGTTCGACACGCTTCTGATCAGGAAAACGTGCTTCATCACAGTCAGCTGACCCATTAAGGCAAACGTCAAAAGCTTGACCAAACTGGAGCGATCCACCGTGGAGTTGAACTCCTGGGACAAGTCGAATAGCGTGTTGAGCTGCTGCACCTTCGCGTCCAGGTCCCTGTTGGCAATCTTGAGCTCCTCTACCATGAGCGAGTTGTGGACTGCCGCCGATGACATATTCACCAAGGACGCCATAAACTCGAGCTCCTGCTCTCCAAAAGGCTGATGTGTAAACTTCGACCCTAGCCCGATCAATCCGATTTCCCGGTGACCGAAGGCTACGGGAAACACAAGTTTGATTCCTTTTTCGCGCAACGGCTCTGGCACCGCCTCGTCGTACATCGTGTTTTGCAGATCCAATTCACCGAGAACGAGCTCTTCCTCTTTCTTCAATCCAGAAATACCCATTACGGCCGCAATCGTATAGGCCGATTTAAGAGGGTTGAATAGGAGTGCAGCTCCTTTGGTGACCAGGAGTTTTCCCATGGCCGTTCGCAGCAGGTTGCTGAGTACAAACTCAAGATCCAGCGAGGAGCTTAGTAGTTGGCTGGTTTCAAAAATTGCGCGCAGATCGAAACGGTCGGTTCTGGTCGGGTCGGGTGCTGAATCGGCCATGGTCTCTCGTGATAGAAGGAGCGCGTAAGTTAATCATCCAGATGGATCACTTCAGCCTGTCTGGGCTTTCCGTGTGAAAGATGTAGCCGAACGAGGGTTTTTACCTGCTGAAATCCCTGCCGTCCAGCGGCTCCCGGATTGATATACAGCATGTTTTCTAGGTTCGCCACGCGTTCGATTTGCAGAATATGACTGTGTCCACAGACAAAAACGTCAGGTGGGTCTACAGCTAGTTTCTTATCGATTCCGCGTTGCCATCGGCCCGGCTTTCCGGCTATGTGTGTCATCCAAAATCGGACTCCGCCAATAATAAACAAGTTGTGCTCAGGATGGACATGTCGAATGTCCCACCCATCAATATTTCCCCAAACAGCCTTTACTGGAGCTATCGCCTCTAGGTCGTCTAGCAGTTCAATTGATCCAATATCTCCTGCATGGAGGATCAGATCGACTCCCTTCAGATACTGCACGAGGTTGGGATGGAAATAGCCATGGGTGTCGGAAAGAATACCGACCACCCGTTCACCGATATCATTCATAGGTTAGCGCAGCATGAGGCGGACACCGACGCGAGCGCGCGAGCGTGGCCAGTCGTCATCGGGGTGCGCCCATTGACGAATTGGGATACTCAAAAAGGGTGCAAACTGATAAACAGGGCGTTCGACCTGTAATCCGGAACGAATCCAAAGTACTCCCCCGGTGAATTGAGTGGATGTTCTAGAATCAATAGAATCATCAAGACTAGATGTATTCCATTCCAATAGGTCGTACTTCCCTCCTTCTGCCATGAACGATATGAACAGATTACTTCCGGCTGGATCGAAAAGTATGTTGTGACTCCAGGCAAAATGCATCTCCCACCCCTGCGTACGACCCCTGATCAATTCACTAGTTGCGCCGGGTGGAGAAACGATTGGATCGCCGGGCTTCAGAGAGGGTGGCTCAATGGTCGCCAACTCTTGAAAGCCGATTCTGACTCTGCGCATTCCAAGGGCAACATCCTGCGTCACGGTAGCCGACAGTGGGGTCGAGTATAGAAACCCAAGGTCTGCTTGTGGAAAGCCACTACGTCCATCGGACGAAGGGTCGATGGCTAAACGAAATGCATAATCATCCGTCTCCATCCGCTTGTAATACTTTATTGCAATCCAACTCAAGTCAAGTGAGCGACCTGTTCCGTTTCCCGATGCATCCACATAAAATCCGATATCCAGATTGTGTCCCAGCCGATAATCTACCCTGAGGTTCACACCAAGGGCATTGCCACCGATCATTGAAATCGATGTCTGGTCAGCCTGCAGCAAGCCCGGAGGCCGGTACGACAATTCCGCAGCTATCGCGTACGTGTCAAAAAAGTGACGAACAGCGGTTTCACCTTGATAAAACGGGTCGAACGTTTGCACAGGTCGCTGTGCTTGGGCCCTTCCCACAACCAGTACGAGGAATCCAACCACTATTGCTATCTGGAAAATACCGTTTAGCAGCTTATCCCGGACCGAGCCTGATCCGGCACCTTTGGCCCGATCCATCCTAACGGCCCGGATTCCGGGTCGATTCGCATAAGACGGATGAAGAAACCATGTCATAGGGAGTCGAATAGAGGCTGTAATCTCTGTTTTGACGCGAGACTGCATCGTAGGTTCGGGACGAACAGTCTCTATCAGAAGGCGAAACACCCCGGATTCCACAGGATGTTCGTTTTACAGGCTCAAATGATTGCCCGGTGCCAAGACCATTGATTCATGGCCTATTTGGTCAAGATCATCTGATGTGTCTGAATCCCTGCAGAGGATTCGAGACGAACGAAATACGTTCCTGACGGAAGCGTTCCTGCGTCGAATTGTACATCGAAACGACCTTGGGGTAGCGTTCCATCAACAAGCGAAGTGATCATCTGCCCAGATAAATCCCACACAGATATGCGTACCTGCTGAGCCTCTTCAACCTCATAGGTAATTGTCGTGGTTGGGTTGAAGGGATTCGGAAAATTCCCAAGTAAACGAACGCTTACAGGCTGCTCGATCATTCCAACTCCAGCTTTGATCGCTGGAGAAGCCATTCCAATTCCATCCTCATAAATGGGCGTCACACGATAATAAACCACCCCAGTCGGCGTGTCCAAATCGAGAAATGACAGGGCTTGATCTAGTAGCGTATGGCCAGGGTTTACCTGGGCTATTTCAAGGTAGTCTACTCCGTTCGGGGACCTGGATATCACAAACCGAAGTACGTCTGGATCCCTATTGAGGAATGAGATTCGCAGACCATCATCCTCTGGATCCACCCTCAGGTTACCCGGACCCTGCCGAAAGGAAAGAATACTATCGACCTCCTTCCATGTCTGCTGTATGACTTCGGGGTCATCACCGTCAAAATGGAGGACCAAGGACCGTTCATCCCCGTCATAAACCGAGTGCGTTCGAATATCGTCTAGATCACTAGAAGTCAGCAATTCAGGAATCAGTCTCAATTCATCCATATCACCCGAATACGGTTGATATGCCAAGGCGTCTGTTCGTGCAGGAAGTCGTCCGCCGAGGCGAATCGCCCGAACCGGAATGGACTGCCCTGCCTGGTCTGCGACCAATGAATCCGTTGGAATGCCATCGAGACTAAGCCTCATCAATTGGTTATTCGCATCATTCTCAAACGATACAAAATGCCAGGATCCATCGGCGATGGGATGCTCCGATCGCATGACAACATGCCGAATACCGTTTCCTTGGAAGAACGTCAGGTGACCAGAGGTGTCAATCATGAATTCCATGGCGTAGGGCTCACCCTCTACACCTGTCCAGGTTGACAGAATGACCTCATCGCGCTGAGTTGTCCTGAACCAGAACGTTGAAAGAAATGGTCGATTGGAATCAAGAACCAGAGCTGAAGGCAAGGGAAGAACAGCGACTTGCTCTTCGTTAGCAATGAAACGAGCACTCCTGTTGGCCCTGCGCTCAGATAGTGTTTGCGTTTCTATGTCGGCCGACCAAACGTGGTCATTCTGCGCGACAAGCCTTCCGTCAATCCTAACTGAGGGAGCGATCTGTATCCGTTGATACCCTGATGACTCCGATGATCGAAGAGTGATAGTCAATCGGTCGCCTTTGTGCAGAGGTCGGTCCGCGGAAAGGGAGTACCGGGTTGTACCGAGGACTCCAAGAAAGGTCAAATCAGATGCCGTCCCATCCGTTTCTAAAAGCTCAGCCGAAACAGGACTCCAATCCGATGGAAGAATGATATCGAGCGCATCCATACGATCATCTCCCTCAACCAACAGAAACATGTTGGCAAGGCCCGTTGCCTCCAGAATGGAGGGTGCAGACAGGGTCCGGAGCTGCGCCACCGACGGCGTAGCACTAAGGCACGCCGCGAGCAACATCAGCCCGAAAACAGGATGGACCCGCTTTCTGGATGAATTCGCTTTGATCATACGGGGATAGGCTAAAATCCGGACGAGGTGGTGGGATCGATCCGGAGCCATAAGGGAAATCTACCCGGTGGCGGACTTCCTGTCAAGGCGAACCTTTCAACATGCCACTGGGTTGCACTTATCCCATTCCTTTTGCCCCCCTCCCTATGCGCGTTTTTGTAACAGGCGGTTCAGGATTTGTCGGCCAGCATGTCGTCAGCCACCTCCTATCCGCTGGACATAAAGTGACTTGTCTTCTCCGGTCTACGGGCGCTCTTCCTTTCGAATCTGAGGTTGACATCTGCCAAGGCGATATCCTCAAACCCGAAGGATGGTCAGGCTCAATGAGTGGTCATGATGCGGTCATTCACTTGGTCGGAATCATCCAAGAAAAACAGTCTCGCGGCATCACATTTGATGCATTGCACCGTCAAGCAACAGTAAATGTGGTCGATGCCGCAAAAAAGGCTGGTGTGAGCAGATTCGTGCAAATGAGTGCGAATGGCGCTAGTGAGCATGGTGTTTCTGGATATCAGACCTCTAAATGGCATGCTGAACAGGCTGTGAAGAAAGCGGGTTTTAGCCACTGGACAATTTTCAGACCCTCTCTCATTTTTGGCCAACCTGGTCCGGGTGTGCCCGAGTTCGCTACCCAGTTAGTGAATGACCTAATCCGCCCCTTTCCCGTTTGGCCGGTATTTGGTGATGGGACGTATTGCATGCAGCCGATTCAAATTGAGAATGTGGCTCAAGCATTCGTCAAGGCTCTGGAGACGGATGCTGCCAATGAGAATACGTATTGTCTCGCGGGGCCTGAACCTGTAGCGTTCAATGACTTACTTGGCATTATGGCCGATGGAGCTGGGATCCGCCGCAAACCATTGATTCACCAACCACTATTCTTGATGCGACCTGCAGTCAGTTTGCTGGGTGGCATCGTCCTTCCAATCACTTCAGACCAGTTGAATATGCTTGTGGAAGGCAATACATGCGATCCATCCAGCGCCGTAAAGGACCTTGGGCTTGAGTTGATTGCGTTCAATGCCTCGACGCTTTCTTACCTCGCTCCTAGTTCATGAGGACGCGTGGCACACAAACCACTCGTTGAAGGACGGATGTCAGAACACGGTTGCCGAATTCGACGCGCATCCCACAGCTGCCGACAAATTCCCGGTTGATACACTTTCCGCCCCACGTGCAGCCGGTGATCGATGTGACGAATGCGCGATCATAGTGTTGATCAAACCAGCCTCCTGACACCACAAAACGGCCATCTTCCATGAAACGGGCCGTATACACAGAATTCCTAGTGTAGAGCATTATCACGTCACCTGGATTCAGGTCTGAGCGTTTAATGCCCACAGCATGAGAGGCGTGATCCGTCAGCGCGGAAAGACTATGCGCCCGCGAATTTCTGCCGCTATGATGTAATTGCTTGTCTGCCATCAAGTTAAAGGTTGTTTATCCTTCTGATCAGTTCCCTTCTCGCTCAACATTTTGGGCCAGCCGTGCTGCAAGGTCAGCATCAGGCTCTTCGAGATCCAAATCGAGTACCTCCTCAGCGATTCTCTCTTGCTTCTCTCGGGCCATCGCGTCCCATGCTTTGCTTGTTACGATGGCTTCGAGGTTTTGGATGCGTTCAATCAGTTTTTCTTGGCTATGCATTACATCCTGAACCTACCCCTTAGTTCGAAGAGCAAACCGAGAGCTATCAACATAGACCCCAATATTATTAACCAAGTAAGGTCCAGCACGAGTCCTTTGCTATACGTGGATACAAAAACAGGGCGGGTCGACACTGTCGACCCGCCCTGTCAATGATCGGAAGAAAGTGGGCGGATGGTCAAGTGACCACTCGCAAACAGTTGATCTTAGAGGTCAACCTGCTTCTTCTTGAGCATGAACAAACCAGATTCGATACCAGTCACGATGATCGTGCCGCTTTCGAAGTAAGGATAGTTGCTCCATGTGCCATTGAAACCAGCTTCGTTGTCGCCTTCTGGGTTGACGTCGAAATAGCCAACTTCAACCGGATTAGCTGGGTCTGAAATATCTAGTACACGAAGCCCAGCGCTGTAGTTGGACTGATACATGTAGTTACCCTGGACATACAGGTTGTGGTCTGAGGCAGCAGTCGTTCCCATCATTTCCTGAACGAGAATCGGATCATCAAGATCGCGAACGTCGAAAATGAGCGTTCGAGTGCGGCTCTGCTCACCAGATACTTCATCGAGCTCGTCATTGACATAGAAGAATTCGTGGTCGTCTGTAAGCCATCCCTGATGCGTATAGCCTGCATTAGGATACTCAGCAGTAGACAAGGCGATTGGGTTCTCTTTGTCCGTTACGTCGGAAACGGACACTGCCGTCTCGTTGCCACCGAAGCAGATTTCTTTGCCAGCGTGCTCGGTGTCAGGACCTGAATAGGTCACGCACTGTGCGTCGTGCGAGTAGCCGGTGCCTGAGCGGCCCGTTCCTTCGTGGCCGAAGCAGCCAACGAACGTCGGGTTGAGCGGGTCGTTTATATCGATCATGTGAAGGCCGCCACCACAGGTTTCGCCTCCACTATTTACACCAACCGCGTACGCAAAGCCGGTGTCTTCATTGATGACGATGTTGTGGGCCGAACCGATCTCTGCGTAGAACGCATCAGGCGCAAAGGTCTGCGGCTCATCGATGTCAAGCAGGTGGTTCATGTCGAAGACCTGCATACCATGCTGTCCGGATCCGTCAGCTACGATGTAGACGTAGTTCTGGAAGACCTTCATGTCGCGCCATGCAGCTGCATTGGCACCTTCAGTCATCGGCAGATCGCCGAGATAGATCGGGTTTTCCGGATCCGTAACTTCGACGAAGGACGTACCGTTGGTACGACCGGCGAGGGCGAATTCGCGACCCGACTCAGGATCGGTCCATCCCCAGACGTCGTTCATTCTGATGCCTTTGCCGCCACCCAGGTCGCCCAAAGAGACGAACGAGAGGAGATCAACTTCCGAACAATCCCATCCCTGGACATTGCCTTCGGAGCAATCAACACGGCCACCTGTGACACTTGGGTAGAGGTCAACGTACTCGGTTTCTAGAACCTGAGAGAGAATCCATCCTTCTTCCCCACGCTCCAGAATAGAAACGGATTCGTTACCACCTTGACCTACAAGGGCAACATCTCCCAAAACGGAAAATGATGTCGCCCCGGTGATATCTCCAGAGAGAAGCTGTTGAGCGCTAGTGACATTCTCGTCCAATCCCAGATACTGAAACACAGGACCCTGGCTTGCCATCCAAACTTCGTTTCCTACAATCTGAACCAGAGTACCCGAGTTTGGGCTCTGCGGTGCATATGGAAGCAGAATGCCTGCAAAGCCCCAAGATGATCCTGAACTCTGATAGATGATCAAACCACCCAGCATGCCGCCTAATCCTGGAGCTCCAACCACAGCCATCTGCTCATTCATGTCGAGACCCATACCGAAGTTAGCATCGTCAAGGAGACCAGGAAACTTAGGAAGTGCACTTCCACCTTCCCATGTATTTGAGTCTGCATCGTAGGAGTAGGCATAGACTTCGCCTTGTGCCGGTGTCTCATCCGTTTGACCGGTAAATGGAGCAGCAACAAGGATGTTGTTACCAGCCATTTCAACACTCAGTCCAAAAAACCCACCTTCGCCCTCGTAGGGGCTTTCGAGCTTGGAATGGAAAGACCAAGTGCCGTCCATGTTATGAAATACGTACGCGGCACCTTTGCCATCATTGGTACCAGCGGCACCAACTACAGCAAAATCACCTGAGATAGCAACAGAACGACCGAAGGAGTCCCCTTCAGCCAGGCTATCTGGCACAAGCTTGGCTGTTTCGTTCCAGTTGCCTTCGGCATCCTTCTCGAATACCCAGACGCCACCTGTTGAAGCGTCTGCAGTGGTAGCACCCACCATGAGAATGTCGCCCGCAACCGCGAGGGACCGACCAAAGCGGTCATCGCTGCCGTCATTGTCAGAACGAGAAAGCTGGGCTGCTTCAGCCCAGACACCGTCGTCGTTCTTACGATAAACGTAAACAGATGAGTTTGTGCTGTTTGGTCCGGACATACCGACCAAAATATCATCGCCTGATTGGGCAACGGCACCGCCAAATTGCTGAGCTTGGGCACTTGTGCCCATCGCTAGAACCAGCATAGCGGCCAAAAAAGTCCAAATAGTCTTCTTCATAGCTTGGATTGTGGTGAAGAATAAATACGTTCGTTGGGGTTCATGCAGAACCTATGGGAGGAGATACCCTGCACATGTCACGGATGGAGAGGCTATTTGTTACAGCCGTATTTCTCCACTCCAGATCGATGCCTCCCAATGGAATTGGAGGCCGTTAGTTCCTTACTCAGGGTGGCTAACAGGCAATTAAGGAGCTCATTGATCGATTATTGCCCGTAAGCACAGGCGTCCTGATCACTAAAAAGGAAGTAGGACTTGTAGTTGGTTGCCGTAGTATCCATACATCCTTCAAGGTTTAGCAACTCTACTTTCCTGAATTGGACCGGATGGCTTTCGCTTTGTAACGACAAATAACCACTGGTGAGCATCTTTCCATCCTGTTTTTGCGCAGGGTCATGTCCATTAACGTTTCCACCACCCATTTGTGGATGCTCGTATTCCAACACAATGCCTCCATCTACCTTGTGCGAGATGAGCGAATCTCCGAGAACCAGGATATCAGCCCTGACCCAGCCATCCCCATGATAGGTCTGTGAAGTAGAATTAATACAGTGCCGGGTTTCCAACTCACCATTCATTTCGACATGTGTCCCTGGGGTGCATAGATTGGCCGTAGACCTATCATCGGTTCCGTTTCCGCCCAGCAGCTGCACTTCGATGGAAATAGGAAAGTCTTGATCTATGGTCATCGATTCTCCTGGCGGAGAATGGATCATGACACCTGAATTTCTATAGGCCCAACCCGGTCCTCCTTCAACTTGATCTCCCAAGAAGCGGTACTCCAGTCCAAGGACATACCAAGAAAATGGCTTTTCGTAAAATAGATGTCCAAATTCCTCCTCGAAGCGATGGTATTGGTCGTACGAAACGGTAATCGATCCATCCTCCACTCTGAAAGACTGACGGGGATCTTCACCCCATGCACTCCCCCGAATTTTTGGCGTCCAGCCATCAAGCGAGGCCCCGTTGAAGAGCTGCTCCCATTCCTGAATGTCAGCGCCGGGAGAAGGAGCGTCCTGTGTTGAACAGGATGACAAGAATAAAGCGAGGAAGAGGAATACAGGAATACGTGCCATGAACTCAGAGATAATGCTCTTTAATGATTGAAATGTGGTGCTGGCAATGACCGGCAATGATCCAGGCTATGGCTCGAACTGTCACTGGGAATCCGCTGGCCGTTCCTTGTAGAGAGAATGCTTGCTCTGGTAGACTTGCGATAAGCGTAGTGCTCGCAGTTCTAATGCCATTGAACTCACGGAGCAAATCTTCCATGGCGCGTTCGCTGAAGTTGGCTCCAGCCATGAACTCGTCCTGATCCATTCCAGGTAGAGGCGTATCGTCCCCACGTGCAATGCGCAGCAACCTATACCCAAAGACCCATTCGGTATCGATCACGTGGCCCAATACTTCCCGGATAGACCATTTGCCCGGTTCATACCGATAGTCTTCTTGCCCAGGCTTCAATGCAGACATTAGCGAGTCGACATCGTTGCGTTGCTGCTCTAGAATATCCGGTAGGTCACCGCCTTGTACGCTACGTACGTACCTGGCATAGAACGGATTGTACTCTGAATCTTGCGGGCGTTCGCTCAAATAGGACATGCTTTCAGACTCGGCAGTTGTCTTCACGCCAGTTCTTTACGGCCTGTTTGATTTCTTTCTCACTCATTCCTTCAGCCACTGCCCGTGCTCCCAATTCTGCAAATTCCTCGTCGGACGCGAAGCGCAATCCGATGATCTGACGAACGGTCAATCTTGAATCAATCGGCTGGCCCGTCAAGCGTTGCGATCTCAATGACTCTTCAAGACGGATCACACGATCCTGAGCAGCTAGAGCAAAAAGCCGAGAATAGAAAAACATGATGTGAGCAGCGAAGGTAAGCGCTAGCAGTAGTGACGCAGAATACTGGCCGCCCGTACCCCAAGCCTGCACGAGGTTGACGACAGAACCAATAAGCGTCAAGAACAGGATTCCGCCTCCTACATAGTGAAAAAGGGGGACCATGCGTGCATGATTATCAAAATTTTGGTTGGACATGACAGAGTTAGGATTGTTGAGTGGTTAACCTGACGATAGTCATCCGCCGGATCATTCGAAAACGTCAAACAAATATGCGTACTTAATAACGAGTCCTTTTAGCTCCGGCTCACCAGGGAATTCGTCTTGCATTGTGAGACTATCGAGCCGGTTGATCGAGTTATACACGACGAAAAGCCCGGTATTTGCTTGCTGCAGCCACCCAAAGCGAACATTCATTGACCACAGCTCTGATTGATCGTTGTACTGCCCTAGGGCTTGCAGATAGAGCCGCGGAGTAAAGGAGTAGGAAACGCGGGTGCGGAAAAGGTTGGTGATAAAATCGCCGCCGGGCAATTCTACGCGATTGTGGCCTATAGCAACTTCGGCCGTAACCTTATCACCAACTCGAACATTGATTCGGGGAACCATCGCCACACGGTCGCCGCCGAAGAATCCTCCGTGATTCACATTGAAAACAAGTCGGACAGGACTTTTTTCAGGTGTCTGGAATACCCAAGACATTTCAGCGTGCGAATAATTACCGGCAGGCACCTCAACACCGGTAGCGATATCAAACGCTTCGGTAACTCCTTCTAGCGTCCAATTTCTCCCCGTATGAATTTCATAACCAGATGAAAACTCCCAATGGTTGTCCACATGGAGGTATCCAGTCTCCTGAAATCCATCTCGCTTCCAGTATCCTCTATAATTGACGTGTGGACGTAGTTCATGCAGCCCAAGCAGCTGCTCAGGGCGGATACGACTAAAAATGGACCCGCTCAGTTTTCTGTAGTCGGTTCGTCGCAGAAAGCCAACTTCTGGGTTAAACGATTCGGCTACTTCTGTGTACCCGGCCGAAAGTGTCCAAGACTCGGTTGACCACGTTCCCGAAGCTTGCCCAGCTACTGCATTCCCGTCCATGCCCGGAGTCCATGACTTCGCGACAAAGCCTGAAACCGTTCCATACTCACCAATCCCCCACCGTGCATCGATGGCACCAACCCGATTGTAATCAGTCTCGGGTGCTAGAGAGCCTGTGCCAATCCTGTTCGTGAACAGAAAGCCGATGGCTGAACGGTTTTTGAGCTCTCTCAGCAAACGCATCACGCCAAAGTTGTTGGCCTGTGTAAGACCATCGACTTCTTCCGTCTGCATTTCCAACGCACCCACTTTCCAGTTTCCGACGCTTCCCGTTAGACGAGCTCCTCCTAGAATCGGCACAGATGCTCCATCGGCTGATATCCCGATTCGGCGACTGAAGAACACTTCTGCTTCACCACTCTCACCAACCGAAAATAGACCTGCGTTTTCTAAGAAAAAGGGCCTTTTCTCTGGGAAAAAAAGCGAAAATCGATCCAGATTGATCTGCTCTTCGTCGACCTCGACCTGCGCAAAGTCGGTGTTGTACGTTGCATCCAGCGTAAGGCTTGGGGTGATGGAATACTTTACGTCCACGCCGAAGTCGGCTGCTACATCTGTTTCCGGATTATCAACTCGGTAATCGTGATCGGCACTTGTCAGGACATACGGTAAAACCTTCAAGTTGCGGGCGGCAGGTACACGCACACCTTTCAGGGTGCCAGCGTGGGTTACGCGCGTAAGTGAAAACTGCCTTTCAAGCGGCGCCCAGAACGCAGTCTCATTATTTCGTCGAATTGTCCGTTGGAAATTGACTCCCCACGTCTGCTCCGAGCCCGCCGGATAGCGTAGTGTGGAAAACGGGATAGCAAATTCTGCATTCCATCCATTCTCGGTAACAGCGGTTACAACATCCCAGGAGGCGTCCCAGTTTACATTGAGCCCTCCCCCAGATCCTCCACTCATCCGGCCGCCGAAGCCTCCGCCGCCAGATGAACCAACATATTGGGCGTCGTATTCCGCGCCAGCCGCGTTTGTCCCGAAGACGAATCCATTCTGACCATCAGAAAATGTATCAAGAATAAATCGGAAACTGTCCGAGTTTTCGAGAGAAGCATCACGCCTACGATCGGATACTACCAACTTGGATGGCTCGGTATCATAAAGAACCGCCCCCACATAGAGCATATTGCCGAACACAGCAACCCGAACTTCCGTGATTTGCGTTGCAGACTCACCATCATCCGGAGTCGTCTGCGTGAACCCCGTGGCTGGAATAACGCTCTGCCAAGCAGGATCAGATTCAATAATTCCGTCCAATAAGGGCGCAGAATCACGAACCGCAGCCTGCATCGCTGGCCGGTCTGAATCCCCTTTGTTCTGGGCGTTGACGGGTGCTAGAACTAAAACAGAAAGGCAGATCATAGCGGCGCTCGATCTGCAAGTGATCGATAATGTCACAAAAACTCTCTGGTGGTGGGCGTTCGGAAAATGGACGCCCAATCCCGCCTTTTCATTCCCGATTTCCGGTATTCATTCCTAGAGCTTCCGAGGCCGCTATCGTACGAGTGAGAAGCTGTGCGTACCACTCTTCTAATTGAGTTTGCCGTTTGTACGCCTCATTTCCAGGCTTCTGATCTGCGGCGTTGATCATACCGGAGAGATAGGATATCTGACTTAACAACATGGGAGGTGGATAACTGTCTGAATTGTCAGTTTCCAATTCGGCCAGGACCGCTTTCAAATCAGCCACGGGATCAGGCTCCGCTTGAGCAATCCGACGACCTCGGTCCTTACGACCCGTTTCAGATACCATTGCCAACTCAGGAGCGTCCTCTAGCAATGCTTGAACGCGATCCCGCAGGTCCGAAGCTTTAACAGCAAGAGACTGAACCTCAGTCGCTAGGTCGTGCTGCTCTTGAAGATCCCCAAGTGATATGCCTTCTACTTCCACAGATGCATCCATCATCAGCTGAAATGAGTGTGATGCCGTCCAATCCCCAATTGATAGACGTGCTTCATATTGACCGGGAACAGCGAGTGCTCCTCGGGAAGCTTCCCCCTTCGCATTGGTCGGGCCATCGACCCGCATATCCCACACAAATCGATGAAACCCAGCGTCTCGTCCCAGCCCAGGAGTGCCAGCTAGCGCCTGCTCAGGTCCACGCATCCCTTGTTCTTCTGATTCAGAGACGGAAGGCGCCGTATTCAGATAACTACGAACGAGCGAGCCTCCTTGTAAAATGTCCAAGCGAACATCTCCCGAATGGTCATTGACGAGCATGTAATCAATTCGAACGCCAGCCGAGGAATACTGTGGATCAGCTGGGCCAGCCCTGCGAGCAAATCGGCGTTCTCTTTGGGTATCCGAAGGCTGGAAAAATGTGTCTCCTGCCGCCGCATCCCACTGGCGAAGCGGCTCGATGTGATCCATGATCCAGAATCCACGACCCATGGTCGAGATGGCTATGTCGTTTCCAACGACACGCAGATCGGTGATAGGCGAGGCGGGCAAGCCTGCATCAAAACGCTCCCAGGATCCGCCATCATCTAAGGACACAAAAAATCCGTATTCACTACCCGCGAACAGGAGGCCCTTTCGTTCGGTGTCTTCACGCACGACTCGGACCGGCGTATCGGATGGAATCCCATTCGACCCGTCCGTCAGCAGTGTCCACGTAGCCCCAAAATCATCCGTGCGATATATGTAGGGACTGAAGTCGTTCAACAAATATCGGTACCCCGCCACGTAGGCAGTTCCTGCTGCATGAGGTGATGGGTCGATATTCTGGATACGACCTTCCGGTGGCATATCAGAAGGCGTTACGTCGGTCCACGTCTCGCCACCATCCTGAGTAATGGATACGAGACCGTCGTTGGCTCCCGTCCAAATCACACCGGCTTGTACTGCGGACTCCTCGATAGTGTACAATGTTGAATAGTGCTCTTCCCCGGTCACATCGCGGGTTATAGGGCTTCCAGATACCATCTGACGTTCTGGACGAAACGCTGTCAGGTCTGGGCTGATGGTCTCCCAGGTGATACCGCCATCGTCCGTGCGATGGACAAACTGGGAGCCATGATAGACTACATTCGGATCATGAGGAGATACCTCAATCGGAACGGTGCGTTGGAAACGGTACTCAAGCTCAGCCGGATTGCGTCCATACATGTTCGCAGCGCCTACGTAATAATTCCGCGATTGACCTGTTCGTCGGCTAAACTGATAGAAGCGGCCCTTACAGTTTGAGAAGACGATATCTGCGTCACCGGGCTTGGGAACGGCAGGACCAGTTTCGCATCCCCCTACGGCTTCCCAATACGATTCTGATCCACCAACTCGATTGCCCGTTGCGTTGCTGGGAACAGCTATCGTAGAGTTGTCCTGCTGACCAGCGTAGAGCCAGTACGGCTGCCGATCATCGATGTCTACTTGATACAGCTCGGCAGTGGGCTGATTATTTTGTGTTGACCAAGACTCTCCTCCGTCAAACGTAACGTTAGCTCCACCGTCGTTGGACTGGATCCAGATCATTGGATCGTCCGGGTTGATCCACATATCATGGTTGTCGCCATGAGGAGTGGATCTGCGTTCCCAAGTAAGCCCACCATCCTCAGACTTGAAGAATCCGGTGCAATTGACATAGAGGACGTCTGGATTTGTTGGGTCGACATCCACATTCGTGTAGTAGAATGGGCGATCCATAAGTGGCCTGTAATTCGATACGAGGTACCAGGTCTCACCTTCGTCATTCGAACGGTACAGCCCTTCCCGCTCTGGCGTGGTTTCCACCAAGGCATACACGCGGCTCGGGTCCGCTGGTGAAACCGCAAAATCAATCTTGCCAATTAAGTCCCGAGGAAGACCCTCTGTTTTCATGGACCAGGTTTCTCCACCATCGCGAGAGACATAAATGCCATTTTCGCTGCCATCATCTCCGCTAATGATAGTCCACGGCTTGCGCTCGGCTCGCCACATGGCGGCGTAGATCACGTCTGGGTCGGCCGGATTTAGCTCCAAATCCACGCCTCCGGTCTGGTCTGACACATGTAGGATGTGCTCCCAAGTTGCCCCTCCATCCAGCGTGCGATAGATCCCGCGCTCTGGGTTATCTCCAAATGGGCTACCAAGAGCAGCTGCATACACTACATCCGGATTGGTAGGATGAATCACCACTGATCCAATCTGCCCCGCGTCTCGGAGTCCTTTCAATTCCCAAGTCTCCCCTCCATCGACTGACTTGTAAAGCCCGCGGCCGATGATCACATTACTTCGAATTCCATCTGAGCCTGTTCCTACATAGATGATGTCAGGATTTGAATCAGAAATATCAATGGAGCCGATCGAACCCGTCTCAAAAAACCCGTCGGATTTGTTAATCCAGTTGGTGCCTGCGTCCGTGGTTTTCCAGACCCCGCCACCGGTTGACCCCATATAGAAAGTCCGTGGATGAGCGCGATGCCCGGCAACGGCCGTAACCCTTCCGCCACGGGAAGGACCGACATAGCGGAACGACATGTCAGAGAAGCTGTCGGCGCTGAAGGATTGCGCGGACGAATCGATGGCGACTAGGGCCATCACGAGAAAAAGAGTCAGAAGACGATGCATGATTCAGGAGATGTTTTAAAACAGACCTGAACCTACCACCAAAACCTAATGGGGTCAACGAGGACTTCGCAATCCTCGTGACATATTACTTACTAAGATCAGCTGATCAGCTAGATTCCAGTCCTAGCTTATCCAGAAGGTCCTGAAATCGAGGATCTTCACGCATTTCTTGAGGAATAGAGTCGTCACCCGCGATAATTGCAACTGCACCCGGATTGCTTTCATAAGCCCGATTAAGCAGGTCAAATGCGGTGTCCAAATCACCGAGTACACCGTACACGATGGCTTTTTCTTTCATATTGGTGTCTGTATCCGGCAAATCGATCATAATGGATACGGCTTCCAATTTATTGCCCGCCATGGCGTGGGCCCAAGCCAGACCCATGATCAAGACAGTATCTTTGCCATCTAGGTCTACGGCTTTCTGGAAAGCAGCAATAGCCTCGGTGGTCCGGCCTAGGAGAGCCATTCCGTATCCAATGTTATAGTATGACCAGCCGTCATCAGGCTTCATTTCCAGAATCTTCCGAGATTCAGTGATGGTTTCCTCATACATCCCGATGAAGAAGTACACATCGGCCAAGCGTTGCCGCTGGGCGATATCTAGTGGATCAAGAGATACGGCCTTTCGCGCAAACTCCAATGCCTCTTGCGGCCGACCGAGCGTATAAAGCAGGTTGGCATACAGGCTGTGCACAGACGCTTCACCAGGCGCGAGACTGAGAGCCGTTTTCAGGTAGTCTTCCGCTTCCACAAAGTTCAAGTCGTCAAATGCGGTTCCCGACATTGCCAACAATGAAGCAGGCAATGTCGGATCCAGTTCCATGGCCTTCTCTGCGGCTTGTCGTGCATCCTCCCCTCGCTCTGAACGCGTCCAGACGCCTCGATCCATTCCCCGCTGATACACCCGGCTTAGCTGTGCATAGGCTTTCACATACGTTGGCTCCATCTGCGTCACGCGATTCAACATTTCAGCGCTCTCACGGCACGGGATTGTCGCTCCACAATTCGACAGTGAGCTAGAAGGCGTAAAGGCTGCCCTTGCCGGAGCCCAAGACGGAGACTTACTGATTCTGTTGGTCAAGGGAGAACGCCAAGCCTCCCTTGACTTGATTCAAGCCGAACAGCGTCTTCACTCTACAAGCCAGCTCTGATAGTCGGCAGAGAAACCTCTTACTGCTTCAACCCCTCTGCGACCGCCTCTTCAGACGGTTCATAGACCAGAATATTGGTCCCCAGTTCATCCGAAACCTGTTGTCCCAGAGCAGCATTTTCAAGACGCTTGGCACGCAGTTTATCAGGGTTTTCCCCGTCGGGTAATTTGCCTAGGTGGCACACCGCTTCTCCCGGACTGACGGCCGGCAGACTACTCATGCCTATCACGATGCCGTCGAACGGAGCATATGTGGTCTTCAACTCATGGCCTAACAAGGTCGTGTTGGTAAACAACGGCTGCCCTTTTTCTACGAGGTCGCCAGGGCCAATGTGGAAAAGCATGAAGCCTCCCCTATCCGATCGTACCCACTGAGATTTTTCGATGATCAGTTGAAAGGAGTACTTTTCAATGTCTCCTGAGAGCATTTTCAGCCCTTTCAATACGTTTTTAACACCTCGAGTGGCCGACTTGACGACGCCGGGCTCCACTTTCCATACCTCTCCCCCCTCCATGATGATGGTCGGGCAACCTGCTTTGCGTGCTTCACGCCTCAGAGATCCAACAGGACCTTGGCCGTTCACCACGATCTCGCCTCCAAAATACTCGGCCAATTTGCGCACCGCAGGATGAGACAAATTCCCCCTGACATTGGGGTAGTTTGTTCTCCGTACTGCCGCAGTATGCAGGTCGATTCCGAAGTCGCTTCGCTCAACGATCTCACTAAATATCACACGGGCCATTCTACTTGCTAGGCTGCCCTTGGTCGTGCCGGGAAATGATCGGTTTAGGTCCCTACGGTCGGGTAGGTACCGATCGTGACGATCAAAGGCAAGAATATTTAGTACGGGGACAAAAATCACAGCCCCTTTTAAGAGCTTTAATTCTGGATCCTGAAGCAGTTCTCGTACGGCACCCGTTCCGTTGATTTCGTCGCCATGGAGCGCGGCAGTAACGAACAATGTGGGACCCGGCTCCACAGCCCTTCGAATGTGGATCGGAATCCTGACGGTCATGCTGCTGTAGCTTTCCCCGACAGTCAGGTAAACATCTTTGGATTCCCCGGGAGCGATGGTTTCTCCGAACCACTCGCCGATGTCTTTACGCTTTCTTGCCTTACTGGTCATTGTCAGCTTGGTTATTCGCTTGCATCGTCTTTGGAGGATACAGGCTTTGGGGATGCTTTGGGTTGATTAATCGCCGAAGACGGACCGGTTGAAGTAGATGGGACGGCAGTCAGCACTGCAGACGCATCAAAATCCTCATGCACTTCATCAGCTACCGGCAGATCAGGCAAGTGCTGAACCTTTTTGCTACGCTTCTTGCGCGTTTTAGGTGGGATCAAGTCGCGCATCAATTCCAGTTTACCAAAGCACAGAAGTCGATCTCCGGGCTCGAGGACTCTGGAGAATTTGGGGTTAGGTATCACTGTAGAACCGCGATACAACGTGAGCACATTGATATCCTTTTCGCGCAAGTTGGAGTCAGCAATCGACCGTCCCACGTAAGAGGATCCTGCTGGTACATGGATCTCAGCAACGCCGTACCCCGTGCTGACCGTAAGTCGTTGGCGCAGATCGATTTCCGGGAAGTCCACCTGGGCAGCAATGTAATCCATAATGGACCCGGCGATGTCAAGCTGAGTACAGCGCTCAATGCCTTCAAGACCCGGGGATGAATTCACCTCGACGACTTGGGGTCCATCTTTCCCTTCCAGCATGTCAACGCCAGCAATACGCAGTCCCATGATTTGGGCGGCGCGAACAGCTGTTTGTTCATACTCCGGCGTCAGCTTGACCTGTTCTGTTCGACCACCACGGTGCACATTGCTGCGAAATTCTTGCCCTTGAGCAACCCGGCGCATGGCACCAACCACGCGATCACCCACGACGAATGCGCGAATGTCTTTTCCCTTGCTCTCAGCAATAAATTTCTGGACGAGCACATTCTGCTTTTGACTCTGGAGCAGCTCAATGATGGCTTCTGCTGACTTCACTGTTTCGGCCAACAAGACACCAATGCCCTGCGTGCCTTCCAACAGTTTGATAACAACCGGAGCACCGCCAACCCTTTGAATGGCTGGAAGGACGTCCTTTTTATCTCTAACGAACGTGGTCTGAGGAATGCCGATGTGGTGCCGACTCAAAATCTGAAGGCCTCGCAACTTGTCTCTGGAATTTGCAATTCCTGCCGACGAGTTGGCACAGAAGACATCCATCTGTGCAAACTGCCGCACAACGGCCGTACCGAAGTACGTGATAGATGCTCCAATGCGAGGAAGAACAGCATCATAATGCGAAAGCTGCTTCTGACGGAAGTATAGATCCGGGGCACCTTCTTCAAGGTCGATGGCAAACTTCAGCGTGTTGAGCACCTTTACCTGATGACCTCGCTGGATTGCTGCCTCTTTCAGACGACGAGTGGAATAGCAGTGTTGATTACAAGACAGAATGGCAAGCTTCATGGAGCGAGTGTTGAACTGGAAAAGTAGATGCGAAGAAGAGGTTTAGGTCTGGTTTTTTCGAGCCGCTCGAGACGGCTTCCCTCCGTAATACGATGCGCCTGAATCGAGTAGGAATCGGCCGCGAAATGCCTGGCGGCCCAAAAGCATCCTGAAGCGCATTTTATCCCGTCGGGCCAGCGTAATTTCGATGGGCCAAGTCTGCCCCATCATGGAAATATGCGTTTCGATGACTGGACGCACGGAGGCTTTCCCACTGGAGCTTCGCACAGAGCGATATTCAAGAACGGGAAACTCCACGTCGATCTCGACCTCATCATTCCGCTGAACTGGATGTACCGTAAATCGGACCCACTGGGCCCCATCGCGTTCAAAGTCCTCCAGTTCAAAAACATGCAGGGATGATGAGCGGGCTCCGCTGTCAACCTTTGCTTTTATGGCCTGAATTCCGAGTTCACCAAGGGAAACCCATTCTCTCCACCCGATTACGGGGAGGTCTTTATTGGCTCGTTTCGGCATAAAGTGCAGCGATGCTGAAAGGGAAGAATTCCCATAAAGAAAAAATGCCGATATGGCGGATCGGTTGCCTTCGGATGAGTATCGACCTGAGCCTTACCGACCCATTGCAGCAAACACGAATTGAAAGACAAAGATTCTATCTCAAGACAAAACAGTCCATGGAGGTAGCGCATCAACCCAGTGTGTTCCGATATTGAACTAACTGAACCCCGCGTATCATGAAGCACATCATCGTTCTAGTTTTACTTCTTTCAGGCTGTATGTCCACTCCAGATTCACCGATCGTCCCATTGGCCGATGTCGACCCAACCATCGGTCAAGACCCCAGGTACGCCTCGGACAACAACTTCATAGGCCGACCCATCCGTGGATATCTCGCCCCTCAGGTGATGCTAACCGGCGAAGCGGCCAAAGCATTGAAGGACGCTCAGGAAATGGCTCAAAAAAAGGGATACTCATTTCTCGTCTTTGACGGGTACCGCCCTCAGCAGGCCGTCGATCATTTTGTAGAGTGGGGAGCCGATTTGGCCGACACACTACAGAAAGCGACCTACTACCCTGATGTCCCGAAAGGTGAACTCTTCGATCGTGGCTATATCGCTGCTAGAAGTGGACACAGTAGAGGAAGCACTGTAGATCTGACATTGACAAAGGACGGGGATCCACTGGATATGGGAACACCGTTTGACTTCTTTGACGAACTATCCCACACGGAAAATCCAGCTATCACGGGCGAGGCCATGGCCAACCGAATGCTGCTCAAAGAGATCATGGAATCGGCTGGATTCAGTAATTACGTCAACGAATGGTGGCACTACACGCTCAAAGACGAGCCGTACTCAGATACGTATTTCGACCTTCCAATTGAATAGACCCCGA
>Ga0115566_10001056_pt1 | contig 23819 bp, 18 predicted proteins | sample COGITO_mtgs_1204_3_FD_87173 | JGI IMG/M metagenome (GOLD analysis project Ga0115566, IMG submission 87173) | Pelagic marine microbial communities from North Sea - COGITO_mtgs_120405 | ecosystem: Environmental > Aquatic > Marine > Epipelagic | place: Germany:Helgoland, sampling site Kabeltonne...
GACCTCGGACAGTTTGGTTCGATTCGCTTTTGCCGGAATGTCGGGTGCTTCTTTTAACACAGAATTCGAATTTGATAACCTCATTCGCATACTTCCCAAATCTCGATCGTTCATTGAATTGAAAACTTACCTCTTTGCCGATGCAGGTATCATCAATACGAATAAGTCGAATGAATCATTGGCTTTCTCCAAGCTGCGAATGGATGCAGGAGTGGGTGGAGCCTTGGAGATTAAGAAATGGGGTCGATTCAGCGAATTGCGCCCTTTGACCCTTCGATTTGATTTCCCACTTTTCATGAACCGTCCACCAGCCGGTGATGGTTATTTCGCTTTCAGGTGGCTAGTCGGTATAGATCGCGCGTTTTAATTTCGAAAGTGAAATTGTGTTGGATAATCCTATCGCAGAGAGGAATTAAGGAAAAATTTCGTTGGCCACTTCTTCAATAACGTCAATGAGTTTATAGTCATCAGACATGTCGAATCCTGAATCGATAAGCCCACGTACATTGAGTGATCCAAGCGCCAACCTTAAAAAGGAATGGGCATCATAAGCTACTGGTTGACCCGTTGAAATGCGATCATACTTCGGGAAATATTTATGACCGTTAAGACACATGTGATCATAAATAGCTTTCAGTTCATCATTGCTTAAATAGCGACCATTTTTAATCAAGTTAAATGCGATTATGGATTTATTCGTCACATCTTGATCAACCATGAGGTGAAACAATTCTTTTCCTTTTAGGTATTCTTTGACATGCTTGTTCCAAGAATGAATGGCAAAGGTCACCTCTCGTTCGCTGTAGTTGGTCAACAATTCAGACTCGCAAATAGCCGCTTCCCATCTTAAGGTGAGGCCTATGTTTTCAAATGCCTTAAATTTATTTCGAAGTACCTTATACGATGGTGGAATATCATATTTAGAATAAATACTAGTAAATCCTTCAAGAGAAGCATCCTCGATCTGGCTGATGTTAAACTCATTTCCATATTTTTCGGGAACGAGCAAGGCTCCGCAAAAGGGCGGGCTTTGATAAAACTTCGAGCCGGTTATCATTAAAAGGCAGTTTTTTGAAAGCAGGTCGTTGAACAATTTAGGTGTAGCTCTCATTTGGCATAAGTCTACCACCCAAGTAACATCTTTTGGTCCATCTTCAATGATGGAAATGTTGTCTTCTATTCCGCTCTTACTGCCAATTACCAAATTCACCATAATTTGATGTGTAGACCGGTATTTTTCAATGGCCGAATAGATTGCCTGCTTATTGTCTTTTATTGTTCCGTCAGCATCTCGTGCGGGAAATAGAATGTGCTCTACTTTAAGGCCATCCGTGATGCGATTACCTTTTTGAACCGATGCTTCAATCTGCGTTTTATCAGAAAAAAAATGACCTGTATTGGCCAAAATGGAACCTGTTCCAAGTTCTTCGGGGCATGTGATTAATGATAGGATTGGTTGTTCTAGATTCTTGATCCGACAATACATAAGAGGATAAAAACAAAGATCGCTTCCAGATGGAGCAAAGAAAATATTGAAATCGTTTGTGTCAGAATCTTGAAGTAATGCCTTAATGCGATAGCGTTGCTTGATTCGAATATCTTCAACCGTCACCTCGCCCGTTGTCAGACGATTATAAACCGTCTTGACCTTCGTGATAACATCTTCAGAGAGCGGAGAACAAGTGCTTGAGCCACGATTAAAATGCCCTACAGATGATCTAGGATCGACCAAATACTTATTTCTACCATTTGATTTTAATTCTATTCGTTCATCTCCGCCTGTGGTGATAATTTCTTCTAAGCTCATGATTGCAGTTTCTGACATTAAGCAAAGTAAATACGGTTCGATTAACCAACCATATTTTTTTTATTGGAACATTGATTAATGAAAGAATTGGGAATCGGAGGCCAATATTCATATGTACCAATATAGAAAGACCATATTTGGCTGCCTAATCCATATTTAATGCAGTTTTTAATCGCAAAGGCCTACGAAGTATATCGACTTTTCAAATTCAACTTTAAGTTAAAAGTGCAGCAACGGAGCTACTTTTTGAAATTTGACAAGCGCGATCAATGCGACATTGAAGTGGGGGGTGAGGATGTGAAATTTGTTACGAAAGATTGGTTTGCGAAAAAGTGGTTTTATCCAAGATATGGAAAGGGGCAAATGCACGAACCGAATATGACCAAGGCCTTGGTTCAGGAAATGACGGAACATGGCGTTAGTCCAGTTTTCTTTGACGTGGGGTCGAACTTGGGCTATTATACTTGTGTAGTCGGTTGTACAAATTCGACAGCGCACATCGAATCCTTTGAAATGCATAAAAAGTACGCTGATCTGCAAGGTCAGAGTGTGAAACTCAATAAGCTCAACAACGTTTCCATCAATACAGTTGCCGTTGGTGAAAATGAGAACCATATTAATGGACCGAAACTATTAACCCCAAATAGTGGGCTGAGCATAACATCATCTGTAGCTAAATTTAGTTCGCAAGATTTTGATCAAGTCTCGCTTTCCACTTTTTGCGAGGACCGAAGTCTAGAGATCGATGTAGCTAAAATTGATGTAGAAGGTGCTGAAATGGGTGTTTTAAAAGGAATGGAAAAAATGCTTGATGGGCCCAAGGCCATGACCCTTTTCGTAGAGATTCACCCGGAGAAATTAAAATCGTTTGGGTTTAAATCGATTGACGTCTTGAATTTTCTTCGGAGCAAGCGATTTAGTTTGTCAATTCTACCCGATCATAGAGATTTGAACGCGATCGTAAGTCCTTTGCTGAAAAGCCAACCACCGCTGTTATTAAACACGATGGTTATTGCTCGAAGGACCTAGAATTTTAACTTTTTGAATACATCGCCTACCAAAAGGTTGAAATCATTGGAAAGCTTGAAAAAGTAGATTGGTCCGAGAAATAGAGCAGTAGTTAATGAGGCTTTAACTCCCAATCCAATGATAGGATTCGTCCAAAATTCAGGAATTAATCCAATCACCAAGTAAGTGAACAATCCAATTAAGATAACGACAAAATAGGATCGATTGTATGGTTGCAACTCATACTTGGCTTGCAGAAAGACAACTTTCGCTGTGTTTTGAAGAAGGGCAACATATAGCATGGCCATTGCTGCGCCCATTATTCCATACATAGGGATCAAAAAATACATAAAGCCCCATAAGCCAAAAGCGCTCATTACGTTGAACACAAGGTTCATCGCATAATCTTTTGATGTGGCAATAATTCCTGAATTGATACCCGTAGAAAGATGTATCAGTTTCGAAAGTGCTAACACGATAATGGTAGCTGTGCCAGCTTCAAAATTTTTCGGCAAATAGCTCAATATTTCCGGAATACAATGGGCGATAATCAGAAATACTACTCCTCCAATTATTAGGTTGGTAATGGCTGATTTTTTATAGACTCGATTGAGTTTAGGAAGATCGTTTTGTACCCAGGCGTCTGCCGCTACTGCATTCGCAACTCTAAGCATTGATCGTGATGGTATTAATAGTATGTTACCAATTGCTACTGCAACGGCATAAATAGCTGTTGCCTCTAAACCTATCATTGAACCAACAAAGAGCACATCGACATTGGTAAGTAAGGCATTGCCGCCAATAATTGCGATTATGGAAAACTTAGCAATGTCAATTCTTAATGATTTTGAAATGTTTTCGAAATTCCAATTCCAGACAATGTGCTTTCCTAAGATGAGAGTCGCTCCTATGAGGATGCTGTACAGCGCTTGAACCATTACGAAGGTGACTAAGAAGCCATTTAAATCCAAGAATCCAAACCAATAAAGCAAGACTGCGGCCAGTTGAAGCAAGCGCATTACGACTTCACGATAAAATGCCGCCACAATCGATTGGAAGATGGATTGGCAGTAACTATCTAAAAACATGTTGGTTACGCCAAAAATGGCCAGCCAATATACCAGGCGATAATAATCGACAAAAAGGGGGGAGTTTTTACTGAATCGATCGGTAATGAAATCTTGAAAAACATAAAGACTCACTAAAGAAAGTGCAATGCCAATGAGGCAAATAGTGAGCATGAAAGCAAAGAAATTGGTAGCAATTTCTTGTTTAGATTCAAAAACAGGCCTGAAGCGAATCGTGGACATTTTAAGTCCGAGCGAGCCAAAATTTGAAATGAATAACATGGCTGCAATCAAAACTTGAGTCAATCCGAAAACGGATTGTTCAAGTAGCTTCGGAAAAATAATGGTGAGATTGACATACCCGAGAATTACCCCGAAATATGCAACCACGGTATTGCGAGCTGCGTGTTTGCGTATTAAAGCCACTTTCTTTGAGCCCTAGTGGCTCTTATTTGTTTTTCGCTTCGTCCTCGACTTCATATACCATGAAGAATCGAGCGAGTCGTTTCCAAAAGAAATTTGAAAATCTGAAGTCGAGGAAACTCGTATTTCTTTTCTTAACCTCTTTTGTTTTAATGCTTGAAAAATTGATTTCGCCCTTATAAAGTCCGCAATATTCTAACAATGACTTGGCAACATGCTCGTCCTTCAAAAGGAGTTTTTCAGCTACCAAAGGAAAGACAGGGAATTTACAATCGACCATTGCTTGGTAGTTAAATGCCAAGCGCTCGAAGTAGTAAATGAATCCTTTGTTTTTCTTATCAATAGAGCTCAAAATAATGTCTTGAGGATTTCTGAAAACGAACACCACCTTTATTTCTCTATCCGTAAACTCTGAAAGTTCATTGACAAAATTGATGAGAAGTGGCGCTTTGATGGTAACGATTTTATCTGTTGGTAAACCTTTAAAAAACTCGGTCAGATCGTGTTTTTTGAAATTCTTACGTGCATATACAAACTCCTGAATCTCTTTACTCTCAAATCGGCTATAGGGCAAATGAAACTTTGGATTGTCCCAATTGTCATCGCAATATCCACCATTGTCCTGCAAGAATTTGCTGGTCATGGAAGTATAGGAATGAGGCGTTCCGCAGGTTAAAATTATTGGGTACATAGTTGGTCAAATTTCATCATTATATCGTCTATGGAAAAGTCCATACACTTAAAATTTATGGGGCAATTCACTCTACCCCAGTCGAAACACGGGGAGCAAGCTAAATTTCTCGAATAAGTAATGCTCTGCGCTAGCTGAGGTCCGTTTTTAAGGATGTCTGTGCTTCCGAAAAGTACAAGTGAAGGAATACCTAAAATATCGGCAAGATGCATAGGGCCGCTGTCTGTTCCCAGATAATACTGTGCTGACCCGATGGTGCTTTTTAAATCTCGAAGCTTTTTTGTAGAGACATATTCATCCACACCAATGTTATGGTCAACCACTTGCACTTCGAAACCTTTGCTCTTCAAGCGCTCAATAACGGCTTTCCACAAGTCGAATTGCAACGTTTTCTCCTCCTTCGGTGAAATACCGATTACAACACGTTTCTCCACACTCGCCTTACCAGCTATGCTAAAATCAACCTTTTCCACGTTTGCTGAAAAGACCTTATTAAAGAGCAAACGATTGTTTTCAACTTCAGATAAGTTTTCATTAAAAGTGAGTGCTGTATGGTATCCTAGACCAATGTGCTTCTTTTTAATTCGATATTTAAACCCAACAAATTTGCCTTTTCCAGCTTTTCGCTCTTTCCAGAATTTCTTGTAGCTGTATCCAAAAAGCACGATGTTGATATCAGCTGATTCCTTCGATGGTTTGTCGAGTACTCCTAGTTCATTAAATACGGGAGAATCGCTAATGACCTCATGGGTTTTCTTCAGTTCATTAATGAACGGAATAAACTGAATCTGGTTTCCCAATCCCGTGTTTTTACCAATGATTTTAACTCTCACTCGAATACCTTTCTTTTCGGTTGGCGAAAGTAGAGTCTTTGAAATTACAAACCTTGTATGCCAAACGCTTAATAATTGTAGCGGTTAAGATAAGTTGCAAGCTCCTTTTCAATGAGCTTCAATTCGGGTTGACTGAACGTTTCTTTGTAACGACCAATATGTGCCTGCGACAAGTCGGTTTGCATCATATCATCAGTTAGATTAATGCGGAAAAATGACGCAATCTCCTGAAGCTTTTTTTCAGGATTACTCACGATATCCTCAAAGCGCACTTCCCGGTAGCGATTGTGTTCAATCTGCTCGCGTTGCGTGTCCCATCGTTTCATGATTTCCTTGTACCACACGATCATTTGGTCCAAACTAGAGGGTGTCCACCGTTGTTCCATTACGGACGATAACACGTCTCGCGGATCGCGGATTACGTGCAGCATTTGTGAGTTTGGATATAGATCGAATAGATCTTTGGCGAATAGAATGTTATAGGTGTTGTCTTCTAAAAAGACAGCTTTCCCAGTGTATGACAAGATCGAACGGGTGATTTTTTCTAAAAATCTTCCTAAAATAGGCAAGAGCTCCAATCGGGATTTATGCTTTCCCAACAGCATTTTATTGTTAATCTGACCGCCCTCTGTACCTGGCCAAACCGCCTCATATTCGAAGGACACAAGCTCTTTCCTAAGCTCAGCCACAAAGGTCAAATATCCTGGAATCCATTGCTCCAATTCCCATCCAGCATACGCGGGATGACTTACTTCCAATCCTTTTGGATCTATATGAACAGCGTGTTCAACAGCTGCCTTTTTTTCTTCAGTTTGATAACCCAAGGAGGTCAGAAAACCGATGAAGTCGTTAATCTTTTGGTCGGGCCAAAATGGCGACCAGCCTTGTGGATAAGCATTTAAAAAGTCAACGACTCCCCGAGGATCTATCGTAAATCGATATTCAAAAGGAAGTGTTGCGACTTGGGGAGATGACGAAAAAATCTTCTTTGTGATATTGGTTCCAGAACGGCCGGTACCCGAAACAAACAAAACTCGAGAAGGCTGGTCTATTTGATGATCCATCTTATCGCTTCAAATGCTTCTGCAAATTCAACCTGGACTTGGAGACCTCGATAATTCGCAATACCTCTAATCAATTTGTCCTTTGCGTACAGCCGCTTAGACTGAGATTTATAACATTCCATGGCATCAACCTTCTTTTGGATGTCATCTTCAGATAAGGTAACAAAACAAGAAGTTGCGAATTGATAATTGTTCCAAATGAATTCGTAGCCCAAAAGCGTAGTGTTCTTATAGGCCCGCCTAGCTTCTTGACTGATGGTTTGATGGTCTTGGTGAATGTCAAAGGTTGAAGGGCAAAACACCAAATCTGGTTTTAGTGATCGATTCAATCGAACCATGTCTTCAAGGATTTCCTGTCGATTTGCCGGAAAATGACGCACTTTATAATCTAGAATATGCAAGTTTTCAGGCGCAATACCAAGCGTTGCAGTGGCTGCCTTCACTTCTTTGGTGAGTACATCCGGTTCAAAACCTTCAGGTACAGATTCTTCGCACGTAGAGAAGGCAACGTAATGAACTTCTTTACCGGCTTTTATCAAGCGGTTGATTGTTCCACCACAGCCCAGTTCGCCATCATCCGTGTGCGGAGCTAATACAAGAATTTTTTGGAAGGAATCTAGTGCGGATATACTCATAAAGTAGAATTATAATGCGTGCAAACTTCGCCATAAGTAGTAAAGTCGCCACCCACCTCGTCTAAAACTTCCTTAATCCGAGGGAAAAACTGGCGGTTTTCATTGTAATAACTATTGTCAAGTGGGTGCAAGGTTAGACCTATGAAAATGTCTCTATCGTATTTCTTGCATGCCTCATGAGCTTCGACAAAAAGCGAATGATAATAGGATATGATTTCTATGAACGACTTAGGGTGGGTTTCGAATAGAGGTGTTTTTGACTTTCCAGTAAACACCGTGTCTTGCCATCCAATTGCTGGAATTTCTAGTAAGCCGTTTTCATATCGATAAGGCTGACGAATTAATCCATTTTCGTCATAAAGCTTCGGATGCAAAGAACTCTTCTCGTCCCTAAGGTCGGTGCTGATGTAGCTAATACCTGCGCGCTGTAATACATCCAAAGACTTGTATTGCCCATGCATACCTTTATGATAGCCTAGAGGCGATCGCAATCCTCGACCTTTCAGTTCGTTACCGAAAATTCGATCAAATGCGCCATCGTTTAACCTTATTTCTTTTCGAAGTTGAATATGTGTTAAAGCTTTCTTGTCAGGGCGAGAGGGTAGTGGTTTTAATATATCGTGATGATAGGTGTGATCGCCCAGTTCAACTAGTCCATCCTTACCGCTAAATACATCCACCATTTCGGCCTTGCCAAACATGGTGGCCATTGATTCAAGAAACTGCCCGGCAATGAAATAGCTTCTTTTGATGTTCAAGATATCTAGGTCTTTTTTGGTTTCAATTAACGACTTAAACTTTCGTTCAGCTACTGCGCTCCCTGTTTCAGAAAAAGCATAAATACCCCTCGGGCGATCGCAGTCGAATCCGAGCATAACATAGACTTTCGGTGCAAGCCCATCCATTGCCTTGGCAGGTGCTTCAGCAGCTCCTTTAAAAGGAGGATAGTCAAATGCACGTCTGAAAAGCGCTTTTTGTTCTTGATTCCAAAATGGATTAATCTGTCGTCCAAATGGCTCACCGCGCGGATGGTAGGTCGCCTGTTGCTCGTCTTGTAAAGTCAATGTGAATGCGTTAGTGGCAAAATCAGCGATCACCTTTTTTGCGAGTAAACTGCCTGCATCAACCACTTTTTCATAAAGTGTTTTGGCATTATCTGAAGAAAGTATATCGACCTTGCTTTGCGCCACAATCGGACCGTTGTCTACTCCGGTCATCATGCGGTGAACCGTAATTCCACAGTGTTTTTCACCTTTGATTATTGCCCATGGAATAGGGCGCGAACCTCTGTTTTTTGGAAGAAATGCCGTGTGGAAATTATAGACGCCCAGTTTTGGGATGTTAAGTATCGACTCCTTAAAAATTTCGCTCCAAAAACAGGAAAGAATAATGTCCAGATTGAGTGAGGTTAATAGTTCGAGCGATTCAGGACTATTCACTTTCATTCCGAAATGCACAGGAATGCCGTGAGATTTGGACAATTCGGCTAATGAATTTTGCCCGAGTTCATGCCATGTTTTCATTCCGGGTTCATCGTCACGGCTATAAACACCCAGCACCTGATGCCCTTGGTCAATTAACTCCGTAAGGATGTTGCAGCTAAGGCTTTTACTGCCGATTAGAAATACCCTCATAACGTTTGTTCATCTAAAAAGTGAGCCAATTGCTTTGCCGTACCTTTTCTACTGTATTGCAAATACTGGTCGTTACCGTCTTGTGTCAATTGCTTATGGTTTTGAAAATCAGCAATGGCTATTCTGATTTGCCTTTCCATTTCATCGGTATCATCATAGTCAATCATTTTCGATTTGCCGCAAGATTGCAAAATTTCTGAAGCATTTCCATCAGATGGCCCGATGGACAGGATTGGCCTTCTGCTTGCTAGATATTCGAAGATTTTTCCAGTCAAAATAGTTTTGTTGCTCGCATCCTGAGGAATTGGAAGTAGAAGCATGTTTGCCTCAAACATTCGAATTATGGCCGCTTTATGTGGCACAAATGGTTTGACTGATACAAGGTGTTCAATTCCGTGCGAACGAAAGGCGCTTTGAATGGATTCATCCAAATTCCCTGTGATTTCGAATTGAAATGCTTCTTTAAGTTCCGAATCTTTTGCAATACGGCTAATTGCAATCCAAAGGCCTTCAATGTTTTGAACTGCTTTGAAATTGCCTATGTAACTCAATTTGAATGATTTTGAGGCTGCTGAATCCACGCGGTTAAAGTCTTCCTCATCAAAGCCGTTCGGGATGAACTTGATGGTTTTTGCTCGTGCCTCAAATTCAGCTTTCAATCCCGGTGTAGCCGTTAAAATGGCGTTCGCAGAGGAAAGTACTGAATCTTCCAAGGTTTTGTCCTTTTGTTCGCTTCGCTCCGTTCGGTTTAGAAATCGATTGTAATAAATGGTTGTCCAAGGGTCGCGGAAATCTGCAATCCAAGGAATATTAAAGTCTGATTTCAAACGTTGGCCTACCAAGTGCGTACTATGTGGCGGGCCAGTGGTAATGATTAGATGGGGATTGTTGTCTTTAATCCATTTGATGGCCTTGGGGTAGCTATATCGATTCCAACCAAGTCGAGCATCGGGAATAAAAAGATTCGCTCGAATATATTTCGCCATACTCGAGAGTAGCCCTGTTTTCCCCTTGATATTTCCCATTCCAACTTCAACTGCTTTACCACTCTTGCCTCTAAGCAAGTTATAAATGGCAAATGGCTCAAAGGTGTCTGTTTTAATCACCTCCAAATCTGACGGAACATCTTCGAGCAGCGTTTCGTCTAGGTTGGGGTAACTACCGTTTGCTACGGTGATGATAGTAGGCTGCCAACCAAACTCGGGTAAATATTTGCAAAATTTCAGCCAACGCTGAACTCCCGGTCCTGAACCAGGCGGCCAATAATAGCTTAATATGAGGACTTTTTTCAAGTCGTTTCGGTTGAGTCTTCGGACTTATTCTTTTTGATTAAAAAGAAGGCCATACCTCCGGCAAACAATATGAAAAGAATGGATCCGGCCATGGAAACGCCTTCTCCGAAACCATAAGTTGATGGTTCGAATCGCATTTCGATTTGACGCTCACCTGCAGGAATTTTAATGGCTCTTAGAATGTAGTTTGCTCTGAAAATTTCTGCTGGCTCACCATCTATATATGCCTTCCATCCATTTGGATAAATAACTTCAGAAAACAAAGCCAATCCATCTTGAGTGTTGCTTGAAGTATAAGTCAATGCATCAGGAGCGAAATACGTTAACTTGATTTCGGCATCGGCTGATTTTCCGAAATTGTAATTGTACAGTCCGGTTTCAAATTCAGCATGAATGATGGCCGTGTTAAGTGGGTTGATGCTCGAAAGCGCATCCATTTCTTCGTCATTTGTACTGACCTTTTTAATGTTTTCTACAAACCATGCATTGCCACACGCTGTTGGGTTTTTGATCACTCCCTCAGCGTTCTTTTTGACGATAAAATACTTTGTATTTAGCATGTTGTAAACCGTCATTTGCCGACTCACTTCAGGGTTGAACACAAGACCTTGAGGACCTTGCAAGACGCCTTTGTTGATGAGTTGAATCTGCGATCCTAATTGGTTTTCAATCAAATCTTGATAGCGTTGAATTTTAGCAGCGTGGTGGCCTCCAATGTTTTTATGGTAATAACATGTCAATCCATCGGTCCAAGGGTTTCCTGTTAAATTGATGACTCTATAATGTGGGTCTTTGTCTTGAAGAATCGCCTTATCCGCGCCACTCATCGCAAATTGACCATCGTATTGACGTTCGGCAACAAAAGAATCGTTGTTTAAATAGCGTTTGCTCACTCGCCATGTATCGCCAATAGTCACTGCCGCTAATACAACTAGGACAATGGTCATACTCAGTTTACCTTTTTGATATATCCAAATCAATCCTCCGCAAATAGCCATAATGACTAAGGAAATCATCCAATCGCGCATGTAAAGCGATTTTCTATCTGCCACTAATGCTTCAAATAATTGAGGGTTATTCCAAGGTGCTTTGGATTGAAGGTTCACATCGTTTGGTCCCATCCAGTCATTGGTCAATCCATAAAGTAGAAGGATGGTCATCACGCCTCCCGTGGTATATAGGGTAAGCCGAAATGCTCGCTTGAATTTATCTGGGTCTAAGTCTTTAGATAATGCCTTGGCTAAGCCAATCATTGCCAGCGCAGGAACGGCAATACCTGCCATAGCTAGCGCCATGCTTGGTGTTCTAAACTTATTAAAGAGTGGGAAGTAATTGAAGAGCAGGTCTGTGAAAATGGAAAAATGACGTCCCCAAGCAATGAAAAAGGATAGAACAATGATGGAAATGAACCATACACGAATTTTGTCTTCAACTAAAAACAGCGAAAGAAAAAACAAGAAAATGAAGGCCGCGCCAAAATAGACTACACCTTGTAAAAATGGTTGATCTCCAATATAAGTTGGACCTTTTAGTGGTTGATCTCCTCTATTTGGACCTACCAATTCGGCCACGGCCCCGTTGGCCGGAAGGTCTTCGGCACTTGAACCGCCTTTTACACTTGGAACAATGACAGAAAATGATTCCATCAAACCGTACGACCATGACATGGCGTAGCTTTTATCTAATCCGCCTTCTTCCTTCTTTGATTTTGATGAAATGAGTTTTTTACCCCCTCGAATCGTGTCGTGGTTGTGTTCGTAAACATTGTATGCTTTGCTGAAATTTGGAAGAAAGCCGATAATGCCAGCCGCTATGAGAAAACCGACCGTTTTTAAGTATTGATTCAGGGTTTTTTCGCGCAATGCATAGATCAAATAAACAATGCCTCCCAGTACACAGACCAGAAGGAAGTAGTATACAATTTGAAAGTGATTTGCGCTGACCATTAGACCCACAAACAAAGCAGTCATAATAGATCCAATTATAAGCCTTCCGCGAAAAGCTAGCGCAACTCCACCAATTGCGGGCGCCATGAAGGCAATGCTTTGAATTTTGGTGTTGTGTCCAGCATTTAATGAGGATAGCAAATTGGAAGACAGGCCATAGGCAATAGCGGCTATCAAGGCAAGCCAGGGACTGACGCCCATTAATATTAAGAGAATGTAAAAGCCAAAACAAGTCAGAATAATCAAGCCGACCCCTTGTGGGAAAAGGTGCGTTGGGCTTTTAATAAGCATCATGATATTGGTCTTGAAATTAGCGCCAATATTGAATGTTGTCATTCCGCTAAAAACACGCGAGGTCCACAGAATGTCTTCCCCTTTTTCTCGATAATCTGCAATTTCTTTTGATTGAGCTTTGTGTTTGATAATATCGCTCTGAACCAATGTTTTGCCTTCCAACACTGGTGAACAGTACAAAAATGCACTCATAATGATGGCGAAAATGGCGATCAAATGAGGGAAGAGAGCTTTAAGGTTTATTGACTTCATGTTTAAGTTCAGATTTGAGGCAATTTAATCAAAATTGAAAGCTAAGGCGGATCACTTAAAAAGTCATTCTACTTCTTGGTAGTCCACAAAATCTTCCTCGTTATTTGAAGCGTTTCGATTGTTGCTTGATGTTGGTTTCCGAATAGTAATGTCACCGTGCTGATAAATTTTTTGCCCTTCCGTTTGTTGCTTGGTTTTCTCTTGCATCGACTCGGTTGCCTTCTTAACAGCATATTTACCGAGGATGGGAAGCAGAAATCGCATTAATAGTCGAAAGACTAAAACGACAAGCAGCAATATGGCGAGAAATCTTAGCACAAATTATCGAGACAAGTATAAGTTTCTCTCTGAATAGACCTTCTTAAAATATTCGTCTTTCAAATCTTTTATGAAATAGATGGCTTCGCCTGTCGATTTCATTTCAGGACCTAATTCCTTTGAAACATCAGGGAATTTATCGAAAGAGAAGACCGGAAGCTTTATAGCATATCCGTCCATTTTGGGTTGGAAATTGAAATCCTTCACCTTCTTTTCTCCGAGCATGACTTTTGTCGCGTAGTTAACATAGGGTTCTCCGTATGCTTTTGCAATAAATGGTACCGTTCTCGAAGCCCGTGGATTCGCTTCAATCACATATACTTTCTCATCTTTAATTGCGTACTGAATGTTGATCAGTCCAACCGTTTTTAACTCAACAGCTATTTTGTTGGTGTATTCTTTTATCTGATTCAAGACATTTTCACTTAAGTCAAACGCGGGCAACACAGCGCTAGAATCGCCAGAATGGATTCCTGCGGGTTCAATATGTTCCATAATACCGATTATATAAACATCTTCTCCATCACAGATCGCATCAGCCTCGGCCTCAATGGCCCCTTCTAAGAAGTGGTCAAGAAGGACGTTGTTGTCCGGCATATCACGGAAAATATTCACGACATGTTTTTCTAACTCTTCTTCGTTGATCACAATTTTCATCCCTTGGCCTCCTAAAACGTAACTAGGTCGAACGAGTAACGGATAACCTAATTCACGACTCAATTCGATTGCTTCTTGAGCTGTTTCGACAGCTCCATATTCTGGGTAAGGAATTCCAAGTGCCTTCAACTTATCGGAAAATCGACCTCTGTCTTCAGCTAAGTCAAGAGCTTCGTAGCTCGTTCCGATTATTTTTATGCCAAATCGCTCCAGCTTCTCAGCCAGTTTGAGGGCAGTCTGACCACCGAGTTGAACGATAACACCAACGGGCTGTTCATGTTCTATTATGTCATAGATGTGCTCCCAGAAAACAGGCTCGAAATAGAGCTTATCGGCTGTGTCAAAATCAGTGGAAACCGTTTCTGGATTGCAGTTGATCATGATGGTTTCATACCCGCATTCTTTAGCAGCTAGTACACCATGCACACAGCAATAGTCGAATTCTATTCCTTGGCCGATTCGATTAGGGCCAGAACCAAGGACAATTACCTTCTTTTTATCTGACTTAACACTTTCGTTTTCTCCTTCAAATGATGAATAGTAATATGGAGTTTGTGCTGGAAACTCTGCAGCGCACGTATCAACAATTTTGTAAACGCGCTTAACGCCTAGCTCCATGCGCTTAGCGCGAACCTGACTTTCCAGGCAATTCATCAGATGAGCAATTTGCCGATCGGCATAACCTCGTTGCTTCGCATCCCACAGCAATTCGCGGGAAATGTTTGCTAAAGATGTTTTTTCAATTTGGCGCTCAATGCTGATCAATTCATCTATTTGATGCAAGAACCAGGGGTCGATTTTGGTTTTTTCGTAAATCGTTTTGAATGGAATGCCGAGTTTAACTGCATCGTAAATGTGAAAAAGTCGATTCCAACTCGGATGCGCTAGGCTGTCTAGAATATGATCTTGATCTTTTAATTCTTTCCCGTCAGCTCCGAGTCCGTTTCTGCGAATTTCCAAGGATTGACAAGCTTTTTGCAATGCTTCTTGAAACGAACGTCCAATGCCCATTACTTCACCAACAGATTTCATTTGAAGGCCGAGTTGGCGATCAGAACCCTTGAATTTGTCAAAATTCCATCGCGGGATTTTCACAATTACATAATCCAAGGTAGGCTCAAAAAAGGCCGATGTATTCCCTGTGATTTGGTTTTTGAGTTCATCGAGATTATATCCAATGGCTAGTTTGGCTGCAATCTTGGCAATTGGATAACCAGTAGCCTTTGAGGCTAGGGCAGAAGAGCGACTTACTCTTGGGTTAATTTCAATGGCAATGATATCTTCTGCGTTATCGGGACTTACGGCAAACTGAACATTACAGCCACCGGCAAAATCTCCAATAGATCGCATCATTTTGATGGCCATATCGCGCATGCGCTGATAGGTTCTGTCGGAAAGGGTCATTGCAGGCGCTACTGTAATAGAGTCGCCTGTGTGAATTCCCATTGGATCCATGTTTTCAACAGAACAGATGATGACAACATTGTTGTTGTTGTCTCTTAAAAGTTCTAACTCAAATTCCTTCCAACCAATTACGGCTTTATCGATTAAAACTTCGTGAATGGGTGAAGCGTGTAAGCCGCGCTCCAAAAGTTTGTCGAAATCTTCTTTTTTATGTACGAATGAAGCACCGTTTCCGCCAAGGGTGAATGATGGACGAATAACCAACGGAAAGCCGAATTTTTGAGCTAATTCCTTGCCTTCTAAGAAGGATCGAGCAATGCCTGAAGGGGCATATCCAATGCCTATTTTATCGAGAAGTAAGCGGAATTTTTCACGGTCTTCGGTAATTTCAATGGCGTCAATGTCAACTCCGATCATCTTAACGTTGAACTCATCCCAAAGGCCAAGTTTATCGCATTCAATAGCTAGATTTAATGCTGTTTGTCCACCCATAGTTGACAATACAGCGTCAATCTGAGGCTGCTCTTCTAAGATCTTTCGAATCGATTTTGGATCAAGAGGCAACAAATAAACATTGTCTGCAGTGACCGGGTCAGTCATTATGGTAGCCGGATTACTGTTGATCAAGGTCACTTCAATACCTTCTTCTCGAAGTGATTTTGACGCCTGCGAACCGCTATAGTCGAACTCACAAGCTTGTCCAATAATGATAGGCCCACTCCCGATTATGAGAATGGATTTAATGTTGGTGTCTTTGGGCATGGTCTGGGGAAAAATTACAATTCGTCAAATCGTGCGCGAAGGTAAACGCTGAAACGCTATAATTCCCCTATTTTGATAACCTGTGGATTAATCGGGAAATGTGTTCATAAGTCGCCTATCTATGTCCTCAACCGTTTATCCAATTTTGAGTTAAGTTCGGTTCAATTTGAGCGTAATTCGTTCTATCAATGAAAAATCTAATTTCCATTATTCGTCTTGACTGGAAGCAAGCCTTGCGCTCTCCATTGTGGCACAGAAAGCTTCTGGTGAATCTTTTTCTTGGCCTTACGTTTCTCTATTTGGCCTCCATGTTCTTGATTCTAGGAATTGTTTTAGATGACATCTTAATCAAAATCCCAATGGAAGGGATTGATTATAATACCTACGGTGGGAGCTTTGTGCTGCGTAGGTTGAATCAATTCATGCTCTACTACTTTTTTGCCGATATCATCATTCGATATTTTATGCAAAAGCTGCCAGCAATGTCCGTTCAGGCATATTTACACTTGCCGTTGAAGCGATCAAAACTGGTTCATTTCATGTTATTGAAAACCCTTTGGAGTCCCTTTAATCTGCTGCACTTACTCATTTTCACCCCCTTCGTTTTAGAGCTATTTGACAACCTAGATTTTATACCTGCCTTCGGCTGGACACTCGGCTTTTTAAGCGTGATTTACCTCGTTAATTTTTTCTTAGTTTTCTTAAAACGCACTTCCGATGTTGATACGCGAGTTTATCTGGGAATGCTCGCCACACTTATTGTCGTTATCGCCTTAGATTGGTTTGGTGTCGTTGATTTTCAAAGCATTTCGGGAAGCGTGTTTAATACCTTCTTTTTACATCCCATTTCAGTCCTTGTCACGATCCTCCTAATGTCTTTTTGTTACTGGTTGAACTTTCGATACCTGAAGGCTAATATGTATATGAGCCGTTTATCGAAAACTACGAGAAATGAAGTATCCTATGTTGGATCTGGAATCTTATCGAGATTTGGTTTGATTGGTAGGCTGACGGAAATGGAATTCAAGTTTATTTGGAGAAACAAGCGCCCGAAATCAGTATTACTCATCACCATACTGTTCCTAGGATATGGTTTACTTGTGTTTCCGAATGAAGAATACGCGGGTAATTATTTAATGTATGTGTTGTTCAGCATCATAATCACGGGCATGTTTATGCTCAATTATGGACAATACTTGCTTGGGTGGGAGGGAAATCACTTTGATCACATTTTGACCCGAAATGTTTCGTTTAAAGATTATTACTGGAGTAAGTATTTGCTATTCGCCATAGTGAGTGCTGGAGCCATGATATTGAGCATTCCATATGCTTATTTCGGTTGGGAAGTGTTGTTGGTACTCTTTTGTGTCTTTTTATTCAACCTCGGTATCGGTAGTCATTTTATCATGTTTTTTGGTTCAATGAATCCTAAAAAAATCGACTTAAGTAAAGGGACTATGCTTAACTGGCAAGGAGTAGGTGCTGCACAATTCCTTATCATTTTCCCAGTACTGGGACTGCCTTTAGCGCTTTACGGCATTGGTGTATTCTTTTGGGGAACGACCGGTGCCATGCTGTTAATAGGAACCATTGGCTTTCTTGGGTTGGCGGGAACACAAATCTGGATTGGACTGCTTGCAAAATGGCTAGAGAGCCAACGCTACGAAATATCAAATGATTTTAGAAATCAATAATTATGGAGATTAGGATAGAGAATCTTACTAAGGAATATGGTTCATATACGGCTGTCAACGTTCCGGCTTTGACGATTGCATCGGGCGAAAGTTTCGGTTTAGTCGGTAATAATGGTGCAGGTAAAACCACGCTTTTTCGCGCCATGCTCGATCTGATTGAGCCTAACACAGGCGCTGTTTATATCGATGATAAGGCCACGAATAAATCGGAAGTGTGGAAAGCAATAACGGGCAGTTATTTGGATGAAAATTTTCTCATTGGTCATCTTTTACCGGAAGAATACTTTGACTTTATTGCTTCGTTACACGGAATGTCTGAGGCTGACTTAAAAGCCAAACTTGAGGAATACGAAAACCTGTTCAATGGCGAAATAATTGGGGGTAAAAAATTGATACGGGACTTAAGCAAGGGCAATCAAAAGAAAGTTGGAATCGCTGCCGCCTTATTGTTCGATCCGAAAGTGTTGGTGTTGGACGAGCCTTTTGCCAATCTAGACCCTTCCACGCAAATTAGACTCAAGGATTTGTTGAAACACCTAAAAACGGATAGAGGAGTTACCATGTTAATCAGCAGCCACGACTTGAGTCATGTGACCGATGTCTGTGAGCGCATTGTGTTGCTAGAAAAAGGACAAGTAATCAATGATATTCGAACCTCGGCCGCAACACTAAAGGAGCTGGAGGATTATTTCGCCAATGTTTCAGCCTCTAGGTCTCACTCGGAATAATTACTAGTCCTTCAACTTCGACCAACGAAAACCAACCAGTAATCGTAACATATCAGGACTCAGTCCGGCCGAAAGTCCCGTGTAGGTGGTAGTGGATTTACCTCCGCCTGGAATAGGCGAAACACTTTTGCTGATATTGTAATAAACACGGGGTTCGTAAGTTGCACCAATGGTAATGTGGTCGCTCACATAGATCAAGACGCCACCGTGTAAAGAAATACCAGGATTGAAGTTTATAGAGTAGCTTTTCTGTTCGCTGGGTGAAAAATTAGGATCGTTCCAAACCGATTCGTAGTAACCCGCTCCGAATAATATGTTAACCCCACTAATGAGTTTGAGTCGCTCCGAAATTGATTTTCGTTTTTCCACGCCTATCGATGTATTTATACTACCTCCATTTTGGGTGTACGGATAAGCGGTTGTTGATGAGCTGTTTCGTGAATTGAAGTAAGCATTTACATTGTTTACAGTAGCCCGTAAATAATACTTTTCGCTTAACCCGATCTTATATTCTAGACCGCTATTCAGTAGGTAAAGACCTGAAGTTTGAAAGTAAATTTCACGCGGCTTGCTAATTTCTTGTGAAACCAATACAATGGGTATGATCAGAAAGGAAAGGACAAAGAGTGATTTCATAAGGCTTATATTTTGAATAAGGTGCATAGAGCAATCTTGTTGAAGACGTTGAGATTAAATTTAAGTCGTGTGTACTATATAGGCAAAGAGTTCCATAAGTCCCGCAATCCCAGCGTGAACCAAACAACCGCCAACTATGTTTTTTTGATAATAGGCGATCGTTCCCAATAAATATCCGCCAAAAAAGGAGCTAATGGTTTCGCCCAAGGGTTTATTGAAGTGCAACACGCAATATAAAGTGGCCATAATAATGATGGAATCCTTGCCTAAGAATCGGACCATTCCAATAACCAATGCGCCTCGAAATATGGTTTCGACACGGATGAAATCGCTCAGATAGACCGTTTCATAAATCGCCAACATTTGATCCGTACTTAACCCGAAAACCGATTGATAATGCCAGATTTTCATTGTCGGATAGGTTTCTAAAAACCCGGGTAATTGGGTGGCGACAGCTATGAGCGGTACCATAAACAGCAAGAGGAAAACGTATGGTTTGAAGTTGTGATTTCTAAGGCTTAGGCCATAGAAGTTACCTAGATGACTGCGTTCGGAAAAGAAATAAATTAAAGTCAAGGGAAGGAAAACAATAATGACTCCTTGGGCATTTGATATGATGTTTCGGAGATAGAATTGCTCAAAAATGGGAAAGCCAAGCGTCCATTCTCGATAATAAATCAGTCCGCTACTTACCGCCAATATGGCCATGTAGAGTCCACTGATGACAATGAAATTTCGTTTGAATACAACAGAGCCACTTTTGATGAAAACGGCAGCATAAAAAACGAAAGGATATAGAACGAAGAAGTAAACTAAATACTGAAAACTGCTGAGCTTAGCTAGGAGGTTCGATTCGATGCCAAACCCATAATTAATGGTAATCAGGACAATTAAGAAGAGGAAAATAGCCCCGTATGATTTTAGTTCAAAATCGGTTTTAATGTGATTTCTTAAATCGGCTATAATTTGTTTCAATCGTACAGAGGTTTTGCTCGAACTATATTCGCGACAATAATATGAACCATGGTGAAGTCAATTCTAATTTTTCTCGGCATAATACTCCTTTCCGTTTCACTTATTGCTCAAGATGATTATCAATTAGCGATTGAGAAAGCACGGAATGAAAAGGATGTCGAATTGCAATCTCGAAAAACTTCACCACTGCAAAAAGAAGATCGAAAAACCTTTCAAAACTTACCCTATTTTGATATTGATCCGGCTTGGCGCCTTGAGGCCAAATTCGTGAAAAGTGAATCAGCAGAGATTATCGAGATTCCTACATCAGCAGGTTATTCAAAAACCTTTCAGGCTTATGGTCGATTCGAAGTGATGATTGACGATAATTATTTTCCACTTATTGCCTACAAGCGGGTTATTAAAGAAGGTCAACCCAGTCCTGAACATGAATCGCTGTTTCTACCCTTTAAAGACAACACGACAGGTGAGTCAACCTATGGAGGTGGACGTTATTTAGATCTTGAAATTCCTAAAGATGGCGAAATGGCTGTGATTGACTTTAACCTATGCTACAGTCCATATTGTGCCTATGGAGGTGGTTTCGCTTGTCCTATTCCTCCGAACTCGAATTACATTAAAGCTGAGGTAACCGCAGGAGAGAAAGCTTATCCATCGCACTAATCGGCTGCAGCGACAGGACAGCCTTCAATCTTAAACTGATCAAAAGTTTGACCCTGTGGGGCGCCTTCCACAAAATATTTAATGACGCACTGAAAATCTTTGGCACCCATGTAGCCTGGAGCTACAGTTTTGTCCCAAGGCTGACCGATGAAGGCATAACTTGGATACGACATTCTTCCATCAAGTAAAGCTACGGCCAATTGATGCGGTCCTTTTTTTGTATTGCTTTCGTTAATAAACTCTTGATTATTAAATCTGATCGTATCATGTGTTTCGGCATTGAATTTTACCGCATAATAATGCTCATTCATGTAGTCAACCACCTTTTCATTCTTAAAGGTTGTAGCGTCCATTTTTTTGCACCATCCACACCAATCGGTGTAAACATCAACAAAAATAACCTTTTGCTCTACGGCATTTTTTTCAACGGCCTCATTCCAAGTCATCCATTGAATTTTATCCTGAGCAAAACTTGAAACACTTAAAAGGGCAATAAAAAGAGATAGGAAAATTGCTTTCATGGCGTGAAAATAGAAATTCTGATAGGCTGTCAAATGGAAAAGGCGGATGTTACTATTAATTAACATCCGCCTTTTTTATGATTATTTGATTCTTGAGTTACTTAACTCCGTGCATTAATTTATTGAGCAATGGAGAAACTAGAATTAGGAATACGCCAATTCCAACGGTGATGTAACCGATGTTTCCGAAAACATCTGAATAAATCATCCAGCTTGCTTCGGCCGTTAATTCCACAGCCTCACCGCCAGCCGATTCTTCGCCACCTGTAAGTTGAGCGATGATTCCTGCCACATAGTTGGCTCCCGCGAAGGATAAAAACCATGCTCCCATAACAGTGCCAGTCATTGACTTTGGAGCCAATTTGGTCACCATCGAGAGTCCAATAGGGGAAAGACAAAGCTCACCCGTAGTGTGGAACATATAGACTAAGGTTAATGTCCAAAGTGGAACTAAATATGCAGTAGCAAACCAGCCACCGACTTGAACCATTAAGTAACCAATACCCAATTGTAATAGGCCTAATCCAAATTTCATTGGAATACTAGGATTGAGTCCTTTTTTGTCAAGCGCCACCCAAAGCCAACTGAAGATGGAACCGAAAATTAAGATGAACAAGGGGTTGAAAAACTGCGTTGTAGCTGCACCCATTTCAAACATCCCGAAAACATCGCGATCCACGTTTCTTTCCGCAAACAGCGTTAGAGACGTTCCCGCCTGTTCAAAACAAGCCCAGAAAATGATGTTAAAGAACATAAGAATGATCAGAACAAAAATTTTGTCGCGTTGTACATTGTCACTTTTAAAGGCCGTGTATAATAAATTGCCAACCACATATAGAGCTACAGCTCCAAGTAAATAACCTACGCTTTCGTAGTTGACAAGCATGGTATAGAGCAGTGGAATAGCCAAAATAGAGCCTACAATAGCTGCATGAAATCGAGTAATTGGGCCTATCCAAGGCGCATTTAATTTTTCAGGATCCTTTGGCGCAGCATTTCTATCAATTTCTTCTTGACCACCAATGAATCGGCCTAAGAATTGAAACGAAAACATACCTAAGATCATTCCGAATCCTGCTAATGCAAAACCATATTCAGCACCATAAATGTTCCCTACTTCTGCGCAAACCGTTGTGGCCAAAAGGGCTCCAATGTTTATACCTATGTAGAAAATAGTGAATCCGGCATCCTTTCTTGGATCTGAGTCTTCGTAAAGTGTTCCAACAATAGAAGAAATGTTTGCTTTGAAATATCCATTACCAACGATGATGGTTCCCATTCCAATATAAAGCCATGAGTCAGCTGAAATACTCGGAACAATGTGGTTTCCTAGAATTAAGAATTCGCCAATCGCCATCAATATACCTCCAAGGAATACCGCATTCCGATAGCCTAAAAGTTGGTCCGCCATCCGTCCTCCTAAAACGGGAGCCGCATAGACCAGCGCTGTATATGCGCCATAGATTCCAAACGCTTCCGCATCGCCCTTAAGTAGCGATTTAATTAAATACAACGAGAGCAGCGCTCGCATTCCATAATAACAGAAACGCTCCCACATTTCCGCCATAAAGAGCACATACAGTGCCCGAGGGTGACCAGTTTTAACTTCGCTCATAAGGTGATTGTTAGTGTGTTTTTAAGTGTTAGATAGGGAAATGGCTGCCAAATGACCTCCATTCGAGGGTAAATATAGAAATGTAATTGATTGTTGATTAAACCTGAGTTTAAAGGTTGGTAAATACAAAGTTGCTCAGCTTAGTGAAAAGGTGGAAACGCGTATTTCCACCATAGATGCCGTGGTTTCTTTCGGGATACATGGCAAAATCAAACTGCACGTCTGCATCTACCAATGCGTCAATCATTTCAACCGAATTCTGAAAATGAACATTGTCATCGCCAGAACCATGAACCAATAGGTAATTACCCTTCATTTTCTCCACATGATTGATGGGCGAATTGTCATCGTATCCAGCTCCATTGTCTTTGGGCAATCCCATGTATCGCTCGGTGTAAATGCTGTCGTAGAATCGCCAGTTGGTTACAGGCGCTACCGCTATGGCTGTCTTAAACACATCGGCTCCCTTGCTCAAACACAGGCTGGACATATAACCTCCATAACTCCAACCCCAAATGCCGATCCGGTCAGCATCAACGTAGGATTGCTTCGCCAACCATTTTGCTCCTTCAATTTGATCTTTTGTTTCTAAGTTTCCAAGCTGGCCGTAGGTTTGGGTTCGGAAATCACGACCTCGAGCACCAGTTCCTCTGTTGTCAACAGAAACAACCATATAACCCTGCTGACATAAATATTGATGCCACCAATAGTTTCCGCTCATGGCGTTGGTTACCGTTTGAGAGCCTGGGCCGCCATAAACAAACATTAAAACCGGGTATTTCTTCGTTGCATCGAAGTCTTTAGGTTTCATCATCCAAGCATTCAGGGTAATGCCTTCACTTGTTTTGAAATCAAAAAACTCAACCGCTGAAAGCGACATTGAAGCCATCTTTTCCTTTA
>Ga0115566_10001060_pt1 | contig 23794 bp, 23 predicted proteins | sample COGITO_mtgs_1204_3_FD_87173 | JGI IMG/M metagenome (GOLD analysis project Ga0115566, IMG submission 87173) | Pelagic marine microbial communities from North Sea - COGITO_mtgs_120405 | ecosystem: Environmental > Aquatic > Marine > Epipelagic | place: Germany:Helgoland, sampling site Kabeltonne...
ATAATTGGGGCTTTGCATGGCTGGTTGATCGCATATTGTAGGATCCCCGCATTTATCGTAACTTTGGGCGGTTTGTTAATCTGGCGAGGCATGGCCTTTATTTCGGCCGGCGGTAAAACTATTTCACCCGTCGATCAAACCTTTGCACTTTTGGGTGGTGGGCCTTACGGGGCAATAGGCGCTTGGGGAAGCTGGGTGGTAGGTCTTATTGCCTGCGCTGGTGTGCTTTGGATGATGCAAAGTGGTCGAGCGCAGCGAGTGAAACACGACTTCCCATTGCGCCCTATGTGGGCCGAAGTGCTGCTTGCAGCAATTGGCTGCGGGACGATCATCGGATCTGTTTTGTTGGTAAACGCCTATCCGTTGCCCAAGGGAATTATTAAAGCAATGGCCGCCGCCAATAACACAATCGTACCGCCCGAGGGTATTTTTATCAGCCACGGTTTTGCCATTCCCGTTTTGATTCTGATCTCCGTTGGCGTGTTAATGACAATTTTGCTCACGCGTACCCGTTTTGGGCGTTATGTTTTTGCAATCGGCGGTAATCCCGAAGCTGCTAGCTTGGCAGGGATCAATACCCGTTGGATGACGCTTAAGATTTTTTCTCTGATGGGTATGCTCGCAGGTCTTGCGGGTGCTGTGGCATCGGCGCGCTTGAACTCAGCCACCAACGCGCTTGGCCTGCTGGACGAGCTTTACGTGATCGCCGCCGCCGTGATTGGCGGGACATCGCTTGCGGGCGGTGTTGGCACTATTTACGGGGCGATTTTGGGAGCTTTGGTGATGCAAAGTTTACAAACCGGCATGGTGTTGATTGGCTTTGATACCGCTATTCAGCAGATTGTCGTGGGGATTGTTTTGGTCTTAGCGGTTTATCTTGATAATCTTTACCGCAGCAAATCAAAATAGGGGCCTATAATGAAACGCACCACAAACACCCCTCTTGTTGAGATGCGCGACATTTCAATATCTTTTGGTGGGATCAAAGCGGTTGATCACGTAACAGTCAATCTTTTCGCAGGCGAAGTTGTTGGGCTTTTGGGCCATAATGGTGCAGGCAAATCAACGCTGATCAAATGCCTATCGGGGGCCTATCGCCCCGATCACGGGCAAGTTTTTATTGATGGCCAAAAGGTCACTATTAACAACCCGCGCGATGCGCGGGCCCAAAATATCGAAACGATTTACCAAACTTTGGCTTTAGCTGACAATCTAAACGCGGCAGCAAACTTGTTTTTGGGGCGTGAGTTGATCAATTCCGCGGGTCTTTTAGACGAAGCGCAAATGGAGGCTGAGACCCGCAAAATCATGGCGCGGTTAAATCCGAACTTCCGCAAGTTCAATGTACCCGTCTCGGCGCTATCGGGTGGGCAGCGCCAATCGGTAGCGATTGCGCGGGCAGTCTATTTCAATGCCAAAATCCTGATCATGGACGAGCCAACCGCTGCGCTGGGCCCACAAGAAACTCAAATGGTAGCCGAACTTATTGAAGAGCTGAAAAAACAAGGACTTGGCATCTTTTTGATCGAGCATGACATACATAATGTGATGAAACTTTGCGATCGCGCCTCGGTCATGAAAAACGGCCAACTTGTAGGCACGGTTGACGTTGACAAAGTGACCGACGACGAGATCTTGGGCATGATCATTATGGGCAAACAGTCCAATCAAGGAGTGTGATGTATATTGGCCTTGATCTTGGAACCTCCGGCCTAAAGGGCATTTTGATTGACGAAAATCAAACTATTTTGGCCGAAGCCGTCGCCCCATTAACAGTGCAGCGCCCTCATGACGGCTGGTCCGAACAGCTGCCCGCAGACTGGATTGCCGCCGCTGAGGCTGTTCTGGATAAATTGGCGCTCTTTGGTTTAAGTGCAGTCAAAGGCATTGGAATTTCAGGCCATATGCACGGCGCCACCGTGCTGAATGCAGCCGATGAAGTCTTGCGGCCTTGTATTTTATGGAACGATACCCGCAGTCATCAGGAGGCCTCTGAACTTGACGGCGACCCGATGTTTCGCCGTTTGACGGGAAATATTGTTTTCCCAGGTTTTACGGCGCCAAAACTTTTATGGTTGCGCCTTCATGAGCCGCGTGTTTGGGAGCAAATAGCTAAAGTCCTTTTGCCAAAAGACTATTTGCGCCTTTGGCTTACGGGCGATTATGTTGCTGAAATGTCTGATGCGGCGGGCACAAGTTGGCTTGATACCGGAAAACGCGATTGGTCCGATGACTGTTTGCAAGCTACGGGCCTGACACGGGCACAAATGCCCCGCTTGGTCGAGGGGGCCGAAGTCTCGGGACAGCTGCGCGATGTTTTGGCCGAACGCTGGCGTCTACCCAAATCGGTGATTGTCGCGGGCGGTGGTGGCGATAATGCCGCCGCAGCCGTGGGCGTGGGCGTGGTGCGTGCGGGTGAAGCTTTGGTGTCTTTGGGAACATCGGGGGTGTTATTTGCCGCCAACGACCGTTATCAACCTGCTGCCGAAACAGCCGTCCACAGTTTTTGTCACGCCGTTCCAAACACATGGCACCAAATGGGCGTGATCTTGTCTGCGAGTGATGCTTTGAATTGGTATGGCAACTTTGTTGGGCAAGATGCCCAAATGTTAACGCAAGAACTAGGTGTCCTAAAGCCTCCTACAAAAACAGCGTTTCTACCCTATTTGGGCGGCGAGCGTACGCCGCTAAACTCAGCTCTCGTACGGGGCGCTTTTGTCGGGCTCGAGCATGCTACTGACCGCGCAGCAGGCACCCGCGCCGTTCTTGAAGGGGTGACCTACGCTCTGCTGGACTGTAAAAATGCCCTTGCTGCCACGGGCACAAAACTGGACAGCTTGATTGCAGTCGGAGGTGGGGCAAATTCGACGTATTGGCTTTCGGCCATCGCTACGGCCCTGGATATCGCCGTAAAAGTCCCTGAGCAGGGTGATTTTGGTGCGGCCTATGGTGCTGCACGGTTAGCTATTATGGCGGACACTGGTCAGGGTAGCGAGATCGCAACTGAACCGCCGATTTCTGCGGTAATCGAACCTGTTTACGAGCTTACCCAAGCTTATGCTGCCGGCTATGATCGTTTTTGTGCAGCGCAATCAGTGATTTTAACACTTTAATCCAAAGGTTCTTAGATGACCGAGTTTTTCGCCAATATCCCGACCATCACCTATGAGGGGCCCAGCTCGACCAATGAATTCGCCTTTCGTCATTATAACCCTGACGAGGTGATCTTGGGCAAACCGATGGCGGAGCATTTGCGCTTTTCTGTTGCCTATTGGCATTCTTTTGCATGGCAAGGCGGCGATCCATTTGGGGGCCAAACCTTTGAGCGCCCTTGGTTTGGCGATGAGATTGGGCTGGCCAAACTTAAGGCTGATGTGGCCTTTGAGATGTTTGATATTTTGGGTAATCCTTTTTACTGTTTTCATGATGCCGATGTGCGTCCTGAAGGTAAGACCTTTGCCCAGTCACAACGTAATCTAGAGGAAATGGTCGATTATCTGGCTGAAAAACAACAAAGCCATAAGGCCAAACTTCTATGGGGCACGGCAAATCTTTTTAGTCATCGCCGATTTATGTCGGGGGCGGCCACCAATCCTGACCCTGATATTTATGCCTATGCCGCCGCCACCGTGCAGGCCAATATGGATGCTACCCTTAAGCTTGGTGGGCAAAATTATGTGCTGTGGGGCGGGCGCGAAGGTTATGAGACATTGCTCAACACTGACCTTGCCGCTGAGCGCGCCCACGCGGGCCGGTTCCTACAACAAGTAGTTGAATATAAATATAAAATTGGATTTAAAGGCGCGATTTTAATCGAGCCAAAGCCGCAAGAGCCTAGCAAACACCAATATGATTATGATGTGGCGACTGTCTATGGCTTTTTAAAAGATTTTGATTTGGAAAAAGAAGTGCAAGTGAATATCGAACAAGGTCACGCTATTTTGGCGGGTCACAGTTTTGAGCATGAGATCGCGCTTGCCACATCGCTTGGGATATTCGGATCGATTGATATGAACCGCAACGACTATCAGTCGGGGTGGGACACCGATCAATTTCCAAATAACCATGGCGAAAAAGCCTTAGCTTTTTATGAGATTTTGCGAGCAGGTGGTTACAAGACAGGTGGCACTAACTTTGATGCCAAATTGCGCCGCCAATCATTAGACCCGCAAGACCTTATCTTGGCGCATGTGGGTGGGATGGATACGTGCGCGCGCGCCCTCAAGGCGGCGGTAGCACTATTTGAGGATGGAGCGCTTGAGGAGGCACGCGCCAAGCGCTATGCGGGGTGGAAAAGTCCCGAGGCGAAAGCCATGCTTTCAGGATCACTTGATCAGGCGGCGCAAAGGGTGCGCGATCAGGGCGTGAACCCTGTGCCAAAATCAGGCGGGCAAGAGCGTTTGGAAAATCTTTGGAACCGTTTCATTTGATCGCACTTGATATGACGGGTGCGCACCTTATGTTTGTAGGGACAGGCTAAGGAAGAAAAATGCAAAAGATTCAAACGCAAGGGCTGCATCACATCACCCTTATGGGGGCCGATCGGCAAACCTCGATTGATTTCTGGGAAGGCGTGCTAGGCATGCCTTTTATTTTTGAACAACCCAATCTTGATAAGCCTTCAGAGGGGCATCTTTATTTTGATCCTGGTGATGGGCGGCTGATTACGATTTTCACCAATGAAGACCTAAAACCCGACCACAGCCGCACCTCAACCGACCAAGGGGCTGTGCATCACATTGCCTTTAACGTCAGCGCCGCAACCTTTGGCCTTGCGGTCGAGCGGTTGAAAACCCGAGGCGTGGCGGTCACAGGGCCAAAAGATCGCGGCTTTATGAATTCGATCTATTTCAAAGACCCGCTGGGCCTGATGATTGAGCTGGCCTGTTATAAGTTTGAACCGCCCCAAGGTATCACCCATGCGGCGGTTTTGATGGCGGCCCATAAGTTACGCGTTGCCAATGGGGATGATCATATTATGGACAGCCACCTTGCCGACGCAATCGAGGGGCTGGTTCTTGCCAGTCAAGCCAGCCTGTCGCAAGACCGTAGCCCCAAAAATCCATTTAACTAGCGCGCGGTGACGATTTCGGTGGGCAGGCCCGCCTCTGTCCAAGCGGTAAAGCCCCCGCCAATATGGGCTACATTTTCAAGCCCCATATCGGCAGCAGTTTTTGTTGCCAAGGCCGAGCGCCAACCCGATGCGCAGTAAAAGATAAACTGCTTATCAACCGCAAAAACCGCCTTGTGATAGGGGCTTTTGGGGTCGATCCAAAATTCCAACATACCGCGCGGGCAGTTAAAAGCACCGATGATGCGACCTTCCCGTTCAAGCTCCCGCCGGTCGCGCAAATCGATGATTTGAACGTTTTCGGGCGGCAAGGTGCTGACCTCGGCGGGAGTGAGGGTAACAATTTCTGCCGAGGCTTGGGCGATAAGCTCTTTGATGCCGATTTTCATAACCGCTCCTACAATGGGGTGATGCGATAGCCTGATCGCGGGAAATGTACCTGCAGCGCTCCAAGATCGGCACTTTGAAGTGCTAGGGTCACACGATGGGTATCAAAGCTGGCTACCGTGCCAGTAACGGGTGTTTCGCCCGCATCAACATCGGGGCAGATCGTAACCGTTTTTCCAAGGGTTAAGCCCTGGTGATCGCTGTCGCTTGGGGGTAGCGGCTTTGGGGAGGCACTTGCCGCGATGGCCAGCGCCTCTGATCCGCTTAGGGTAGACATATGCCCGTGGCCGATGGCTTGAATGCGCCCCTCCCAAGCGCAAAGATGCGTAAACGCTCCCAAAAACTTCGGCCCTTGGTCCCAGCGGCCCCGTAAAAACCAAATCAGATGGTAAAGATGCGCATCAATCTGCGCAGGCGCTTCGCCTGAAAGATAGCCGCGCCCATCGGCCATTTGCGCGTCAATCTCGCTGAGGTAGGCGGCCATTTGCGCCACCAAATGCGGCAATTCGCCATTGGCTTTTTGCAGAGCCTGCACCCAGTCAGGCCCCAAATAAAGTCGCCCGCGATCTTGGGCAAACTCAGGCGGTAAAGTGGCCACGCCTGAACCAAGTACGATCTTGACCGTATAGGTGAAAAGCTGCTCATCAATCAACCGGCCCAACATCCATAAAAATGCGCCGTCTTTTGTTGGAAAAAACGAAGGTGTAGGGAAGCGTTGTTCAAGCTCATTGATGATACATTGGCTGTCACAGTAAATATCAGCACCAATTTGCATAACAGGCGTGCGCCGATAGCCCCCCGTTAGCGGCAAAAGCAACGGTTTGGGCGGCAAGCGCGGGATTTCTACCGAGTGCCAAACCAACCCCTTAATCCCCAAAGCCACCCGCACCTTTTCGGCAACGGGCGATTGAGGGTAATTGTGCAAAATAATCTGATCTTGTGACATGGGCGCTTCCTTCTTTAAACTCTACATTTGGGACATTTCTTCCTAAAAGCAAGGGTGAAGCGACTTGCCAAGTCTTATGAGCTTTGACACGATCACCAAAGCTGCTTCCCTTGTTAGAAAGTCATCATGTCAGAGCCCCGAACCGATCATGTCACCACCCACCAGGCAGAAGACGATGCCCGTAATGATGCGCTTATGATCTATGTAAACGGTAAAATCACGCCCAAGGCCTTGGCCACTGTGTCGGTTTATGATGCGGGGTTTATGATGGGTGACGGCGTATGGGAGGGGCTGCGCCTTTATAACGGGGTTTGGGCCTTTTGGGACGAACATCTTGATCGCTTGTTCGAGGCGGCCAAGGCCATTGACCTTGACCTAATACTTGACCGCGACGGTTTTAAAAAAGCGCTTTTAGACACGCAAGCGGCCAATGGCATGGCCAGCGACGCCCATGCCCGCCTGATGTTGACGCGCGGCATCAAGAACCGCCCTTTTCAACATCCAAACCTGTCGACCCAAGGGCCGACTATCGTCATCATCATGGAACATTCGTTGCCAAAAATCCCGCGTCCCATTACTTTGGCCACGGTACCACATTTGCGCGGCTTGCCTATGACGCAAGATCCTAAGCTGAACTCGCATTCCAAATTGAACTGCATTTTGGCCTGTATCGCCGCCCAAAAAGCCGGCGCGGATGAGGCTTTGATGCTAGATGTGCATGGATTTGTGAATACGACTAATGCGTGTAATTTCTTTATTGTGAAAAAGGGCGCGGTTTGGACCAGTACGGGCGATTACTGTATGAACGGCATTACGCGGCAAAAGGTCATTGATCTGTGCCGGGACAATGATATTCCTGTTTATGAGCGTAACTTCTCGCTTGTCGATACTTATAGCGCAGATGAGGCATTTTTGACCGGCACCTTTGGTGCTCAAACCCCTGTTTCGCAAATTGATGGTCGACAAATTAGCACGGGCACAATGGGCCCTGTGACCGAGCGTCTGCGTGGCCTTTATAAAGATCTGATCGTCCGTCACGGCGCAGGTCAGTGATGCTACAAAAAGCAAAAACAATCGCCATGTGGTCGGGTCCGCGCAATCTGTCAACGGCTTTGATGTATTCTTTTGGTGCGCGCCGCGATTGTGCGGTTTGGGACGAGCCGTTCTATGCCGCCTATCTGGCCCAAACAAACATTGATCATCCGATGCGTGTGCAAATCCTAAAAGCGCATGAGACGGACCCCGAGCTGATCGCCCAAGCCTGCGCCCAAAGGCCAAACGACGACCAGCCGCTTTTTTACCAAAAACACATGACCTTACATATGATCAAAGAGTTTGACCGCAGCTTTATGCGCCAGTGCGACAATGTGTTTTTGATCCGACACCCTGCTTTGGTCGTGGCCTCTTACGCGAAAAAACGTGAAGGACCCAATTTGGATGATATCGGGTTCGTGCAACAGGCCCAGCTTTTTGACGAGGTGACAGATTGGCTTGGTCATCGGCCCTTGGTTATAGACAGCCAAGATATTTTGACCAATCCGAGACAAACCTTGAGCCGACTGTGCGCCGCTTTGGATATTGAATTTGACCCGGGAATGCTTGCTTGGCCGCAAGGCGGCCATAAGGATGATGGTGTTTGGGCCCCGCATTGGTATGGTGCGGTGCACCGGTCGCAGGGATTTGAGGCGCCAAACGCTATGGAGCCAAAGCTGGCCAAACCCTACGATGACTTAGTGGCCCAAGCCTTGCCCCATTATCAAGCTCTTGCGGCCTATAAACTTTAAAGCCGACCTTAAAGGGGCGGCTTTAAAGGGTCTATGGCATGAAAAAGCTATTTTTTAACCCGCGTATTGCGAGTCGCTATGAGCTTGAGACGCAGGGCGTTTAGGTGAATAAAACCTGCCGCGTCTTTTTGGTCGTAAGCGCCCGCATCCTCTTCAAATGTGACGTGTTTTTCCGAGTAAAGACTGTAATCTGACCAACGTGCCACTGTGCGCGCAGAACCTTTGTAAAGCTTAATCCGCACCGTGCCTGTGACATGCTCTTGGCTTTTGTCGATCAGAGCTTGCAGCATCTCGCGCTCTGGGCTGAACCAAAATCCGTTGTAAATCAGCTCAGCATAACGTGGCATGATACTGTCTTTGAGATGGCCAGCACCTGCATCTAGTGTGATCTGCTCAATCCCGCGGTGGGCTTCAAGCAAGATCGTGCCTCCCGGGGTTTCATAAACGCCGCGTGATTTCATACCGACAAAACGGTTTTCCACCAGATCAAGCCGCCCAACCCCATGCATACCTCCCAAACGGTTGAGTTCAGTCAAAATGGTTGCGGGTGACATGGCCACACCATTAATTGCCACTGCGTCGCCGCACTCAAAGCTGATTTCGACCATTTCGGCCTGATCGGGTGCAGCTTCCGGGCTGACGGTGCGTTGATAAACATAATCAGGCGCTTCTTGGCCTGGGTTTTCAAGCACTTTCCCCTCGGATGAAGTGTGCAGTAAATTTGCATCTACCGAGAAAGGCGCGTCGCCGCGCTTGTCTTTGGCAATTGGGATTTGGTTCTTTTCCGCAAATTCCAACAAACGCGTTCGGCTTGTTAGGTCCCATTCGCGCCAAGGCGCAATCACGCGAATACCGGGGTTGAGCGCATAGGCAGACAGCTCAAACCTTACTTGGTCATTGCCTTTGCCTGTGGCGCCGTGCGCGACCGCATCGGCCCCAACTTCGGCGGCAATCTCAACCAGACGTTTTGAAATCAAAGGCCGTGCGATCGAGGTGCCAAGCAAATAAAGCCCCTCATAAAGCGCATTAGCGCGGAACATCGGAAAGACAAAGTCGCGCACAAACTCTTCGCGCACATCTTCGATATAGATGTTTTTGGGGTCAATTCCCAAAAGTACCGCTTTTTGGCGCGCGGGCTCTAGCTCTTCGCCTTGGCCAAGGTCGGCGGTAAAGGTTACGACTTCGCAACCATATTCGGTTTGTAGCCATTTTAGAATGATAGATGTATCAAGCCCACCAGAATAGGCCAAAACAACTTTTTTGGGAGAAGACATGCCATGCTCCAATATAAACTGTCGTCCGTCTAATGATTTTTATGTCGAGGGACAAGACCTGCCCATTGGCAAGTGTGTCTTCTCATGATTAATCTTGACGATGAATGATTTTTGTAAAAAATCCCAAGAAACCGCTCGAGCTCTGCGCAAGTTGTTTGATCCAACACCTTTGCAGCGCAATGATTATCTTTCTGTCCTATATGAGGCGGATATTTGGTTAAAGCGCGAAGATCTGAGTCCGGTGCGCAGCTATAAATTGCGCGGAGCTTTTAATGCGATGCGCAAATTCCTGGCCAATGCCCCTTCGCAAACTCACTTTGTTTGTGCAAGCGCGGGCAATCATGCCCAAGGTGTGGCTTATGCTTGCCGCTATTTCGGCGTGCGCGGCACGATTTTTATGCCGGTGACCACCCCGCAGCAAAAGATCGACAAGACCCGCAACTTTGGAGCGGGGGTGGTTGATATTGTGCTTTTAGGGGATTATTTCGACCAAACTCTTTTGGCTGCGCAAGGCTTTTGCCAGGATAAGGACGCGCACTTCCTATCTCCTTTTGATGATAATGACGTAATCGAAGGTCAAGCTACGGTTGCGGTTGAACTTTACGAGCAGTTGGGAAAAGCTCCTGATTTGGTAATTTTACCCGTTGGTGGTGGCGGGTTAAGTGCGGGGGTGACAAGCTATCTGCGCGAAGTTGCACCCCATACCGCTTATTATTTTGTTGAACCAAAAGGTGGAGCTAGTATGACGGTGGCTTTGGCCGCGGGCCATCCAGTTGCTTTGTCTCAGGTAAATAGTTTTGTCGACGGCGCCGCGGTAGCGCGCATGGGGGAAAAGACCTTTGAACGTTTAAAATGGGTCGCCCCCGAGCAGGTGCTGTTGGCCCCAGAAGATCGCATTTGTATGACCATGTTGATGATGTTGAATATCGAAGGCATTGTGCTCGAACCCGCGGGAGCATTATCGGTCGATGTCTTGCCGCAATTGGCGCAACAGATAAAAGGCAAGACTGTTATTTTGGTCACCTCGGGAGGGAACTTTGACTTTGAACGCCTACCTGAAGTTAAAGAGCGGGCCCAAAGATTTGCGGGTCTTAAAAAATACCTAATACTCAGGATGCCCCAGCGCCCCGGCGCATTGCGTGAGTTTTTGTCAATGCTGGGCCCTGATGATGACATTGCTCGCTTTGAATATTTAAAAAAGTCCGCGCGCAATTTTGGGTCGGTTTTAATCGGCATCGAAACCAAAAATACTAACAATTTCACGACACTTTTTGCCCTTTTAGAAGAGGCAGGTTTTCCTTACCGTGACATTACTTCTGATGAAACAATTTCTGAGTTTTTGATCTAAACAGAAAGTTTATTTGCAAAATGTGTCTAAGGCCTTGTCGTAATGTTAAGCGCCACTCTTAGCATAAAACGATCGGCGTCTATCGCTAACTCGTACAGGGCTGCCGAAGGATGCATCCACACTGCCTCGTGGCCTTGTTCTGTAGGATCGCTTAAGCGCAAAACGGGGCGCGCTAAATATATATGGCAGATTTTTTCGGCCCAAAGGTCATATTCTGGCATATAGGTGAACCGTTTGTAGCAGCCCAATCTTTTTTGGACTTTGATGCGCCAGCCCGTTTCTTCACGCACTTCACGGTGTAGGGCCGTGATAGGATGTTCGCCCTGATCAATGCCACCACCGGGAAGCTGAAACTCTGGAATGGGGTTTGATTGAAAAGTTGTTAAAACCGACCCTTCGCGGAGCAAAATACAGTAAACACCGGGTCTGCGGCGGTATTTCTGGCCGGAAGTTGGGGTCTGGCCGAATCTGCGCATATCACACAACCTTTGAGCAATGGTTGCCCTTACTATATAGTCGCGGTAAGGCAAGGCCTAGGCCCAAAGGAACGGTTATGACCATTACATCTAAAATTGCTTGGGACGATACGGTCCTACCCTTTCAACTTGATCACTCCGACATTCGCGGCCGCGTGGTACGCCTTGATGGGGTATTGGATCAGGTTTTGTCGCAACATAATTACCCTCCTTTGATCGAGGCTTTGGTGGCCGAAGCCACGTTGCTGACCGCTTTGATCGGACAAACCATTAAATTGCGCTGGAAACTCTCGTTGCAAATTCGCGGCGATGGGGCGGTGTCAATGATTGCCACGGATTATTACGGCCCGACCGAAGATGGTCAGCCAGCAAGACTGCGCGCCTATGCTGGCTATGATCCCGAAAAGCTACACGCCGAAGGGCCCACTTTTGCGCAAATTGGTCAAGGTTTTTTTGCGATATTGATCGATCAAGGCGAAGGCATGGTGCCCTATCAGGGTATCACCCCACTGGTTGGCGGGTCGCTTTCAGATTGTGCGGGGGCATATTTTGCCCAATCAGAACAATTGCCCACCCGTTTTGCGCTAAGCTTTGGCAAGTCGCAAATGCCTGGTCAGGCCCTGCATTGGCGTGCGGGGGGCGTGATGTTGCAAACCATGCCAAAAGCCAGCCCCTTTGCCGCAGCGCTTGAACCTGTCCATCCCGACGGGCTTTTGCGTGCCGATGATATTTTAGACGGTGCCGAAGGTGAAAACTGGCGCCGCGCCAACGCGCTTTTGGATACGGTTGAAGATCTTGAGCTGATCGGCCCAACCGTGCAACCTACCGAGCTTTTGGTGCGCCTTTTTCACGAAGAAGGCGCGCGGGTCTTTGAGGCGCAGCCCCTGCGCTTTGGCTGTTCTTGTTCGGCGCAAAAGGTGAAAGAATCCCTGGCCACCTACCACACAAATGATCTGGCCGATATGGTCACCGACCAAGGCGTGATCACCGCTGATTGTCAATTTTGTGGGGCCCATTATGAATTTACCCCAGATCAGCTGGGTCATAGTTTCGAGGGCGAGGATGCGCCCTGAGGCCCTGACCCATGCTTTGGGCCGCAAAGCCGGCGCTTCGTCAGATTTCGATCTGAACGGGCAAATCTTCACCCCGTCCGAGCGCATATTGCGCCCTGCGGCGGTGTTGGTCACCGTATGGGAAAAGCCGCAAGATGCGGTGATTATTTTAACCAAACGCGCGCAGGCATTGGTGCATCATCCTGGGCAAATTGCCTTTCCAGGTGGTAAGGTTGACGCTCAAGACTGCTCGGTCACCGATGCGGCTTTGCGCGAAGCTGACGAAGAAATTGGCCTGCGCGCTGATCGCGTGACGGTGATTGGTGCTTTGGCACCGCATGAAACTGTTACCGGGTTTCTTGTTACCCCGATTTTAGCGCATATCAATGCTGATTTCATCCCAAATTTGCAACGATCAGAAGTGGCTGAGGTTTTTACCGTGCCGCTTGCGCATCTAGCCAACCTGACCAATTATCGCATTGAAAAACGCTTTTTTGGTGGTGAGTGGCGGTCTTTTTACGTTGTGCCTTACGGACCCTTTTATATTTGGGGGGCCACCGCGCGTATTTTGCGCGGTTTAGCCGTTATGTTGCAAACGTGACCGCGCCTTTGGTCTTAAACCAAGCCTGGTTACACGAGGAAGCAACCCAAAAGCTTTTCAATATTTTTCGTGCCAAAGGCTATGCGCTTTATTTTGTAGGCGGTGCGGTGCGCAACGCGCTGATGGGGCGGGGCAGTACGGATCTGGATCTAGCAACCGATGCTTTGCCGCAAGAAACTGTAGACATCGCACGCGATGCGGGTTTTAAGGCCATTCCCACAGGGTTTGATCATGGCACTGTCACTGTCGTTGCAGGCGGGATCGTCCATGAAATCACCACCTTTCGCAGCGATATTGAGACCGACGGGCGCCATGCGCTGGTGCGCTTTTCGAGAAACCTGCTCGATGATGCGATGCGACGCGACTTCACCATGAACGCGGTTTATGCCGATTATGAGGGTCGGGTCATCGACCCGCTGGGGGGGCTTTCAGATCTGCGCGCAGGACGGGTAGTCTTTGTGGGTGACGCGACAAAACGCATCGCAGAAGATCATCTGCGGATCTTGCGGTTTTTCAGGTTTCACGCGCTTTACGGCGACCCAATGGCGGGTCTTGACCCTCAAGCTCTGGCCGCCTGCGCGCAGGCAATAGGTGGAATTTCAGCACTTTCCAGCGAACGGATTGGTGCTGAAATGCGCAAGCTTTTGTCGGCCCCAAACCCAGCACCCGCCGTCTCGGCCATGCAAGCGATTGGTGCTTTAGCGCTTATTTTGCCGGGCAGTGATACGACCGCACTCGGGCCTTTGGTGCATTTTGAGCAAGACAAAGCCCCAAATTTCTTGCGCCGTTTAGCAGTTTTGGGTGGACCAGTCGACGCGCCGCGCTTGCGCCTGAGTCGGGCCGAGGCACGCGGCCTTAGCGTTTTGCGCCAAGAAATGGGCACACCTACGCAGGCCGCTGAATTGGCCTATTTGTTTGGGTTTGATCTGGCCCTTTCGGTACTTTTGTGCCGTGCTGCCGTGTTTGAAACGCCCCTAAGCGGCGATTTAGCATTCGCATTGGCTTTGGGCGCGGGGGCAGTTTTTCCTCTACGGGGGACCGATCTTGATCCAAGCCTGCGGGGCCCGCAAATCGGGGCGCGGCTTAAGTATCTTGAACAGCATTGGATAAAGTCTGGTTTTACCGCGTCAAAATTGGCGCTTTTGGCGCTGGCTTAATTTTCAAACCAAATAATTTGTGCTATCTGTTTCTTGTGAAGCCTATATGCAAGGAAAGCGCGATGTTTCGGTTTTTTGAGAATTTGGTTGATCCGTATCGCGCCTATGTGCCCAATGACACGCCCGAAAAGCGGCTTTGGCCATTTCTGCGTGAATATGTCATACCCTTTAAATTTGTGTTTTTGGCGACGGGCTCCTTGTCAGTGATGGCGGCCAGTTTTGATGTATTTTTGATCTGGTATCTGGGCCGCGTGATTGATCTTTTGAGCAACGCCGCCCCACCTGTGGTTTGGAATAGCCACGGCTCTGAGATTATCGCCATGGCACTGGTCGTTCTTATACTACGGCCTATCATCATCAGCGCAAATGTGGCGCTGCTACACAACACTATCTTGCCAAATTTCGGAACGATGATCCGCTACCGCGCTCATAGCTATGTCTTGCGCCAACCCGTTGGTTGGTTTGAAAGCGATTTTGCGGGGCGGTTGGCCAATCGCATCATGCAAACGCCACCCGCAGCGGGGGACGCTGTGTTTCAAACCTTTGACGCGATGGCTTTTTCGGCTGTCACGGTCTTAGGGGCAGGGGCAATGCTGGCCGGCTCAGATCTGCGCTTGGCGGTGCCTTTGGTGATTTGGTTTGTGCTTTATTTGCTTTTGGCCAATTGGACGATTAGACGTGCAGGCCCTGCCTCAAAAGCCTCATCCGATGCGCGCTCGGCGGTGACGGGGCGGGTGGTGGATGCCTATTCCAATATTCACATCGTAAAATTGGCTGCCCAAGAGGGTAGCGAAATCACCTATGCCAAAGAAACGATTGAGGTGGCGCGCAAGACTTTTCAAAAGGAAATGCGCATCATCACGCTGATGGATCTGACGCTGACTTTTTTAAATGGCTGTTTGATCTTGGGGATTGCGGGCTGGGCCTTGGTGCTTTGGTATCAGGGGCAAGCCACGGTCGGCACGGTGGCGGCGGCGTCAACTTTAGCACTGCGGCTTAACAATATGTCCTATTGGGTGATGTGGGCCACGACTTCGCTCGTACAAGCCTTGGGAGTGGTAGCTGAGGGTATGGAAACTATCGCGCAACCCATCACTTTAGTTGATGTATCTGGTGCCAAAGACCTTAAAGTGACTAAGGGCGAGATCACGCTTGCGGGGGTTGTCCATCATTACGGGCGCACTATGGGTGGCTTGCAAGGCGTTGACCTGCAGATCAAAGCGGGCGAAAAAATTGGATTAATTGGCCGCTCGGGGGCGGGGAAATCCTCGTTAGTTAAGCTGGTTTTGCGTTTTTATGACGCCGAGTTGGGCTCAATTTCGATCGATGGGCAAGATATTTCGCAAGTTACCCAAGATAGTTTGCGTAACCAAGTGGGAATGGTAAGCCAAGATAGCAGTCTTTTGCACCGCTCGGTACGGGAAAATATTGCTTATGGTTACGGTCAGGCCACCGACGCGCAAATCATTGCCGCCGCCAAACAGGCCCAAGCGCATGAGTTTATTTTGAACCTTGAAGATCCAACCGGTCGAACTGGCTATGACGCTCATGTGGGTGAGCGTGGGGTTAAGCTATCGGGTGGTCAGCGCCAACGAATTTCACTTGCAAGGGTTATTCTAAAGAACGCACCGATTTTGATTTTGGATGAGGCAACAAGCGCCCTAGATAGTGAAGTAGAGGCCCTTATCCAAGACACGCTTTACCGGGTGATGCAGGGCAAAACAGTGATCGCAATCGCACATCGCCTGTCGACCATAGCCCAGCTTGACCGTATTGTGGTCTTAGACGCGGGGCGGGTCGTCGAGCAGGGCACCCATAGCGCGCTTATTGCTAAAGACGGGCTTTACGCTAAATTTTGGTCGCGCCAATCGGGCGGCTTTATCACAACGGAAGATGATGAATGAAAATCCTTTTGGACCTTGGGGCTTTGATACCTGCCTTTCGGCCCGCCGCAGGCCCACCCCCGCGCAGCATTGGCGCATTTTTCAATTGGTGTCTTAAAGGCTCTTGGAAAATGTTGGGCTTTGCGGCCTTTGTCTCGGCGATTGCGGGCACGGCCGAGGTTGTGTCGGCTTGGATTTTAGGTTGGGTGGTCGATGCCTCACTTGCCAGTGGTGCAAGTGGGTTTTTTAGCGACCATGCTTGGTCACTAGGGCTCTGCGTGCTGTTTTACTTGGTGGCACGGCCTTTGGCTTTTGCCGCCTCATCTGCGGCCAACTCGATCATCATCGGGCCTAATGTGATGCCTTTGGTCTTGTCACGACTGCACCGCTGGACTTTGGGGCAATCTATTACCTTTTTTGATAATGATTTCGCAGGACGAATTGCGCAAAAGCAAATGCAAGCGGCGCGGGCGGTGACGGATGTTGTGACCGAAACGATCAACACGGGCGCTTTTGCTTTGGCGTCGGTTGTGGCCTCGGTCATCTATTTGGTGTCGATTGACGTGCGCATTGCGGTTTTGTTGGCTGTTTGGTTGGTGATTTATGTTTTTCTCATTCGGCATTTTGTGCCGCGGGTGAAGAAGAACTCGGCCGCACGGGCGAGCGCGCGGGCAATGGTATCGGGGCAGGTGGTGGATACGATCACCAATATCAAAACGGTCAAGCTTTTTGCACATGATGCCTATGAAGATCGGGTAGCCCTTGACGCGATGGAAGTATTTCGTCAGCGCAGTCTAGAATTTGGTGAGATTTCAACCTGGTTTCGCTTGGCTCTGATGACTTTAGCGGGGGTCTTGCCTGTTTTGTTGATCGGGGCGACCTTGATGCTTTGGCAGCAGGGTTTGGCCAGTGCAGGCGCTATTGCGGCCGCAGGTGCAATCGCGATGCGCATTGCGCAAATGTCGGGTTGGGTTAGCTTTACCCTTATGTCCATATATACGAGCATAGGCGAAGTCGAAGACGGCATGCGCAGCTTGGCTGTGAACCACGCCTTAACCGATGTGCCAGATGCGCAAATTTTAACAAAGATTAAGGGAGAAATTCGCTTTGACAATGCCAGCTTTGCCTATGGCCGCCAAAGGGGCGGAGTCGACGCCATAGACCTGACCATACGCGCTGGAGAAAAGCTGGGCATTGTTGGGGCCTCTGGGGCTGGGAAATCCTCGCTCGTGTCATTGGTGTTGCGGCTTTATGATACCGAGGCGGGCCGTATTTTAATCGACGGCGTTGACTTGCGCGCCGTGACTCAAGAATCTCTGCGTCGCCAGATCGGCATGGTCACCCAAGAAACCGCAATGTTTAACCGCTCGGCCCGTGATAATATCAGCTATGGCCGCCCTGACGCCGCCCAGTCCGAAATTGTTGCCGCCGCCAAGGCCGCGCAAGCGGATCTGTTCATTCAAAATATGATCGATCATAATGGGCGCAAAGCCTATGATGCGTTTTTAGGAGAGCGGGGGGTCAAACTGTCAGGTGGGCAGCGCCAACGCATCGCACTGGCCCGCGCCTTTTTGAAAGATGCGCCCATTTTGATCTTGGATGAGGCCACAAGCGCCCTTGATAGTGAGGTTGAAGCCTCGATCCAAGATGCGCTTGGACGCGTGATGCAGGGTAAAACGGTTCTGGCCATTGCGCACCGTTTGTCGACAATTGCGCAAATGGACCGCATAGTGGTGCTAGATGACGGAAAAATCGTCGAACAAGGCACGCATGAGGCGCTTTTGGCCCAAGATGGGCTTTACGCCCGCTATTGGAACCGTCAATCAGGGGGCTTCATCGAAACTGAACCTAAGGCGCTCTTATGAAACTGACGATCGATCGATTGGGCTATTTGGGCGACGCGATCGCCATGGGGCCCGAGGGTCCTATTTACGTGCCCCATGTTTTGCCAGGCGAAGAGGTCGAGGGCGAGGTTGAAGGCGATCGGATGATATCGCCCAAGATTATCACGCCCTCACCCGACCGTGTGCGCCCGCCTTGTGTGCACGCGCGCAGCTGTGGGGGGTGTTTGTTGCAACATGCCAGCGACAGTTTCGTGGCCGAGTGGAAGTTAGACGTTGTGCGCACAGCACTGGCTCGTCAAGGTTTGAATGCGACCTTCTTGCCGATCTTGACCTCGCCCGCGCAAAGTAGGCGCAGGGCTACGTTAACGGCGCGACGCTCAAAAACGGGGGCGATGATTGGTTTTCATGCGCGCGCCTCGGATGTGTTGGTGCCGGTGCCAAACTGCCAACTTCTTAGTCCACAGCTGATGGCCACATTTCCCGCATTAGAGGCGTTAGTAGTTGCAGGCTCATCTCGTAAGGGCGAAGTGCAGCTGACGATCACTGACTCATTGGCGGGGCCTGATGTGTCGGTCACGGGTGGCAAGCCTATTGATGCGACTTTGCGCTTGGAATTGGCCCGCATTGCCGAACGTTTTAACATCGCACGTCTAAGTTGGGAAAATGAGGTGATTGCCCTACGCACCGCACCGATGCAGCGCTTTGGCGCGGCCCTTCTCGCGCCGCCTGCAGGTGGGTTTTTGCAAGCCACCTTGCAAGGGGAAGCGGATTTGGTCGCGGCCGTCACCCGCGCTGTAGGCGATGCCAAGAAAATCGTCGATCTTTTCGCTGGGGCGGGCACTTTTGCGCTGCCTTTGGCGCGAAATGCTGAAGTTTTTGCCTTTGAAGGCGATAAAGCCATGGTCGAGGCAATGGATAAAGGCTGGCGCATGGCGCAGGGGCTCAAACTTGTCACTAGCCAAATGCGTGACCTTTTTCGTCGTCCCCTTGAACCTGATGAATTTAAAAATGTAGGCGCTGTGGTCATTGACCCGCCGCGTGCGGGGGCCGAAGCGCAGATGGAGACGATCTCGCGCTCGGATATTCCAGTGGTGGTGGCCGTCTCGTGCAATCCGGTCACATTCGCCCGCGATGCAGCGATGCTGGTCAAAGGCGGGTTTGGATTAGAATGGGTGCAGGTGGTTGATCAATTCCGCTGGTCTTCTCATATTGAATTGGTTGCGAAGTTTACAAAAAATATAAACAAGCGGTCTAAAGGTAACCTATAATCATATTGGGCAGATGACTGTGATGCGATTGATAACATGGCTTATGTCGGTGGTTTTGGTAGTGGGGCTTACGGGCTGTCTAGATTGGGCTTCAGAGACCGATCGCGGCGATCCTATCACGTCGGTTGAGGTGTTTAAAAAAAACCGCAAGATGCGGCTTATGGCGGGCACTAAAGTTGTGCGCGAGTTTGAGATTGCTTTGGGCTTTAGCCCTAGGGGTCATAAGGCGGTTGAAGGCGACGGGCGCACGCCCGAGGGGCGCTATTACATCACCCACCGCCAACCGCTAAGTCGGTTTCACCTGTCTCTTGGCATTTCATATCCGAATGCGAAAGATAAGGCTGTGGCGCGCGCTATGGGCAAAGACCCGGGCGGTGAAATCTTTATTCATGGCCGCAATAAATATCGCTCCAAAAACTATGGCGATTGGACGGAGGGTTGTATTGCGGTTACCGATCGTGACATGGACTATATCTTTGTGGCCGTGACTCCCAAAACACCTATTATCATCCACCCATAAGGTTTTCCCCTTTTGAAGGTAGAATTTTTTTGGGTTAGGGTTTTCCTGAGATCAGGGTCCACCAGATTTTGCCATTTGGCTCCTGATACCATGCAAAACCCAAATCTTGGGCACGCTCATCCATCAAAATTGCCATCGTGTCTGATTGTGTGGTCCAAGCGGCCAGAGTTTCCACTTCGGTTTCATAGGTTTCTGAGATCAGTTCACCCAAAAACTCGCCTTTATAGCCCGCCTTTTCGGTGCGATCTTTTGGAGAAGATCCATCAGATCCCCAATGCCAGGGGCGCGCTTGTGCGGCCATATCTTTGGAATGCACGGCAGCGGCCAAATTCAAGGTGGCGTCATAGGCCATGGCACTATGGTTATTTGTTGTGCGCATTTTGTTTACATCTTCCAAAATGGTGCGGGCTATCTTTCCCTGATTAAGGGATGAGATCCGGTAAGTCTTGATCTGTTGTTGTCCAACGGCTGTCACGCCCGTGGTAGTTTCACACCCTGCAAGCGCCAAGCTTGCAGAAATCATGATCATATACAGTTTGTTCATTGGTGCCCCACCACATGGAAATTATTTTAATACCTACAGAGTTCGAGCGCCGAGTTCAAATACTTCAACAATAAAGTAGCAAATTACATTGGTTTAATTTGCGAAGGGTCGCCGCAAGCGCTATAGAGGCCCTAAGTTTCAATATTCGTTCTAAAAGGAGCCTAAGATGTCTGCGTCAAATCCCTATAAGCTTGATCGCCGCGCTCTTTTGGCTGGGGCAGCAAGCTTGGTGGCTGCGCCTGCTTTTTCGCAAATTGCTAGTTTGCCCACTGAAATAGACGCGACCAATCCGGCAGAACCTGTTTATGTTAGAAACAACATATCAAGCTTTCGCGCGCTTGACTGGCGACCTTATTTTACCACAACCAAAAATGGTGTTGTTTTGGTGGATACTGTATCGAGGGCTTTGCATTTCTGGTCTGAAGATCTGTTAATCTATCGGCTTTTCCCGACCTCGGTGCCCGTAAGCGCAGATCTAACCCGACTAGGGCGCACCGAAGTTATCAAAAAGGTCGAAGGACCGACTTGGAGCCCGACCCCTTCCATGAAGGAAAGAAATCCCGAATGGCCAGACTTTATTCCTGCAGGGCCAGATAACCCATTGGGCACTCATGCGCTTTGGCTTTCGTGGCAATATTACCGAATTCATGGCACGCATGATACGCGTAAAATTGGTCGCCGTTCGTCCAGTGGTTGCGTAGGACTTTACAATGAACATATTGCTGAATTGTTTGGTTATACAAAAGTTGGTACGCAGGTTTTGTTAATTTAATGTCATCCGCCGATCCAGGCTTCTAAATACTAAAATATATTGCGGATAGCATAGATAAGCTTGAATGTTGTGTTGCCCGAACGCAAAATCTTTCGTGCTTTTGTTCTTAAAGTTTTTTGTGGATGGCATAAACCACACCTGATATTGGTTCTGCCCCTGCCGCACAGTCCTCATGATTTTAGTTTAGCTGATCCAACCTTGTAAATTGTCACTAATCACTTGCGTCAAGGCTTTGATATGCGTGTCGTTGTCATTCAAGCATGGTATATATGTAAAGGTTTCGCCGCCTGCATGCATAAAGGCTTCGCGGATCTCTCCGTTAATCTCCTCTAATGTTTCAATGCAATCTGCTGAAAAAGCAGGGGCTATTACGGCGATGTTCTTTTTACCCTGTTTAGCTAACTCGGCAACATGTTCAACGGTATAGGGCTTAAGCCACTCTTCTGGCCCAAAGACTGATTGAAAGCTTGTGTCGATCGCGTCTTTGTCCCAGCCTAGCTTTTCGCGCAAAAGGCGTGTGGTTTTAGCGCATTGGCAGTGATAGGGATCACCTTCCATCAAATAGCGTTTTGGCATTCCGTGATAACTGGCCACCAACACATCTGGGAGAATTTTTAAGCCAGCGTAAACGTCTGTGACCGACTGGGCCAAGGCCTCAATATAAGCTGGATGATCGAAATATTCCCCCACAACCCGTGCGGTTGGCTGGCGTTTTTCTTTCATCAAAGCGCTAAAGAATGCGTCATTCGCCGTGGCCGAGGTGGCCCCTGCATAATGTGGATAAAGAGGAAAGAACAAAATCTTTTCAACTCCTGCGTCGACCATGGCGCGTACTTTTGACTGGGTAGAAGGGTTGCCATAACGCATAGCAAAATCAACCACGACCGCATCGCCATAAAGTGTCTTTAGGCTTTCGGCGATTTTATTGGTTTGATCTTTGGTAATCGTCAAAAGCGGGCTCTCGTTTTCCTCATGGTTCCAAATTAGCTTATAATTGGCCCCCGAGCTAAAGGGCCGCCGCGTCAGAATAATCAGTTGCAGCAAAGGCTGCCAAAGCCAAGCCGAGTAGTCCACTACACGTTTGTCGGACAAAAACTCACTTAAATAGCGGCGCATTGACCAATAGTCATAATTGTCAGGCGTACCCAAATTGGCCAAAAGAATGCCGATCTTCGCACGTTTAACGGGCGGATGATTCATCGGAGCATGGGTAAGCCGGCCATGCGGGGCGATAATCTCTTGCGAGGCCAATGGGCTGGTTGTGGGTTTCATGCGGATGTCCTTTGTGTTTCCGAAGACATAATACCTAAATCGATCAGGTCAACCTTGTTTGTTGGGGGCTGATGGCTTTTCAATGGCTTTCAAAGCGTCAGCAAGCCTTGTGACGGCCGAACCCGGGCGCAGCGGCTTTTGCTGGCTTTCGTCGGGGGCCCAACCGGTCAGGCAAATGATCTCAAAACTGGCGCGCACCCGCCCATCTGTGGTGCCATAATGGCTTTGATATATCTGTGCCATTTGCGCAAAAAGTGCGCGGCGCGTAAAACTGCGCGGGCGGGCGTCTAGGGCGCTGGCCTCGCCCATGTTGCGCAGATCATGCAGCAAGCCGAGCGGATCTTGGTAAAGGGCGGTTTGAGTAAAGGAATCTGCCACGGGCAAGGACAGACCTGCGCGTTGCAACAAAGCGCCTAGGTCGCGGATCTCGGCCATGGGCAGAACGCGCGCGGAAAGCCCACCTGAAATGGAGACCTCGGCTTGCGCAAGAGCGCTTCGCAGCTCGTTCAAAGTTTGGCCGCCGAACAAAAACCCCAAGAAAAGCCCATCAGGGCGCAGCGCGCGTCGACATTGCACCAGTTGGCCCACCAGATCATTTGTCCAATGTAAGGAAAGTGCGTGAATGACCAGATCATGCCTGCCCACCCCAAGGGCAAGATCCTCATTTTCCATGACGAGATGCGCCGTCGGGAAGTCGCTTTTCCAAATTTCTGGAAAAGCGCTGATGATGGCGGGACTGGAAAATAATTTATTAATCTCTCCCAGCCTTTGTTGCACTTCACGGCGCAGCATGTCGTGCAGAAAAAATGCAGGCCGCCGGGTGGCCCGGCTTCGATTGCGCGCAAGCGCTTGTGTATCTGTTATTGTGGGTGGCGTTTGCATACCGTCCTCGTTTGAATCGACCATAAGAGGCTAAGATGATTTTGAAAACAGCCCTCCTTCAAGGACCTTTCCTGCCCAAACCCCTCGTCTGTGATAAGTTGGTGACGCAGTATCATCAACTTTGCCGCCCTTACTGGGGTGACACGTCCTTTATCACAGAGGAAGCGTGCTACAATTATGATCTGTCCATCCCCAAATCTAGATGAGGGGGCCGCGGCACCTTGTGGTGATTGCCTAACCGAACGGTTACCCTGAGTACAAGGGCTAGGCTCGGTATTTTTTGGTGGGGTAGGGTGGCGGTTGATTGTTCAGCTAAAACGTTGCGACCTTCTTTATCTGGCCAAGCCCGTAGCCACTCCATTCTTGTGCGCCTATATGATTTTTGGGCCTTTGCCTTTGCTGGTGGTGCAGGCATTTTAAGCAGCGTTATAATTAAGCGGCCCTTTTATGGAGCGATCCTACCAAAAACTGGCCCTGTCGCTCAAAAATACAGAAAATAAAAGCACACACGGCCTTGTTGGTGACTGACCCAACGACATAAAGCGTGACCTTTACAGCGGCCACGCAGTGCTATCTAAGCGCAGGCGCACGCGAAGTTTTTATTCAGGCACTAGCGCGCGTTGCGAAGGCAGATTAAATCCCTATAGTCTGCCTATGGCGAAGGGTATAGAAATGAAGTCCGTTGAAATTTACACCACAAATAGCTGTGGCTA
>Ga0115566_10001062_pt1 | contig 23780 bp, 21 predicted proteins | sample COGITO_mtgs_1204_3_FD_87173 | JGI IMG/M metagenome (GOLD analysis project Ga0115566, IMG submission 87173) | Pelagic marine microbial communities from North Sea - COGITO_mtgs_120405 | ecosystem: Environmental > Aquatic > Marine > Epipelagic | place: Germany:Helgoland, sampling site Kabeltonne...
ACACCGTTGAGGAAATGTTTGACCGCTATGGATATGAGCGTCAGCACAGGGACTACAAATCACCTCAATCCACAAGCGGCACATATGCCGTGCGCATCTTTGATGATGCTTGGATCAGCCTCAGCGGCACAGACTTTGACAGCGGGCTCGGCGCTCAAATAGCCCAATCCGAAGGCACGGGCTTTTGCTGGGGCGATGCGTTTGACCTTTATTGTTTCTACGAGCACAGCAATGACGCAGCCGCAGCGTGGCGCGCGTTGTCCATTGAAATGGGGCGCGACAAGGTGCAGTTCGCCGAAGTGCCTGAGTATCACTTAGAAAGCGATGACCCCGCAGACTATGGATTTGAGGAAGTCAGCAATGATCCCGCGCAAGATGAGCCGCGCCAAGATGAGGGGCCAGCGCAGTACCCCACGCCCTACGATATGTTTGACGAGGCCGCTTTGCCGCCGCGCAGGTTTATTTATGGGCGGTATTACATTCGCGGGTTTTGCTCTTTCCTTGCCAGCCCAGGCGGTACAGGCAAGACAGCCCTGCAAATCGTTGAGGCATTAAGCATCGCCACGGGCCGCGACCTGTTGGGCGAGAAGGTCTATGAGCAAACCAACGTCTGGATGGCGAACCTTGAAGACCCGATAGAGGAAATGCAGCGCCGCGTACTGGCCGCAATGAGATATCACAGGGTAAAGCCAGAAGAGGTGCGCGGCAGGTTCTTCATGGATGCAGGGCGCAGCTTGGATATCACCTTCGCGATGCAATCACGGGACGGCGTGATCATCAATGAGGCGATGGTTGAGTATATGCGCAAGCGAATCATCGACCTCAACATTGGTGTTGTAATGCTGGACCCCTTTGTCGGGTGTCACGACGTGCAGGAGAACGACAATGGCGCGCAAAACAAAGTCATGTCTGTCATTCGCAGGCTGGCAGATGAAACCAACGCATCAATAGTGCTCGTTCACCACACACGCAAAATGAATGGTGCCGCCGTGGATGTGGACAGCATTCGTGGCGCGGGTTCACTTATCGGCGCAGCACGATCAGCGCGGGTTGTGAATCCTGTCAGCGAAAAACGCGCTGGCGAGCTTGGAATTGACCCAGAGCAGACGCGTGGCCTCTTTGAAGTGACCGACGGCAAGAACAACCTGACGCCGAAAAGCACAGACGCCATCTTGCGCCGCTTTGAGAGCGTCACGCTAGACAATGGCGACTTTGTTGGCGTGGTTGCTCAGGCAAAGGCCCCAGGCGCGTTTCACGATGTGACAGACGCCGACGTGCGTACAATCCTGAGTGCCATTGAGAAGGGACATGAGCGAGACGATGGCTCAGTCATTGGCTACAGCACAGACACCCGCGCAAGGGAACGCTGGGCAGGAAACGTCATCATCGGCCACGAATTTGAGCGGCTGGGCTACATCGGTGAAGACCACGCCAAGGCCATCCTGAGAGGATGGACCAAGGCTGGGCGCTTCACTATCAGCACCATCAAAGACCACCAAAATCGCCGCGAGATTCACGCCATCACCGAGGTGGATATGCAGGTTGGAGTGGTGTCTTGATTTGGGGTGTTTGCGCAGGTTGCGCAGGTTTATTTGGGTCAACCTATTTCAACCTGCGCAACCTGCGCAAAATAGGAGTGCGCAGATCAATAATTCTCCCTAAGGAAAAACAACCTGCGCACGCACCTAAAATGGCAGGTTTGGCAACCTGCGCAATTTTGGTGCAGCGCGTGGTTCTGTTTCCCCCCGCCTTACATTTTCAACCTGCGCAAAATGATGTGTTTTGCGCAGGTTGGAATCGAGGCGAGGCGATGGCGAAGACATGCAATAACGGACCTGCGCAAAAGCGTAGGCGAAGACAGAAAAGGAAGCTCCCAATGAAGCGCAAACAGAAGCCCCACAACGCCGACCCCTTGAGCCTCCAGCGTGAAGACCTTCTGCTTGATGTGGACGGTTGCTTGGTCCGAGTACTTAGCGACCTGAGCATAGCACACACGATAGCACTGGATGCTGAAGACTTTATGCTGGCAGATGGCATTCACCACGCGATGACAATGCTTGAGGCTGCGCTCGGCTTTGTGCCTGCACCACAGCCAACACACCGCGCAACGGAGGCGATGCAGTAGCGACGGGGGGCAGGCAGGTAGAGCGCCCGCCCAAACCTCACCGCTGGCCAGAGTTCAGCGCTATCCAACGTGCGGAGTTCTACCCCTCGCGCGCAGGCGCACACGCGAGGCGATATGGGCCCGCCTCATACAGCCGCGCTGACAGGGCTTGAACAGGGCCACCTATGGCGGGACAGAGATGCACGCACAGCGGCGCTCTCCGTGGCTCTAGGGGATGCGCAGAGGCGTCGGGGGGGGGGTGTCTTAGCTGTGCAAATGGGGCGCTTACCGTCAGGGGGCCTGAAAGTTTAACGCGTTCCCCGTTTTTCCAGTCGCAACAAAGCCAGTCTTAGACCGTGAAAACCGCCCCCGATACGCCCTCAAATAACCCCGTATGACCGTCGATAAACTCGGCTTTCCAAGCAACACCTCGTGGCGCCGAAAGTAACCTCGAGCAACCTCGGCACGATCGGCGGCAACCTGCGCTGCGCGTCATTATCAATATTTTCATTGAAATAGACTTCATTATCGCCAAAAACTATATAATATACCTCACGCGCCCCCGCGCGCGACCCAGTTGGAAGGTGAACACATGAAAATTCGTTCAGACCGCAACAGCACCGCAATGGCAGTTGAGCAGGCCCAGGAGGCCAAGGCTGGACTGCAAGCTTGGCCTGACGATGTGCCGCTTGATTTGGCGCCTGATGATCAGCACAACGTGAAGCGCATCTTCAGTGGCATCATGGCAGAGCGGGCGCCATCTGGCTGGAGTTCAACCGACATCAGCCGCGCTGCACATCTGGCGGTCTATATGCACTTGCTTGGGCGCGACCTTGCTATGCTGGCGAAGTCAGGCACGCTCATTCGGGATGACAAGGGCAAGCCCAAGGCCTCGCCCCTTTTGCACCCGCTCGAAAAATTGCAGGGCAGCATCACCCAGCTTTGCCGTTCATTGGGACTCCAGTATCGCGACGGAGTGACCGACCCGCGTGACCGCAAAAGCCAAGACCTGCAATTCAGCGCCAATCACGGCCGGGCGATGGCGGGCACGGCGCGGCAGGTGTCCGAGGCGGTTGACCTGGATGCCGATGTGCGAGGACTATTCAATTGACCCTGCCGTTCGTCACTGATGAGCAAGTCACGCAGCTAATGGGCACGCCGCCCCGGTGGGACGTATGGGGCCCAGCAACGCAAGCGCAGTATTACAAGCACGCACTGAGGCGCATTGGTCAGGTGCTGGGCGAGGAAGCTGCAAACCATGTCCACCTGCTTGCGGGGTGCTGCTCACACGGCATGGAGCGAGCGTCTAATCATTTAACCATGTTCAACACGCGTGGCGTTGATAGTGCAGCGTTAATCGTGCTGGCAAAGAAAGAGCAAGCAGGAGGAAAGCCATGACGGAAAATGAAGCCAAAGCAAAAGCTCTTGAGGAAGTGCTGCGGAAGCTGGTCAAGTGAGCGCGCCAACAACTGAGCGCATCCAAGACGAAATTGATGTATCAATTTTGTTCTGCGAGGAAGCAGCAAACGACTTAGCGCTGGCGGGGTGCATGCGAGACCGAGGGACCAGGCTTGCGGCGGCAGTCATCCAAAGGCGCGCCTATGACTTAATGGCGCTTTGCTTGGGCAGAAGCACTGGGAAGGATTCTTTATCGTTAGGAGCCGCTTGCGAGCACTGGGTATGGGTCGGCTCATTTGGAAGCAGCTCCGTGCTTAATAAGGCTAAAGTGTCAGTTTGAGCGGCTGTAACGTTAGCAACTTCCGCAGACTCAATTCTTCAGCCACGCTCGAGCCAGAGATGATACACTCAGGGCGGATCACGATTACTGCTGGATAACAGAAAACAACAAATTCGCGGAGCCAACAGGCTACGAAACAAGGGGGAAAAGATGATACGTCATATCGTAATGTTCACATGGAAAGATGGCACACCTGCTTCAATCAAGGAGGATGTTCTCGCCGGATTCGACCATATGAAGCAAGCGATCGAGCATGTCATTGATATGAAGTGCGGTTCAGATCAAGGGTTTGCCGACGGCAACTATGACTTCGCGATGATTGCTGATTTTGCAGACAAGGAGGCATGGTCTGGTTACCGTATGCATCCGGAACATCTGGCATTTGTCCAAAAATTTGGCGCGCTCGCAGCTGATATCGCGCGCATCCAGATAGAGATTTAGACCACCAAACGCACGACACCCACAAACCGCCGGTAACAGGCGGGCCGGGATCCAACAATCTTTAAGGGAGTAAAAAAATGAAACTCAAATCGATCCTAACAATGACCCGTCGCGGCATGCTGATGGCGAGCGCCGTTGCGCTTTTGGCCACGCCCATGCTCAGCGGCTTTGCAGCGGCTCAGGCCAAAGAAGGCGGAACGTTGGTTGTCGGCCGCCCGGCGGATGTGTCTTCCATGAACGTCTATGCTCACGCCACCGTCGAGGATGAAATCGTCCATCCAATGGTCTATGATACGTTGGTTTACGGTGCCAAGAACGAGTTGGGCTATGCACCCGGCCTCGCCGAAAGCTGGACCTTCGATGCGGCTGCCAACAGCTACACGTTCACACTTCGCGAAAACGCGAAATTCGCCGATGGTGCGACACTGACGGCGGCAGATGTTGTATTCTCGATCAACGAATCCAAAGAGAAATCAACCAACTACAAAGGCTTGATTGCCGGAGTTACCTCAGTTGAGGCGTTGGATGATCGCACGGTCAAGGTGACGCTGGCTGGTACGGATAACCTGTTCTTGTCCGGTCTAATTTGGGTTTACGTTGTTCCAGAAAACTATGGCGGCATGGCAGAAGCGGACTTCTTTGCAACGCCCAATGCTTCTGGTCCGTTCACAATGTCCGAATGGACTCCCGGTTCCTCCATGGCATTGGCAAAGAACCCCAACTATTGGAACGCAGGCGAGACTCATCTGGACGGTGTCGAGATGAAGATCATTCAGGGCGACAACGAGCGTCTGGCGGCCTTCCAGTCCGGTGCAATTGACCTCTACGAAAACGTCCGGTTCGACTTCATGGACCAGATAGCAGAGGCCAACCGGCACATCGTGAACCCGACAGCGCGCACGATGATCCTCTATACCAACAACTATAAACCGCCTTTCGACAACATCGAGGTGCGCAAGGCGATGTCGATGGCGATTGACCGCTCGGCGATTGCCGAAGCGCTCTGGCCCGATCTGTCTACACCAGTGCAGGGCATGTTGATGCCGGGCACCGCCGACACTGTGCCTGCCACAAACGGCACTTGGGATTATGATCCCGAAGCCGCAAAGGCCGCATTGGCAGCATCTCCGACACCGAATGCAAAGATCCGTCTGAGTGCAGCTTATATCCGCGGTGTGGATGAAGTGCTGGTTCAGGCTGTTCAGTCCCAACTGCAAGAGGTCGGTTTCGAGGTCGAGCTGAACGTATCAGATTTCAACACAATCCTTGGTCAAGTTCTGAAAAACAACTTTGATTCATGGCTGATTGGGAACACCACCTTTGGCACAACGGCAGCAGAGATGTATAATTTCTACGCTTCCGCCTTTGGTCCTTTGGGAGGCTGGGATCTCGAAACCATCGGTGCCGGGTTGGCCGAATACCGGACCGCACCTGATGCTGCTGCGCGTGAAGAAGCGGTGCGCAAGTTCGAGAACCTGATGCGCGAAACATATGCGTCATCGCCAATTGGCCACCCTGCGACGGTCTTTGGAGTTGCTGATGGCGTGATGGGTCTCGAAACGCTTGTGACCACGGCCTACCGCCTCGATAACATCTGGCTGGACCGTTAAGGCCCTATCGTCTGAACGAAACCGGACCGGGGCGCTGTCCCGGTCCTTCTTCACCCCTATTCCCAAAGGACTATCACACCATGACACGCGCCAACTTCATAGCCAGACGTCTTTTGCAGACGCTCCCGCTATTGGCCGCGATCATGCTGATGGTTCTAATGTTGCTTCACGTCATTCCCGGTGATCCGGCCCGTGCTATTGGCGGCATCGGTGCCACCGAAGAAGCAGTTGAAAAAATCCGCGAAGAATTGGGCCTGAACCGTTCTTTGCCTGTCCAGTATCTCTCGTATGTCGGCAATGCCTTGCAGGGTGATCTGGGAAATTCCACCCGTTCCGGTCGTACTGTGACATCTATCATCGCGGATCGTTTGGCCCCAACGGCTTGGCTACTGATTTCGGGCATGATCCTAAGCATTATCGTGGCTTCTGTGATCTCTGTTATCTCGGCGCGCAATAAGGATACGCTGATTGATTACAGCATGATCGGTCTGACTATTGCCGGTATCAGCATCCCGACTTTTTGGGCCGGTTTGATGCTGATCCTGCTCATTGCCCTGCCGACGGGCCTGTTCCCCATTGCCGGATTTGGCGACGGGTTTTGGGGCCATCTGCATTCCATTATTCTGCCAGCCACTGCCTTTGCCATCGCAATTTCTCCGGTCATGATCCGCGCCTTGCGCACCAAGCTGATTGATCTCTACCGTCAGGACTTTGTGATGATGTCGCGCGCATCGGGCCTGAATGAGGGGGCGATCCTGTACCGGCACTTGTCGCGCCATGCAGCGCTCATCCTGATTACTATGATCTCGGTTCAGGTTGGCCCGATGATCTTTGTCAGCGTTGTGATTGAAAAGACATTTGCCCTGCCGGGTCTGGGCGAGGCTTTGGTCAACGCCGTGTCACAGCGCGACTTTCCGGTAATCCAAGGTATCACCCTCGTGACAGCCCTTTTTGTCACCTTCGTGCATCTTTGCGCCGATATCCTGATCTCCTTTCTGAACCCAAAGATGGTTTTGCGGTGATGGAACAGGTCCAATCCACCAAAGCTGCCCGCACGCACCTGCCCGGTAAAGCCAAGGTCGGTTTTGCCATTCTGGCGGTCTATGTGCTGCTTGGGGTCTTTGGGCCGATTCTGCTGCCATTTGATCCTGACAAGGCGAATGTGCTGCAAAGGCTCAAGCCGCCCAGTTCCACTCATTGGCTTGGTACTGATCAGCTTGGCCGTGATTTTCTGATCCGTCTTCTATACGCAATCCGCATCGATATTCCCGTGGCCTTTGCCGCGGCCTTTTTCCCGATGGTGATTGGCACCGCTCTGGGAGCGATCGCGGGCTATTATGGCAAGTTCACCGACCTCATCGTCAGCCGCGCGGCCGACATGGTACAGGCCTTTCCCGTCTATGTATTCCTGCTGGTGCTGGTATTTGCACTGGGCAGCGGTGCTACATCCTTCATCATCGCAGCAACTGCGATTGCATGGGTCGGCTATGCCCGTCTCACGCGCGGCGAAGTTCTGCGTCTTAAGGGGCAGGAGTTTGTCGCAGCAGCGCGGGTGACAGGGCTGCCCGAGTGGAAAACCCTTGTGACCCATGTCATGCCCAACGCTTTGCCGCAGACGCTCATCTATTTCATGTCAGATGTGGTTTTGATGGTTTTAGTGCTCAGTTCCCTGTCGTTTCTGGGTGTAGGTATTCAACCGCCCACCGCGGAATGGGGCCGGATGATTTCCGAAGGCCAGCCGTTTCTGCACAGTCATTGGCGATTGGCCGTGGCACCGGGGTTGATGTTGATGGTCTTTGGCATCGCTCTGTCGCTGATTGCAGACGGGCTTGATGAATGGTTTCGCGCATGAGCACCGTTCTGGACATCCATGATCTTCGGGTCGATCTGGCGAAAACCGGCGGACAAATCTCTCCGGTTGGCCCCTTGGACCTTACCATGGGGGCAGGCGAATGTCTGGGCATCGTGGGCGAGTCCGGTTCCGGCAAGAGCCTGACACTCAAGGCAATCCTTGATTTGCTGCCTGATGGTCTGGCGCGCCATGCAGGCCATCAAAAGGTGCGCGAAGGCGATGTGCTGGTCGAGCGTGATCCAGCCGCCTTGCGCGGGCGCAAGATCAGCATGATCTCGCAAGAACCCGGGGCGGCACTGGACCCGCTGATGCGGATTGGCGATCTGATTGCAGAGATCGTGCGCCAACATTCAGGTGTCTCGCGTAGTGATGCCCAACTCAAGGCCATCGACCTTTTGCGCCGCGTTGGCGTGCCTGATCCAGAAACCCGCGCCCGCTTCTGGCCACATGAGCTGTCCGGCGGCCTCAAGCAACGCGTCGTGATCTCCATGGCGCTCGCCTGCCGCTCGGAAATTCTGCTTTGTGATGAACCGACAACGGCACTGGACGTGACCATCCAAGCCCAAATCGTCGATCTGCTGCGTGACTTGCAAAAAGAAGAAGGGCTGGGGCTAATCTTTGTAACTCATGATTTGGCCCTGATCCGCCAGATCGCCGACAGAATTTGCATTATGTATGCCGGATTGGTCGTTGAATCCGGCCCCAGTACAGAGATTTTCGCACGCCCCCGCCATCCCTATACCCAAGCACTGCTGGCCGCATTACCCGACATTGAACAGTCGACGGGTCGGTTAGTGCCGATTGAGGGCACGCCGCCCAATCCATGGGACTTTCCCGTGGGCTGCCGCTTTGCACCGCGCTGCCCGAAAGCCACGGACATTTGTCTCACTTCGCGGCCTGAATTGGAGCGCTCAGCCTCGGGCACGCTAACCGCTTGTTTCCATGCGGAGGGCGGATCATGAGCGCGTTCCTGAAGGTAGAAGACCTGACCGTGGAATTTACCGTCGGTGGCACAAAGAAGGCGCCTGCGATCCTGCGGGCACTGCGCGCCGTTTCACTGGACGTGGAAAAAGGCAGTGTTTACGGAATTGTAGGCGAATCCGGCTGCGGGAAATCAACGCTGGCAAGGGTGTTGAGCGGGCTGACCCCGGCAACCAGCGGTAACGTCTTGTTGGAAAAGCGGCCCCTTTCGCAGGCGCGCTCCCCTGCTGAGCGGCGGCGCATCCAGATGGTTTTCCAAGACCCTGGCTCTTCGCTCAACCCTTCTATGTCCGTGCGCCGCATGCTGGCGCAACTGCTCAAACATCACAGCATCGTTCCCAGAACCCAAATCGAAAACCGCTGCCAAGAGTTGATGGCGCAGGTCAATATGCCCGTAGATGCTTTGGGCAAGAAGCCCGGCCAGCTCTCGGGCGGGCAGCGCCAAAGGATCGCCATTGCGCGCGCCTTGGCTATGGCTCCCGAAATCCTCATCGCGGATGAACCGACTGCTGCTCTTGACGTATCGGTCCAAGCCTCAGTGTTGAACCTGATGGCTGATCTCATCGCGGAACTGGGCATGACAATGATCTTCATCAGCCACGACATGGCGGTGGTGCGCCGGGTCTGTGACCGAGTTGCAGTGATGTATCTGGGCCAGATCGTGGAAAGCGGTCCCACCGAAGAAATATTTGCCAACCCCAAGCACCCCTATACGAACGCGTTGATGCACGCGGTGCCGCGCCTGATCCCGCGTGCGGCCGATGACTACCAGATGCTCAAGGCCGAGCAGCCCAGTCCGCTGGCCAAGATCGAGGGGTGCGCGTTTAGGGGCCGCTGCCCAAAGGCGGGCGATATTTGCAAGACCCAAGATCCCGCGATGGCGGGCTCTGCCCATCAAGTGGCTTGCCACTTCCCCCGACCGCCCCAGCAGGAGGGACCATCATGACCTATGATCCGATGACTCCCAGTCAAGCCGCCTGCAAACTGACTGCGACTCATATCTCCGAAGGCCGCGTGCGCGCCATGCGAGCGACTGCCGGAATCGGGCTAGTACAAGGTCCTGCGAATGGTGTTGAACTAACCGATCTGGACGGGAATTCCTACATCGATTGCCGCAGTGCGGGCGGCGTGTTCAACCTCGGCCACGCGCGCGCAGAGATCGCCGAGGTGCTGGCGCAGGCGGCGCTGGATACCGATATGGGCGACTGGATGCTGCTGTCCGGAATTCGCGCGATAACCGCACAAAATCTGGCCGCCCTTGCCCCTGCGGGACTGGACTATGTGCAATTCGCCGTCACAGGCAGCGAAGCCGTCGAAGTGGCCTGCAAACTGGCCCGCGGCACGACTGGACGACAAACCATTATTACCATGGAAAACGCGTATCACGGCTTCTCCGGGTTCTCGTTGGCCACGGCACCGGCGCATATTACGGCACGCTATGGCCCGTTAACCCCCGGAATCGTTCAGGTGCCCCATGGCGATCTGGATGCCGTTGCACGCACCATCGACGCAAATACCGCCGCTGTGCTGCTGGAAACGGTCCAAGGCTCCGGTGGGGTTATTCTGCCGCCCGATGGATATCTGCAAGCGCTGCGTGACCTATGCGACAAGCATGACGTGCTTTTGATCTGCGATGAGGTTCAGGCCGGCTTGGGTCGCACGGGCAAGATGTTCTCTTTTGAACATTGGGGCATTGTCCCCGATATGGCCGTGGTCGGCAAAGCCTTGGGCGGCGGATATTACCCAATCTCGGCCTGTCTTTATAATGCCCGTGTTCTGGATTTTGTGAACGAAAATCCGCTGGCGCATCCCTCAACCTTTTCCGGCTCCGAAATCGGTTGTGTGGTGGCACAAAGGGCGATGGCTTTGCTCTCCGCGCCAGAGCTTTTAGCCAATGTACCAGAAATGGGCGCGCGCCTGAGCGAGGGGTATCGCCTCTTAAAGGCGAACTTCCCCGAACTGATCCAAACCAATCGCCAGATCGGCCTTTTCACTGGCATTGATACAACCTCGCCCGAAGTTGGCACGCTGCTACGTCATGCGGCTGTGCGGCATGGGTTGATTGCCTTTACCGCGCCTTTCAGGCCGCAGTTCCTGCAGATCTGGCCGCCCCTGATCATCACAGCAGATGAGACTGACGAACTGCTGCTGCGCCTGACAATGGCGCTGGCCGAGACTGAAACACAGATACGAAACACCCATACTGAAACCGGCCTGACCGGGACCTGAGGAGGATAAAATGGATATTAGCAAAACGCTTGACGGAAAAATCACAGGGGGCCACATGCTGGCGCGCGCGATGGCTGAAAAGGGCATCACTAAGGTATTCGCGCTTTGCGGCGGTTTCATCAACCCGATCTTCATTGGCTGTCAAGACCACGGGATCGAAGTCATCGGCTGCCGCAACGAGATGGAAGCAGGCTTTATGGCCGCGGCTCATGCTCGGGTGACCCGCGAACCTGCTATTTGTATTGCCGAACCCAGCGGCTTTACCAACTATGTCTCGGCAGTAGCGGAGGCCTTTTATGCGGGCGATCCGGTTCTGTTCATCTCTGCCTCATCGAACACGCATCACTTTGACAACGCGGGTTTCAAAGAAATGCCGCAGGCCGAAGTCGTTCGCTCGATGACCAAATACGCCATTGAAGTCAACGCTGGCGAGCGCATCGGCTGGTTTTTTGACAAGGCTTGGGACATTGCGACAAACAGCCCGACGGGTCCTGTTCAACTTGCCATTCCCACGAACTTTCTGTTCTCAGGTGCTTATGCAGCAGAGCCTGCACCGACGGCGCGCCGCATTGATCCCAAGCGTAAGAAAATGCACAAACCCGGCCCGAATCCGGATGATCTGGCCGAATTCTCCGCGCTTTTGGCAAGTGCCAAGAAACCTGTTGTCATTGCTGGTCCGGGCGTGTGGTATTCGCACAGCGAAGACGCGGTCGGTGATTTCTGCGCCGCACACAATATCCCAATCTTTCAGCCAGTGACCCATGTGAAATCTTTCTTGCCGGGTCATCAGATGAACATGGGGCTGATGGACTATCACCAGAACCCCTGTTCGCGCATGATTGGGGCTGAATCTGATCTTGTGATCCTGCTGGGCGGGCAGCTCGATTTCCCGCTTGGCTTTGGCGAGGCACCCCTGTTTGGCAGAGATCAGACAATTGTAGCCGTCAACCCGACCGCGCGGGAATTGTCTAATGTGATGAACGCGGATGTGCGGATTTGCTCGGATGTGGGTGTGCTGTTTCAGGCGTTGAGCGCGCAGAAGGCGGACGTTGGTGCTGAAGCTGGATGGATCAAATCCATCCGTGAGGCCCGCGATGCCAGCAACGCGGAATATGATGCGGTTCTTGCCGAAAGCGGCGGGCCTATTCATCCGTTGCGCCTGTGTATGGATGCGCTGAATTCACTGGGCGAGGATGACATCATCGTCATCGATGGCGGCGACATTGCCGCGTGGTTCGAGGTTTCGCTGAACATCTGGGGCGCACAGGGCAAGAAGATCAAACATTTGGTCAACCCCGGCCCGTGGGAGCAGATGGGGACGGGCCCAGCCTTTGCAACAGGCGTAAAAATGGCCAATCCCGATTCCAATGTCATCTTGGTCACAGGGGACGGGTCACTTGGCCTGGCCCCCGGCCTGACGCCGCTCGAGACGTCAATGGACAATAACGCGCCAGTGACGATTGTTGTCGCAAATAACGGCCAATGGGGCATGATCCAAGAGCAGCAGAAATCGATGTGGGGCCGTGTTGTCGCGACCAGCCTGCGTGCGATTGACTATGCGCCGATCTTCGAAGGCAGCGGTGCCTACGGAGAGACCGTCACGCAAGCGGATGACATTGCACCTGCGATCCATCGGTCTCTGACCAACAATGCCAAAACCTCCGGCCTTGTGGATGTCAAAACCAAAAGCATCAAGTCCCCGATCACCCAAGGTCTGGTGGACATGCGTATCAAAACGGCTATCGGCTGATTGGCCAAAAGGAGCACAAAATGAACATTGCGAACACAAAAATGCCGGACCACCTGTGGCGGCCCATTACCCAGCACAGCCTGATTGCAGGGACCAAGCCTATGCGCATGGTCAAGGGCCAAGGGGTCTGGCTGACCAACAGCGACGGCAACAAGTTTATCGACGCCTTGGCCGGTCTTTGGTGCGTGAATGTGGGCTACGGACGCAAGGAACTGGCCGACGTTGCCTCTCAGCAGATGCAAGATCTAAGCTATCTGGCCCCCTTTATGGGTTCTGACCCCACCATCGCTTTTGCCGAGAAACTGCAGGAAATGATCGGTTTTGAGGCCCATGTCTTCTTCTCGGTCAGCGGGTCGGAGGCAAACGAGACAGCGATGAAAATCGCGCGGCAGTACCATTTGCAAAACGGCAAACCGGGCGAGAACCGGTTTAAAATCTTGTCTCGCTATCGCGGCTATCACGGTAACACCATGGGTTCGATGGCCGCCACAGGTCAGGCAGAGCGCAAGATGGGCTATGAGCCCGGACCGGCTGGTTTTGTCCATGTGATGCCGCCCTATCCTTACCGCCGTCACGAGAAGCTGACGGTCGAGGAACATGGCGCGGAAATGGTTCACCTGATGGAGGAAACCATCATCCATGAAGGATATCAGACCATTGCGGCGCTGATCATGGAACCGATGATCACGGGCGGCGGTGTTCTCGTGCCTCCTGAAAACTATGTGCCGGGTATCCGCGCGCTCTGTGACAAGTATGGCATCATTTTGATTTTCGATGAGGTCGTTTCCGGATTTGGACGCACGGGTAAGATGTTCGGCCATCAGCATTGGAACACACAGGCCGATATCTACACCTTCGCCAAAGGCCTTGCGAGCGGCTACATGCCCATCGCGGCAACGGTTGCCAAAGAGCACATTTTTGAGGGTTTCCTTGGCAATCCATCAGAAATGCGCCATTTCCGCCAGATCAACACCTTTGGCGGGCATACGGTCTCAACGGCAGTCGCCATGCGCAACGTACAGATCGTGGAAGAAGAAGACCTGACGGGAAATGCCGCCAAAATGGGTCAATACTTCCGCGATCAGATTGATCAAGAACTCGGCGACCATCCACTCATCGGCGAAGTCCGCGGGTTGGGGCTTTTAACTGGTATTGAATTGGTCGAGGACCGCGCAACCAAGGTACCGTTGGATGAAGCGCGGCTGAATGTTGTTATCGGCACCTGCGTTCAAAACGGCGTCATCATGGGGCGCAACACAAACACGATTCCAGGACGTTGTAACGTGTTGCTGGTCGCACCGCCGCTGGTGATTAACCAAGCCGAAACAGATCAGATCGTTGACGCGATCAAAAAAGGTCTGAACGCTGCTTTGGGCTGAAAATACGAGACTGCGCCGCGGCATTGGTTCGTGGCGCAGTGCTAAACTTTGGTATCTATCCCCGAGGAGCGTAGACCACTCAAAATATACTGGCTTTCGTTCTCTTTCGGGAAAAAGGCCCCTACCAGCGGCACAATCAAATGCTCCATCCCTGGTACCAGTTTCTTGATCCGCGCGCCGCTATAATTTGCCCGCTTTAGATCACCTGCATCGGCACAGACAGCTGCCTGAAACACATGGAGCCAAAAAACGTTTCCATAGAGAGACTTGGATAGGCTTTGATCTGCCAGATGAAGCTCTCCTGCGCGGATTTGAGGGATGATCTGTGCAAACTCCTGCATGTAGAAATTGCTTGCCTGTGGTAGATTTTTCGCGCCGACCCTATGCCCGTGTGTCCCATCCGTATCGGCCAATGCGACAAGCATCTGCGCTTTGTGCATCAACGACAGTGGTGGGGAGAGTTCAAGAATTCCCAAGCCGATCTCAAGTGCGCTTTTCGTTTGGCCTGCGTTCAATTTGGCAAACCCCAGCGCCATGCGACAGGTGATGTCATTCACATCCAGCGACAGAGCCTCTTCGGCCATCTCCAGATAATACTCTGGCAATCCTTTTTCGCCATTCACATGCAAGCGTCCCGCGACGCGGCGCATCTCGGCCAGAAGACCCATAACAGGGGGCGCGCAAATTCCGTTCTTTGTGAGCCCCTCAAGCCCTCCGACAACTTCGGCGACATTGCCAAGCTTTTGAGATGCCATAAAGTTATAAGCGTTCAGGACGGCCGACAAAGCCTCACTATTGGTGATTGATTGTACCAATGCAGGCACGACCCCCAATATCGGATCAGACAACAGCGTGCCAATTGAGCGGGCGATTTGGCGCGCCAGTTCAGGTTCCGGATTCCCCTCATCTGCCAGCGAATACCGGTGGCACCACAAGGTATCACCACTTTGGGTTTCGCGTATTTCGACAAAGACACGGGTATCGCGTTCTGTTTTCACGAAATTCGCATGGACGCAGACCGGTGCCCCGCGTTCGCCGGCCTGACGCAACAGCTGATCTCTTGTCACATCTGTCTCAACCTGAAACTTCATGATCTTGGCGCTTGCCAGCGGGGAGTTGTGGCAATGCAGTCTGGTTCCTGTGGCGACCAGATCAATCAGTTCAGCCCCTTTGCCAAAACCTATGCCCAACCCTGTAATTACAGAAATCTGAATAGTTTCAGTTTTGGTCAGGGAAACGGATGGCGGGCTCTGCGAAACACGTTCCAGGACTGGGACATAGCCGCCCTTGGCAATCTTGATCTGAAAATCTGAATGGGATGTTGATTGCGCGTAATAAAGCGCAAGTGCCGTACGTAACCGGCCAATTTCGATTCGCACATGGGCATCCGAAACCGGATCAAAGTCTTTGTTCAAACCCAAAACTTCTTTGGCGATCTCTACTTGCGTCACAGGTGGATCGAGCGGTTTTTCGGCCCTGTCACATAAATAAACCAGTAGTTTTTTCAAACGTGCGGAGGCCTTGAAGCCGGAATCCTGAACCAAACAGGCAGCTTCGACCGAAGCCAGCGCTCCTGCTGAAGTGTCGTTTGGATGTGCAGACGATGGCACCGGGTCCGGATCCTCTCGGGTTTGGTATGTTTATTGAACTGTCTGTAACGTTAGCAACTTCCACGATTGGCTTGCATACCCCAAACTGGGCGCAATGGCCTGTGAGGATTGACTTTACCCATTCCTCGATTTTGGTCAAGTAAGCACAAAAAACCCGATTTTAGGGTATCTACGGAAAAGCAGCGCTGTAATGCGCGGCGCAGGGACGGAGGCGCGATGCGGTATTCTGCATTACAGGTTTTACGCAATGGACTGTCCGGCAACAAAAGCTGGAAGCAAGCATGGCGGAATCCAGAGCCCAAACCGCAATATGATGTCGTCATCATAGGGGGCGGCGGCCATGGCTTGGCCACTGCTTACTATTTGGCAAAAGAACATGGCATTCGCAATATCGCTGTGTTGGAACGCAGCTATATCGGTGGCGGTAATACGGGGCGCAACACCACGCTGGTGCGCTCAAACTACATGCTTGATGGCAACATGTCATTCTATTCCCATTCGCTGCGACTTTGGGAAAACCTTGAGCAAGAGCTCAATTACAATGTGATGCTTAGCCAACGGGGGCTGGTAGTGCTGGGCCATTCCGACGGGCAGGTCGAAGCGCTCGCGCGGCGCGGGTCCATGTCGATCATGGCGGGCGATGATGGTGTCCTGTGGAGCCGCGAAGAATGCCGCGCCAAGATGCCCTATCTCAACTATGATGATCCTCGCTTTCCGATCTACGGAGCATTGATGCATCACAGGGGCGGCACGGCGCGCCATGATGCGGTGGTCTGGGGCTATGCCCGCGCCGCAGACGCGTTGGGTGTCGACATCATACAGAACTGCGAAGTCACCGGCTTCAAGATCGAGAATGGCAAGATGATAGGGGTGGAAACCTCGCGCGGCTATATCGGTGCTGGCAAGGTGGCGATGACGGTGGCAGGCCGCTCTGGCCAGGTGGCCGAGATGGCGGGCTTCCGGCTGCCTATTGAAAGCCAGGTTTTGCAAGCCTTCGTGACCGAAGGGCTCAAGCCCATCCTGCCAACTGTGGTCGCCTTTGGCATGGGGCATTTCTATATAAGCCAGTCAGACAAGGGTGGACTGGTGTTCGGCGGCGATCTGGACGGGTACAACTCCTATGCCCAGCGGGGCAACCTGCCGATGATGGAGCATATTGCCGAGGCGGGCATGGCCCTGATGCCAATGATCGGTAAAGCCAAGATGCTGCGCTCATGGGGGGGCATCAACGACATGACGATGGATGGCTCTCCAATCATTGACCGCTCACCGGTCGAGAATTTCTTTATCAACTGCGGCTGGTGCTATGGCGGGTTCAAGGCGATTCCGGGATCGGGTAATGTCTTTGCCCATCTAATGGCCACCGGAAACCATCATCCGGCCGCAGAAAAGCTGCTGCTGAAACGGTTTGAGACTGGCAACCTGCTTGATGAAGCCGGTAACGGCCCCACACCAAATTTACATTAGAGGGACACAAGATGCGCATTCATTGCCCCAATTGCGGCCCCCGCGACAGCCGAGAATTTCATTACCGCGGTTCCGCCGAACTGATTGCCCGCCCTGTACCGGATGCAGATCAGGCAACCTTTCTAAATTACGTTTACCTACGCGACAATCCGGCAGGCCCACACCGCGAACTGTGGTTGCACGATGGTGGCTGCCGCAGTTGGATCGTGGCGGAGCGCAACACCGCAACCCATGAATTTTTGTCAACGCAACTTGCCGTTGATGTGAAACGAGGTGATCAATGAGCCGTCTTGCATCAGGCGGTCAGGTTGACCGCAGCACATCGGTATCCTTCAGTTTTGACGGGAAAACCTATCGCGGCTTCAAGGGCGATACGCTGTCGTCTGCACTGCTTGCCAATGATGTGCGCCTCGTCGCGCGCAGTTTCAAATACCACCGGCCACGCGGCGTTCTGACCGCCGGATCAGAAGAGCCGAATGCGCTTGTGCAATTGGGTGTGGGCGATCAAACCACCCCCAACGTGCGCGCCACGACGCAAGAGATTTTCGACGGCCTGACAGCCGAGTCCCAAAACCGCTTTCCCTCGCTGAAGCTCGACCTGCTCAGCGTCAACGATATGCTCTCGCCCTTCCTGAGCGCGGGCTTCTACTACAAAACCTTCATGTGGCCGAAATCCTTTTGGGAAAAGCTCTATGAGCCGGTGATCCGGCGTGCTGCAGGCCTTGGCAGGCTTAGTGGCAAGGCGGATCTGGCGCAGTATGACAAGGCGTTTGCCCATTGTGATCTGCTAGTCATCGGGGCCGGACCTGCGGGGCTGATGGCAGCAATGACGGCAGCCAAAGGTGGCCTCGACGTTATTTTGGCAGACGAAGATTTCATCATGGGCGGAAGGCTGAACGCGGAGACCATCGAGGTCGGCGGGATGCGCGGTAGCGACTGGGCGGTGGCCACTGTGGCAGAGCTATCCGGGATGCCCAACGTTCGGCTGATGCCTCGCACCACCGTGACCGGTGCCTATGATGGCAGCACCTATGCTGCCTTGCAGCGCGTATCGCACCATATGGCTCAGGCCCCCGCAAACGTTCCGCTGGAGACCTTCTGGCGCATCGTGGCGAGCCGCACGATCCTGGCCGGCGGCGCTATTGAGCGCCCGATTGCCTTTGCCAACAACGACCGTCCGGGCGTGATGATGGCAAACGCTGTCAGAACATATTCCAACCGTTTTGCGGTGGCTGCGGGCAAGAAGGTCAGCATCTTTACCAACAACGACGATGGTCACCGCACTGCGCGCGATCTTGTCGCTTTGGGTGTGAACGTTGTCGGGGTTATCGACTCCCGCGAAGGGAGTGCTGCAACTGGCAACTATCCGGTGTTCGCCGCGAGTCAGGTTATCGATACCAAAGGCCGCTTGGGACTTTCGCAGATCATTGTACGCGGCCCGTCCGGCACGCAGACCCTCGACACCGATTGCCTTGCAATCAGCGGTGGCTGGAACCCGTCGGTCCATCTGACATGCCATATGAATAGCCGTCCCGTCTGGCGCGAAGATATCGCCGCCTTTGTACCGATGGAAAACGCTGTGCCGGGGATGATGGTCGCCGGTGCTGCACAGGGCGAGTTTTCGACCCATGCCGCGCTGGCCACAGGCGATGCAGCTGCCAAAGCTGTTCTGTCTGATCTGGGCAAAGCAACTCCGAAGACAGCCTTGCCCAAGGCCGAAGATGCGCCTGCATCCATCACGCCATTCTGGCATGTCGAAGGCGGTAAAGGCCGCTCATGGCTGGATATGCAGAACGATGTGACCACCAAGGACGTGAAACTGGCGCATCAGGAAAACTTCCGCTCTGTCGAGCATATGAAACGCTATACGACGCTTGGGATGGCCACCGATCAAGGCAAGACGTCGAATGTGGGGGCCATGGCGATCATGGCAGATCTGACCCAACGTTCGATCCCGGAAACCGGCACGACCACGTTTCGCCCCCCCTATTCGCCTGTCGCCTTAGGGGCTTTGGGTGCCCATGGCGCGGGCAAGAGCTTTGCACCCGAGCGGTTTCTGCCCTCTGATGCGCTGGCGCGTGAATTGGGAGCGACCATGTACGAAATTGGCCTGTGGTACCGCCCCGGCCTCTTCCCGATCAAGGGCGAGACCCATTGGCGTGAGACCTGTGACCGCGAGATGAAGATGGTGCGTTCTGCCGTTGGGATTACGGATGTGACACCCTTGGGCAAGATCGACATCCAAGGCAAGGATGCCGCTGAATTGCTCGACCGTGTCTATTGCAACATGTTTTCCAGCCTCAAGGTGGGGCGTGTTCGCTATGGCCTTATGCTGCGCGAAGACGGGATGGTCATGGATGATGGCACGTCCGCGCGTTTCAGTGACTCCCATTTTGTCCTGACCACGACGGGCGGTGCCGCAGGCGAGGTTTTCGCCCATCTGGAATTCTGTACCCAAGTACTTTGGCCCGAGTTGGATGTGCAAATCTTCTCTGTGACGGATCAATGGGCGCAATATTCGATTGCAGGTCCCAAGGCACGTGATCTGGTTAATGCGCTGATTGATCAGCCGATTGACAACCAGAGCTTCCCTTATATGGCTTGCGGCGATGTCACACTTGGCGGCGTAAAGGGGCGGCTTTTCCGCATCTCCTTTTCCGGCGAACAGGGCTACGAGATTGCTGTGCCTGCCCGCTTCGGCGATGCACTCGCCCGCGCGCTTACCAAAGAAGCCGAGGCTTTAGGTGGCGGCTGGTACGGGTTAGAGGCGCTCAACGTGCTGAGGATCGAAAAAGGGCTGATGACACACGCCGAGATCAGCGGCCATGTCACGCCGCAAGATGTGGGTTTGGGCAAAATGGTCTCCGCGAAAAAGGACTGCATCGGCAAGGCCATGAGCCAGCGCCCTGCACTGATCAGCGATGAGCGTGAACAGCTGGTGGCCCTCAAACCCGTCAGCGACCTCATGCAATTCAGCGCCGGAGCCTATGTTTTCAACAAGGGCGCGGCCCAGACCCTGCCCAACAACCAGGGCCATGTGACCAGCCACGGCTATTCCCCGACCCTAGGCCATGTGATTGCGCTGGCACTGGTCAAAAACGGGCGCGCCCGTATGGGCGAGCATATCGTAATCAAAGATCACACCCGCAACATCGAAGCGGTCTGCGAAATATGCCTGCCCGTCCATCTTGACCCTGAAGGGGAGAAACTTCGTGCTTGATCTGGTCGCAAAATATCCGGCGAATGCCAACCTACCGATTGCAGTAGAGGGCGTCATGTTATCGCTTTCCACGCCTGCTTTTATAACGTCGATAGCACCCTACAAAGGGCAATCGCCAACACTGTCCACATTGCTGAAAAAGACCTACAAGATGGCTCTGCCTGCAACGGGCACAACTGATCAGGCGGATGACAACAGGCTTCTGTGGTTTGGCCACAATCAGTATCTGTTGATCAGCCAGAGCCCACCAGAGCCTGGGATTGCCAAGCTTGCGGCAATGACCGATCAAAGCGATGCATGGACCGTTCTGCTGCTTGAAGGCCCATTGGCGGCGGCTGCCTTGGCTCACCACTGCCCGCTTGATCTGCGCCCCTCGCATTTTGACCTCGGCCAGACAGCCCGCGCGCCAGTGGCCCATTTGCCTTCCGTAGTAACCCCTGTGAACAGCGGCTTCGAAGTCATGTTCATGCAAAGCTTGGTCAGGACCGGAATCCATCACTTGCAGAAAGCCATGCGCTCGGTGTCAGCACAGCAGGCTGATAACGAAGCGTGAGATAAGTCTGAACGACGGATTCATTTGATGGGCAAATTGTATGGTTGCACTCCGCAAATTCGCCATCGGTCGAACCGGTGCCTCATTGAAGCAGCTCAATTTTTTGTTGAGCAGACAATGCCCAGCCTTTCAGTGATCGCTCAACATGCCTTTTCAGGTGTAATTCGGTTCTGACTGTCTGACGTCAGCGCCTATGGGTCCAAATAGCGTTATTTGCTAAGAGAGTGTTTCTGGCTCATCGTAATCACTGAGGAATGGACGATGAGAAAGACACCGAATAGCCCTGGCGAGAAGATCGTCAAAGATATCAAGCGGGCGACCCGCAAACACTATTCATCCGAAGAGAAGATCAGGATCGTGCTGGATGTAATTGTTGCGGCGACAATCACTGCCACAGTGATAAAATTTTTCATTTCGCTCTCCGGTTATGATTAATCGCCGATGCTCAATTACATTGATCGAAGCGCGTTTGCTCCATCTCGAGCCAGTGCTCACCGCCGGCCTCAAATACCAGATAATCGTTTCCGTTTTCCGCTAGCAGTATCACTACAAAGCCGTCTGGCTCTTTTTGTCGGCCAAAATAACTGTAGCTCGACATCGCTCGGACACGCTGGCCGTCAATCGTCATTGAGGCGTTCCACTGCTCCCCGGTGTATGGTCGAATGACAAACTCAATCTGCCGTTCAGGGTCGCCGCCGCAGTAGACGACGCCTTCTGGGGCCTCCATAGCCACCGCAGGAGCGGCTAGGGTTACAGCTAAAGCTAAATATGCGGCGAACTGCTTAAACGGCTCATGTTTCATCTGTTGTTTGCTCCATGCCTATCCGTAATTGATGCACTCCTGCTGACGCTATGGTTGTTGCCTGCGATCGGGATAGCGGCGTCAATTTCTAGCCTCAGTAATAGAAACGCCCGACATTTTTGAACCAGTAAATGAACAGATTATGTCGTATTTCGTCTCAAGGTTAAAAGCGTTCTTTGCAGTGAAGGTTGATCGCACCTCTGCATTGCCGTTCTTCCACGTTCGGAATGTTAGGCTCATAACGCGGGAAAACTTGACGGTGGATGGATGAGATGCGGCATTTACTGCGGTCTGCTCACACGCACTTACAGCGGATGTTTCGCTCGGAGGAAGCACGGCATTTAAGGTTTTGTCGCTTTTAGCATCATCTGGCGAGAACCAAACATTGAATACGTCCATACCGCTCCCGCAGGTGACAAAAAACACTGGTGCGTTTGGCGAGCTTCTGCTTTCTGATTTTGTTACTGACTGCAGATCGGGGTCTGGACAATTCACGTTCTCGCGGGAAATTTTATTCACGACTGCTACGATTTGCGGCTTGAATGCTGACGTATCGCCATCCCAATAGAAATCGCCCTCGACAAAAATTCTACGCCCCTCGGCATCTTTGGCTATTGCCTCTAAATTTTCGTTAGGAACCCAACCGGTTATGTCCGCGAGGAATTCTGGCGTTACAACCTGGAATTCTGTCCATTTTGCCTGCGCGCATAAACGTCGGACAGTGCTTCCAGCGGGAAGTGTATGAAAGTGATCTCCGCTAAGAGCCTTGGACGCCTTTTCATTTCTGAGCCTCGCCGCATTCACGTCGGGCGCGATGCGAATGTCGACCTGACCTCTCGCGGCAACGATATCATTGAGGGCCAACCCATTGTCGCCACAGGTGGTCGCTGCCTCAGTGGCGGTATCCTGAGTTGTCGTGACGGTAGCCGCTTCCGTTGATGGTGAGGGGGCGAAATCTGCCGTTCCCAGTACTATGAACACGCCAACCCAAGCTATAAGCGTTCCAGCAAAAGACTTAGCGGCAGAACTGCGGGCCTTGAAGGGCTTTAGTGGGAAGGCGATGCAAAGCAGGGAGTATAAACCCCATATTCCTATAAGAACCCATACGACTAAAACTAAAAAAAGCATCCACAAACCTCCCTTAATAAAACCGTTAATTCGGTAACGACCAGGATGGTTTATGTCAACGCTGTCAAGCCGAGGCTGAAGAGCAGCGCGAGACCATTCGCGCCATCACCGCGCCAAATGAACCAACCTGTGGATCAAAGCCCTGCTAGAAGCGGCAGCGGAGATTTCCATTTGAGCCTCTGAGCCAATTCTGCAAATGTTATGCAATGCGGGGCGCGCCCCAAGCTGAAAGGTGAGCACATGAAAATTACAATCAAAGCCTTTGGCATCATAGCCGCGTTGGCAGCATCATCCGCTATCGCAGAAGATTTTCCGCTCGAGGAGCAAAAGCAAAGGTGCGCTTCTGAGTGGAGTGATGACTTTTCAATGCAGAAGTATTGCCTCGATGAACAGCGTAAGGCATTCGCAGGCCTTCAAGAAGTAATCCCAAATCTGAATGATGATTTGTCGCGGTCGTATGCGAATTGCACTTCAGATTGGAAAGACGACTTTGTAATGCGGTTGTACTGCATTGGGGAGCAGGAAAAGGCCTATGACAGCCTGGATAAGACTGTCGTTGGCTTACCAGATGATGTCGCCAGAACCATCATCAACAAATGCGCAAAGGATTGGCGCGATGATTATTCTATGCAGGAGTATTGCCGCAATGATCAGGCCGAGGGTTGGCGTGCGCTAAACTGATTGGCCAGTATCACAACCTGATGATGCATTACAGCTAAACCTCTGCCAGAATCGGTGGGGTTTTTTTTGCGTTCTGCACACAGAGCGCACACGCTGAGTCGCAAAGCATTCAAGTAAAACAGTAATCAACATCCTGTATGGCGGGATGGATGAGCCCGAGCTCAAGATTATTGACGTATTTATCTGTAAGTTGCGCAAAAAGCTGGCCAATGCCACGGATGGTGCGAACTACATC